>Ga0208721_1000063_pt1 | contig 23013 bp, 11 predicted proteins | sample LakMenEpi17Aug10_FD_150705 | JGI IMG/M metagenome (GOLD analysis project Ga0208721, IMG submission 150705) | Freshwater microbial communities from Lake Mendota, WI - 17AUG2010 deep hole epilimnion (SPAdes) | ecosystem: Environmental > Aquatic > Freshwater > Lentic | place: Lake Mendota, Madison... | reverse complement strand
CCCGCCTCCGTCAGCCGGCGCCGATCGAGATCGACCCGCGGCGGCCGCTCGGCTCCCGCCGCGACCCCGAACAGCACCCACTTCCAGCGCGCCGGATCGACCGGCTCGATCGACGCCTGACGCGGCAGCGGCGCGTCGATGATCGCCACGCCCCGCGCCTGGGGGCCGAACCGCTCCGCCACCAGCCAGGCGAACGTGCCCCCTGCCTTGCTGCCCGCGATCGCGATCCGCGACCGATCGATCGGTCGCCGTGCATCGAGGGCGATGATGCCGCGGCCGATCGCGGCGATGTCGGCCGGCCCCCAGCGCTGCGGATCGAGCGACCCGGGAAGGAGCACGGCGACGCCATGGCGGGCCACCGCCCCCTTCCAGGCCGCGGCCGCAGCCTCGTCGAGCGGCCCGCGCGGTGGGCCGCAGTACACGACCAGCGGCAGCGGCGCCGCGCCGCGGGCGGCCGGCACCACGGCGATCTGCCGTTGCCGCTCGTCGGGCAACTCCAGCGTCATGACCGTCGCCGCATCGGTCGCACCATCGGGCCGGGTGTCAGCCGCAGCGGGCGCATCATCGGCAGCGGGCCCGAGCACGGCGGCCGGATCGACAGGCGGCTCCGCGGTGACGAGATCGACGGCGGCAGCCTTGCCCTGCCGCACGTAGCCGATCGTGACCGAGGCGCCGGGCTCGACGCCGGCGAGCGCGCCGACGAGATCCGCCACCGTGGCGACCGGCATCGTGGCGGCATCCGCCGCGCGGATCGACGTGATCCTGTCACCGGCGCGGATGCCCCCCTTCTCCGCCGCAGCGCCGGCAAGCAGGCGATCGACGCCGACTCCGCGCGCGGCCGGGTCGTTGTCGGCAGACAGCGGCTTTCCCTGCCCCGCCGCCCGCGGCAGCAGGCCGATCGTGGCCCGCTTCCAGGGAGGGAGCCGATCGGTGAGCACGACCCGCGCCGCAATCCTTTTCCCGTCCGCGCCGGCCCCGCGCTCGACCGCCACGTCGACCTCGTCACCGGCGTACCGGGGCACCAATTGGTGTCGGGCATCGGCGACCCGCCGCACCTCCCGGCCGGCGATCTCCACGATCCGGTCGCCGCCGCGCAGGCCGGCCCGCGCCGCCGGTGAGCCGCTGCGGCAGGAGCCGATGAGCGGCGGTCCGTTGATCGGGTCGGAGCCGTGCCACGTGATCCCGAGGATGCCGGGCAGGAGCGGCTCGCCCCGCTTCAGTCGGGGCAGCACGCGGAGCACGTCCTCCAGCGGCACGGCGAAGCCGATGCCGGCATCGTACAGTTCCGTGCCCTGGTTCATGCCGGCGGTGTCGGCGGGCAGCGGCGCGAGCAGGCCGATCACGCGGCCCGATATGTCGAGCAGGGGGCCGCCATAGTTGGCGGGCGACACGGCGGCGTCGGTCTGCACCGCCCGGCCCCAGCACCGATCGGTGGCCGACACGATTCCCACCGAGACGCCAGGCGCGGCCTGATTCCACCCCCGGCCCACGGCGATCGCCCACTGGCCCGGCTCCAGTTCGCTCCGCGGCACCGCCTCCAGCCGTGGCCCGGCATCGAGGCGTTCCGTCTCCAGGAGCACCAGGGCACGGGTCCGATCACGCCCCGTCACCCGGCCCACGCCCCGTGCGCCATCGGGGCGAACGACGACGACCCTGTCGACGTCGTCCGGCACCGTCAGCGACGTCGTCACGATCCACGACGTTCCCGCCACGGCGTCGTCATCGACGACGAGACCGGTCGCCGGTCCGGCCACGGTGACGCCGTCGGCCGCGGCGCTGAGTCCGGCGACCGACGCCCCCGGCTCGAGCCGGACGACGGCTCCGGCCACGCGGGCGACCGCGGCGCGGAATGCCTGCTCCTCGGCGAGCGTGGTGTCGTCGGCCCGCACGACCGCTGCCGCGAGCGATCCGAGCACGCACAACGTGCCGGCGATGGCCCGTCCACGCGGGCCGCCGCCCGTCGCAAGCCGCCACGTTCGCCACATGCATGCGTTCATCGTCGCCCCTCGACGCGTGGCAAGGGGCCGAGATCGCAGGGCACGGCCTCGTCCCCCCTGATGACCGTGACGGCGACGGGATCGCCCGGCGCCAGCCCGCCCAGCACCCGGCGCACGGCGGCGCGGGACGTGACCGGCCGGCCGTTGACGGCGATCAGCAGGTCGTCGGGCCGGAGTCCGCCGCGGGACGCGGCCGACTCCGCGACGAGCGACTCGACGAACGGCGGTGTGCCGTCGAGCAGGTCGGGGACGAGCACGATGCCGAGCACGCGCGGATCGACCTCCGCCCCGCGGGCCGCGGCGACCGGTGCCGGCCCGCCGGCCTCGATCGCCTTGCATCCGGCACTGATCTCGTCGAGCGGCAGGGCATGGTTCAGCCACACGCCCGTCGCCGCCGACCGCAGCTCCTTGCCCAGCATGCCGACGAGCCGCCCGCGTGAGTCGACGACCGCTCCCCCGGCGGAACCGGGATTGTTGGTGGTGAAGTCGAGGAGGTATGAGTCTCCCTTGTAGAGCGACTCGGCGGCGCCGCGCCGGGCCTCCAGGGGCACGACCGCCGCGATCACGCCGCGCTGCACGGTCACCCGCTCGTCCCCCACCGCCACGCCGAACAGGTTCGCCAGCGCCATCACGCGGGTGCCGGCCGTCGCCCGCTCCCCGGCTGCGAGCGTGAAGCAGGGCAGCCCTTCGGCATCGATCGACAGCAGCGCCAGATCGCGGCCCGGGTCGATGCCGACGACCGTGGCCGCGAACCGGCGGCCATCGTCGAGCACGCAGTCGATCTCCGGCGAGTCGAGCACCGTGCTCGCCGCGGTCACGATCCGGCCCGCGGGCGAGACGAGGATCCCGGACTGGTAGGACTCGAGACCGCGCAGCCCCCCTGCCCCGTAGAGCTTGACCACCTTGCGGGCCGCGCCGGGGATCGTCTGCCGCGGCGAATCGGCCGCGCCTGCGGCGCACGCGCAGGAGACCAGGGCGAGGAGGAGGACAGCGCCGTGCAGGTTCATGGCTTCGCCTCCGCCGGGGGCCCGGGCAGCACCGTAAACGTCTCGAACGGCTCCGTGCCCAGCCGGGCGTCGATCACGTCCCGCCCCTCCGGCGTGCGGCCGAACCGCAGTTCGCACGGATCGGCATCGGGCTCCGTCCACAGGTCGATCCCCGTCAGCGTGCCATCCCCGGCCACGTGGAACCGGGCCTCGACGCCGGCCACGGCCGCCTCGAGGACATCCACGAGTTCGGGAATCGTGAACACGGCCATGGCCCGCGGGTCGCGCGGGGCGGTGCCGAGGTACGTCGTCCGGCCGAGCGCCGCCGGTCCCTCGCGGACGAGCCGCCGATAGAGCACCAGCGCGGCGAGGAGCCCGCCGCTTCCCGGCGGCTCCGGGCTCGTGTCGAGCTCGGCACGCGGGTCGATCCGCGACGTGCCGGTCGGCAGTTCGATGACCGCGGCATCGTCGCCGATGACGATGCGGAAGTCACCGCCGCGGCCCGTCCGGCCCGCCAGCGTCCACGCGCCGGCGCCGGCGGCTGATCCGCGGCCCACGACGGCCTTGGCGACGCGATCCCGCTCGACGACGTTGAAGTGATGGTTGGCGAAGCCGCGTCGCGTCTCGTACAGGCCGCGGACCGCGACGGGAAGCGCGGCCGCCGGCCGCTTCGGCGCCGGCTCCGCATCCGGATCAGCGGGCCGGGGACCGCTGCGGGCGGGCCGCTCCTCCCCGGCGGCGACCGCGGCGAGTTCCGCGGCCGTGTGCACCCCTGTCAGTCTGACCAGCTTCTCCACGCGGCGCCCGCCACGCCGGACCACGATCGGCACCTGCCAACCCGCCGGGAGCGTCCCGAGGATGTTCTTGAAGCCGTTGACCGTCCGCACCGGCCGGCCGGCAAGGGCCACCACCTCGTCGTCGTGGCGGATGCCGCGCCGCCAGGCATCCGACGACTCGAGGATGTCGGAGATGAACACCGAGCCGTCGGCTGCCGAGGCGACGACCGCGCCGAGCGTCGCATGGTCGACGATCCGGCCGCCGCGCAGGCTGCCGAGGAAGTTCCGCACCTGGTTCGCCGAGATCGCGTAGCCGACGCCGACGTTCACCCGGCCGCGCTTGTCGAACGACGCCCGGCCGTTGACGCCGATCAGCCTGCCCGCGGCATCGAACAGGCCGCCCCCCGAGTTGCCGGGGTTGATCGCCGCATCCACCTGGATGCAGTCGGCGTACTCGAGGATCGTGCCGCTGGGAAACTGGTAGCGATGGACGCCGGAGACGATGCCGGCACTGATCGAGGGACGCAGGTCGGTCGCCAGCAGGAACGGATTGCCCGCCACGAAGCAGGGATCCCCCGGCTCGACGAGATCACTGTCGGCGAGCGGCACGTGGGGGAAGTCGTCGCGGCCGAGCAGCTTGACGAGCGCCACGTCGCCGGTGGGATCGATGCCGACGATGACCGCGTCGTACAGCCGGCCGTCCGCCAGGCCGCAGGCCATCGCCACGCCCGCCGGCTGCGTGACGTGGAAGTTCGAGACCGCGTAGCCGGCGGCATCGACGAGCACCCCCGATCCGCCGCCGGCACCGGCGGCGAAGATCGAAACGGCGGCGGGCGCGGCCCGGCGAATCGCCTCGATCCGCTGCCGCTCGGCCGCCAGCACGTCCGCCGGCACATCGCCGGCGACGGCGGCAGCCAGGGATGCCAGCGTGCCGACGACGAGGGCCGCGACCGCCGCAAGCCGGCGGTGCGTTTCGTTCGTCATCCAGCGGTGCTCGCGGCTCATCGGGGCGGATTCACTTTTCGAAGACCGGGTCATGGAACAGCACGGGCCCGCCCGGCCCGCCGCCGGCGGCATCGACCGTGATCGTCAGCCGCCGGGCATCGGCCACATCGACGTCGATCGGCAGGTCGGCCGCGGGCTCCTTCTCCGCTGCAGGCCGGTCGGCCGCCGGGCTGCGGAACACCTCCCGATCGTCCGCCTGGATCGTCACCGTCGCAACGCGGCCCGCGCCGCTCGCCGGGCCCGCGAGGCGGGCACGAAACCGCCGGCTGTCGGCCGGCACGCGCCACACGATCTCCGTCCGTGGCCGGACGACCAGGCCGCCCGCCGCCACCGCCCCGGCGGGAAGAAACCGCGGGGCGAAGAACTCTCCGACCCGCCCGGCCGCCGTGAGCCCGCCGAAGAATGGCTCCACGCTCTTCCGTTCCGGCTCGAGCGTGGCCAGCCGGACGGTGCGGCCAGCCGCATAGTCGATCGAGCGCAGCAATCGTCCGGGAAGTTTGACCGCGCCGTCGATCTCGAGGGCCTCGGGCGTCCACGTGACCGACGCCCCGCGCAGCGATCCGCCACCCACCTCGACGGCCGTTCCCCCCGCCTCCCCCGGGGTGGCCCGCAGCCAGTGAAGCCCGACGACCTTCCCGCGATTGACGCGAATCGGTTCCTCGTCCAGAACCACGGCCACCTGTTCCGCTTCCACGGCGCTGATCGCGCACTCGACCAGTTCGAAGCCGGGCTCCTCCGTGTCACGCTGACGTGCGACCACGACGAGGTCGGATGCCGGCTTTTCGGGGAGCGCCCCCAGCCACGCCGGCTCCGTGTCGCCGCCCCGGACGGGGCCGAAGGCCACCGTCCTGACGCGGTCGATCGGCAGTTCGATCCGTCCGTCGTCCCGGAGGATGGCCGCGCGTCCATCCTGCCAGAGGAAATCATTTCCCGTCAGCCGCAGCCCCGCACCACCCATGACCGTCACCCGCGGCGGCGGCTCCCGGTCGGCACCGCCTTCGGCGACGACGACGACCCGGCGGATGGCGGCGACGGCGAGCACGGGCTGCGCGGCGAGCCGCAATTCCCGCGGGCCGATCCCCTCCAGGACGCCCGCCACGACGGTGCCGTCCGTCTTCTCGATCCGCACGTCGAGCGCCGCGGCCGGCGCGACACAGGCTGCCGCCAGGCCGGCGACGAGCGCCCGCGTGACGTTGCCCACCGCGCCCGCCAGGCGGGCCGACCCATCATGGCCCGCGCGTGCGTTCACTCTCTTCTCCTCCGCTGGCCAGCCGCTTGAAGTACTGCTCGATTGCCTCCCGATAATGCGGCGGGAACTCACGGCCGATCTGCTGCAGGGATGCCTCGCGCCGATGCGGCGGCAGGCTCCCCCAGGCGTCGCCGGCCTGGATCTCGCGCTTCTGCACGTCACCCCGTCCCTTGCCGTCGGCGAGCCGGCTGTCGTCGAGCGGCGTGGCCTGTCCACCCTGCCGGCCTCCGCCACCCGCCCCGCCGCCACCGGCGCCCGCGCCCGCCGACTGCTGCTCCTTTTCCAGCGACTCGATCAGCTTGTCGAGCGATTCCACGACGCCGTCCTGCACCTTCCTGGTGGCCGGACCCGCGCCGCCCAGATCGAGCCGGCGCCGGCTGTCCCGCATCCGCCGCGCGATGTGGTCGAGCGATCCGGCCTCGAGCGCCAGCGCATCGGCACGCAGGAGCCGGGCGACCCGTTCGTACCGCAGCGGAATCTGTCCCTGGCGCTCGAGCAGCAGGTCGATCGTCTCGACCGCCGCGGCCGGGTCGAGCAGCCAGTGCTGGCAGGCCGCGCGACAGAACAGGAGCGCCGCCGGATCGACCGCCGTGGCCGGGTCGAGGCCGGCCAGGAACGGCAGCGCCTCGTCGAACCGGTCGGCCCGCACCAGCTCCCGACCGGCCCACAGGGCGACGGCCTCGCGGGGGAACGTCGAGAGCGGTCCGTCCTTCAGCCACGTGGGCGGCCCGGCCACCTGCCCACGACCGGCGAGCGACTGCCCCAGGTCGGCTGCCTGACGATCGACGGCGGCGACGGTCTCCATGATCCGATCGAGTGGATCAACTCCGGCCGCAGCGGGACGATTCCACGCCGCCCGGGCCCGCGACACCACGTCCGGAGCGGCGCTCGTGGCCAGCCCGTCGAGCCAGGCGCCGGCCCGGGCTTCGATCTCGGCCTGTGTCGGGATCGACCAGGACGGCTCGCGGTCGAACTCCGCATCACGGGCCGGCAGCGCCGGCGCACCGGCGGTCGCAGGCAGAGGCAGACCGGTGATCAGGATGCCGACGAGGGTCGCCGCCGTTCCGCATCGCCGCGACCTGGTCATCGTGGTGGCACCCCGGATGCACATGCCGGGGGCCACTGCGGACATCCCGGATCGACCCAGTCAATGATACCCGCACCCCGGCCCCGCGTGCAGGCACGGACCACGGGCAACCGTGCCCGCTCAGGGCTCCGTCCGGCCGCTGACGATGTCCTGCGCCGCCCGTTCGATGCTGCGCTGCCGCTCTGCGAGCCGCCCGAGGGCTTCGACGAGTTCCGGCTCCTCGGCCCGCTCCGCGCCGTCGGCGAGGAGTTGCGCGTATTTCTTCGTCCGCGTGTTCACCTTCACCTGCAGGCTGCGGAGCATCTTCAGTTCGGCGAGCTTGTCGACGAGCGGCTGCTCCTGCCGCTGGCCATCGCCTCCCCCTTGCATGCCGCCGGCCTGCTTGCCCTGCTTGTCCGCCGCCGCCGCCTTCTCGACGGCTGCCAGCAGTTCCTCGAGGCCGGTCACGAGGTCCTGGCACAGCCCCCGGGTCGTGCCGTCGACGGCAGCCCGCGCCAGCCGCGCGGCGGCCTGCGCGGCATCGTCGCGAATTCCCTCCAGGGCCTGCGGGATCGCCACCGCGGAGCCGTCGTCGCGTACCAGCGTCACGGCCTTCGTCGCCTCGGCGCCGACGGCGGCCTGCTCGCGGCCGAGGCGGGCCGATTCCAGTTCCCGTTCACGGGCCGCGGCCGGCGCCGCGACGAGTCGCTCGACGCCGGCGAGCACCTCACGTTCGACGCGGAGCATCTCGCGAAGCCGCGCCCCGAGCTGCACGAGCAGCCGCTCGACCTCCTGCTCGCGCATCTGCCGGAGGATCTCCTCCAAGGCGGAGCGGGCCGTCTCCAGTTCCTCGACAGCCTGCTCCTGCGCCCGCCGTGCCTCCCCGCGACCGGCGGCGGCGAGACGTTCCCTGGCCGCCTGCATCCGCTTCTCCGCTGCCGCGAGCCGCCGGGCCGTCCGGCGGCCCCGCGCCGCATCGTCGTCGCCGGCGTCGTCATCGGCGGCATCGGGATCGCCGCCCGCGTCCCCGCCGCCCTCCGCGGCCGGTGCAGGCTCGCTCCCGGGGGGCGTCTGCTGCCCGCGGCCCTTTCCCCCCGGCGCGCCGTGTGCTTCAGCGCCGTCGTCCGCGCCGTCGTCCGCACCGGGCTTCGGTGCAACGCCGGCTCCGGCCTGGCGGTCATCGACGCGGCGGGCGAACCGCCCGACATCGTCGGCCAGCGAGCGCACGTCCGCCGCCAGGGCCCCCTGGCGATCGGCCAGTTCCGCGGCTCGGCCGCCCGCCTCGGTGGAGCCCTCGATGTCCCGCTGCCTGGCGATCGCCTTCCCGAGCCGGGCGAGGAACGCCCGCACCTCCTCCTTGGCGCTGGCCGCCCGGCGCTCCGAGTCGCCCGATTCGAGCAGTTCCAGCAGGCCGCGCATCTGGTCGATCGCCTCCTGCTGGCTGCTCCCCGCCTTGAGGAACTGTCGCTTCTCCAGGAGCGCGACGATCGTCGTCAGCCGCTCGTCGAGCCTGCTCTCCCGGGCCTTCTCGAAGGCCGCCCGCAGCGCCGCCGAGCGGCGCGGATCGGTTGTCGAGAGCAGGTCGGCGAGGCGGAGAAACGACCGCTCCAGATCCGCATACTGCCGGCGCAGATCCTCCTCCCGCTGCCGGAGCACGGCCGCCGCATCGACCGCATCCGCCGCACCTGCCGACTGCCAGGGGCCGCGGCCGGCCACGACCGCCGCCACGATCGTCAGGCAGCCCAGCAGCAGGCGGCGGGCCCGACCGGCCTTCACCCAGTGCCGACACGCTGCACCACCGCCGGCTCGACTCATGGTCGCTCCAGTGCCTCGCGGGCCTGCCGCTTCTGCGTCTCGATGGTCTCGGCCCGGATCTGTTCCTGCGTCCGGAGCACGCCGCGCAGCCGCTCGATGATCTCGTTGATCGATTCCGCCTCCAACATCGTAGCCAGCACCTGCCGCATCCGCGCGATCACGGCGTCGGCCTGCCGGCCGATGGCCAGCGGGTCGGGAGCCGGCCCGCCCGGGGCCTGGCGGCAGGCCTTGGCGAGGTCCGGCAGGTCCGCCGCGGCGATTCCCGCCAGCGGCCTGGCGATTCCGCCCACGACCCGCGCGTCCAGGTCCGGGGAAAGCAGGAGATTGTTGGCCAGTTCGAGCCCGATGCCGCGAAACGCGCCGGCAATCTCGCCGGTTTCCCCCGCGGCCCGCAGCGCCGCCTCTCCGCAGCGCGTCACCGTGGAGATGGCCAACTCCGCGCCGTCCGCCTGCTGGCTGCCGAGCCGCTCCCGCGCCCGCGTCACGTCGTCGATCGCCCCCTCGAGCCGCCGGCGCAGGAGAATCTCCCGCGCCTCGAGCAGCGCCCGCAGCTCGTCGGGCGTGACGATGTCCAGCGTCCATGGGTCGCTCGTGCCGATGTTCGGCCCACCGGCGAGCGTGCAGCCGTCGCGGGCCTCGGCCGCAACGAGCAAACGGCCGCCGGTGCCGAGTTGCAGGGAATCGATCGGCACGGCCAGCGGTTCGTCAGCGGCGATGTCGACCCTCGTCTCCCCGCCGCGCACGCGGTCGATCGGCTGCGACGCCCGCGCGGCGTCGGCAGCGGGAGCGACGGCGGACCGGAGCAGGATCGCCGCCGCAGCGAGCCCGTGATCGTCGCTGATCGCTCCCTCGACCATGATCCGGCCCCGCGGGGTCAGCGCCGTCGGCCCACCGACGAGCCGCAGGCCGACCCGCGGCGGCTCGTCGGGGACGGCCACGAGGGTGAACGCGACGCCATCCCGGTTCACGAGGCCGTCACTGTCCTCGAGCCTGACCAGCACCGCGGTGTCGACGAGCACCTCGTCGAGCGTGCCGCTGATCGTGCGGGTTCCCGGCGGGGCGGAGTCGAGCGTCGCCAGCGGGATGTCCGCCGCGGGCTCGTCCGCGCCCACCGACGCGGTGGTCGTCGAACGTGACGCCCCGCCGGCGCTCGAGCGCTGCACGATCCGCGCCGACCGCAGCGGCTTCGTCGCCGTGCACTCGATCTCGACCCGCGACCCGCGTGGGATCGGGATCGTCCGGGCGGCCCGCAGTTCACGGCTGCCACCGCCGAGGTAGGCCGGAAGGACGCAGCGGATGGCGAGCCCATCGACCGCCGGCGGATCGACCGCCCGCAGCTGCAGATCGCGCATCCGCGCATCGCCGCCGCGAATCTCCAGCGTGACGTCGCGCGAGACATTCTTGAGGACGTGGACGAACGTCTGCACGCCGCCGACCACGGCGCCGCGGGTGCCCATCCGCGCAGTCGTCCAGCCGCCGGGCCCGGCCATCCTGACGTCCACCTCGGCGGGAGGCCGGTCGCTGCCGCGGGCGTGCACGACCAGCTCCACGTCGGCTCCCCGGGCCACCGTGCGACTGCCGGCCCGAAACCCTTCCACCTCGAGCGTCACCCGGCGCGGCCACGGCGCGGGGGAAAGGCGGAGCATGCGTTGCGCCCAGGTCATGCCGATGGCGGGCCGGACCGCCACCAGGAGGCCGACCGTGGCGGCGGCGAGCCCGGCCAGCAAGGCCAGCGACACGAGCCGGCGGCGGCGGAAGATCCGCGCCACATCGACATCGCCGAGCAGCGCCGCGGCTTCGGCCGCCGTCCGGGCGAGCAGTCGGCCGTCGATCCCCGCTTGATCGGCTGCCGCCAGCGCGATGGTGGTCGAGAGGCTGTCGCGAAATCCGGGGTGGCCGCGCTCGACGGCGATGGCGAGCGATTCGTCGGCGAGCGGCACGGCCAGCCGCGCGACGAGCTTCGTCGTCACGATCCACCCCAGTCCGCAGAGGGCCGCGGCGCCGACGATGCCGCGCACCCAGCCCGGGGGCTCGACGCTCCAGTCGAAGGCGAGCGATCCCCAGAAGACCGCGGCCGAGCCGATCACGAGCCAGGCGAGCGACTCGATCCAGATCCACTTCCGGGCCTCGCGGCGTATGCCGTCCAGCAGCCGGCGGATGGCGATCACGGCGGCCCCGGTGTCGGTCGCGGCGGCGGGCTGGTCGATGACGATTGCCATGGCAACGGTGCGGAGGAGCGGGTTCAGGCGAGCCGGAGCAGCCGCCGGGTGATCCATTCGAGGCACAACATGCCGACCCCCGCCGCGAGCAGGATGGTGTTCAGCCTGCGTTTGAAGGCGTTGTCGGCGGACGCGGTCTCGTACTCGCGCCGCGACCGGTCGGGAATCGTGGCGGCGACCCGGGCCGAGTCGGCGGCCGTCCACGATGCCGACGTTGGGTACTCCGGCTCCCTGCCCGACGCCCGCGCGACCTGTTCCAGCAGGCCGCGGTCGAGCTGCGGGCGGGCGAGTTCGCGGTCGGGCAGTTGCGCCTGGACCCGGCGGGTCAGGCGGGCGTCGTCGCCGGGACCGAGATCGCACTCGATCTGCCACGATCCCTCGCGCGACGCCACGAATCCGCCGCGGAGCATGTCCGGCCGCGACGGCTCGGCCTCCAGCGGCACCGGCACGGTGCTGCCGTCGGGGGCGATCGCCCGGCAGCGCGGCCGCGGTTCGGCCGGCGCGGGCTCCGCGAGCACGAGCCGCACCGCCACCGAGCCGCCGACGGGAAACCGGTCACGGTCCACCAGCAGCCGGCCGCGGCCGGAGCCCCGGAGCAGACGCCCCTGGGCCACGTGGCGGACGAGCTGCGTCACGATCCGCTCGTACGCGGCATCGCCGATGCCGCGCAGGCGCCACAGTTCGCCGCTGGCGACGACGACCGTGCTGCCCGAACCGTAGTACTGTCCGGCGATGAAGATCGGACGGGCATCGGCACCGGCGGCGCCCGCGGGGGGAACCACGCGGGCGTAGACCGTGGCGCCCGGCTTGGCGGCGCCGCTGCCGATGCAGGCATGGACGCCGCGAAACTCCTCCCAGATCGTCTGGCTCGCGGCCGCCGTCGGCGCCAGCCAGAGAAACTCCGCCTCCTGTCCCGCGCGGGTGAATTCCAGCCGCATCGGCTCCGCGGAAACGATTGCCTGACCCGCCCCCAGCCGTCCGGCCCCGGCCCCCTCCACCGGAAGCAGGCCCCGGACGGTCAGCGCCTCGACCGCTCCCTGCCAGCGTTCGGTGCCGACGGCCCCCGAGAAGAAGATCATGCCTCCCGACTCACGGGCGACCCAGCGCTCGAGCCGGGCCTGCGCCGCGACGTCGAGCAGCCGCCAGTCGAAGTCGAAGGCCACGATCGCATCGTAGCCGCCGAGGGCCGCATCGCTGTCCGGAAACTGGTCGAGCATCCGCCGGGCATCCTGCGAGATGCCGGGCAGGGCCGTGCCGAGCAGGACGTCGACGGCGAAGCTCTTGTCACGATGCAGCACGCTGCGGGCGAACTGGTATTCCCGGGTCGGGCCCCCGGCGACGAGCAGCACCTGCGTGACCTGTTCGACCACGTCGACCTCGACCTGCTGCGCGTCGTCGGCGGGGGTCCTGTCCTGCGCCGGCGGACGCACCCGCACCGTGAGCGCGCGCCGGCCGGGCGTCGCGAGCCCGGGAACGTCGAACCGCACGGGAACGAGGTCGCCGTCCGGGCCGAGCACGACGTCGCGGATGGCGATGCTGCGGGCCGGTGCGGTCGCTGCCGCCCCGGGCTGACCGGCGGCCGCCTCGAGGAGCTCGACCGTCGCGTCCGAGCGATCCAGGCCCTGAGCCTGCAGGTAGGCGACGACCGCGAAGCCGTCGCCGGGCACGGCCCGGGACGGCGCCACCACGTCGGCGACGCGCACGTTCGCCGGCAGCCGATCCGAGCCGAAGCCGAGGGGATGGATCGACACCTCCGCCGCCGCGCAGGCGCCGGCGACGGCGACCGGATCGGTCCCGGCGTTGCTCGCCCCGTCCGTGAGCACGACGATGCCGGCGAGCAGCCCGCGCGGCTCCCGGTCGAGCACTGCAGCCAACGCCTCGCCGAGGCGGGTCTCATAGCCCGCCGGCCGGAGCCGGTCGCGCCAGCCGGCGCTCGACGCCCCGTCCCCGGACGCGTCCGCCGCACCATCCTCACGCCCCGCCTCCCCGGGTTCGGTCACCCCGCGCTGCGGCAGCGTCACAAGCCGCTCCGCATCGGCCTCGAACCGCCACACGGAAACCTCGTGCCGCTCCGCCAGCGCGCCGAGCAGTCCGGCCGCGTCGAGCACGGCGGCCGCGGCCCCCGCGCGGCTTGCAGCACCGGCAGGCGCACTGCCCGGCGCGCCGTCGGCCTCGGACCGCGCCGCGGGCAGCGACATGCTCGCGCTCGCATCGACGAGCACAGCCACGCGGCTCGGCAGCACCAGCTCCCGCTCCGTCGTGCGTTGCAGATCGAGTAGGGCGATCCCCACCACCGTGATCGCACCGAGCCGCAGCCCGGCCAGCAGCAGCCGCGCCGGCCAGGGCAGGTCGGCCGCATCGCGACGGTAGGTCCAGATGACGAGGGCGATCAGCGTGAGCGCCGCCAGCGCCAGCAGCGGCATCTGCCACCACTCGGAGAAGCCGTCGACGAGCGTGCTCACGATCCGCTCGCGGACGGCGCTGGCGGCGGGGGGAACCGGTGACTGACCGACGCTGGGCATGGGACCGGAGATCGCGAGAAAGGAGGTCAGCCGAACACCGGCCGCCGGCGGGCCGTCGGGGCATGGTATCCGGCCGCACGGGCGAGCAGTTGTTCCCCCACCAGCAGAGCGAGCAGAAGGGCGAGCAGCGGCTTCACCAGGGGCATGCCGGCTGGCGCCGCGGCAGCCGCCCGCGGCGACTCGGCAGCCTCGAACCGAAAGGGGATGCCCGGCAGCGCCCGGGCCAGAGCCGGGCGGTCGATGCGGCGCAGCCGGCCCTCGTCGGCGACCACGTTGACGGCGAACAGTCGCTCCCGCTCGGTGCCATCGAGCCTGCGCCAACGGGCCGCGTAGCCCCCCGGTTCACGCGGGCGGCGCAGCCGCGCCTCGAGCGGACCGCTGGCGGCGGCCACGGCCGTCTGGCGGACGACGGTGCCCTGCGGCGGAACGATGAAGTCGACCTCGATCTCGTCCACGCCCTGCTCCAGTTGCACAGCGAGATCGTCGCCCACGACCGTCTCCGTCGCCCGGCGCCGGCCGCGGGCGAGCCGGCCCTCCAGTTCCAGGAGCACCACGACCCAGCTCGGATTGCCGCGGGCCCAGTTGTTCCAGGTCGGCGCCGCCGTCGTCAGCACGGCCACCGCCATGCCGGCGCCGAACGGCCGCTCCACGGCGAGCGGCATGCCGTTGCGGAGCGAGAGCAGGCGCCGGAATCCCGACCCGGGTGCCGGCGCGAACGTCCGCTCCACGGCCGTGAACCGTTCGACCCGCACCGCATCGAGCAGTGGATTCCGCTGGCCGCTGAGCACGGCGACCGCCGGATGCTCCTCCGCGACGAGGTCTGGTGCACCGGCACCGGCCGGATCGGGAAGCAGGTCCACGCTGCCCGCCAGCGGGGCGGGAAACACGCCGGCGCCGGCGCGGTACAGGGTCTGGTTGACGATCTCGGCCCGCGTTCGCGGGCCGGTGAAGAACACGATGCCGCCGCCGGCGCGGACATAGTCCTCGACCGCCGCCACCTCGGAGGCGTCGAGCCGCTCCACGTCGAGCATGAAGATGCAGTCGAAGGTGGCGAGGTCGAGGCTGGCGAGCGCCCGCGGCTGCTCGATCCGCGGCCGGATGCCGGTCGGCGCGGCCCCGCCCGGCGCCACCGCCGTCGCCACGTAGAAGGCGTCGCCGTCACGGCCGCCGCGCGGATCACCGTCGATCACGAGCACGTCCACCCGTTCGACGACGTCGACGACCGCCGATCGCGCGTCGTCGGGCAGGAGCACGTCGGGGGGCAGCCGGGCCGCCACGAGGTGCGGACCGGCCGCGGTGAACCGGGCGTCGAAGCGGCGGCTCGCCGTGCCGCCGGCCACGATCTCCGTGATCGTCAGGCCGGGCCGCGGCATGCCGTCTTCGGCGAGGTCGATCGCCACGTCCCGGGCCGGGCCGGTCCCGTCGTTTCGCACCGTGACCTCGAAGGGCACGCTCACGCCCACGGCGGGCACGCCTCCCGCCATCTCCAACCGCTCCAGCGTCAGGTTGCCGGCTGCCGGTCGCTCTGGCGAGGCGCGATTCGCATCCCCGTCGAGGCCGCAATCGACGAACCGGAGCTCGGCGCCCGCGGCCACCAGCCGCCGCAGCGCCGCCTGCATCTCGTCGTCACCCTGCCAGTCGCGGGCCCGAAAGTCGCTCACCAGCCAGACGATCCGGGCCGCGTCTCCCCCCTCGACGAACCCCGCGACCGCGGCCAGCGGCTGGGCCGGCGACGTCGCGAACGCCCCCGGCAGCCAGCCGGCGATGGCGGACCGGACCTCTTGGAGAAGCAGCCGGTCGAGCGGCCGGCGCTGCAGGTCGAAACCGGCCGCGCCGGGAGCGACCGCCGAGAAGCGTCCGCAGGTGAACTCTCCCGCCGCTCCCTCGGCGACGGCATCCTCCACGAGCCGCTCCACGAACCGCCGACCGCGATCGAACGCCCGCCCCGCATCCCCCGCCGGCGCGCCGGTCGTGTCGGCCATCGAGACGGTGTCGTCGAGGAGGACGACGTGCGCGGTGCGGCCGGCGCCGAGGAGCCCGCCGATCGCCTGCCGCCAGCGCGGCTGCGCCAGGGCGAGGACGAGCCCGAGGACGATCGCCGTCCGCAGGGCGAGGAGGAGAATCTGCCGGAGCAGCACCCGCGTCCGGTACCGTCGCTGGCTGGCGAGCAGGAACTCCAAGGCGGCGAACTTCACGCGCCGCTGCCGGAGCAGGTTGATGAGGTGGATCACCAGCGGTGCCGTCACCACGGGCAGGCCCCACCAGAACAGCGTTGGAAAGTCGAACGTCGGCATGGTGATCCCGTCAGCGGCTGCCCATCTCGCACCTACAACGCCAGGCCCGCCCTGCGGGACAGCAGCCGCACGAGGGCGCCGGCCACGGGCTCGCCGGTGCGGACGAGGGCGTAGTCGCACTGCGCGGCCGCTGCCGCGCCACGCACCTCCGCCAGGAACGCGGCGAAGGCCTCCAGGTAGCCGGCCCGCAGGGCACGCGGATTGCAGGCCAGCCACTCGGGCAGCTCCAGCCCCTCGAACCGGGTCGGGCCGTCGAACGGGAAGTCGATCTCGTCGTCGTCGAGGACGTGGAGGAGGAGCGGATCGTGTCCCTGCTGGCGGAGGAGCCGGAGGCCGGCGAAGAGCCCGGTCCGATCGCCGAGCACGTCGGAGATGATCGCCACCATGCCGCGCCGCGGCAGGGTTTCCGCGAGCCGGCGCAGCACCGGCAGGAAGGCGGTCGACCGGCCGCCGCGCGGGGCCTCGAGCACGTCGCAGATGCCGCCGAGGTGCGACCGTCGCGTCCGCGCCGGCACGCTCGCCCGGACCGCGTCGTCGAAGACCGTGCAGCCGACCGCGTCGCCGTGCGACAGCGCCAGCCAGGCGAGGCACGCCGCCAGCGTGGCGGCGACGTCGTACTTCGTGGGCCGGTCGGCGCCGACGTAGTCCATGCTCGCCGACCCGTCGACGAGGAGCGTGAGCCGGAGGTTGCTCTCCTCCTCGTACTCCTTGACGTACAGCCGGTCCTGCCGCCCCCAGACCTTCCAGTCGACGCGGCGCAGGTCGTCGCCGCGAACGTACTCCCGGTGCTGCAGGAACTCGACGCTCTGCCCCTTGAACGGACTCTTGTGGAGGCCGACGAGGGCGCCCTCGACGGCGTCCCGGGCGCGCAGTTCGAGCCGGGCGATGCGGGCGATCGCCTCAGGACGCAAATATCGTCTGGAACCGCGGGTCACGCGTCAGCTCATCCTCGTTGGCCGGTGTGTTCTCAACGATGCGGCCGATGATGTCATCGGCGGTCACGCCCTCGCTCTCGGCGGCGAAGCCGACGACGATCCGGTGCCGAAGCACGGGTGCGACGAGGGCCTGCACGTCCGCGGCGGCTACGTGGCTCCGGCCCTGGAGCAGGGCCCGCGCCTTGGCTCCCACGATCAGGAACTGCACGGCCCGCGGACCGGCTCCCCACGTCAGCTGGTCGGCGACGAAGTCGGGCACGCCCGGCTCGCCGGCCCGCGTTTGGCGCACGATGGCCAGCGCGTAGCGGACGAGATGATCGGCGACCGGCACCTCGCGCACGGCCCGCTGCAGGGCGAGGATGTCGGCTGCGGCGAGCACCGGCCGCGGCTCCTCGGTCGGCAGGCCGGTCGTCCGCCGCGCGATCTCGAACTCCTCGTGAAAACTCGGATAGCGGACGAAGACCTTGAGCATGAACCGGTCCTGCTGGGCCTCGGGCAGCGGGTAGGTGCCCTCCTGCTCGATCGGATTCTGCGTGGCCAGCACGAAGAACGGATCGACGAGACGGTGCCGGACGCGGCCCACGCTCACCTGCCGCTCCTGCATCGCCTCGAGGAGCGCCGCCTGCGTCTTGGGGGGTGTGCGGTTGATTTCGTCGGCGAGAACCACGTTGGCGAACAGCGGCCCCTCCAGGAATCGCACCTGCCTGGCCCCGCTGGCCCGATCCTCCTCGAGCACGTCGGCGCCGATGATGTCGGACGGCATCAGGTCGGGGGTGAACTGGATGCGGCTGAAGGACAGGTCGAGGCTCCGGGCAAGCGTGCTCACCAGCAGCGTCTTGGCGAGTCCCGGGACTCCCTCCAGCAGGCAGTGGCCGCGGCTGAAGATGCAGATCAGCAACTCCTCGATCACCTGCTGCTGCCCGACGATCACCCGCCCGAGCTGGTCGAGGATCCGCTCCCGGGCCTCGTGGAGGCGTTCGATGGACGGGGCGACTGCGCTGGCCATGGCGGGCTCCGGGGAACTGGTGGGCGGGCCGGCGCGGCCGCCGCCCGGGACCATCGTCGCATCAACGCTGGTAGATCGGAAGGGCCGCACCCTGGAGCTGGAGAATCACCAGATTCGTGGCCGTGGTGTAGACCGGCCCGATGTAGCCCTGCGTCCAGCAGGTTCCGTTGCGATCGCGCTCGGCCTCGGCGAGCAGCTTCTTCTCGACCTGGTCACGATATGACTCCCAGCGCCTGCCCCCCTCGCGGTACATCACCTGGGCGTAATAGAAGTGGGCGTAATGCCAGTGGCCGAACGTGTTGTTGCCGATCGACCCCAGGTGCTTGTCGGCGTACTCGAGCATCCGCGGCACGTGCGTGTCGTCGTACTCGCCGGCGTTGAACAGGCAGGCGATGGCCGCGGCCGAGATCGCGGGCCGCCCTCCGCCCCCCTTGGAACTGTACTGAACGCCGCCGTCCGCCATCGTGCAGCGGTGGATGTAGGCGATCGCCCGGTCGATCGTCTCACGCGGCACCGGGATGCCGGCATTGCGGCAGCCGCGCAGGCCTTGCACCTGGGTGATGGTGGTCGAGCCCTCGTCGAAATCGTTTCCATCCTTGGCGCTGACGTAGCCCCAGCCGCCGTCCTTGGTCTGGGCCCGCCCGGAAAACTCGACCGCCTTCTGGAGGATGCGGACGAGTTCCTCGCGGCGGCGTTCGTCCTCCTCCTCCCCGAGCACCTGCGAGAGGAAGAGCATGGCGAACCCATGGCCGTAGGTGTAGCGGTCGTCTGTCTTCGGGTCGCCGATCAGGCCGTTGGGCCGGGCCCGGGCGACGACCGCATCGACGGCCCGCCGGATCGGCTCGGCGAAGCGGCCCTGGGTCGTGGTGGAGCCCTCCATCAAGAGCGCGGTCCCCGCCAGCGCCGTCATCGCCGTGGGGTAGCGGCCCTCGTTCGCCGTCCAGCTGCCGCGGCGCGACTGCTGGGCCACGAGCCAGTCCAGCCCCCCCGCCACCGCGCGGTCGACCGCCTGATCGGCAGCCGCGGCCGGCCCCGTGCAGGCCGCGGCGGCGAGGCAGCCGGCGGCGACGATGCAGCCGGCGATCCGGCAGTGGTTGCGTTCGCGACGGGCGGTGCGTGCATGTGGCATGACGATGGCTTCCTCGCTGCAGGCTCCGGCGGGTCAGCGGTTCGCGGGCCGGCGCAGGGCCTTTTCCAGCCACTCGTCCCAGCTCTCAGCCGGCCGTGGCGGCCGCGTGGCCGACTGGTGGGGCGTTCGTGGCGACACCGGCTCCCCGCTGAACTGGAGGACGACCTGTTGCCCGTCCCCGCCGCGGCTGCGCAGCGTGATCGTCCGCGCCGCCGGATCGCCCGTCATGTCGCAGCCGTAGAGGAGGTGCGGCTGGACCCTGATCCGGTCATCCTCGAAGACCGCGTGGCCGGTGCGCTTGTCGAGACAGAGCACGCTGAGCTGGGTGGTGTCGCGGGCCCGTGAGCCCTGTATCTGCCGGCAGAACAGGAGCAGGGGCAGGCCGGCCGGTTGCAGCGGATGGACCGCGTGGTGCGCGACGGTCGCCGGGACGCTCCACAACGGGGCGCCGGTCGAGGCGTCGACGGCCCACACCCAGTACGAGAGCATCTGGCCGTCATGTCCGGAGAGCATCGTCTGTTGGAGGGGAATGATCGAGGCCGGCTCGATCCCTTCCGCATTGTCGGACCGGCGGCCCGCGAGCACGAGCAGCCGATCCTGCCACGGCACGATCTGCAACTCGTCGACGCGGTCGGGCATGTCGCCGAGCTCCGTCCGGAAGCCGACCGCCTGTCGCGACACGTCGAGGAGCGTGAGCGTGCCCGAGGGCTCGAGGACCACCACCTGGCCGGGGCCGGCCGCACGGATCCGGGCCGCTCCGGCGAACGTCCCGAGGGGCCGCCGCGTGCCGGCCGCCGTGTCCCAGACCTCGACCGCGACGCTGTCCGCCTGTCCGCCATCCTGCCCGCCCTCGGCGTCGGCTCCGGGGGCGATCGCCAGCAGCAGGCGACCGGTCGCGAACAGGCGCTGACGACGGTCGGGCAGATCGACGTCGCGAAGGATCCGGCCATCGGCCATGGCGAACACCATCGACCTGCGGCCGTCGGGCGTGCAGAGGCAGACGATGTCCTCGTCGGCGAGCAGTTCGCTGGCCGGCGGGAGCCGGTGGCGCCGCCAGAGCGGCGCGCCACTGACCGGATCGAGCAGCGACAACGACCGCCCCTCGTAGACGGGGACACCCGAGATCCGCGGACCACACCAGATCGCCGTGCTGGCGGCGACCACGGGATCCTCCGGTTCGGTGATCCGCATGCCCAGCGGGATGCCACCCTGCCGGTGGATGCCACCGACCGGCGGTCGGTGGCGAACCGGAAACAGCGGCTGGCCCGTTCGGCCGGCGGGCGCGCCGGTCGTCCACAGGCGACGGTTGCCCAGCGCATCACCCACGGCGAACGCCGAGATCATCCCCCCGGCCCGGACGTACACGACCCGTCCCTGCGCGACTGCCTCGATCGACGCCGCGAACGTCCCGGGAACGAACGGGCCGAGATCGGTGCGCTCCAGCGCGAGCGGTTCTCCCCGGGGGCGGCCAAACCCGTCGAGCACCGCGAGCCGCGACAGCTGCTGGTCGTATGCCAGGGAGATGCCCGGCAGGAGCGACTCGCGCGTCGCCTCGACCGTCACCGGCAGATGCCGCGCCCGCGCGTCCTCCGCGCCGCCCCTGCGGTCGACGCCCGGCCGCTGCGACTTGACCCGGCCCAGCGGCCAGGCCGCGAGCAACGCCTCCGAGCCGTCGCCCCCGGCCGCCGCGGCCAGTGCCGCGCCGGCTGTCTTCCGCTGCGCGCCATCTCCCCTGCGGGCGAGTTCGAGAAGGCACAGATCCCTGCGCACCGGGTCGAGGGAGGCGTTGACGCCACCCGCTCGTCCGAAGGCGAATCGTTCCCGGGCAGCAAGCCCCGCCGGCAGCGCACCGCATCCGCCCGCCAGCGATTCGAGGCGACGCAGGCGCGCCGCGGGTTCCGCCGTCGCGTCGGCCGCGGCAACGGCCGCGGCGAGGAACACATCGATCGTGGCGGCGAGTTCGCCCTCGGCACCGCTCCGCAGCCGTTCCAGCCGACCCTGGAACCAGGCGCGATCGGTGATCCGCGCGCGGCGGTCGGTCTGATCGACGACGAGTTCGCCGGGCACCTCGCGCGGCATCGTCAACAGGTCACGACACACCTCCCAGGCGGCGGCGCGCTGCTCCGTCCGCAGAAATCCGTCGACGATCTCCCGGGCCGCGGCCTGGATGGCCGGCCCGGTGCCGGCCCGCCCGGCAACCGCCTGCCAGAACGGGGCTGCGGCGGCGAAATCGCGATCGCTCGCGGCCGCAAGCGCCGCCGCCAATTCGTCCGGTGGCAGGCTGCCGGGCGCGGACCGTTCGGCGGTCAACAACCCCTCCAGTCCAGCCGCGATCCGGCCACCGTCGATGGCCAGTTGGCCGCCCCAGTGCGCGGCCCAGGCGTCATCCGCCCGCTCTCGGGCGGCGGTCTCGACCCGCGGCTCCAGCGCCCCGACCTGGTGGAACACATCGAGGAAGTCGGTGCCGACCGCGATCATCTCACCGCGATAGGCGACGAGGTTGCCCGGCACGGCACCGCCGCGGGCGGGGGACCGGCCCGCGATCGTCCCGTCGGCGAGTGCGATCTCGATCACTTCGGGGACATCGAGCGGAAGCAGGAGGCGGTCGGCCGTGAGGACGCCGCGGCCGCTGGGCGCCGCCCCATCGGCATCGAAGCCGCACTTCCACAGGCCGCGACCGGTGCCCAGATCGATCGCCTCGACGCCGCGCTGGCCGACGACGATCACTCGATCAGCGACGACGCCCGCCACGTTCAGGAGGCGGCGATCGCGGGGCAGCGTCCAGCGCACCGCACCGTCCCGAAGGTCGAGGCAGATGAGTTCGTCGGCATCGTGCGGCGTGAGCAGGACGCGGTCGCCGGCGATGATCGGCCCGTCATCGCGCCACCTGTCCGCATCGGCCGGCGTGTCGCCGCGGGCCTGGCCCGCGATCCCGGCCCGCCCCGGCAGCCGGCCGCGAAACCCCTCGGGACGGGCCGGCGCGTCCCGCTGGCTGCGCCGGTATTCGTGGGCCCAGCGGAGCGTTCGGCTCGTCAGATCGACGGCCACGACGGAGCCGGTGCCCAACGGGCAGACGAGGACGCCGCCTCCAAGCGCCGGCGCGAGTCCGGCCCGTTGCCGCCACCGCGATTCACCGGGCCTGATGGCCTGCCCCTCGTCCAGTTCGGTGAGCGGCTGCGACCACTCCACGCGACCATCGCCGGAGCGCAGCACATCGAGCCTGACTCCCCCCCCCTCCTCGACCAGCACGAAGAGCCGGTCCGCCACCACCAGCGGCGCTCCCATGAACCAGGTGTTCGACGTCGCCGCGCCGGCCGTCAGCCCCGCCGTCGCCGGGAGCCGCCAGCGGAGCCGGCCGCGGCCGCGAATCTCATACGCGGAGAGCGTGTTGCCCCCCTGCCACGTGGTCGCCCGGGGGCGGCCTGGGAACGGGTCGAACGCCAGGCCGCCGATCGTCAGGAACGCGTCCGGGTGGCTGTCGATCGCGAACACCAGCCGGCCATCGCTCGACAGGCTGCCATCGGTCAGATTGTCGAAGGCCCGGGGCAGGCGGCCGCGGATCTGGTCCTCGGCCTCGTCGGCATCGGCGGAAACGGCGCCCGGCTGCAGCCAGACCCGCTTCCCGGTCGAGAAGTCGACCGCCATCACGCCGAGCGGCGTGCGCATCAGGATCGTGCCGTCGACAGCCAGCGGAAGCGTGGCGGGAAACAGCGGGACGTCCTGGTCGGCAAAAGCCTGCCGGCGGCCTTCGAGGAGACGGCCTTCTGTCGGGTGACGCGCCACGGGTACGCGGTAGCGGGCCGCCAGCAGCGGACGCGAGGCGGCCGCGAGCCCGTTCCGCGTCGCGGTTCCGCGCGGCTGCCGCCAATCCCCTTCCGGCGCCGCACCGCCACCGATCGGACCGAAGACCTCGTCGAGCCAGCGCCCCTCCTGCCCGGCCGAAAATGAGAGGGGCTGGTCGCGGCCGGCAATCCGCACCGTCCCCCGCGCGGCGGTGCGGGCCCGCTCGAGGGC
>Ga0208721_1000062_pt1 | contig 23032 bp, 17 predicted proteins | sample LakMenEpi17Aug10_FD_150705 | JGI IMG/M metagenome (GOLD analysis project Ga0208721, IMG submission 150705) | Freshwater microbial communities from Lake Mendota, WI - 17AUG2010 deep hole epilimnion (SPAdes) | ecosystem: Environmental > Aquatic > Freshwater > Lentic | place: Lake Mendota, Madison... | reverse complement strand
TCCAGCCGCTGCTGGATGATCTCCATGTGGAGCAGGCCGAGGAACCCGCAGCGGAAGCCGAAGCCCAGCGCCTCGCTCGACTCCGGCGCGTACTCGAACGACGGGTCGTTGATGGCGAGCTTCTCCAGCGAATCCCGCAGCTCCTCGAAGTTCTCCCCCTCCGACGGATAGAGCCCGCAGTAGACCATCCGCTGCGGCGGCTTGTAGCCGGGCAGCGCCGGGGCCGCATGGTCGCCGGGGATCGTCACCGTGTCGCCGATGTGGACCTGCTTGACATCCTTGATGTTGCAGACGAGGTAGCCCACCTGGCCGGCGACGAGCTCGTCGCAGGCCCGGCGCTGGGGGACGAACTGGCCGAGTTCGAGGACCTCGTGCGTGGCCCCGGTCCGCAGGAAGCGGATCTTCTGCCCCTTGCGGATCGTGCCGTCCACGAGCCGCACGTAGGTGATGGCACCGCGGTAACTGTCGTAGTGGCTGTCGAAGATCATCGCCCGCAGCACGGCGGCGGGGTCGCCCTGGGGGGGCGGAATCCGCTCGACGATCGCCGCCAGCAGGTCGTCGATGCCGATCCCCGTCTTGGCGCTGGCCTTGATGACGTCCGCGGAGTCGATGGCCAGGCTCTGCTCCATTTCCTGGAGCACCTCGTCCACGCGGGCGTGGACGAGATCGACCTTGTTGATCACCGGCACGATCGCCAGGTCCTGGTTGATCGCCGCGTAGGCGTTGGCGACGGTCTGGGCCTCGACCCCCTGGAAGGCGTCGACGAGGAGCACGGCCCCCTCGCAGCAGGCGAGGCTGCGCGAGACCTCGTAGTGGAAGTCGACGTGGCCCGGCGTGTCGATGAGGTTCAGCTCGTAGAGCCTGCCCCCGTGGCGGTATTCCATCCGCACCGCCCGGGCCTTGATCGTGATCCCGCGCTGCCGCTCCAGCTCCATGTCGTCGAGCATCTGCTCCTTGAGCTGGCGCTTTTCCACGGTGCCGGTCCGCTCGAGGAGCCGGTCGGCGAGCGTGCTCTTGCCGTGGTCGATGTGGGCGATGATGGAGAAGTTGCGGATCTGCTTGCAGTCGATGGCCATGGAAAGGATTCTAGACGAGTTTGCCTCCGTGTGCAGGATCGGGCAGCAGCGCCCGGCGGCCGGAGTCCACCCGGTCCAGCGTGGCGGGCGTCAGCGGGCGCGGATGTGATCGAGCCGGGCGAGGCCCGCGGCGCCGATCGACCCGGCGTCGCCGCCGAGGCTCGCGTAGCGGATCACGGTCTTCTCGGCGAGCACGGGGAACGTCCGGCTCCGGACCTCGTCGCGCACGCGGTCGATGAACTCCCGCCCCAGCGGGTCGGCGTCGCCGCCGAACGTCATCGCCCCGCCGATGAGCACCACCTCGGGATCGATCGTGTGCATGAGCGTCACCACGCCGATCCCCAGCCAGCGGGCCGTCTCCAGGATCAGCTCGCGGGCCAGTGGATCGCCGGCGCGGGCCGCGTCGGCGATCACGATCGGCGTCAGGGGAGCGGCGGCGGTGGTGAGCATGCCGCCAGCACCAGCCGCCAGCGCCTCGCGGGCCCGGGCCACGAGCGCCGTGGCGCTCGCGTAGGCCTCGAGATCACCCGGATGACCGAGCGGGCAGCGGCGGGCGCCGGCCGAGGCGTCGACGACGATGTGACCGCACTCCGACCCGTGGCTGTGGGCACCGGAGACATTCAGGTCGCCGATGATGATCCCGCCCCCCACACCGGTGCCGAGCGTCAGCAGGATCAGGCTCGAGGCAGCGCGGCCGGAGCCGACCCAGAACTCGCCGTACGCGGCCGCATTCGCGTCGTTGGCATAGGACACGCCATGGCCGCAGTGCGCCGCCACACGGTCGCGGATCGGGAAGTTCTCCCAGCCGGGCAGGTTGCCCGCCTTGAGGATCAGCCCCGCGGGAAGGTCCTGCGGCCCCGGCGTCCCCAGGCCGACGCGGGCGATAGTCTCCGTCGAGACGCCGGCCTGCGCGGCGAGGATCCCCACTGCCCGCCCCATGCGCAGGGCGGCATCCTCGGGACCGCGGCCGACGGCGGTCGGCTCGGTGTGGAACGCCAGCATGCCGCCGGCGGAATCGACCAGCGCCGCCTTGATGTTCGTGCCCCCGAGGTCGAGGCCGGCGAACAACGGCTGCCGGGCGTCCGCGGCGGCGACCAGGCTCCGCTGCGCCGTCATTCCGGTAGCCGGCCGGTTTCCACCGCCGGCGTCGGCCCCGTGCAGGACTTCATGAAGGCCACGAGGTCGGCCTTCTCGTCCGCCGTCAGCGTGAGCGGCCTGATCTTCTCGCTGAGGTGCGGGTTGGCGTGGCCTCCCTTGTCATACCACTCGACGACCTCCTCGAGGGTCGCCAGTGAACCGTCGTGCATGTAGGGGGCCGTCAACTCGACGTTTCGCACCGTGGGAGTCTTGAAGGCGCCGGTGTCCTTGGGGTCCTTCGTGACCGCGAACCGGCCCGGATCGGGCGCGGGCTTGTCCATGCCGATGCCGATGTTGTGGAACTTCTCGTCGGCGAGGTTCGCGCCGACGTGGCAGGCCGAGCAGTTCCCCTTCGTGCCGAAAAAGATCTCCCGGCCGCGCAGCGCCGAGTCGGAGAGCGGCTCGGCGGCGGCCGCCGCCTTCGCGGCCGCGTGCCGCTTGGCCAGATCGGCGTCCTCGGCCAGGTCGTCGGCGTCGAGCGCTTGAAGCCGCTGCCACTCCGCACCGAGGTCGTACGGCGATGGGGACGTGACCAGCACGCGCTCGAAGGCGGCGATCGCCTCGCCCACCCGCTCGATCGTCAGTTCACCGAACACCTTGTCGAACTGCCGGCGGTAGGCGGGAATCCCGTTCAGCCGCTGCACCACGCCCTCGTGCGTGAAGCCCATCTCGATGGGATTGGCGATCGGCCCGATCGCCTGGGCTTCGAGGGAGTCGGCACGGCCGTCCCAGAACTGGGCCGCCGAGAGGATGCGGTTGAACGACACGGGCGAGTTGCGGCCCCCCTTCTGGCCGCCAATGCCGACGCCCGTCTGCGTGTGCGCCGTGTAGCCCATCGCCGGGTCGTGGCAGCTGGCGCAGCTCACGGTCGAGTCGGCAGAGAGCCGGGTATCGAAGTACAGCTGCCGGCCGAGCTCGACCTTCGCCCTCGTCAGCGGGTTCTTGTCGAGCCCGTGGATCTGGTCCTTCCCCTGGGACAGGCCGATCGGCAGGATCGGCTGGAGGACGACGTGGTTGCGCGGCTCCGCAAGCCAGGCTTCGACATCAGCCAGCGTCACCTTGCCGGCGCCGGGAATGCCGGCGGTGAGAGCGGCATCACCGAGCGACACCTTCTCCTCCACCAGCGCTGCTGGAGCCGAGGCGGCCTGCGGTGTGGCCGGGGCGGGGTTCGTGGCGGGGTTCGTGGCGGGGGCGGGCGTGGCCGCCGTCGTCGGCTGTTCCGCGGTTGGCTTCGCGGGCGGCGGCGCCGTGGCCGGCGTCTCGGCCGGCAAACGCTCGATCTCCTCGATCTCGACGACCGCGTCGCTCGACGTCGTCCGGTTGCCGCTGCAACCGCCCCCACCGGTCAGCGCCAGGATGGCCGCCGTCCACAGGCAGGCCAGCGGGATCGCCTTCATCGGGTCACTGCCGGCAACCCGCGACACACAAGGAAACGACATGTGACAACCTCCTGAATGACGGGGGACGCCCGAGGGGAACCGGCCCCAGAGCCTCGACTGCCGAACACCCCCGTTAGTGTAGCCATGGCGACAAGCCCGTCCGAGAAAGGGGGCAACGCGTGGCCGGCGGGCGGCCCGCCCCCGGCGTCAGTCGTCGTCGACGAGGTCGGGGGTCGCCAGCCAGTCGAGTTCACCGGTCAGGCCCGGGCCGTCGTCGAGTCGCACGCAGGCGATCGCCCCCTTCTGCATCCGGACGGCGGCCGTGCCGTCGCCGATCGCCAGGGAGACGAGCCTGCCGATGCAGGGGGCGTGCCCCACCCAGGCGACGCGTCCCGCGTTCTGCTGCACGGTCCACTCGACGAGCGCCTGCCAGTCGGCCGGCGGCGCGAGTGCGTCGACGACCTCGATCCGCGGCGCGGCGGGGAGGGTTTCGGCGAGGATCTCGGCCGTCTGCCGGGCGCGGACCAGCGGGCTCGTGGCTATGAGGTCGATCGCCATGCCGGCGCCGGCCAGCCGGCGCACCAGCCGCGCAAACCGCTTGCCGCCCCGCCTGGTGAGTCGGCGCGCCTCGTCGGCCACGCCGGCCGCCGGCTCCTCCGCGACGGCGTGCCGGACGAGATACAGTCGGGTGGTGAGCGTGGCCATGCCGCGGATTGTGCGGTCGGTGTCGGCCTCCGGCAAGATCAGCCAAGATCAGACGCGGCGCCAGACGGACTCCCAGGGGACCGCCGCCACCCTGACGGCGGCCTCGGCCTCGCCCCGCCAGCGCGCCGCGTCGACGGGGTAGCCGGCCGTCTCCCGCAGGCCGGGAATCCGCGCGGACCAATGGGCGTTGAAGGCCAGCATGGAAAGCTCGCGCAGGTACTTCGCCGTCATGCTCGCCAGCGCCACCGGCATCCGCCCCTCGCCGCCGACGGTGAACTCGAACCGGCAGCCGGCAGCTGGCAGTTCGTAGGCCGAATGCCCGGCCGTCTCGGCAAGGACGTGGACCACGGCGGTCTCGAACTGGGCGGCCAGCAGCGCGGCATACCGGCGCCGGCCGCCATGACGATCGCACCATATCACGGCCGGCCCGCGCGGCACGGCGGGGAGGATGCCGGCAGCGAGCTCGAGCGTGGTCTGGGAGAGGATGTCGGACTTGTTGAGGCCCGACCCGAGAAGACGATTGAACTGGGCCGGCTGCACGATGCGGCCGTGGACCGCCACCAGCCGGACGCCGTGCGCCGCGAGCCCGGCGGCGATGACGCCGGCCCGGGCCGCGGTCTCGTGCGCCGGTGCCGCACGGGGCAGCGTCAGGGCTTCGAGCGTGTCGCGCTCCGGCGGCTCGCCCGCCGCCTCCGGGACGGCACCGGCGGCGACGAGCGACCGCCAGTCGGCAGGGGCGGCGCCGGTGGCGATGGTCAGGGCCGCCAGCGCTCCGTGCTCGAGCGCGGCCCAGCCGCTGCCCCCCCGGTAGACCTGCTTCGAATCCCGCCACGGATCATCCAGCGCCGCGCTCGCCGCGGCGAGGATCGCCTCCGCCTCGGCCGCCGGGCCGGCCACGTCCCAGAGCGTGGCGGCGACGACGAGCGGTCCGAGGTTCGGCCCGTAGCCCGCCTCGTCGGTGCCGACGACGAGCGTCATGTCCCCGCCCCGCCGGCCGGTCCGGGAAACTGCCGGCAGTATTCGTACACGGCGATCGCCGCGCTCGTCGCGGCGTTGAGGCTGTGTGGCATTCCTGCCAGCGGGATCTCGGCCACCCGATCGAGCCGTTCCAGCACCTCGGGCTCGAGGCCGAGCCGCTCGTTGCCGATCACCAGCACCGTCCGGGCCAGGAATGAAAAGGAGAACAGCGACTCGGCGCCGGTCGTCTGCTCGAGCCCCACGATCTGGTACCCCTCGGCCCGGAGCCGGTCGAGTACGGGGGGCAGACTGCGATGCACGTCGAACGTCACGGCGTCCGCGCCGTCCCGCGCGATCCGGCCGTGGAGGCCGGCGGCGCCGCAGGCCACGACCCGGCGGATGCCGAAGCAGCCACAGGTCCGTACGATGTGGGACAGGTTGACGTGGCTGCGCATCGGCGCGCAGGCGACCACCAACTCCCGCGGGGCGGGGAGCGCGTGCGGAGGCTTGTGACGGATGTGGACGAACCGTGGCATGCGTGGTGACGGCCGGGCGGGGTGTCGCGCTGCATTCTGCGGCATCGCCCGGGGAACGGGAATCCTCCTCGTCGGCATCGTCGCCGCGGCCGGCGGATGCGGCCCGCCGGCGCCCCCCGCCGCCGCCATCCGGCTGGACCTTGTCGATCACGACGGGCTCCTCGAGGCTGTGGCCCGGCAGCGCGGCCGGGTGGTCGTGCTCGACTGCTGGAGCACGTCGTGCCCGCCGTGCGTGAAGGAGTTTCCCCGGCTCGTGGCCCTGGAGGCGAAGTACCGGGGCCGGGTCGCCTGCCTGTCGCTGGCCTTCGATTTCGAGGGGCTGGGGAGCGTCGCGGAGGCGGCCCGGCGGGTCGAGGAGTTCCTGCGCACGGTCAACGCCGGCCGGATCGTCAACCTGCTCTCGAAGGAGGAGGCCGACGTCATGTATCGCAAGCTGGAACTCGACAGCGTGCCGGCGGTCTACGTGTGGCGGGCGGACGGCAGCCGCGCCCGCAGGTTCGACGCCAGCGACTCCGCCGCGCGGCTGGGGCGGCCCTTCACCTACGAGGATGTCGAACTGGAGGTGCGGGCCCTGCTCGAGCCGTGATAGGCTCCCGGTACCGTCCGGTGCGGACGGCAACCGCAGGCAGGGAGCAGGCGCCATGGGCGTTCGCGACGACGGTCGGCAGAAGCGGCTGGAGACGGCCGGCGCGGGAACCCGGGCCGAAGCGGCCGCCGGGGAGCGCGGCGACGACTGGAATCCGCTTCCCGGGATACGCGAGACGGTGGAGTCGATCGTCGTCGCCTTCACGCTCGCCCTGCTGTTCCGCGGCTTCGAGGCCGAGGCGTTCGTCATCCCCACCGGCTCGATGGCACCCACGCTGATGGGCCGCCACAAGGATCTGGTCTGCACGGCGTGCGGCCGCGACTTCCGCGTCGGCTGCAGTGCCGAGCTCGACGAACGGGAGCAACGGGTCGATCCGCTGCGCATGCTCGAGCAGGCCCGCTGCCCGGGGTGTGGCAACGCGATGCGGCTCGCCCGCGGCGCCGGCCAGCAGCGGGTCAACGACGACCGCTACCCGTCCTTCAACGGCGACCGGATCCTCGTCGACAAATTCGCCTACGACTTCACCGATCCCGACCGCTGGGACGTCGTGGTCTTCAAGTATCCCGAGGATGCGAAGACGAACTACATCAAGCGGCTCGTGGGCCTGCCGGGGGAGACGCTGTCGATCTCCAGCGGCGACCTGTGGATCGCCCGCGACGGCGGCCCGGCGGAGATCGCCCGCAAGCCGGCCGAGCGGCTGCCCAGGCTGTTGCAGCTGGTGCACGACAGCCGGCAGGTCGCGGAGGAGCTGCGTGAGGCGGAATGGCCGCCGGCGTGGTGTGACTGGCGCGCGGAGGGCGCGGCGGGAGCCGCCGGCTGGAAGACCGACGACGGTGGCCGCTCCTTCGCCGTCGCCTGCCCGGCGGGCGAGTCGGCCACGCTGCGCTACCGGCACATGGTGCCCGACGACGCCCTGTGGGGGGCGGCGCGGAACGGCAAGTCACTGGCCGGCCTGGCCCGGCCGACGGTGATCGGCGACCTGCAACCCTACAATGCCGATTCCCGCGGGCCGCACTACGTCGGCGACCTGGGGCTGGAGGTCGATCTGGAGAGCCGCGCCGCGACGGGCGCGATCGTCCTCGACCTCGTCGAGGCGGGGGTTACCCACCGCTGCGAGATCGATCTGGGCGACGGCACGGCGCGGCTGCGCCGCGGCGGGGTCGTCGAGGACCCGGCCCGGGCGTCCACGGGCGTGCGCGGCCGCGGCCGCTGGAGGCTGTTGTTCACGAACGTGGACGACGAACTGCGGCTGTTCGTCGCCGGTCGTTCCGTGGCCTTCGACAGGCCCACCACCTGGCAGCGGCCGCTCGCGGCGGCCGCGGGGAACGCCCCGGTCGTGCGCAGCGGCGTCCCCGGCGAGCGGGAGCCCGACGACCTCGCTCCCGTCGGGATCACGGCCGTCGGCGCCGACGTGGTGGCCCGCGGCCTGCGGGTGCTCCGCGACGTCTATTACATCGCCTCCGGCGATGCGAACGCGATGGCGGGACTGGTCGCGGAAAAACCCCTGTTCACGTTCCCGCCGCTGGCCGACGGCCAGTTCCTCATGCTCGGCGATAATTCGTCCGCCAGCAAGGACAGCCGGGCCTGGGGACGCCCGGAAGACGGGCCGTTCCACGTCGATCGGCACCTGCTGATCGGGCGGGCGCTGGTGATTTTCTGGCCGCACGCCATTCCGGCAGGATGGAGCGTTCCGCTGCGTCTGGGCAGCTGGGAAGTGCGCTTGCCCTGCTGGCCGAACTTCGGGAGGATGGGCTTCGTGCGCTAGAGATTTCCGCGGCCGCCAGCGGAAGGTTGCCTGCAGGGAGGGATCCCGCATGTCGCTCTTGTCGGTCGAGGGATTGGTCAAGAACTACGGCCGGCGCCGGGTCGTGGACGGCGTGGATTTCCACGTCGAGGCGGGGGAGATCGTCGGCCTGCTGGGGCCGAACGGAGCCGGCAAGACGACCAGTTTCCGCATGACCTGCGGGATGGTGATCCCGGACGCCGGCCGCGTCCTCCTCGACGACGAGGAGATCACCGACTGGCCGATGTACCGGCGGGCCCGCGACGGCGGCATGGGCTACCTGGCGCAGGAGCAGAGCGTGTTCCGCAAGCTGACCGTCGAGCAGAACCTGCTGGCGATCATGGAACTGGTGGGCATGCCGCCCAAGGAGCGGCGCCGGCGGTGCGAGGAATTGCTCGAGCAGTTCGCCATCACCAGGATCCGCAAGTCACGGGCCCACTACATTTCCGGCGGCGAGAAGCGGCGCCTGGAGATCGCCCGCTGCCTGGTCACCGAGCCGCGGATCATCCTCCTCGACGAGCCATTCACCGGGATCGACCCGGTCACGATCCACTCCATCCAGAAGATCATCCAGGGGCTGCGCGACGACGGGATCTCGATCCTGATCACCGACCACCGGGAGCGGGAGACGCTGGCGATCACCGATCGCAGCTACGTGATCCGGGCAGGCAAGGTGCTCTGCCACGGCAGTGCCGAGGAGGTGCTCTCCAATCCGGAGGCGCAGAAGTACTACTTCGGCGAGAGCCCGGGCGTGACGGCGGCCTAGCTGTCCGTGGAAAAAGCCGTCTCTGGCCTTGTTCCGCTTGGCCGACCGAGGGAAACCCCGAGGTTTTCCCTGGTCGGCAACCGCCGCATCGTGCGGCGGCAGACTTCTTCCACAGCCTGCTAGGCCGAGCCGCGCATCGACAGGCTCTTGATGGTGAGCACCGCGCCGGCCGACATCAGTGCCAGGCCCAGCCAGCGGGGCGGGTGAATCATCCTGCCGCCGGGGCTGGCCTGCCAGAGCCCCTGCGCGGATGTTCCACGGTCGCCCAATTGGGCCGAGACGAATCGGCTCGACCGCTCGTTGAGCGAAAACGCGGGAACCATCCGGAACTGCATTCCGAGCAGGAACAGCAGCAGTCCGGCGAACAGCAGGTGATTGCGGCGGGGGAGCATGGGGCGTCTCGCGGGGCGGGAATCAGGCCCCTCGATAGAGAGCATCGGTCGGCGCCGGGGGCCGGGCTGGAGCGGGCTGCCCGGGCAGCGGATTGCACGGACGATGACGGAGGCGCCACCGGCCGGGAGGCGGGGGGCATGGCAAACTGGGAAGACCGGAGGGGACCGTGGCGAAAATAACTGTCGAAGCGGTCGTGCCGATGACGATGATCGAAAGGCGTATCCGGCCCGAGGCCGAACCCCCTATTTGTGATGGGCAAGCCCGTGAACCGCTCCAATCGAACGAATCGGTGTGTCGCCGTGGCCCTCGTGCTCGGCCTGTCGTGCTGCCTGCCATCGCTGACGCTCACGGCAGCCGCCGGGCCGCCGGCGTCCGACGCCGCGGCCGCAGGCTCGCTCGGGGAGGGTCAACTGCTCCTGCCCCCCGGTGACGTCGTGCCGGACCCAGTGGAGATCCTCCCCGGGGCGGCCCGGCCGCGGCCCGGTGACCTGCTCGATGCCTCCGCCCGGGCGGCGGACGGCATGCTGCTCGAGGAGTTCCGGCTCGACGAGATGCCCTTCGAGGCGAGTTCCGGCGACTGGTTCTGGAATGGCGGCTGGTATGCCGGCGGCGAGTCGCTGTGGATGGACCGCAGCCGCAACAACCGGCGCACGATCGCCGAGCAGCCGTACCTCGACTTCAGGACCGGCGGCGTGCGGTTCGCCAAGTTCACGACGACCGCCCAGCCGTTCAACATGGCGCCCGGCGCCCGCGTCACCATCGGTCGGTCCTTGGGCCGCGACTACCTCGATCGCGACCGGGCCTTCGAGTTTATCTACTACGGCGGCATGACCTACGAGGACGTCGATGGTTGGAACGCGCCATTCGGCGGCGACAACGTCATCGTGCCGATCGCGCCTTTCGCTCCCGGCTTCGCCGGCGCCACGCAATACGCGACGTGGTTCAACTCCGACTTCAACAGCTGGGAATGGGACTACAAGCTGCGGCGCCGGCTCGGCCGCGACCAGCTGGTGATGTCGCCCGGCGGCAACTGGTCGCGACACGCCGAGCGCGGCTGGCTGCCGGCACTGATCATCGGACCCCGTCTGGCCAACGTCAACGAGGACTTCCGGCTGCGGACGAGCCAGGCCGGAGTGTCCCCCGCGACCTTCAGCGGCACGTACACGGTCAACGCCGCCAACTGGCTCCTCGGCCTGAACCTTGGCGGCGAGCTGATCAGCCAGAACGAGTTCTTCTACTGGGGCCTGCGTGGCCGGGCCGCCCCGGCGCTGTCGTTCGTGAGCACGCACCAGACGGCCGTCGGCGTCAGCTCGGTGACCACGCCGCCCGGCATACCGTCGGGCACCACGAACTTCACGGCCGACGCCACCCGCACGGCCCCCGGCTTCATCGGCGACCTGACGCTCATGGCGGGCTGGAACATCACGCCGAACTTCGCCCTCCAGGTCGGCTACGACTTCCTCTGGGTGGCGGGTATCGCCACGGCCACGCGGCAGTTCAACCTCGATCAGCGGGACGTCCGGCCGCTCGATGCCGGCGGCCAGACCTTCTATAACGGCCTGTCGTTCGGCTTCAACGGCTCGTGGTGATGCCGGTCGGGTGGTCCCCGGTCGGCTGACCCCGTGTCGTGGGTTGCCGGTTCCGCCGCCCCCCTTGTCTTCCGTCGCAGCATGCACTGTGTGGGGCGGAAGGGGGAATCAGTCCGGGCCGGCCACGGCGACCGCGACCGCCTGGCCCGTCGAGCAGATGTTGACCGCCAGGGCGGTCGGCGGCCGGCCGCCGAGGGGCGCCTGACGGACGACGTGCACCGGACAGGCCGGATCGGGATCGTCGTGGTTGATGGTGAAGGGAACGAGGCCCTGCTCGAGGCCGAGCAGGCTGGCCATCAGCTCCACCACGCCGCCGCCGGCACCGAGGTGACCGAAAAAGCTCTTCGGCGCGGTGACGGGAACGGCGCCGAGCTCGGCTGCGATCGCCGTCGCCTCGACCCGGTCCATGTCGATCGTGCCCACGCCGTGGGCGTTGACGTGGCCGATGCCGCCGGGCTCGAGGCCCGCGGACCGGCAGGCCGCCCGGATGGCCAGCCGCAAGGACTGCCCCCCCAGGCCACCGCGCCGGCCGACCGATTCGCACCGCGCCGCGGCGCCGAGAAACCGGCCGCGAATCCGGGCCCCGCGGCGTTCGGCATGCTCCCGCGACTCGAGCACCACGACGCCGGCTCCCTCGCCGTTGACGAGCCCGTCGCGGTCGCGGTCGAACGGCCGGCAGGCCCGCCGGCAGTCGTCGGCCCGATGGGAGAGGAGCGCGTCGCCACGGGCGACCAGCGCGGTGGGATGCAGCCGGCAGCCCGTTCCCCCCGCGAGCATCACGTCGGCCCAGCCGCGGCCGATGACGCTGGCCGCCTCGGCCACGGCGAGCAGGCCGGAGACGTCTCCGAGCACGATCGAGTTGTTGGGGCCGCGGGCGTCGTGCGCGATCGCCACGTGGGAGGCGGTCATGTTGGGGAGATGCTTGAGCAGCCAGAGCGGGTGCAGCTCCTCATGGATCGCCTCCGACCAGAGCGGGAACGAGAACCGGCCGTCGGCGATCGAGCGGCGGTAGGTCTGATCCAGTTCCTCGAGGTCGGCGTAGATCATGTCCCCGCCGAACACGACCCCGCACCGTTCCGGCGCGAAGCCGCCGGCTGCCATGCCGGCGTCCGTCATGGCCAGATCGGCGGCGGCGAATCCCATCTGGATCTCGCGGCTCATGACCTTCAGGCTCTTCCGCGGCCGGACATAGAGGCGCGGATCGAAGTCGGGCACCTGTCCGCCGAACCGCACCCGCAGCGAGCTGGCATCGAACAGGTCGATGAGCCGCACGCCGCTGGTCCCGGCGGCAAGCGCCCCCCAGAAGGGGCCGGAGCCGATGCCGATCGGGCTGACGACACCCAGTCCCGTGATCACGATGTCCCGCCTGCCGCTCATGAGCCCCACCCTAAACCACCGGCGCCGGTATCGGAAGGACCACGGTGCGGCCCCGCTCCCGACCGCCGTGCGGTCAATGCTGCCGCGGGTGCTGCGCCCGCCACTCGGCCGGGGCCGTCGGCCGGGGATCCGACCACAGTCCGCTGCGCGTGCGCCGCGCCTCCGTCTCGGCGGCGAGGTAGGAATCCTCGGGCGCGAAGCCGAAGGTCCATGCCCAGCCCTCGGCGACCATCTCCCGGTTGATGTCGCGGCCGTCCACGTCGACGCGGCCGAGGAGTCGGCCGTGCTGGTCGCTCCCCCGGTCCTCGACCCGCACCATCCGGCCCGCGATCTTGGCGGCGAGCGCAGCGGCGGCCCGGCGACCGTAGGCCTGCCCGAACTCGGGCGCGTCGATGCCCACGAGCCTGATGCGTCGCGAGCGGCCGTCGGGGGCGAGGCAGGAAATCGTGTCGCCGTCGTGGATGTCGAGCACCCGCCAGGCCGCCGCCGGGGTCGGTTCGCGCAGCCTGCCGATCAGCAGCGGCAGGAGGATGGTCGCCAGCGCCAGCCCGACGATGAACAGGGTTCGCGGCGGCATGCGAACCGGGCTGGAGCGGCGGCGGGGCGTCTGACCCATGCCGAGGATTCGACCTGCGCCACCCGGTCACGGCAAGCCATGACCGGGAAACCCCCGGCTGGCTTCCCCGGCGGTCACTTCGGTTTGCGGCCGCCCGTCGCAGGCTCGACGGCGCTGTTCAGCGGGTCGGCCGCGCGCTTTCGCGGCTCGACCGACGGTGGCTCGGGCTCGCGGCCGGCCCGCTTCCTCGCCAGGGCCTTCTCGGTGGGGTCGGAGAGGAGCGGCAGGACGTCGACATAGATGTCGGCGGCGTGCGCCCGGACGGCTGCCGCCTGCGGCGGAGTCAGGGGGCCCGACTCCGCCAGCCGCCACCATCCGCCCGCCAGCCGGAACCGGGCTCCGGGTTCGGCCGCCGACCCGTCCGGCAGGGCGAGTTCCCGGGTGGCGAGATCGCGCAGCGGCTCGCTTCCGGCACGGGCCAGGTATTTGAGGCCACGCTTCCACTGCCGCTTCACGAAGCAGATGTACTCCCCGACCAGCAGGGCAGCCTCGGCGTCGCTGGGATTGGCCAGCAGCCGCTTCTCGGCGTCGTTGAACTCCGATGTCTCGCGCCGCGCGTCCTGGAGAACCCTCTGCAACTGCTTGGCGTCGGCGATGAGGGTCTTCGCCGTCGCCTCGGGCGGCGGCTGCTGCGGCCGGCGGATCTTCCGGTATTCGGTGATCAGCCGCCTCTCCTCGCGATCGATCGCGACGGCGATTTCCAGGGCCACGTCCGCCGCTCCGTCGGCGAGATCGTATTCCTCGGCCGCCGCGGCCTCCTCGGCGGTCGTGACGGCGAATGCGAACAGCGTTGCATCCGGTTTCTTCACCGCCTTCCGCAGCTTGAGGAACATGCCGTGCCGGGCCCGCATGCCGTCCTCGTCGAACAGCGACGTCCGCCGCCCCACCACGTCGAGGGCCAGGCCGATGTCGCCGGCATCGATCGCCACCCCTTCGGCGACGCTGAGGAGGGCGTAGCGACGCGCGGCGTCGGTCGTCGTGTTGACCGCCTTGAGCAGCATGCCGACGGCCCGTGCGTAGTCCAGCCGCAGGTCGTCGCCATAGGCCTGGTGCACGAGATCGATGGCCTCGCGGACGGCGGCCTCGTCCGGCCGGGGGAGTTTCCGTGCCGGCTCGGTGGTCCAAGCCTCCGGTGCGGGAGCGCGTGGCCTTTCCGCCGCCGGCTCCTGTCGCGCTGCCGGCACAGGCTCATCGAGCAGCGATTCGAGCCCCCCCCGAGGCGTCTGTTGCCGGGCATGGCAGGGGTGCAGGCTGGCCGACAACACGACCGTGCAGAGCAACGCGATCGGGAGAATTCGGTCAGTTCGCGACACGTCGCTCGCCCCGGGCACGCTCGTTCTCACCACGTCAGGTCGGCCGTATGCCGGCTCCGAATCCGGCGACCGACCGCCGCACAGCCCTTCTCGTTTTCGGCATCCCGGCCGGCAATATTCCCGGTCGGTCCGCACCCCGTCGGACCTCCGGCCGCCGGATCGCGAGACGGTCATTTCGCCCGCGAGACGGTCAGGCCTTCTTCGAACAATTCCCCTGTGCTGCCGCTGAACGGCTGGATCGCGAGCCGGCCGGTGCCGGCCCAAACCCGCAATTTGCTCCTGTTCTCATATTCGATCCAGAAGGTCCCGTCGTCGCAGATGCTCCATGCGCCAGGGATCGGCTCGCCGCCGTTCTTGCGGGTCTCGAGCCAGCCCCCCTGCCTGTCCGCCTCGAAGATCCGCTGGGAGTTGGGGTGCGTCCACTTGCCGACGATGAGGTCGTTCGCCTTCTTGTCGGCGGCCACTTTGTTGGCGTTCTTGCCCGCCCAGTCGTATCCCGAGCGATAGAGGATCGTTCCATCCCCCTCGCTGCCTCCCTCCGGCAGGTATTGCTGAAGGATGAGCACGTCGTCACTGACCAGAGTCACCTGATAGGTGCGGAAGCTGCTGGTCTGCGGGAGCGGCATCTTGATCGCACCGGCGGCGGTTCCCGACGCCTGCCAGCCCCCTTCCGCCTTGACCGTGCCGTCCCGGCGGACTTCGGAGCAGACGCCGTCGCCCCGGAGCACGAAGTCGACCGGCACGTTGGGATTGGACCACGTGTCGATGAATCGCTTCTGTCCCGTCGGCCGCCGGGCGGGCTTCTGGCCGCAGGCGCCGTCAGGCAGACCGAGAACGCAGGCCGCAACGCAGGAGGCCAAGAACACGCGATGGAAGACGCGCGGAAGCAGGCTTCGGGTTGTCATCCCTGTCCGCAACGCGGACTCCGGAACGGCGATGAATCGGTGGCCTTCCGCCGGCACCCGGCGGGAACGTCAGGAAGTATACCCGGTGCCAGCCTCGGCGGCACGTGCCGGGGAAAACATACACTCCGTGGCCGGGAGTTTGCGGCCTGGTTGCGTGCGCGGCAGGCGCGTTCGCCCCGGCGGCCGATCCCGTCATAGGGCTCCCGCAGGAAAACCGCACCATGAAGCCGACCCGACTCCTCGACCGGACGACCGCGCCCGACGGCACGCCGATCACCCTCCATGAGCACGATGGCAGCCGCTCGATCCGGGCGGGGGGCGTGGAGTTGATGTCGACCCGGCAGCACCACTCCGAGGAGCGGCTCGCTGAACTCGCGTGCGCCGGCCTCCGTGATCGGCGGCGGGTGACGCTGCTCATCGGCGGCCTCGGCCTCGGGTTCACGCTCCGCGAGACGCTGCGGCATGTGGCGGCCGACGCGACCGTCGTGGTCGCGGAGCTGATTCCGGCGGTCGTCGCCTGGAACCGCGACCCGGCCCACGGACTGGCGGCCGACGTCATCGACGACCCGCGGGTGGAGATCGTGTCTGCCGACGTGGCTACCGTGCTCGCCGCGAGCCGGGGCCGCTTCGATGGCATCATGCTCGACGTCGACAACGGCCCGCGCGGCCTGACGGCGGCCGCCAACGACGCGCTCTACGTGGCGACGGGACTGGGCGCGGCCCGGGCGGCGTTGCGGCCCGGCGGGCGGCTGGCCGTCTGGTCGGCGGGGGACGACCCGCGGTTCGCGGCCCGCCTCGACGAGGCGGGCTTCACCGTGGAGGTGGTCAGGGCGCGGACGCATCCGACCGGCCGCAGCTGGAACACGATCTTCGTGGCCACGCGGTAGCGGCCGTCAGCTGCCGGCGGCCTCGAGCGCCTCCCAGCGGCCGAATGCCGTGCCGAGACGGGACTCGAGGTCGCGCAGCCGGGCCTGATCGCGGGCCAGCACGTCTCCCGGCTGCTTGTAATACCCCGGTTTTGCCAGCGCGGCGTGCAGGGCGGCGATCTCGGTCTCCAGGGTCTCGATGACCGCCGGCAGGGAGTCGAGCTCGCGCTGCTCCTTGAACGACCGCTTGCGCGGTTCGGCGCCGCTGCCGGCCGGCGACCGCGCGGCGCTGGCCTGCGCCGGCCGCGGCGTCGCGGCGGCCGTCTCGGGGCCGCGCTGCCGCAGCCAGTCGGAGTGACCGCCGACGTATTCCTTGATGCGATATCCACCGGCCCCGGCCGCCGGCTCGAACACGAGCGTGCTCGTCACCACGTTGTCGAGGAACGCGCGGTCGTGGCTGACCACGAGCACGGTGCCGGCGAAGTCGACGAGCCGTTCCTCGAGCATCTCCAGGGTCTCCGCGTCGAGATCATTGGTCGGCTCGTCGAGCACGATCAGGTTCGCCGGCTTGGCGAACAGCCGGGCGAGCAGGACCCGGTTGCGCTCCCCGCCGGAGAGAAACTTCACTGCCGTCCGCGTCCGCTCGGGGGTGAAGAGAAAATCCTGCAGGTAGCCGACGACATGCCGCGGCCGGCCGCCGATCTGCACCGTCTCGTAGCCGTCGGCGACGTTGTCGGCCACGCTCTTCTCGTCGTCGAGCTGGTCGCGGAGCTGGTCGAAGAAGGCGATCCGCAGATTCGTGCCGCGGCGCACGCTGCCCGACGTGGGCTCGAGCTGACCGAGCAAAAGCCGCAGGAGCGTCGTCTTGCCGGAGCCGTTGGGGCCGATGATGCCGATGCGGTCGCCGCGCATCACCATCGTGGAAAACCCCGTGATGATCGGCCGCGTGCCGCGCGCCAGCGACACGTCTTCCAGCGCCGCCACGAGGGCGCCGCTGCGGTCCGCCTCCTGGATCGCCAGCTGCACGCGACCCGGGGCGGTCCGCCGGCCGCCCCGTTCGCGACGCATCGCCTCCAGGGCCCGGACCCGCCCCTCGTTGCGGGTCCGGCGGGCCTTGATGCCGGTGCGGATCCAGACCTCCTCGGCGGCGAGCTTCTTGTCGAACAGGGCGTTCTGCTGCTCCTCCGCGGCCAGCGCCTCCTCCTTGCGGACGAGAAACGTGTCGTAGTCGCACGACCAGTCGAAGATCCGGCCGCGGTCGATCTCCACGATCCGGTCGGCCATGCGGCGCAGGAAGGTCCGGTCGTGCGTCACGAACATCAGCGTGCCGCGCCAGCGGCGCAGGAACCCCTCCAGCCACTCGACCGCGTCGATGTCGAGATGGTTCGTGGGCTCGTCGAGGAGGAGGAGGTCGGGCGCGCCGACAAGGGCCCGAGCGAGCAGGACGCGGCGCTTGAGACCGGCCGACAGGGGGGCGAAGGCGGCGTCGCCGTCGAGCCCCATCCGGGAGATGATCTCCGCGACGGCCTGCTCCTGCCGCCAGGCGTCGGCGGCCGCGGCCGCCGGCAGGCCGGTGGCGACGATGTCGGGAACGTTGCCGGTCAGGTTTTCGGGCACGTCCTGCTGGAGGAGCGCGGCCCTCGTTCCGGGCGCGAACTCCACGGCGCCTGCGTCAGGCTGGATGACACCGGCGAGGAGCCGCATCAGCGACGTCTTGCCGGCGCCGTTGCGGCCGAGGAGCCCGATCCGCTGCCCGGCCTCCACGTGGCAGGTGACGTCGTCGAGGAGCGGCGGGCCGCCGAAGCGGAGCGCGATGTTGCGGAGGGTGACGAGCGGCATCAATGGTCTCAAGAAAGCGGCATCATCTCATCGACGGCGAAAGGCCCGAGATGCCCTGCAGCGCGTCGAGCTGCCGGGCAGCCGCGTCGACGTCGGCCTGCCTGGCCGTCACCAGCGCCCGTTTTCCGGCGCTCGCCTGCCCGGCGTCGGCCACCGCCTTGGAGGCCTCCGCGATTTCGGCGTCAACGGCCGGCAGCGCCGCCGTCACGGCCGCGATGTCGGCCTTCTGCCTCTCGCCGGCGGCCCGCTTGTCGCCGATCGCCCGCTCCCAGGCGGTCTTCTCCGCCAGCAGGGCGGCGAGGCCGTCCTGTTCCTGCTTGAGCTGCACCCGCTTGGCGTCGAGGGCCGCGGCGAGCCCGGCCCGGGCCTGCCTGAGCGCCGCGTCGTCCGGGGCGGCGGCCAGCCCCTTGTCGAGGCTCGTCGTCGACTCCTCGATCACGGCGATGGCCCGCAGCGACCGCTCGATCGCCCCCTGTGCGGCGGCCACCTCACCCCCCTGCTGCTCGATGCGGCCGGCGAGCGCCTGCATCTCATGCTCCCCCTGCGCGACGGCTGCCGCCAGCGTCTCGACCTGCTTCCGCAGGCCGTCCTTCCGCGCGACGACGGCCTGCAGCGCCTGTTCCCGGACCTGCCTGTCGGCCTCCGCCTCGGCCAGTTCCGCCTCCGCCTGGCCGAGCACCTGCTCGCGGTCGGCGAGCGGCTTGAGGAGACCGTCGTAGGTCGACTGAAACACCACCTCGGCGCGCCAGCCGGCGTGGGCCGCCACGGCCTGTTCGAGCTGGGCCGCGAGTGCCGCGGCGTGGTCCGTCGCCTGCCGGTGCTTCGTCGTGGCGTCAGTGACCGCGGCATCGGCCTGAGCGAGCTTCTGCGCGGCGGCATCGGCGCCAACCTGCGCCCGATCGCGCTGACCGGCGCCGGCCACGGCCTGTTGCACCGCCTGCACGATCGCCGCGGCCCGCGCTGCGACGTGCGCCGTGCCGGGGGCGCGGTGTCCCTCTGCCTCGGCCTGCTTCGCCTGAGCCGCGGCAAGCACCTGTTCGGCGGCCTCCTTGGCGGCGTCGTCGTCGCCCGCGGCCGCAACCGCCACCGTCGCCGCCAGCACCTCACCGGCCGCGGTGGCGATCTGCTGGTCGATCGCCGTCAGGGCAACCGCCGCTTCGGCATGCGCCTGCTTCGCGGCGGCGACTGCGGCCGCGGTGGCATCGACGTGCTTCTGGAGATCGGCATGGGTGCCGTCGGCGGCCGTCTTCGCCGCGCGGGCGGCCTCCCGCGCCTGCGTCGCCGCGGCCAGGGCCGCGGCGGCTGCCGCGACGGCCTGCTGCGCCTCGGCGACCGGCGGCCGCCGGGCGGCGACGTCGCGGTCGGCGGCCGCCACGCGGTCGGCGAGTGCCGGGGGATTGGCGTCGAGGCCGCCCACCCGGGCCGCATCGGCCGCGTTCCAGACGCGGATCTCGCCGGTCCAGTCGCCGGCGATGACGCGATTGGTCTCGTCGCAGTACGAGGCCGCCAGGCCGATGTCGGCGGCGGCCTCGAACGACCGCTCCGCGGTGCCGTCGGCCTTCCAGAGCTTCGGCACCTTGTCGCGGCCCGTGGAGACGAGCCGGCCGTCGCGCGTGAACTCGAGGGCCGCGACGCCGCCGTGCGCGGCCCAGGCCTTCACCTGCCCGCCATTCTCGAGTTCCCAGAGCCGGATCTGTCCGTCTTCGCAGCCGGTCGCGAGCAGGTTCGAGTCGCCGCGCCACGCCAGACTGGTCACGCTGGCCGGATGGGCCCGCAGGATGAGGAAGTCGCGGCCCGTCGCCGCCTCCCAGAGGATAACCCCCCCGGCCCGGTCGGCCGTCGCCAGCAGCGCGCCGTCGGGGCTGAAGGCGGTGGCGGTGATCCAGTCGGTGTGCCGGGCGAGATCGTGGACCTTCTGCCCGGTCTCGAGCGACCAGATGCGGGCCACGCGCTGTGGCCCCCCCATCGCGACGAGCCGTTGGTCGGGGCTGATGTCGGCGGCCAGCACGACGTCGAGCTCGTCACCCAGGGTGCGGATCCGCCGACCGCTCCTGGTATTCCAGACTGCGACCCTGCCGCTCACCGCCCCCACGCCCCCCCCGGCGAGCACGAGCCCGCCGCCGTGGCTGAACCTGACGACGTGCGGTCGCCCCTCGGGGAAGGGCAGCACGCCCGCCAGCGTCAGCGAATCGGTCCGGTAGAGCAGCACCTGCTTCTGGCCGCAGACGGCGGCCAGCGGCGCCCAGGGGCTCGTGGCGATCGCCGCGCAGGCATCGACCGCCGGCGTCCGCAGCACCGGCTCCAGCGGCAGATGGGCGGGCAGCGGCTGCACGGCCGGCCGCTCGGTGACCGGGGCCGCGAGTGCCACGACGACCTTCTTGGCGACTACAGCCACGCTCCCCCTGGTCTCGAGCAGGCCGCCGTCGATCCAGGCGCGCAGCACCCGCCGCTCGGTTTCCGGGATCGGCGGCCCGTCGGGGGGCATCTTCGGCTCGTCGTCGTGGTTGGCGAGCCGGAACAGATGGCTCGCCTGCGCGTTCCCCGGCACGAGCACCGCGCCCGAGCCGCCACCAGCCATGATGCCGGCGTAGGTCGTGACATCGAGGCCCGCCGTCTTCTTGTCGGCGTTGTGGCAGGAGCCGCAGCGCTGCCGCAGCACCGGCAGCGCGTGGTCGCTGAACGTCACCGTGTCCGCGGCCCGGACGGGCGCGCAGACGGCCAGCGCCGCCCAGGCGGCCCAGCCCAGCCGAGAACAAGGGGAGCGACGCGTCATGGTCAGTGGTTGAAGACGAATTCACGGGAGTTGAGGATCGCCCAGAAGCCGTCCTCGAGATTCCGCTGCACGGCCGCGGGATCCTTGGCCGCGGGATCCTTGGCCGCGGGATCGGCGACGACCTCCAGGAGCGCGGCCCGCTCCTTGTCGGTCGGCAGGCGGGTGAGCGTGCGCAGGTAGAGCTCCTCGATGACCTGTTCCGGTGTCCGCTTCTCGGCGAGCAGGTGTTTCACGACGCCGCCGGCCGCGATCTTCTGCTGGACCGTGTCGCCGTTGAGCAGGTGCAGGGCCTGGGAGAGGTTCGGCTCCATCTTCACCTCGCAGGAGCAGGCGCTGCCCCGCGTGGCCCGGCCGAAGGTACTGAGGAAGTAGGTGCTCGTGTTGCCGTCGGCGATCTGCACGGCGCGGGCCCCGAGCGGCAGGCCCTTGAACTTGTTCTGCGTGGCCGTCGCGCCGGTGACCATGTCGAGCAGCACCTCGGCGCGAATTCTGCGCAGGCGGGCCTTGGAGAAGTTCCGCTCATCGCCGGCGTTGGTGTCGTTGGCCTGCGTCGAACGCTGGTAGGCGTGCGACGTGCAGATCTCGCGCACCAGCCGCTTGAAATCGTACTTCGATGCCACGAACGACCTGGCGAGGGCGTCGAGCAGCGGCGCGTTGGCGGGCGGATTGCTCACGCGCACGTCGTCGACCGCGTCGACGATGCCGGCCCCGAAGAAATGCGCCCACACGATGTTGACGAGGTTGCGGCCGAAGTGTTCGTTATCCGGCGACGCCAGCCATTCGGCGAGCACCGCGCGGCGGTCACGCCCCCGGCAGTCGGGCGCGGCTCCCCCGAGGAACTTCGGCGGCACGATCCGGCCGCCGACGGGGTGCTTCACGTCGCCGCTCCCGGCATCGAAGATGATCGTCTCCCGCGGGTCCTCTCCCGCCTTGCGGCCGATGTGGGCGAAGAAGGAGGCGAAGCCGTAGTAGTCGTCCATCGTCCAGCGGTCGAAGGGATGGTTGTGGCACTGGGCGCACTGGATCCGCATTCCCATGAAGACCTGCGCGACGTTCTCCGCCGTCTTGAGCGTGTCGCGCTCGTGCTGGAAGTAGTTTGTCTCCGGCTCGGTGAAGGTGCCCCCCTTGGCCGAGAGCAGTTCGCGCACCAGCGCGTCGATGGGCGTGTTGGCCTCGATCCGCTCCTGCAGCCAGTTGGAGTACAGGAGCATCGCCTTGTAACTGACCGCGTTGGCGACGGTGCGGATCATCATCAGCTCCGACCACTTCATCACCCACAGGTCGACGAACTCCTTCCGGGACAGGAGCTGGTCGACGAGGTGGGCCCGCTTCTGCGGGTCGCTGCTCGTCATGAAGGAGCGGTATTCGTCGACGCTGGGGAGCACGCCGCAGATGTCGAGGCTCGCCCGACGCAGGAATTCCTCGTCGCTGCACAAGCCCGACGGATTGATCCGCAACTTCCGCAGCTTGCGATGGATCAGGTCGTCGATGGCGTTCGCCGCCGGCGGGTTCGCCCAGGTGAAGGCGTGGCCCGTGGGGAGGGTGATGCAGTGGCTGCCCACGGTGTGGCTCTCGAAGCGGGCCATCACGAAGGCCTCGCCGCGGTTGCCCGCGCTGACGAGCCCGCCCGCAGTGACGGCGGCCGCGTCGTCGTTGCTGGTGAGGAACACGGCCAGGGCCGTCACGTCGCGGTCGGTGCCGTCGGCGTAGCGGGCCCGCACCGCGAGCTGCTGCGTGGCCCCGGGCCCGTCGAGGACGGCCTCCGGCGGAAACAGGTCGACGCCGACGACGGCCGGCGTGGGACCGGGGTCGTTGCGGGCGCCCTCCTTCAGCCAGCGCGTGAGCGTGGCATGGTGCTCGTCCCCCGGCGTGAGCCGGATACCGCCGCCGTGCGGCACGGAGTTGGTCGCCTTGGTGAGCAGGAGGCTCTCGTCCGGCAGCGCGCGGTTGATGCGGCGTCCGGGCATCTCGCGGGTGAGCCGGTGGTAGTCGGCCTCGGGGTCGAAGCCGAAGAGTGAGAGCCGGAAGCCGTCCTTGCCCCGCGCGGCGCCGTGGCAGCTGCCGGCGTTGCAGCCGCTCCGCATGAAGACCGGCATCACGTCGAGCCGGAAGCCGAGACGCGGGTCCTCGCCGGCCCGCTCGACGTGCACCGGCACGGTCACCTGCGTGCCGGCGGCGGTGACCGTGAGCGTGGTGTCGCCGTCGGCCAGCGGGTGGAGCGTGGCGGCCTCGAGCCGCGCTGTGGCGGGATGCGCGACCGTGAGCGTTGCCGTTCGCGTCACGTCGCGCGTGAGCCCGTCGGCCTCCACCACCTGCACGACCAGCGACTGCCGATCGCGGGCCGTCGAGAGATGGACGGTCGGTGGAAACACATGCAGTGCCGCCGCGGCCGGCGCCGCCCCGGCGGCCGGCTGATCGGCCCGGGCTCCGGCGGCC
>Ga0208721_1000061_pt1 | contig 23171 bp, 17 predicted proteins | sample LakMenEpi17Aug10_FD_150705 | JGI IMG/M metagenome (GOLD analysis project Ga0208721, IMG submission 150705) | Freshwater microbial communities from Lake Mendota, WI - 17AUG2010 deep hole epilimnion (SPAdes) | ecosystem: Environmental > Aquatic > Freshwater > Lentic | place: Lake Mendota, Madison... | reverse complement strand
GGAATGCCGGCCCGTTGACCGGTTCCGGACGCGCTCCTATCCTGCGGACGGTTCTCCCGGATCCCGGTGCCCCACGATGGCCGACCGCGTCTTCAACTTCTCCCCCGGCCCGGCCGTGCTGCCCCTGCCGGTGCTGGAGCGGGCCCGGGACGAGATGCTCTGCCTTCCCGGCGTGGGCAGCTCGATCCTCGAGATCAGCCACCGCAGCCCGGCCTTCGACCGGATCCTCGACGAGACGCTCGCCGGCCTCAAGGGCCTGCTGGGCATCGGCTCCGACCACGAGGTCGTGTTCCTCCAGGGGGGCGCGAGCCTGCAGTTTTCGATGGTGCCGATGAACCTCCTCCGGGGCCGCGACGGGGCGGCCGACTACATCCTCACCGGCACCTGGGGGGCGACGGCCATCAAGGAGGCCCGCCGCGAGGGAAAGGTGCACGTCGCCTGGGACGGGGCGGCGACAAACCACGACCGGCTTCCGGCGGCCGGCGAAATCCGGCTCTCTCCCGCCCCGGCCTACGTCCACGTGACGAGCAACGAGACGATCCAGGGAGTGCAGTGGAAGCAGGACCCCGCCGTCGGCGACGCGCCGCTCGTCTGCGACTGCTCCAGCGACTTCCTCTCCCGGCCGATCGACGTCGGCCGCCACGGGCTGATCTATGCCTGTGCCCAGAAGAACGCCGGCATCGCCGGCGTGACCGCCGTCATCATCCGCAAGGACCTGCTGGAACGCTCCCGCGACGACCTGCCGACGATGCTCGACTACCGGACGTTCGTGAAGGCCGGGTCGCGGCCGAACACGCCCCCGGTGTTCGCGATCTACGTCCTCGGCCTCGTCTGCCGCTGGATTCGCGACGCGATGGGGGGCCTGGCCGGCATGCACCGGCACAACGCCGCCAAGGCGCGGCTCCTGTACGACGTCCTCGACGCCTCGGGGGGCTTCTACGCCGGGCATGCCCGCCCCGACTGCCGCTCCGACATGAACGTCACCTTCCGCCTGCCCGACGAGCGGCACGAGACGGCATTCGTCAAGGGGGCGGCCGCACAAGGTCTGGTCGACCTCAAGGGGCACCGCTCCGTGGGGGGCATCCGTGCCAGCATCTACAATGCCATGCCCGTCGCGGGCGTGGAGGCCTTGCGCGACTACATGCTCGACTTCCAGCGGTCGCCGCGGCTCTGACGCCGCTGCATCGCGCCACCTGGAAACGCGGAACGAACGCCATGCCCTCGATCATCGTGCTCGACACCCTGAGCCCAGACGGCATCGCCCTGCTCGATGCCGCCGCCTCCGCCGGGATCACGTACGAGGTAGCCACCGGTCTGGCAGGGGACGCGCTGCGCGAGGCGCTGGCCCGGCACGACGGCGCTATCTGCCGCAGCGGCGTGAAGATCAACGCCGCAGCGCTGGCCGGCAACCACCGCCTCCGGGCCATCGTTCGCGCCGGCGTCGGCACCGACAACATCGACAAGGAGGCGGCGACCCGCCAGGGCATCGTCGTCATGAATACGCCGGCGGGCAACACGCTGAGCACGGCCGAGCACGCCTTCGCGCTGATCCTCGGCCTGTCCCGCAACATCGCCGCCGCCGATGCCAGCCTGCGCGGCCACAAGTGGGACCGCAACAAGTTCATGGGTGTGCAGCTCGCCGGCAAGACGCTGGGCATCGTCGGCCTGGGGCGGATCGGCCAGGCCGTCGCGGCCCGGGCCCGGGCCTTCGACATGAACCTCGTGGGCTTCGATCCGTTCCTGTCACCCGACCGTGCCGCCGAGCTCGGCATCGAGATGCACGACAGCGTCCGGGGCATGCTCCCGCACGTCGACTACCTCACCGTCCATACCCCGCTCACGCCCGAGACCCGGCACCTCGTCGGCCGCGAGGAGCTGACGATTCTCAAGCGCGGCGTGCGGCTGGTGAACTGCGCCCGCGGCGGCATCTACGACGAGCAGGCGCTCATCGAGGGGCTGGAGAGCGGCGTCATCGGCGGCGTCGCCCTCGACGTCTTCGAGAAGGAGCCGTGCACGGAGAGTCCGCTGTTCGGCATGCCGGGCGTGCTCGTGACGCCGCACCTCGGGGCGAGCACCGAGGAGGCACAGTCGCAGGTGGCCGTCGAGGGTGTGGGGCTGTTGGTCGATTTTCTGACCACGGGCACCGTCCGCCACGCGGTCAACTCCAGTGCCATCGACCCCGCCGTCCTCGAGGGTGTCCGCGGCTTCCTCGACCTCGCCTGGCGGCTGGGGCAGTTGCTCGCCCAGCTCGACGACGGGCCGCCGCGGTCCTGCTCGATCGCCTACCGGGGGGAGATCGCCGCCCGCAACACGCGGCTCATCACCGCGGCTTTCGCGGCCGGCCTGCTCGAGTCGTCCATCGAGGACGTCAACATCGTCAACGCCGAGATGCTGCTCCGCGAGCGCGGCATCGAGCTCGTCGAGCAGAGCCGGACGGATCCGGGCGCGTTCAGCTCGGTCGTCGCGGTCGACCTCGTTTCCGGAGACCGCGTCCACCGGGCCGCGGGCACGCTCTTCGGCCGGTCGATGCCCCGGCTCGTGCAGCTCGAGGGGCACCGGCTGGAGGCGTATCTCGACGGCGTGCTGCTGGTGTTCACCCATCGCGACGTGCCGGGCATCATCGGCCACGTCGGCACGGCCTTCGGCCGGCTGGGGGTCAACATCGGCCAGATGACGGTCGGCCGCTCTTCGCCCGGCGGGGATGCGATCGGCGTCCTCAACCTCGACCACGAGCCCTCGGCGGAGGCCGTTCAGGCGGTGCTCGGCTGCCCCGGCATCCGGTCCGCGCGGGTCGTGACGCTGCCCGCGGCCGGCGAACTTCCCGTCTGGCTTTCCCCTCCAGCAGGGGGTGTGGTTTCGGCCCGGCGGCAGGCGGCGCGGGCTTGACGCTGCACCCCGGTCGCGGGCGCCGGTCGCGTCGGGATGCGGGAATCCCGCGGCTGTGAAATAATCCGGGGGAGCGGATCCGAATCCTCCCGTGGGTGCCAGGCGGCCGGTGCGGCCACCGACCCGTCGCGGGCAGCCGAACCACCGTCATGCCCCGTTCGTCCACCGATGCCGAGCGGTTCGATTCCTGGGTGCGGGAGCACGTCGCCGTGTTGTACAAGGTCGCCTACCGCCTCGTCGGCAGTCCGCACGACGCGGAGGACGTCGTGCAGGACACGTTTCGCTCCGCATGGACGAGCCGCCAGCTCTACGATTCCGCCCGCAGCGAGCGGGCCTGGCTGCTGGCGATCCTGCGCCGCCGCGCGGCCGATCACTGGCGCAGCCGCGAGCCGCGTCACCAGGTCCTCGATGTCGATCCGGCCGGCCTAGAGCGGGCCGGGTCCGACCCGTTCGCGGGCGAATTATCGAATGCGATGCAGCGCGGACTGGCCCTGCTGCCCGACGAGATCCGGGAGTCGCTGCTGCTCGTGGTCGTCGGTGAACTGACGCACCAGGAGGCGGCGGACATCCAGGGCGTGCCCCTGGGCACGGTCCTGTCCCGGGTGAGTCGCGGCCGCCGCCGGCTGCGCGAGACGCTGCTGGCCGCCGGCCCGAACGGCACGGTGGCTGTGGCCGCCGCTGACTCCGGCAGCCGCCACGCGACCTCCAGCCCGCGGGCCGACCGCGGAGGAGAAGCCAGCCGTGGCTGATCACGAACCACTCGACTGCCGGCTCGGAGACCTGCCGCTTCCTGCCGGCCTGCAGGAGCGGATGTCGCTGGAGGCGTTGTTCGACGACACCGCCATCGACCGGCTGCTGCGCGGCGTGCCGGTTCCGGATGGACTCGGGGAGCGGGTACTGGCGGGCCGGGGCCAGAGCCGGCGGAGTTCCAGGTCGGTCGATCTCGAACGGCTTGGCAGGGCCGAAGGTCCCGCGCCCACGACCGCAGCGGCCGGCGGTCGGACGCGCGATCGCACCTGGCTGGTGGCCGTGAACGCCGGCCTGCTCGCCTCGGCGCTGGCGGTGCTGATCCTCGCCGGCACCGTGCCGAGCGTCGTTCCCAGGCGGCCGATCGACATCGCCATGGCCCCGGCGGATCCCGGCTCATTACCCGAGCGCGGTGGTCGCATCGAATGGCTCCCCGGCGATGCCGGCAGCGAGACAGCCGTGTCGCGGGTCGAGGATTCCCCGCTGGATCCCCTGCATGTTTCCGCAATGGAGGAGCGCGGCACGGACCCGCCGGAAGTCGTGAGCAACGCGTTCCCGGTTCCACGGGAAGATCTGGACGATGGGCTTGTTTTCACGCCCGAGGTCGTCGGTTCCCCGGTCGTGGGACCGGCGTTCGGCCGGGGCGTGGTGCGGATGGATGTGGTGCCGCAGTCCGGCGCCGGTCCGCGCCGGATGGTGCCGCGTGCCCCCGGCTACGACATGGTCTTCGAGCTCAAGCACGGCGAACCGCCGTTCGTCTATCCGGCGGCCGGGCCGGCGGTCGATGCGCCGCCGCTCTCGTGGCGGACGGCCTCGTTCGACGCGATCCGCTGGTCGCCGCAGCGCCGGGTGCGCCGGTCGGAGGCGGCCCGGCTCAGGGTGGAGGACGTCCTGGCCGCGGTGCCGGAACGGTTCGAGAGCCGGTCCGATGGCGAGCAGGGGCCGCGGCTGACGATGCACGGCGTCCGATCGCTGCGGCCGATGGCCGCGGCGCTGGTGGAGATCGAGATCACGGCCCCGCGGCTGACTGGTCGGGCGACAGCGGTCGATGCGGCGATCGTGCTCGACCGCTCGGCAGCGCCGGCCGCCTGGGCCGCGACCTGTCGGGGCCTGCGCATGGTGGCGGCCGAGATGCGGTCCGCCGATCGGCTGACGATCGTCGTCGGCGGCGAACGGTCGCGGCTGGCGGGGCGGCAACTCGACGCCGCGGCGCTGGCGGCGGCCGTCGCGGAACTCGAGCGCGAGAGGCCGGCCACGGCGGACGGAATCGTGGCGGCGGTGCAGTTCGCGCGGCACCTGCTCGCGACCGGCGGCGGCTCGGGCCCCGTCGTGCTCGTCACGGACGCCGCGGCGGACGCGGAGCAGGTGAAGGCGGCGGAGGTCGGCGACGCGGTCGTGGTCAGGCTGGCGTCCCATCCCGGACAGGCCGCCGGCACCGATGCATCGGATGTCGAACCGACGGCTGCCGCCGTGGGCCGGGCGATCGTCGAACGGGTCTTCGGCCGGTCGGCGCTGACGGCGACCGGCTGCCGGCTCTCGGTGGCGTTCGATCCGCGGTTCGTCCACGCCTACAGGCTCGTCGGCTATCGGCAGACGGCGGTCGAATCGCTGGCTTCGGGGGGAGCCGATCCGATCGACCTGGTCGCGGGACAGACCGTCCGCGTGGTCTACGAGGTCGTCGGCCGACCGGCGGCGCCCCCCCGGGGGGCCGTAGCCGAGGCGACGCTGCACTGGCACCCGGCCGCCGAGACCGGGAATCGCTCGCTGACCGTGAGTCTCGATCGCACCGCCATCGAGACGGCCGGTGACGGCGACGCGGCTCCGCCCGGCCAGCAGACCTGGCTGCCGTCCCCGCGGGGTTGTGAACTGCTGCTGGCCGTCGGGCTGGGGGAATTTGCCGCCGAGTCGGTGCACCTCGGGCCGCGTGTCGGCGGGCCGGCGTTGGCCGATTTGGTCAAGGCCTGGCGTCGGCGCGGGAACGTGACGACGTGGGGCGACGTGCTGATCGATGCGCTGGAGCGGCTGGGTGTCGTCAAGCCGACCCGGCCGGAGAAGGAATCGGGCAGCTGATCGCCGCGGAAACGGTCGAGGCCGTTTGACGGAAGAGGTCGGGAGCCGCACAATGGAACTGGGCTTTCGCTCGCCTTCCGGTTCGCATCCGCCGGCGACGCGGCTCCTGCCGCCGTCGTTCCTTGCCGCCCTCGCCATGACTGTATCCGTCCACACGGCCCGACATCTCCATTCGCCCCGTGGCCTCGGCATGGCGCTCGTCGCGATGCTCTGCTGGCTGCTCGCGATGCCGGCCGTTCGCGCCCAGGACGGCGACGACGATTTGGCCTCCGGCGTCGGCACCCGCCGACTGCTCGAGCGGCTCAGCGATCCGGACGATCCTGCCCGGCAGATGCCCGACGTCGTGCTGTGGATCCTCGAGCGGGTGGCGGCCGATCCGGAGGCGTCTCCCGACCTCAAGAAGGAGGTGCCGTTCCGGCGGGCGACGGCCCTCGTCGCCTCGTCGCGGAACGAGATGGACGCCAAGAAGCGGCAGGCGATCTATGACGAGGCAGACCGGGAAATCGACAAGTTCCTCGCCGACTCGCCGACGAACCGCCAGGCCATCGACGCCTACTGGCAGAAGGGCAACCTGCTCATCCAGCGCGGCCGCGCCAAGGTCGAACTCGCCAAGCGGCCCGACCAGGACCCGAAGAAACTCCATCCGGAGGCGGTGGCCCTCTTCGATCGGGCGCTCACCTGCCTGCAGGCGAAGTTCAAGTCGGGGGAGGAGATCACCGAGATCACGAACGCCGAGGATGCGATCAAGCAGACGCTCCGCGAGGTCGATCAGCGGATCGCCGAACTCAAGGAGACCACTACCCCCGACAAAGCCGGCAAGGACAATCCTCCGGCGGCGAAGCCCAAGCCGGGGACTCCGCCGCGGGTCGCTCCCAAGCCGAGACCCCAGAAGCGGCGCAGACCGAACGCGGTGGATCGGCAGTTGGAGCAGCTCGAGGTCCAGCAGGAGCAACTGCGGCAAAAGCTGCTCCAGACCCGGCTCATGGTCGGGGAAACGTTGTTCGAGAAGGCGAAGGCCCTCGAGCCGGGGTCTGACATGTGGAAAAAGACCCTCGAGGATTCAGCGGCGCGGCACAAGGACCTCGCCGAGCGGTATCCGAGCAAGGCGGCCGGTGTGTTTGCCCAGCTCTATCAAGGCCGCAACCTCGCCCTGCTGGGCAAGGATGCTGAGGCCATCGAGGCCCTCGACTCGATCTTCGAGATCAAGGACCAGAAGCCGTTGGTGCTGCGGCTCAAGGCGCTGGCGCTGAATTTCGCGCTGCCTGTCCGGCTCGGCGACAAGGACAAGAAACTGCCGGCGCTCGATGACAAGCAGGTCGATGTGATCTCGAAGTTCGCGCTCGCCCCGGTCAAGGCCCCGCTCAGGCTCGATGCCGACTGGCTGGGCGTCAAGTACCGGACGGCCGCTCTGCTCGACGCCCGGGCCGACGGCCTGCCGGCGGGCGACAAGAAGAAGTCGGGCCTGCAACGCGACGCGAAGAAGTTGGCGATGGAGGTGGCCCGCTTGGGCAAGGAGTTCTCCAGGGAGTCCCGGGAACTCGCCGCCAAGCTCGGCAAGGATCTGCCGGAGGGGCCGGAGGAGGAGGCCACGTTCGCGACGCTGCTCGCCGACGCCAATGGCGAATTGGCGATGATGCGGGCCAAGAAGGAGGAGTCAAAATCGCTCGCCGCCGCCGGCGAAGCGGCCGCGTCGGCCGCCGCTGCGACTGCTGCCAATGCCGCCCGCGACAAGTCACTGAAACTGCTCGGCCAGGCGATCGAACGTTCCCGTGGCGTCGAGATCGCCGACGTGAACCGGGCACGGTCGATCATGGCCAACCTGCTCTACGACGCGCGACGGTTTCACGATGCAGTGGCGCTCGCCGGGTTCGTCGCCGAGAAGTATCCACGGGCCGCCGGAGCCCCGCAGTCGGCGCGGATCGTGCTCGCTTCGCTCGACCAGTTGTCGCGCCAGGGGGACGGAACCTGGAAGGAATCGGCCCGCGAGCGGCGCGAGGCCTTCGCCCGCTACTCTCTCCAGGCTTATCCGAACGACGCAGTGGCCGGAGATGCCGTGGGCGTGCTCGTGCAGGCGGCCTCGGAGAGCGGTGATCCGGACAAGATCGTGGCTCTGATCGACGGCGTGCCGGCCGATTCCGCGGGGCGGGCGGACGTGCTCCAGCGTGCCGGTGTGGCGCTGTGGCGTGAGGTGCAGCTCAAGCGGCAGCTCGACGAGTCGGACCGGCCCGCGGCCGAGAAGATCGGGGCCTGGAGGGCGAAGGCTACGACGTCACTCGACGAGAGTCTTGCCGCGGCCGGAGGGGAGGACGTAGCCGTGAATCCCGGATTGGTGAACGCGGCGCTGTCGCGGGCCAACATCGCCATCGACGACGGCGACATCGCCGGCGCCGGCAAACTCCTCGAGCACCCGAAGTACGGGCCTTGGACGGTGGTTTCCGTCGGGAAGCCGGAGTTCTCCGAGGGACGGCTCGCCGAGGGATCGCTCGTCGTGGCGCTCCGCTATTTCATCCTCGCGCAGGAGACCGAGAAGGCGCAGCAGTGCATGGCTCTTCTGGAGAAGGTGGCGGGCGATCCGGGAAAACTCACGAACCTCTATCGGCAGATGGGGCTCGAGCTCCAGGGGCAGCTCGAGGGGCTGGCGGTGGGCAAGACCGTCACGGCCGAGGCCCGCGAGAAGGCGGCCCGGATTCTCGCGGGCTTCGAGCAGTTTCTCGACAAGGTCGCCGAACGGGACGAGAAGATCAGTTCGCAGTTCTGGGTGGCGTCGACCTACCTGACGCTCGGCTCCGGCAAAGGCACCGGCGCGATCGTCGCCAAGGACAAGGCCAAGGCCTACCTCGACCGGGCAGCGGCGGTCTTCGAGAAGCTGCTCAAGAAGGGAGGCGAGGTCGCCGAGTACGAGCCCCAGATCCGGTTCAAGATCGCGGGCGTGCTCCGCGAGCGAGAGCGGTTCGACGAGGCGCAGACGCACATCGACTGGATCTTCGCCGACGCGAAGCGCCAAAACCTGCTCGACGCCCAGATCGAGGCCGCCGAACTCCTCGAGGCGGCGGGGCGGAAGGCCGCAGCGGATGCCGGGGGCGACAAGGAAAAGCTGGCCTCCGCCGACAGGCTGCTCGGCGAGGCGGTCGTCGGCCGCAAGGCCGCGGGCATCTGGGGCTGGGGCAACCTGGCGGGAAAGGTCGCCAGGCAGGTGGGCACCGGGGGCCGGGCCGACGAGGTGTTCTACGACGCGCGGCTGCGGACGGCCCGCTGCATGGTGGCCCGGTCGCAGTTGGATGGGAAGGAGCAGGCCAAGAAGGACAAACTGCTGGCGGACGCGGCCGACGTCATCATCAAGACGCGGAAGCTCTATCCCGCGCTCGGCGGCGATGCGTCGCGCAAGCGGTTCGACGCCCTGCTCCGCGAGATTCAGAAGCTTCAGGGCGTGGCCAATCCCGGCGGCTTCAAGGACGTGGACGACCAGGAGGCCCGCGCGACGGCGACGAGGTGACGTGGGACGGTGGAGCGAGGTGCATCGTGGGTGACGCAGGACCGAAAGGCAGGTTGGCAGGCATGAAGGCGAGCGACGACAGGCGGGTTCGGCAGGGCGTCCGCGCCGGAGCGGTCGCTGCGGCGTGCCTCGTGCATGCCCTGATGGCGGCAACTGCCGCGGCCCAGGTTCCGGGCACGGTGGTCTTCAACGACGGCACAAAGGCGTTGGCCGGTGGAATCAGCGCCGTCTCGCCGCTGAATGTGGAACTCGGCGACAAGATGTTTCCCATCGAACGGATTGCCAATGTCGAGTTCGATGCCGAGCCGCCATCCATGAAGGCGGCCCGGCGTGGAGTGCTCAATGGAAATGCCCCCCAGGCGGAAGAGGACCTCAAGAAGATCACCACCGAGGAGCTCGAGGGCGTTGACCAACTCATCCGCGACGAATTCACCTTCGTCAAGGCGGCTACCGAGGGGCTCAAGGGGCTGCAGGCGGGGGGCGCCCAGCTCGGCACGGCCGAAAAGGCCGTCCGCGACTACATCGCAAAGCACGGCGCGAGCAGCCACCATGCGTTCTTCATGCACGAACTGAGCGGCCGGATCCTCTCCCGGGGCGGAAAGTTCGACGAGGCGGCCAAGGCCTACGTCCCCTTCGACAAGGCGCCCCCGGCGTTCCAGGTCCGCGGCAAGGCCGCCCGCGGCGGTCTGCTCTTCGAACAGGGCAAGTTTGCCGAGGCGATGGCGGAGTACACGGCCGCCACGAGGATCGAGACCGATGCCAAGGATGATGCCAGCGCCCGCCAGAAGCGGGAGGCGGAGCTGGGCATCGCCCGCTGCATGGCACGGCAGTCGAAAGCCAAGGAGGCGATCGACATGGTGCAGGGGATTCTGCGCAGCTCAGACCCCGAGGAGGGGGATCTGCTGGGCCGCGGTTACAACGTCCTCGGCGAGGCCTTCAGGGCGGCGGGGAAGGATCAGGACGCCCTGATCTCGTACCTGACGGTCGATCTGGTGTACAACTCGAACCCGCAGAATCGCGAGGAGGCGCTGTTCAACCTCGTGGAGCTTTGGAAGCGGGGCAATTTCGCCGAGCGTGCCCGGGAGGCGCAGGAGCAGCTGGAATCGACCTATCCGAACAGCCCGTGGCTCAGGAAACTCAAGGGGGGCACGGCCACCCCCTGACAAGGGCGCGCGGAACGATGCGGAACCGGCCGCCAGCCGTTGGCGGCCGCGAGGGCAGGGATTCACGGCAGGTTTTCTTCGATACAACAAGTTTTCTTCGAGGAGATGCACATGGAGTTGGCAGTGCGGGACGGTGGGCGGTGGCTGGGCCGTTCGTGGCTCGGCCGGTTGGCATTGGCGGCCTGCCTGGCCGCTCCCTGGGCCGCGGCCACGGTCGCCCCGCTCGCGGTCGCACCGGCCGTCGCCGTCGCCCAGGACGAGGGCGAGAGTGAGGGCGACGGGAAGTCGACGGCCGAGGAAAAAAGTTACCTCGTGTTCCTCGCCGAGGCGCTCGGCATCAAGTACATCATCATTTTCCTCCTTCTTTCCTTCTCGCTGGTGGCGATGCTCGTGATGTGCTTCCTGCAGTTTCGGAAGCAGGTGCTCATCCCCCCAGCGCTCGTGCAGCAGTTCGAGGCCAACCTCGACAACAAGGAATATCAGCAGGCATTCGACCTGGCGAAGAACGACGATTCTTATATGGGCCACGTGCTCGCGGCCGGCATGGGGAAGCTGCAGTCGGGCTATCCCGCCGCCGTCGAGGCGATGGATGCCGCGGCCGGCGACCAGGCGATGAAACTCGAGCACAAGATCAGCTACGTGTCGCTCATCGGCGCCCTTGCGCCGATGTTCGGCCTCCTCGGCACGGTGGACGGGATGGTGGCGGCGTTCATGAAGATCGCCGGCTCGGACACCGCCCCCAAGCCGAGCGAGCTCGCCGTCGGCATCTCGCAGGCCCTCGTGACGACGCTCATCGGGCTCTGGCTCGCGATCCCCGCCATCGCCTGCTTCGCGCTCTTCAAGAACTGGCTGCAGCGGTTCAACGACGACGTGGCCGGGGAGAGTTCCCGACTCATGTCCCGGTTCCAGAGCATCGGCAAGAAGTGAACTCACCCCGAGTTTCCTGAGAAAGAGGCAGCCGTATGGCCCGGAGGAGCAGCGGGGGACCGTCCAACACCGACATCGACATGACGCCGATGATCGACGTCACGTTTCAGCTGATCACGTTCTTCATCTTCACGCTCAACTTCTCCACCGCCGTCCAGGACGACCGTGTCCAACTGCCGGTCAGCCAACTGGCGAAGCCGGCGGAAGCGGCCTCGGAGGATCCGATCACGCTGCAGCTCTGGCCTGACAGCGAGGACGGCGAGCGGACGAAGGTCATCTACAACGGGGAAAAGATCCCGGTGGCCGGGATGGGGGCGTTTCTCGACCAGGAGGCCCGCGTGCTCCGGGAGGCGGGGCGGGATCCGGGCAGTGCCACGGTGATCATTCGCGGCGACACGCGGGTGCCGACCGGCGAGGTCCAGGATCTGATCAAGATCTGCCAGGAAAAGACGTTCACGAAATTCGTGCTCCGCGCGGAGTACGACGAGAGCGGCAAGCGGTGAGCCGGGCCCGGTGAGGGCCCGTGGAGGAGTGCCATGGCGAAGCGTGAGTCCCAGCTGGCCGACAAGATCGCCATCGACATGACGCCGATGATCGACGTCGTGTTTCAGTTGATCACGTTCTTCATGCTCACGCTCAAGAGCGTGATCGTGGAGGGTGATTTCGACATCAAGATGCCGCTCGGCGCTGGCAAGGTCGACATCGACGCCGCCCCGCCGACGGTGATGCGGGTGCAGATGAAGGCCGACGCGGCCGGGGAGCTGACGGGAATCACCCTCAACGGCGGCCCGGTCGCCGACTTCGAGCAACTGCGGCAGAAGATCATCGGCGTCGTGGGGGTGAACCAGGGGCCCGGCGGCGCCGACAACACCGAAGTCGAGCTCGACTGCGACTACGGGCTGAAGTACGGCAACGTCATCAAGGCGATCAGCTACGTCTCGGGTGTTCCCCAGGGGGACGGCCAGGTGATCGACCTGGTGAAGAAGATCAAGTTCACGCCCCCGAAGAAGCCCGGCCGCTGACGGCGGGCCTGTGGCGGTGCTCGCCCAACTCGCTCGGGGCTGCCCATGCCCCGTCGCCGGACGTTCGCGGATGCCCTCGTGGCATCCGCTCACTCGATGCCGACTGCGCTTCGACATCCTGTCTGCGCTTGTCGGCACACGCCGGCTCCCGGGGCACGCACAGCCCCGAGCTCCTGCACGTGCCTCCGACCGGCTCCCCGGTGTGCGCAGCGATTCCCTCGTCTGGCAGGATGCCGGGCGGCGCGGCGCGGCGAACCTTGGCTTCGCCCCGCTGAGCGCAAGCCTGCGCGGGCCAGGAGGGCCTCGCAGGCGCGATCCACGGCGCTGTCAGCGGCGCGGGTGGAACTTCGCGTGCACGCTCTTCAGTCGGTCGGCATCGACGTGGGTGTAGCGCTGGGTCGTGGCGATGCTCGCGTGGCCGAGCATCTCCTGCACGTGCCGCAGGTCGACGCCGCCGGCCACGAGGTGGGTCGCGAAGCTGTGGCGGAGCGTGTGCGGGCCGATGTCGGGGGGGATGCCGGCCCGGTCGGCCTGCTCGCGGACGATTTCCCAGATCCGCATCCGCGACAGCCGGTTGCCGCGGGCCGAGAGGATCGCCCACGGCGGCGCGGCCCCAGCCCGGGCCGCGAACTCAGGCCGCGGGCCGGCGAGCCAGGCACGGATCGCCGCGATCGCCCGCCCGCCGAGCGGCACGACCCGCTCCTTCCCGCCCTTGCCCCGGCAGGTGCAGAACCGCTCCTCGAGATGGACGTCGATGAGCCGGAGCGACGACACCTCCGAGGCGCGACAGCCGGTGGCGTAGAGCAGTTCCAAGAGCGCCCGGTCGCGCAAGCCGCGCGGGGCGTGTCGCTCGGGCGCGTCGAGCAGCCGGTCGACCTGCTCCGGCGCGAGCGAGCCGGGGATCGCGTCATCACGCTTGGCGGCGCTGATCAGGTCGGCCGGGCTCTCCGCCACGATCCCCTCGAGCTGCAGGAACGCGAAGAACGTGCGCAGCGTGGCCGCCTGCCGGGCCACGCTCGCCCGGGCCAGGCCGCGGCCGGAGAGGAACGCGAAGTAGTCGCCGAGGTCGCGAACCGACAGGCTGCCCGGTGCCCTGCCCTTGAGCCAGCCGGTGAAGTCGCGGAGGTCGCGCCGATACGCCGCCTGCGTGTTCGTCGCCAGGCCGCGCTCGTGCCGCACGTAGGCCAGGAACCGCTCCACGAGGATCGCCGTAGCGGCCGGATCGGCCCCGCCGCCGCCGGGATCGACGATCACCCGCCGCGTCCGCGGCCGTGGTTTTTCCGCGCCGTCGGTCGTCCGCTCCCCTGCCATGCCGCCAGCCTCGCTTCCAGCCGGAACCCCCGCCGGGCTCCGGCGATCCACTTCGGCCGGCCGGCTGCGTCAGACGTCGTAGCCGAGATTCGGCGCCAGCCAGCGCTCGACCTCGGCCACGGGCATCCCCTTCCGACGGGCGTACGACTCGACCTGCTCGCGGGTGATCCGGTCCACCGCGAAATATCGGCTTTCCGGGTGGGCGAAGTAGAGTCCGCTGACGCTCGCCGCCGGCAGCATCGCGAAACTCTCCGTGAGCGTCATTCCCGCCCGTTCCTCGGCGTCGAGGAGGGCGAACAGGGCCCCCTTTTCCGTGTGATCCGGGCAGGCCGGATAGCCGGGCGCCGGCCGGATGCCCCGGTAGCGCTCCTCGATCAGGTCCTCGTTGGAAAGGCCGTCGTCGTGGCCGAAGCCCCATTCACGCCGGGCCCGGGCGTGCAGCCACTCTGCGCAGGCCTCCGCCAGCCGGTCGGCCAGCGCCTTGGCGAGGATCGAGGAGTAGTCGTCGTGCCCGCGGTCGTATTCCAGGCAGAGCGCGTCGCAGCCGTGCCCCGCCGTGCAGGCGAAGGCGCCGATGTAGTCAGCCCGGCCGCTGTCCACCGGGGCCACGAAGTCGGCGAGGGCGTGGAACACGTCCTGCCCCTTCCGCTCCCACTGCTGGCGGAGCGTGTGCACGCGGCCGAGTTCCGTGGTCCGCGACTCGTCGGTGAACAGGACCACGTCGTCGCCACGGGAGTTGGCCGGGAAGAAGCCGTAGGCCGCCTTCGACACGAGCGTCCCGTCGCGAACGATCCGCTCCAGCATCTCCAGGGCGTCGCGGTGCAGTTTCCGCGCCTCCTCCCCGACAGTCGGATCGGCGAAGATCGCCGGGTACTTCCCCTTCAGCTCCCAGGAGAGGAAGAACGGCGACCAGTCGATGAACGGCACGAGTTCCGCGAGCGGCACCGGGTCGAGCGTCCGCACGCCGAGGAACTCGGGCACGGCGATCGGGGCCGTCGCCCAGTCGGTGGTCCAGCGTTTCGCGCAGGCGTCGGCGTAGCCGACGAGCTTCGTCTCCTGGCGGCGTTTGAAGTTCTCCACGTCGCGGGTCTGGGCGGCCCGCGTGGCCTGCACGAACTCGTCGCGGGCGTTGGGGTTGAGCAGCTTCTCGACGACGCCGGCGGCCCGCGAGGCGTCGTTGACGTGAACCACGGGGCCCGAGTACTGCGGCGCGATCTTCACGGCCGTGTGCCGGGCCGAGGTCGTCGCCCCGCCGATGAGAAGCGGCATCTTCAGCCCCTCGTGCTCGAACTCCCGGGCCACCTGCACCATCTCGTCGAGGCTCGGCGTGATCAGGCCCGACAGCCCGACGACGTCGGCCTCGGTGCGGATCGCCTCCGCGATGATTTTCGTGCACGGCACCATCACCCCCAGGTCGACCACCTCGTAGCCGTTGCAGCCGAGGACGACGCCCACGATGTTCTTGCCGATGTCGTGCACGTCCCCCTTGACCGTGGCCATCAGCACCCGGCCGCGTTTCTGCTGGGCCGTCCCGGCCGCGAGCCGCTCCGCCTCCATGTGGGGAAGGAGGTGGGCCACGGCCCGCTTCATGACGCGGGCGCTCTTCACGACCTGCGGGAGGAACATCTTCCCCTCGCCGAACAGGTCGCCGACCGTCTGCATGCCGCGCATCAGCGGCCCTTCGATGATCTCCAGGCTCGCCGCGTAGTGCTGCCGGGCCTCCTCCACGTCGACCTCGACGAAGTCGGCGATTCCCTTGACGAGCGCATGGGTCAGCCGGGCCTCGACGTCGAGGCTGCGCCAGGCGTCGGCCTGCGGTCCCGCCCCGCCACCCTGCCCCTTGACCGTCTCGGCGAACTCGACGAGCCGCTCCGTCGCATCGGGGCGGCGGTCGAAGAGCACGTCCTCGATCCGCTCGCGAAGCTCGGGTGCGATCTCCTCGTACACCGCCAGCTGGCCGGCGTTGACGATCCCCATCTCCATGCCGGCCCGGATGGCGTGGTACAGGAAGCAGGAGTGCATCGACTCGCGGACGACCTCGTTGCCGCGGAAGGAGAAGGAGATGTTGCTCACGCCTCCCGAAACCTTGACCGCCGGCATCGCCTCCTTGATCCGCCGCGTGGCCTCGAGGAAGTTCAGGGCGTAACGGTTGTGCTCCTCGATGCCCGTCGCCACGGTGAGGATGTTGGGGTCGAAGATGATGTCCTCGGGGAGGAAGCCGGCCCGCTCCGTGAGCAGCCGGTAGGCCCGTGTGCAGATCGCCACCCGGCGTTCCACGTCGGTCGCCTGCCCCTCCTCGTCAAAGGCCATGACGACGACCGCGGCCCCGTGGCTGCGGACGATCCGAGCGTGCTCGAGAAACGTCTCCTCCCCCTCCTTGAGGCTGATCGAGTTGACGATCCCCTTCCCCTGGACGCACTTCAGGCCCGCCTCGAGGACCTCGAACCGCGAGGAGTCGATCATGATCGGCACCCGCGAGATCTCCGGCTCGCTGGAGAGCAGCGTGAGGAACTTCGTCATCACCTGCACGCCGTCGAGCATCCCCTCGTCGACGTTGACGTCGATGATGTTGGCGCCGTTCTCGACCTGCTGCCGGGCGACGCCGAGCGCCTCCTCGTATCGCTCCTCCTTGATGAGCCGGGCGAAGGCCCGCGAGCCGGTGACGTTGGTCCGCTCGCCGACGATCGTGAAGCTGCTCTCGGGCCGCAGTTCGAGCATCTCCAGGCCGGAGTAGCGGCTCCGCCGCGGCGGCGGCGCGGGCCGGCGCGGCGGGTAGTTCTTCATGACGCCGGCGATGGCGCCGATGTGGGCCGGCGTCGTGCCGCAGCAGCCGCCCACGATGTTCAGCCAGCCCGCCTGGGCGAACTCCTCGAGCACGCCGGCCATCATCTCCGGCGTCTCGTCGAAGCCGCCGAGGGCGTTGGGGAGGCCGGCGTTGGGGTAGCAGCTCACCGGCCGGGGCGTGATCCGGGACAGGTCGGCGACATGGGTGCGGAGCTTTTCCGGCCCGAGGGCGCAGTTGATGCCGACGCTGACGAGGTCGATGTGGGAGATGCTCGTCCAGCAGGCCTCGACCGTCTGCGCGGAGAGCGTCCGCCCTCCCTCGAAGATCGTGAACGAGGCCATCACCGGCAGCGTCCGGCCGAGGTCGGAAAACACCCGTTCGATGGCATGCAGGCAGGCCTTGAGCACGAGCGTGTCGAAGGCGGTCTCGGCGAGGAGGATGTCGACGCCTCCGTCGATCAGGGCCTCGATCTGCTCCCGGTAGGCGGCCACCATCTGGTCGAAGGTGACGTCGCGGTGGCCGGGGTCGGCAACGTTGCCGGCGATCGACAACTGCTTGTTGGTCGGACCGATCGAGCCGGCCACGAACCGGGGCCTGTCGGGCGTCCGGGCCGTGGCGGCGTCAGCCGCCGCCCGGGCGAGCGTGGCCGCCGCCAGGTTCAGTTCGCGGGTGTGGTGCTGGAGGCCGAAGTCCGCCAGGGCCACGCTCGTGGCCCCGAACGTGTTGGTCTCGACGATGTCGGCGCCGGCCTCCAGGTAGGCGGCGTGGATGCCCTGGATCGCCTTCCCCTGGGTGAGGGCGAGGACGTCGATGCAGTTCTTCAGGTCGCGGTGATGATCGGCAAAAAGGCTGCCGCGGAAGCCGTTCTCGTCGAGGCCCAGCTGGTGGACCATCGTGCCCATGGCGCCGTCGAGGATCAGGATCCGATTGTCGAGAGCGGCGCGGAGCAGGTCGGCCGTGGCATTGGTGGCGGTCGTCATGGCGGGTCGGACGGGTTTTCCTTCCAGAAGAATCAACGGCAGCGGGCAGGTGCCGAAAGCCGGCGCTGCCGGCCCGGCTGGATGGTTGTCATGACGCCCGGTCGTGCGAACGTCGTCCGGTTATCGTCAGGCTCACCCCGGCAACATCATAGGCGGGCGGGGAAAGCGGGGCATACTGTGCGGCTTCCCGTCCGGGGGTTGCGGGCTTTCGCGCCCCCTTTCCACCGGCAACGCGGGCGCTCAAGCCCGTGGCCGGGGCGGGACGATGCTCTGCCTGCGGGGGGCGGGGCATGCGCGTGATCGCTGAATTTCCAGACGTGTCGCCGGATCGTGCCGTGCCGTCGCCGGCTGCCGGGTCGTGTGCCCGATCGGGGCCGACACCGGAGCGGGTCGCGTGCGTTCTGCCGAGTCGCTCGACCGGTTCCCGTCAGAGGAAGTCGATGTTTCCCACCTGGTCGGTCGTGACGCTCGCCATCGTGGCCGCCGTGGTCTGGACGTTCGTCGCGATCGGTGAGCGGCCGGGCCTCGGCCGCCGACATCCGGCCCCGCGCCTGGCCACGGAGCCGCCCCCGTCGAGCGCCCCCTCCGGAACGACGCCGAGATGAGCATCGACGCGATTGACGCGGCTTTCCTGGGACGCTGGGAGCAGGACGCGCGGCCACCCGCCGCCGTTCATGCGCCGGATTCAATGCCCGAACCGCTGGTGGCGGCTCACGGTCAGCCCGCGCCAGCGTGCGTCGCGTCGTCGATTCCCGAGCCAACGCCCGCCAGCGTGATGAGGGGATCGGTTCTCGAGCAGTTGCTCGCGGCCGCGCGGCCGCAGTGGAACCGGCTGGCTGAGACCGTGGAGGGGGCGCGGAGCCGGGGCCGGCGTGTGATCGCCGTCACCGGTGCCGAGCGGGGCGAGGGACGCAGCACGCTCGTGGCCGGACTCGTCCACGTCCTCCGCGCCCGCGGGCGCGACGTCGTCGAGATCGGACCTGAGCAGATCGGCGGCTCGGTCGAGCCGACCCACGACAAGCGGATCGTCATCGTCGACGCGGGCATCTGGTTTCCTCCGGGGCCGATCCGGCGGCAGCGTCTCATCGTGGCGAGCCTCGGCTGCGAGGCGGCGATCCTCGTGCGCCGCGCCGACCGGCAACCGGCTCCGGCCCGTGAGGTGGTCCTCGAATCGCTCGGCATCGAGGTGCTGGGCGAGGTCGTGTCGTTCGCACCGGCATCCGAACCCATGGCAACGGCATGAAGAACGACACCGACGCGTCGACGCTCATCGATGGCCAGCGGGCGGCGCTGGCCAAGCTTGCCTGTGGCGTCGCATCTCCAGGGAGCCTCGCGGTCCTCTGCGGCCCGCCCGGCACCGGCAAGACGACGGTCCTCGCCTGCCTCGCGGCCGGCCAGATTCGGGGCGGGCGGTCGTGCGCCTGCATGCGGCTCGCCGACTGGCTGGCCCGCGCGGACGACGTCGACGCTCTGCCCGACGTCGTCGTCGCCGACGACGCGCACGACGTCGATGCCCCGGCCCTCGGCCAGCTGCTCGCCGCCGCCGGCAGACGGCGGCCCGGCGCGGCGGTCGTGTTCGGCGGCGAGGGGCGGCTCTTGACGCTCGTCTCGCGGGACCGCGCGGTGGAGCGAATGGTGACGCTGCGGGCCACGCTCCATCCCTTCTCGGCAGCGGAGACCAGCCGCCTGCTCGAGCCGCTGCTGCCGCGGGTCGCCGGCGGGCCAGAGTTCGCCGACGTCGCCCGGACGATCCACGAGATCGCGGCGGGCATCCCCCGGGCGGCACTGAAACTCGGTGAACTCGCCGCGGTCGTGGCCGACAGCAGGTCCGACGGCAGCCTCTCGGTCGCCGACGTCGAGCAGATTCATCGCCGCCTCCTTCTCCAGGCGGCCTGATCGCAGGACCGGCCGCGTCAGGTGCCCGTCGCCGCTGCGGCGCGGGCCAGGTAGGTCGCCACCGAGTCGGCGGTCGGCGCCGTCGGCCCGCGGTCGGGGGCGAAGGGGGCGGGATCGAGCTGACAGGGGCGGTCGGTGAGGATGTCGGCGACCATCATGGCGGTGGCCGGCGACTGGTGCAGGCCTGCCCGGAAATGCCCCGTGGCGATGACCGCGTTGTCGAGTCCGGGAAGCCTGCCGATGAACGGCGTGCCGTCGGCGGAGCCGGGCCGCAGCCCGGCCCAGACGGCCGCCGGCGGCCGGTCGGCGATCGGGCCCAGCAGGTCGCGGGCCAGGTGCCGCAGGCGGGCGACGGCGTCGGGCGTCGTCACCGGCTCGAAGCCCGCATCCTCGATCGTCGAGCCGACGAGCAGGTGGCCATCCTCGCGCGGCACGAGGTAGTCGAGTCCGCTGTTCACGATCCGCGTCAACACCTGCCGCGGCAATTCGAGGAGCACGATCTGGCCGCGGATCGGCCGCGTCTCCACGGCTGCACCGAGGCCGGCGACCAGCCCGCCGGTCCAGGCACCGGCGGCGAGCACGAACGCCCCCGCCTGCACCCGCTCCGCATGCCCATCCACGTCGGCGATCACCGCATCGACCTGCCCGCCACGGCGCACGAACTCGCGGGCCGACGCGCCGCGGGTGATCGTCACGCCGCGACCAAGGCACGATCGCTCCAGGGCCTGGAGGTGCCGCGGCGGACGAAACCGCTGTTCGTCCGGGAGCAACAATCCCCCCGCGATCGCGGTCCTCTCGACGGCCTGCCTGACCGCCGGTTCGCAGGCGGCGACGTCGTCGGGTCCGAGCAGTTCACACCGCGCACCCTTGGCCCGCCATTCGGCTGCCGAATCCCGAAGCCGGTCGCGGTCCGCACTGTTCGCCGCCAGGTGCAGGCCCCCGCAGCGACGCAGGCCGTTGTCGATGCCGGTCTCGGCGAGCAGATCGGCCGCCCAGGTGCGGTGCAGGTCGTCGCTCCAAGCGGTGAGCGCGGCATTGGGCGGACAGCCGGGGTAACGCGGCGCGGGGGGAAAGATCCCGACCGCCGCCCAGGAGGCCGTGTCGCGGGCTGCTCCCCGGGCCAGCACCCTGACGCTCAGTCCTCGCCCTGCCAGTTCCCGCGCGATCGACAGGGCGATGATGCCGCCGCCGATGATGCAGCAGTCGACGGAGCGGCCGGAGCCGTCAGGCATTGGTCGCGATCTCGGGTGTGTCGGCGACGTTCACCCAGACGTGGACGTGCGGCGTGCCGCGGAAGTACCAGACGAACGCCGGGCCCTCGAGCCGCCAGCAGTCCCAGACTCCGTCGTTGCCGATGTCCCCCTGCTTGTAAAAGGCGAGCCGGCAGCGGTCGAGCCCTCCCTGCTTGGCGAGGCAGCCCCGGACCTCGTCGCGATCGCGGGTCCGGAAGGGTTCGAGGAGCACTGCGAGCACCTTCTCGACCTCGGCCCGCTGATCGGGCGCGAGTTCGGAAAGCGGAATGCCGGGCGGCAGGCCGTCGGCGCCGCGGAACGCGACCGCGTTTTCGGCGGGCAGCGCGTCGACCAGCGCCTTGGCCTGCTGCTTCCCGTCGAGCATCGCGTACACGCGGTTGGCGGCGACCGCCTGCGGCCAGAAGACGTTCCCCTCGTGCTTCGGTCCCTCGTTGAAGCTCCCGGCATCGTGACCGTAGAAGATCGGGCCGCCGAAGGCGACGTGCTCGGCCGCGTCGCCGTCGCAGCGCAGCGTCATGTGCCGCCCGGTGAGCAGGAACTGGAACTTGCCCCCGTTGCCCGGCGCGCCGATCAGGGCGATCGACTGGCTCTGGCCGAAGCCGCCGGCGTCGTCCTCGAGCTGCTTGTCGAAGCGGGCGTGCCAGTCGGGCTCGATGAGCTGCTCGAAGATCTCGCGGACGAGCCGCTGCTGGTCCTTCGTGAAGAAGTCGCTGGCCACCTCCGGCTCGGTCGCGTTCCAGTTGTTGCCGATCCGGGTGCGGAGCAGGCCGTATTTCGGATGCCGGTAGTCCCACGGAAAGCAGATCTTCTCCCGTTGCCCGGGCGCGAGCGACGCGTGGAGCCGGGCGGCGAGCGTCTCGGCCGAGGGACGGCCTGCTGCCGGGGGTGTCTCGGCGCTGCCGTGCGGACCGACCGCGCCCAGAACCAGGCTGCCGGCGGCGGCCGCCGTCGAGCCGATCAGTCGGCGACGGGTCAGATTGGCGGAGCGCTCGTGCGCGGGGAATGTGCTCATCGGTCATCCTTTCGTGATCGCCCCTGAACGGAGCCGGGAGATATTCAGGCTACGCCATGCGGCCGGCGCGGGGCAACTTTGACCGCCGCGCGGGACGTGCACCGGGGCGGCGTTGGCACTGTGGACAGAAGAACGTCGATCGCTGCGCCTGGACGATCCGCACGACGGACGTGCCGCAGCCGACGCACGCCTGCCCGGCCCGGCCGTAGACGCGATGCCGGCGCTGGAACCGGCCCGGCCGGTCGTCGGCCGTCTTGTACGTCTCGTCGCCGATCGACGATCCCTCGCACCGCACCGCCTCGGCGAGGACGCGGCGGGTCTCCCGCGCGAGTCGTTCCCAGGCCTCCGCGCCGAGCCGCCAGCAGGGGCTGCGCGGGTCGATGCCCGCCCGGTGCAGGATCTCGGCGGCGTAGATGTTGCCGATGCCGGCCACGGCCCGCTGGTCGAGGAGCGCGACCTTGACCGCGCGGCGCGAGTCGCCCAGCCCGGTGACGAGGTCGGCCGCGGTCACCGTCAGGCCGTCGGGACCGAGCCGGTCCGGACCGCAGAGCCTCTCCAGGCCCTGGTCATCGACGAGCCGGATCGTTCCCAGGCCGCGCAGGTCCCAGAAGCAAACGACCGCGGCAGGCAGGTCGGCATGCACCGCCAGGCGGAGCACCAGCCGCACGTGACCGGCGGTCGGTGGCGTCGTCGTCGCGAACCGGCCAGTCATCCGCGGTTCGATGACGAGCCACTGCCGGGGCCGGCCGGCCCCGGCAGCGACGCCGATGAGGATCCGCTTGCCGCGGCGCTCGACGCCGCCGATGGTCCGCCCGACGATCTGCCGGACGACGGTCGCGGGCCGCGGCTCGACGAGGATCGGCCGCACGGGGCCGCGGGGAAACTCGGCCGCGGCGATCCGCCGGCCGGCCAGGAAGCCGATCCCACGCCGCATCGTCTCGACTTCGGGGAGTTCGGGCATCGGCGCTGGGTTCGCTCCCGGGACCGCGACACGAGAAGCCGTGGCGATGGTAGCACCGCCGCCAGCGGCTACAATCTGAGGGTCCGCGGAAACCGGCCGGTGCCGGAGCTCGCGGGCTTCGTTCGCCGTGCGGCCCCAGGGTGCCTCCGTCAGTGACTCCCCCATCCCTCTCGCTCGTTCCCGACGCTCTGGGCCGGTTCGGGCAGTTTGGCGGCCGCTACGTGCCGGAGACGCTCTCCGCGGCCCTCGACCAGCTCGAGCAGGCCTACGGCGAGGCGATCGCCGACCCGTCGTTCACCGCGGAGCTCGACGGCCTGCTCTCCGCCTTCGTCGGCCGCCCCACTCCCCTGCTCTTCGCCGAGCGGCTGACCGACTATGCCGGCGGCGCCCGGATCTACCTCAAGCGCGAGGATCTCAACCACACCGGCGCCCACAAGATCAACAACACGCTCGGCCAGGGGCTGCTCGCGATCCGGATGGGCAAGCGCCGGATCATCGCCGAGACCGGCGCCGGCCAGCACGGCGTGGCCACCGCCACGGCCTGTGCCAGGTTCGGCCTCGAGTGCGTGGTCTACATGGGGTCCGAGGACGTGCGCCGGCAGGCGCCCAACGTCCGCAACATGCGGCTCATGGGGGCCGAGGTCCGGCCCGTCGAGAGCGGCTCG
>Ga0208721_1000060_pt1 | contig 24237 bp, 23 predicted proteins | sample LakMenEpi17Aug10_FD_150705 | JGI IMG/M metagenome (GOLD analysis project Ga0208721, IMG submission 150705) | Freshwater microbial communities from Lake Mendota, WI - 17AUG2010 deep hole epilimnion (SPAdes) | ecosystem: Environmental > Aquatic > Freshwater > Lentic | place: Lake Mendota, Madison... | reverse complement strand
GCGGAAGGCGGCTGCATCCAGCCGGGACGCTTCGTCGTAGACGGCCCCGGCCGACTCCCGAGCCTCCCGCCAGCGGGCGGTCATCGCGGCCCAACGCTCGTCGCGGCGGGCATTCACCGCGGCCAGTCGCTCGTCCCGCTCCCGCTCCAGCCGCGCGACATCCTCCCCGAGCGCGGTCTCGAGTGCGGTGATCTTGGGCGGATACTTGGCCTCGGCGGCCTGCTTGTGTTCGGCCACCTTGGCGGCCAGCTTGTCGCAGCCCTCCTGATACTTGGCTTCGAGGGCCGCCAGATCCGCATCCCGCTTCGCGACCAGCTCGGCACACTGTGCCTCGAGCTGGGCCTTGCGATCCTCCCCCTCCTTCTGAAACGCCTCCTTCAGCTTCTGCGACTGCTCGTCCCGTCGGGCCACGAGCCGGGCCCGGGCGGGCGGAACGAGCCGCCTGCCGGCCGCGACCGTCTCGACCAGTTGCCCATGCACCGCCGCCAGTTCCGCGCGGGCGGCGGCTCGCTTACGGCCCAGGAACCACAGGCCGCCACCGAGCCCTCCCACCAGGATCGCGGCCGCCGCACCGCCGGCGATCGACGCCATTCCGCAGGCGCCCGGCGCGACGATCGGGGGCCTGCCCGCCGCCGCTTTCCTCGCCGCGGCAGCCGGCCAGCAGATCGCCAGGTCCGACGTGATCAACGACGTGGAGATCAACTGGCTCTACGCGCCGGCCACGCGGCCCGAGTTCCAGCCGCGGCAGCGGCCGGTGAACCTGATCTGGCTGGCGGGCTTCCGCTTCTTCGAGGTCGGCGACACGCTCACGCTCACGAGCCGGCCGGGCGACGCGGCGCTGTCGCCGGCGCTGTTCACCGTGGCCACGAACAACAACCTCTTCGGGGCACAGGTGGGGGCGAAGTTCGACTGGCGGTTTCTGCCCACGGTCCGCTTCGACGTCGTCCCGAAGTTCATGATCGCCGGCAACGCGATCACCGACACGACCGCGCTGGCGACGGCGGCGGGAACGCCCGCGGTGTTTCCCGGCGGTGAGCCGGTCCGCGTCCACTCGCAACTCGGTGTCTTCTCCTGGCTCGGTTCGGTCGACACCGGCCTCGCCTGGGACGTGACGGAGCATTGGACGCTGTCGCTCGGCTACCGCGTGGTCGGCGTCGGCAACATCGCCCAGGCGGATGGCCAGTGGCCGGTCGTGATCGCCACGCCCGCCGCGATCTCCGGCATCGCCGCCGGCTCGAGCACGATCGTGCATGGTGGCTTCGCCGGCTTCGAGGCCCGCTACTGATCGGCCCGGCGATCCGCCCCGCGCCCAGAAAACATTCACCCCCCGTCGCCTCCCCGAGAACGTCTCCATGCCACGCCGACTCGCCGTCTGCACCGTGGTCGTGCTCGCCGTCCCGTTCATCGCCGCGCAGGTCGTCGCCGCCACGCCGGCCGACCCGGCCGAGTCGGCCGCGGCCGCCGCGCGGCGGCCGGCAACCCTGGCCGACCGGCTCAAGGCCGACCTGCGCGTGCAACTCCCCGAGGACTCGGAATACTGCGATCAGGTGGCAACGCTCGTGGAACAGGGACACTTGCCGGAGCGACTGGTCACCTCGACCCAGGCCTGGGCGGCGGCGAAGGGGCGCAAGTACCCGTTCCCGCTGTTCCGCAAGGCGCTGGAGATGAAGGCCGCCCGCCTCGGCCTGTTCCCCTGAAGCCGCCCCCGGGCCGGTGCCACACAAAAGCCGGATGCGATCCAAACCGGCGTTCCCGACCGCCCAGGCCCCGTGGTAGCCTTTTCCCCCGCTAGCGGTCCGCAGGGGGCCGCGGCCAGTCGGGGTCGGAGGAGTCGCCGCCATGCATCGTCACTGCATCCGCACCCAGCGCCGGGGTTTCGCGATCGGTGCCGTCCTCGCGGCGACCGCGTTCGTCGCCGCCGCGGCCCGTGCGGAGGACGCCGTCGTGGTCAACATCACCGGACCGCTCCGCGGTGTGCTCGGCCAGAAGGTCGCGTACGACGTGGAGCTCATCAACAATTCCGGTCGCAATCTGGAGAAGCTGCATATCGTCGACTACTTCGACGAGGGCTTCCATCACATCGCCTCCAAGAGCCCGATCGAGTTTCAGCAGACCATCGATCTCCCCGCCGGGAAGAAGAGGTGGGTCAAGCTCGAGTTCGAGCTCGATGGCGTCGGTCGCCAGTGCCACCGCGTCGAGATCCTCGACGCGTCCCGGGCCTTCATGGGCGGGGCCACGGAGTGCTGCAAGGTCGAGGCACCGGCGCAGCAGCCCGCCGCGCCGGCCCCGACGACCCCGCCCGTGCTCGTTCCTCCGCTGCCCGCCGTCACCGCGCCGGCCCCGACGACCCTGCCCGTGCTCGTTCCTCCGCTGCCCGCCGTCACCGCGCCGGCCAGCACGGTGGTCGCCCCGCCGGCGGCGGCCCAGCCACGACTGGAACTCGACGGCCCGACGGCCCTCGCCGGCACTCCCGGCAAGTACAAGGCCACGATCAGGAATCTGGGGACCGCGGCCACGGCTCCGGGCAGCCTGCGGATCTCGTGGCAGGACGGGCTCGTGCCCCAGGAGGCTTCGCAGGGATTCAGCCTCGTCGGCTCGAGCGTGGCCTGGGAACTCCCCGCCATTCCCCCCGGCGGCACGGCGGAGCGCGACGTCGTTCTCAAGGGGGAGACGCCGGCCACGGTATACAGCGACGCGCCGCCGCTGACCGCGCGGATCAACGCCGAACTGACGCTCGGGGCCGCCATCGCCGCCGCCGATCAACGGGCGGTCGCCGTCAGTTCGACCACGCCGCGGCCGAGGCCGCGGTCCTTCGTCGACGCCGGCATCCGGCTCTCGCTCGCCGACCTCGACGACCCGGTGCGCGTCGGCGACACGACGACGCTCGTCTGCACGATCGTCAACACGGGCGCCGCGCCCTCCGGCCCGCTCGACGTGTTCATCGACCTCCCGCGCGGCGCCCGCCCCGTGGGCAACTACCGGGCCCGCTTCGAGAACGGCCGCGCCCTGTTCGATCCCATCGACGTGCCGCCGGGGGGGCAGAAGGTGGTCGAAATCCAGTACCAGGTGGGGGAGCCGGGCCGCTACACGTCAGGTGCCGGCGTGGCCAGCAGCACCTTCACCGGCAGCCTCGACCGCACCTGCGACACCGAGTTCCTGCCGCGCTAGCCCGCCGGCGCCGCGCTGGCTGCCCGGCTGTTTTTCCCCTCCGGCCGTCACGACCGGTTTCGTCGGCGGGCCGACGCCACAACTGCCGGCGCTCGGGACGATGAGCAGCGGGAGGCAGCCGATGCTCGTCGTGGTCGCAAACTGGGGAATCGCCGACGGCACGCTCCTGTCCGCGGCGCGGCACGCCCAGGTCGAGTGGCTGGGCGCGGTTCGGCGGGCCGTGATCCGGGCCGGCATGCGGCGCGATGGCCGCTACGAGCCCCCGGAACGGGTCGATGTCGTGCTCGCGGGCGACACCTTCGACCTGCTCACCTCGACGGCCTGGACGGCGCAGGCCCGCCCCTGGCAGCGTGGTCCGCGGGCCCGGGCCGCCCGTGAACGCGTCCTCGCCGGTGCGGCGCCCCGGGCGGGCCGCCTGCTTGCCGGACTGCGCCGCTGGGCACGCGCGGGCATGGCCGTTCCCCGCGCCGGCCGCAACGGGCGGCCGGCGGCCGGAACCGAGGCCCGTGTGCCGGTCGGCGTCGTGCTGCTCGCCGGCGATCGCGATGCCTGGCTCGAGGAGGCGCAGCTGGTGGCGAGCCGGCACGGCATCCGCATCGGTGTGGTCTGGGCGGACTCGTTCCGCGGGGCAAGCGTGCGGCACGGGCACGAGTTCGACCCGTTCACCAGCGGCGACGGCGAGTCGGCCGCGGCCTGCCCCCGGGACCGGGGTCCGACGCTCGCGGAGAGCCTGGCCGTCGATCTGGTGGCCCGTTTCGGCGCGATGCTCGCCGCCAGGCCCCGCGACTGGCCCGTCACCCGCCCGCTCGTCGCCGCACTCGCCGGCACGCGGCCCGCCGAGGTGGCGGCCGCGTTCCGACGCTGGCGCATGCGCGCTGCCGCTGCGCCGGTCATGGTCGAAGACCGATGGCGGACGGCGGTCGACGCCTGGTGGCGGGAGGCGCGCCGCACCCGTCCCACCTGCGGGGTCGAGTACGACCCGGTGGATACGATCGCGACGGCCCTCGCCGCCGCCGGCGCCGCCACGATCGCCGCGCCGGTCGCGCCGTTCGACCCGCCCTGCGGCCTGCCGGACTGCTGCCCGGCAGGCGACGTCGCCGCTGCCCGGGAGATCCTCGTCCTCGGCCACCCTCCCGTCACCGTCACGGCGGGCGTGAACGGTGCGGTCTCTCCGTCCCTCGTCTGCCTCGGCCGGGCAGGCGCACCGCGGAGCGTCCCCGCCACGGCGGTCTTCACCCGCCACGACGAGCACCTGCGGCATGACTCGCTGCACGACGAGCCCGATGCCGCGATCGTCGCCTCGCTGGGGCACGCGTCCAGCCCCGCCATGGAGGCCGCATGAGCGTTGCCGCCGGCGAGCCGTCTTGCGACGCGGAGATCGTCGAGATCCGCACCACGTTCGACTCCGCCGCGGCCGCCGAGGCCTGCGTGACGACAGTCGTGCGCGATCGGCTCGCCGCCTGCGGGCAGATCGACGGCCCGATCAGCAGCACCTACTGGTGGCAGGGGCGGATGCAGACGGCGACCGAGTGGCGCTGTGCATTCAAGACCACGGTCGCCCGGTCGGCGGCCTGCCGCGCCGCAATCGTCGCCGCCCACCCCTACGAGACGCCCGAACTCCTCCTCGTTCGCGCCGGCGCCTCGGCCCCCTACGCCGCCTGGGTCGCGGCCAGCGTGGGAACGGCATCGTGAACGGGACGGCAGCGGACCGATCGGCCACGGTCTACACCTTCGATGCGGCGTTGCACGCCCGGCCATCCGAGGCGCACGAGGCGGGCTGTCACGTCGATGCCTGGGGCACCTGGCCGGTGCTCGCCGTGCCGCGGCCGGCCCTCGCCACGCCGCTCGCCATCGGTTTCGACGCGGCGTTCGAGCGGTTGGCTGCGCTCGATCGCATGTATGCCGAACCGGACGGCTCGTTCGTGTGGACGAGCCCGCGCGCGGGGCTCTCCTGGCAGGTGGACGGCAACGCCTTCGAGCGGAACGGCCGCGTGCTGCTCGTCGATCTCAAGGGCACCTGTCCGGCCACGGCGTTCGACGACCTGCTGGCCGCCTTCGGCTGGCCGGAGCAGCCGCTGATGGTGCAGCTCGTGCGGCCGGCCGTGTTCCTCGACATGGAGACGTTTCGGCGGCATGCTGTCAGTCGGTGGACCGACGGGCCTGGGAAGACCGTGCGGCCTGACTGAGGATCCGATCCTGACAATTGTTCCGGTGACGGGCGACCGGCCGGGCATCGCCGGCCCCGCGTGCCGATGACTCCCGGTAGTGGGGAGGCTGTGGGGGGTCGGGCCAAAGGTGCGGAGAATCGCGATGTCGGAATGCTATCGGGTCTGGGCAATCGTCAGGCGTCGGTGCGCCGCGGCCGTGACCGGCACGCTGCTCTCCGGCGCGGCGCTCGGCGCCGTCACGGCCAGCGGCCAGCAGTTGACGATCGACAGCCTGCCGCTGGCCAACGCCTACGGCAACGGCGTGCACGGTTTCTTCGCCGGCGCCTACGACCGGGCCTACGAGGATCTCTCCACCGTGATCGAGGCGGGCTCGACGGACCCGCGGGCCTGGTACTTTCGTGGCCTTGCCGCGCTGCATCTCGGCCGCAGCGACGAGGCCGAGGCCGACTTCGCCGAAGGTGCCCGGCGCGAGTCCGAGACGGGCGGCGCATGGCCTGTGGCCCGATCGCTGGAGCGGGTCCAGGGAGGCGCCCGCCTGCAACTGGAGCGGCATCGCACCCGGGCCCGCGTCGTGATGCTGCAGCGTCGCCGCGAGGCGGAGCAGCGCCGCTACTCCGACCTCGAGGAGATGCAGCCCGAGGTGCTCCGTCGCCGTCGTCCGGAGGGGCCGCTCACCGCCCCTCCGGCCGGCGAGGACAATCCGTTCGAGGAGCGTCGGGCTCCGACACGGGCGCCGGAGCCCGCCCCCGCACCGGAGCCGCTGCCCCCCGGCGAGGCCCCCGCGGTTCCACCGGCGCAGCCGGAACTGGAGTCCGACGCGGAGACGCCGACGAAGCCGGACCTGCCCGCCGAGAAAGACGAAGATCCCTTCAAGTGACCTGCCGGTAACGGTCGTCTGCCCGCGACGAGCGCCGCGCTTCCGTCATCCCGGCGGCTCGGTCGGCTTGGGCAGGTCCTCGATCCGCTCCAGCCGAAACACCTCGAGAAACCGCGGCGTCGTCACGTACCGCGGTTCCTCATCTGCCGTGGACCGGTCCAGGGCCAACAGGCCGCGCCGGACCAGTGCCCGGAGGGCGGCGGGGCGGGCGTCGCAGCCGAGCTCGACCAGCCGCCCCCGTGCCAGTGGCTGGTTCCAGGCGACGACCGCCAGCGCGTCGAGCGCCTCCGCGTCGAGCCGCAGCCGCCGGGCCCGGCCCTCCAGCACCGCGCTGAAGCGGGTGAATTCGGGCCGCAGTCGCATCACCCAGCCGTCATCGCGCGAGACGACCTCGTAGGGGCAGTTGTCGGCGCGGCAGCGCCGTCCCAACTCGACCGCGAGTTCGTCGATCTCCTGCGGCCGCACGCCGCGCATCAGTCCCGCCACGGTGCGGCTGGAGATCGGCCTGCCCCCGGGCAGGCCGACGAACAGGATCGCCTCGAGAATCGTGGCCGGGTCAATCCTGCAGGAGGCATCATCGGCGGCGACCGCCTCGTCGAGGTCCGGCGACGCGTCCTCGTGGACCACGCCCGGGCCCCGATCGGCAGCCGGTCCGGCGTCCGCGGGGGCCGTGCCCATCATCGCCGCGAACGCCTGCGCGAGGCGGTCGATCGACAGGCCGCCATCCGCCGGCGCGGCCTGGAAGCCGCTGGTCGCACCGGCATCATCCTGGCCGCGTCTGCCCATCCCTCGTCCGGCTCCGCCGTGGCCCGTCCCTGATCCGTCCCGGCCGCTCAAAACAGGCGACCGTCGCGGTCCGTGACCGCCCTCTTCGTCCTCCGCTCCGCCCCGGCCGCCCGTTTCCGCGGCCGGCCTGCGGGCTTCTTTCGGTCGAGCCGCCTGCCGTCCTTCGTGGCCGGTGCGCTCTTGAGCGGCTCGGGCGCCCCGTCGAGCGGATCACCGACCGCGATCGTCCCCAGCCGGGCATCGATCCGGGCCGCGTACTCCTCCGACAGCTCGAGGCCGAGAAACGAGCGGCCGAGTTTCTTGGCGACGGCGAGGGTGGTGCCGCTGCCGCCGAACGGGTCGATGACCAGGTCCCCCGGATTGCTGCACGCCCGGATGATCCGTCCCAGCAGCTGCTCGGGCATCTGGCAGCCGTGCCACCCGGACCGCTCCTTGAACGTGCCGCAGACCCGCGGGAAGTACCAGGTGTTCTCCTCCGCGGAGAACCCGGCGGGCAGGTCCTGCGGGCGGAGGATCCAGGTGTCGTCAGGCAGCCGGCCCTTGGCGTTGGCGCGACGGTCGCCGTACACGAGCTCCCGAGCCGAGGGGACGCGGATGGCGTCGAGGTTGAAGGTGCAGCGCTGCGGATCCTTCACGAAGTGAAACAGGTGCGCGTGCGAGCGGCTGAACTTGTACTTGCAGTTCACGCCGAACGTGTAGTACCAGATCACCCAGCTGCGGCAGGTGAAGCCGAGCTCGCGGGTGGCGAGCACCTTCAGCTCGGCGGCGTACTCGTCGCCGATCGCCAGCCAGAACGTGCCGGCCGGATCGAGGACCCGGCGAATCTCCCCCATCCAGCGGCGCGACCAGGCGAGGTAGTCCTCGGCCGACCGATCGTCGTCGTAGGCGTCGTAGTCGTAGCCGATGTTGAAGGGGGGATCGGCGAACGCCAACTGTGCCGCGCCGTCGGGGAGGCGGGCGAGCAGTTCGAGGCAGTCCCCCTGGTGGACGCGGTCGAGCGGTAGCGGGGCGTGGAATCCGTTCCGGGCCATGCCGCGGATTGTACGCCCCACGGCCGAGCAGGCAAAAGCCATCGGTTTCCCGCCCGACATGGCGCGGGTTCGGCCGCGGGCGGTGGCAGACCGTCCCTATGCCAGCGTCGCCAGCCAGCGCACGACCGCCAGACCCGTGCCCGTCGCGCACGTCAGTTTGACGACCTCGTCGGCGGTGAGCCGACCCGGCGGCAGTCCCGCCGCCACCGCCAGAAACCAGCCTGTGGTGACAAGTCCCAACACGGCGATCACGCAGCCCGCCCAGTTCGCATTCCAGGCCGCGGCCGGATCGGCATGCACGAACAGGGAGAAGGCCGTTGTCATCCCGCAGGAAGGGCAGCCGACGCCGGTCAGCGATCGGAGCGTGCAGGCGGGCAGGCCCAGTTGCTGGTGCGTGCCATGGGTGCGCGGCCGGCCGGTGTCATCGTAGGGATCGATGCACGCGGCGAGCAGGAAGACTGCGAGGCCGACCGTCGCGAAGAAGGTGGCGATGAGCCGCTCACGGCGCGCCTCGGACACCTCCGGCAGCGGCGGCGGATCCGCATGGTCCCGCATCCCGCGTCGCCATACCGATACCGGCATGTTCACTTCTTCAGGGCCAGGCAGCCGGCGATCATGTCGTGCAGCGTCTGCTTCTTCTCGGTGAACAGGGGCATCAGCAGGCCGATCCCGCACGTGAAGGCCGTGATGAACTTGGCGAAGTACCGGCCGATGGCCCGGCCGATGGTGATTCGATTCCCGGACATGTCGGTGACCTTGATACCCACGATCTGCTTGCCCCACGTGCCCTGCTTCGGCGACGTCTCCAGCACCACGTAGTACGCGAGGCCGATCAACTGGCCGACGACCTGTGCGCAGCAGTTCGCCGCCGCGCCGACTGCCGCCTGAGCGTCAGGATCGTTCCCGGCCCCAGCCAGGAAGATGATGGTCATCCCGAAAGCCGGAATGCAGGTCATCAGGCCGGTGAACAGGCAGTCGAGGAGGCTGGCGCCGACGCGGGGCAGGTAGTCCGCGTACTGGATCCCGGCCGCCTCGGCGAACGGCTGCTCCACGAGGCTCCCCGCGGGCGCGGCGTAGGGATTCGACATGGCACCGCCCCCGATCGGGGGCAGGACCGCCCCCCGCGAACCGGCGAACAGCCCGGGGACGGACGAGGCCGCGGCCCAGTTCGCCATCCCTTCCTTCCAGAGCAGGTCCGCGGAACCGATCTGGCCGCTGGCGACCATCTGCCGGATCTGGTCCGAAGTGAAGGGCCCGGTCCGGTTTCCGTTCCTGCCCACGTACCAGTTGTCTGCCATCGCTCACCTCCTTCGGGATGAGGGGGAAATTACCCCGCAGGTGAGACCTTGCCCAGCCCCTGTCTGCGCCTGCCGATCGCGGCGGCGGCTCAGCCGCCGCCGCCGGTCGCGAGCAGGAGCGCGGCCCGGCAGGCGTGGTCGAAGGCAGCGAGGTCGAGCCGTTCCTGCGTGGTGTGGATCTCCATCTGGCCGCAGCCGAGCGTGACCGTCGGCACGCCGTTGGCGAACATCCAGTTGGCGTCGAGTCCGCCGTTGGAGATGTCGAGCCGGGGGGAGAGCCCGACCGCCCGCACCGCGTGCTGCGCTGCAACGACGCACGGCTCCGCGGCGTCGAGCCGGAAGGCCTCGTAGTCGAGGTGGCCGTCGAACGTCACCCGACCGGTCTTCCCATCGACGCTCCGCACCTTCCGCGCGGCGTCGGCGAACGCCTTCTCGATCGCCTTGACGATCCGGCCGCGGAACGCCGCGTCGTGGCTGCGGGCCTCGGCCCGGAGCGTGGCGGACTCGGCCACCACGTTGGTCGCCGCGCCGGCCTGAATGGTGCCCACATTGCTCGTGCCGCGTTTGCCATCCTTCGCCACGAGGCCGTGCCAGCCCTGCTCCACGAGCGTGGCGATCGCCAGCGCAGCGATCGCGATCGCCGACACGCCCTTCTCCGGCGCGACGCCGGCATGGCTGGCAATGCCCTCGATGACGATGTCCATGCGGTAGCCGCCGGTGGCGCCGACGGTGATCTTCTCCACGGCACCGCCGTCGAAGTTGAAGGCCAGTTTCGGCCGACCGAGGTCGGCGGCCTTGACGAACCGGGCGCCGTACAGCCCGACCTCTTCCTGGATCGCGAACAGGAGCGTGAGCGGCGGGTGGGGGAGCCCGCGGCGCAGGATCTCGAGCGCCGTCGAGAGCACCACGCTCACCCCCGCCCGGTCGTCGCCGCCGAGGCCGGTCTTCGGATCGGCGCTGACGACGTGCCCACCGCGAACCACCGGCTTGGCGCCGAGGCAGACCGGCACCGTGTCCATGTGGGCCATCAGCAGCCGGCGCGGCCCTGGGAGCGTGCCGGGCAGTTTCACGATCAGGTTGCCGACCTCGCCGCGCAGCGGCGTCTTCGTGTGCGCCGCGTCGAAGGCAATTGCATCGGCCGGACAGCCCGCCCCGCGCAGCCAGTGCACGATCCGCTCGGAGACGGCCCGCTCCTTTCCGGAGACGCCCGGAATCGCCAGCAGGTCGAGGAGCACGCGCCGGGCGGCGGCCGAATCGGGACCGGTGGCGACCGCGGGCGGACTGCCCGCCTTCACGCCGCCCCGTACACTGGCGGCCTTCACGGCCTTCGGGGCCGACGTCTTCGACTTCCGGGAAACAGGCATGCGGATCTTTCTGGCGGGGATCATGCAGGGCTCGCACGTGGCGGCCCTCGTGCACGATCAGACCTATCGGAACACCCTCCGTGACCTCGTGCAGGAGCACTGGCCGGAGGCCGAAGTCTACGATCCGTTCGCCAACCATGCCACGTCGGTGGGCTACGACGTGCGCCGGGCGCGCGAGGTGTTCCTCGGCCACGTGGAGATGTGCCGCGTCTTCGACCTCCTCGTGGCCTACGTCCCCGAGGCCTCGATGGGGACGGCGATCGAGATGTGGGAGGCGCAGCGGCATGCCCGGACCGTGGTCACGATCACGCCGCTGGTCCACAACTGGGTGGTGCAGTTGACCAGCGCCGCGGTGTATCGCGATTTCGACGCCTTCCGCCACGCCGTCACCAGCGGTCTGATCGACCGGCTCATCGCGGACGCACGCGGCCCCCGCTCCGCCTGAATCCCTTCCGGTCCCTCGGCTCAGGCCGCGCCGCGTCGCCGGGCCACCGCGAGGCCACAGGCAGCGGCGATCCGCGGCGCCGCGTCGGCCGCGAGCGGCCAGACCTGGAGGCGACGGGCCGCGTCGCCGATCCAGTCGCGTTCCAGGGTCGCGGCGGTCTCGTCGTCGGCCGCGACCACGACGCCACTCGAGCCGATCGCCCCGTTCACCAGGCGGCGCAACGACGGGCGGCCCGCGGCGGCAGCGAGATCGACGGCGGAGACGTGCACCACAACCGGGGCCCCCGTCTCCACGGCCAGGTCGGTGAGGATCCCTGCATGGGCCACGAAGATCGCGTCGGGATAGAGCACGTCGGCGGCCTCGACGATCATCTGCCGCGCCGTCTCCCGCGCCAGTCCGAGGAGCCGCGACTTCACCCCCGCCACGGCGTCGAGCAGCGCCGCGGCCGATCCCTCGCGGACGGCGGCCAGCAAGACCCGCGAGCCGGCGGCCACGTCGTCGAGGTGAATGCCGAACATCCCGGGAGGCCGCACGGCGAAGCCGGGCACGCTGGAGGGGCCGCAGACGGCCACCTCCATGCCGATCGCCTCCAGGCCCTCGCGCACGCGGTGAATCCGGGTTGCCGGATGGTCGCAGCAGGCATGGTCGATGAGCAGAATCCGCATGCCTTTTTCGCGCTGGCGCTCCGGCCGAAGGCTTCCGATCGGATGGTCGAGTATGATGCCAGAAAAGTCGCCGCGGCGGGCAAATCCCGCCCGCCCACTCCCCGTCCGGAATCCTCCAGCCATGCCTGCTTCACCCCCGCCCACTCCTGCCGCCCCGCCCTCCGACCCGGCCGCCATCGGGCCGCTCCATCTGGTCGAGTATCCGCACCCCGCCCTGGCCCGGCGGGCCAAGCCGCTGGTGCGGATCGACGGTGCGATCCGCGACGTGGTGGGACGGATGTTCGAGATCATGTACGAGGCCCAGGGAATCGGCCTCGCCGCCACCCAGGTCGCGCTCCCCTACAGGCTGTTCGTCGTGAACACGGCCGGCCGGCGCGGCGACGGCGAGGAGTTCGTGTTCATCAATCCCACCCTCAGCCGGCCGCGCGGCTCGGCCGTGCAGGAAGAGGGCTGCCTGAGCCTGCCGGGCGTGCGGATGGACGTGCGGCGTCCGGAGAGGATCGTCATCGACGCCTGGTCGATCGACGGCACGCCGCTCCGCCTCGATCTCGACGGCCTCTTCGCCCGCGTCGTGCAGCACGAGTTCGATCACCTCGAGGGCAAGCTGTTCACCGACCGTCTCACCGACGCGGCGGCGCTCGAGGCGCGCCGGGCGCTCGACAGTTTTCGCGAGGTCTTCGCCGGCCGGCTGTCGCGGGGCGAGCTGCCGCCGCTCGCCGACATGGCCTCGGACCTTGACCGGCTCGAAGCCGCCCGGTGCATGGCGTGAGTCGGCTGCGCATCGTCGTGATGGGGACCGGCCCGTTCGCGGTGCCGATGCTCGCCGCCCTGCGGCGGTCGGGGCACGAGATCGTCGCGGTCGTGACGCGGCCCGACCATGCCCCGCCGGGCCGCCGACCGGCGCCGAACCCCGTCCGCGATGCGGCCACGACCGCCGGCCTCGCGGTCCTCGACCCCGAGCGGGTGAACGACCCGGCCGCCCGCGAGTCGCTCGCGGCCCTCGGCGCCGATCTGTTCGTCGTCTGCGACTACGGCCAGATCCTCTCCGCCGAGCTGCTCGCCGTGCCGCCGCTCGGCGCGATCAACCTCCACGGCTCGCTGCTGCCCCGGCATCGCGGTGCCGCCCCGGTGCAGTGGGCGATCCGCTCCGGCGACGCGGAAACCGGCGTGAGCGTGATCCGGATGACGCCCGCGCTCGACGCCGGCAGCGTGATCGTCGCCCGCCCGACCGCGATCGGACCACGGGAGACCGCGCCGGAGCTGGAGGCCCGGCTCGCCCTGCTGGGCGCGGACGCCGTCACCGAGGCGATCGAGCGGATCGCGGCAACGACCGGCGCCGGCCAGTCGGTCGGCGAACTCGGTGTCCCGCAGGATCCGGCACTCGCGACGCGGGCGCCGCGGCTCACCAAGGCCGAAGGCATCGTGGACTGGTCGCTGCCCGCCGTGCAGATCGAAAGGATGCGCCGCGCGCTCGAGCCATGGCCGCGGACGACGACGACCTTCACCAGGGACGACGGCCGCACGCAGCGGCTGGTGCTCGAGGATGTCACGATCGCCCCCGCGGCGAACGGCGGCGCAGATCCGGGCACCGTTCTGGCGACCGACGGCCGCATCACGGTGGCCTGTGGCGAGGGCACCGTCCTCGAAATCCACAGGCTCGTGCCGGAGGGCAGCCGGAGCATGTCGGCGGCCGACTACCTGCGCGGCAGCCCGCTCCGTCCCGGCCTGCGGCTGGGCTGACGGGAGCCCCGGCACCCGACCGGATCCCCCATGGCTTTATCCGGCAGGTTTCCGCTGCTTTTTCGGCCGAAAGGCCACTCCGTCGATGCCGCGACCCCGCAGGCCGCGCATGGCGTATACTAAAGGAATAACGCTGAGACCGAGGCTTTGACGATTCCGCCTCTGGCCGCCGAGGCTTTCCTGAGTGTAACGTAATCGGTTTCGTCGTCCGCTTCTGGATCACCACCAACCCCAGGCAAGAAGGCAGGTTGACGCATGCACCCCTTTCCGCATTCGATGCTGACCCCCGACCTGATCGACCGCCGGGCTGTCCTCAAGGGCGTGACGCTCGGCGCCGGGGCCGTGGTCCTGCAGCCGTTCCTCAATTCGCTCGCCGCCCAGGCCGCCGGACAAGCGGCGCCGCCGCGGCTCGTGTTCGTGATGGAGCAAAACGGCCTCGCTCCGCGTCATGTGCAGCCCAAGGGTGTCCCCGCTGACCGCAAGCAGGGGATGATCGATCGCCCGCTCGCCGACCTCGAACTGCCCGACCCGATCGGCGCCCTCGCGCCGTTCAAGAGCCGGATGACGATCATCCAAAAACTCTCCCACAAGGCCTCCGGCGCCGGCGACCACAGCAAGAACTTCGGCGGTCTCGGCTGCTACCAGTGGCGGAAGGGCGTGGCCGGCCAGACCATCGACCACGCCTTCGCCGGTGCGACGCCGAGCATCATCCCGGTCGTCGGCCTCGGCGTGCCGGCGGGCGCGGGCTCGGTGTTCACCGCGAGCGTGTCGGCGTCGGCGCCGAAAAAGCCGTTGTCGTTGATCTGCCAGCCGCAGGTCGCCTTCCAGTCGCTGTTCGGCAGCGTGGCGGAGGGAGAAGCGGCCCGCGTCTTCAATTCGCGGAACAAACTCCTCGACTGGATCCGTTCCGACGTCCGCCGCGTTCGCGAGTCGCTCCCCTCGATGGACCGGGAAAAGCTCGACGCCTACCTCGACGCCTTCGACCAGATGCGCGGCCGGCAGGACAAACTCACGACGATCAAGGATCGGCTCAAGACCCATCAGCCGGCCACCGACAAGTTCAAGAGCGAGAAGAACACCGACCGGTTCGAGTCGCAGTGCGCCATCGCCGCCGCGGCCCTCGCCGGCGGCCTGACGAACGTGGTCACGATCGACGCCTCGTGCGGCCACTCATACCACACCTGGAAGGCGCTCGGCATCGACACCGACGGCCATGCCATCGGCCACCAGGACGGTCCCGACCACCTGTCGGTGCCGATCCGCAAGTACCACGCCGAGCGGGTCGCAGATATCGCCCGCCGGCTCGATTCGATCAAGGAGGGCGACGGCACGATGCTCGACAACACGCTCATCGTCTGGATGAGCGACTCCGGCGAAGCGCATCACGGGTTCTGCAACGAGTGGCCGCTGGTGCTCGTGGGCGGCCTCGGCAACCGGCTCAAGACCGGCCGGTTCCTCCAGTACCCCGGCTACGAAACGGCCGGCAACCGCACGATTCGCAACTTCTACCTCGCCCTGCTCCACGCCGTGGGCGACAAGCGGGAGACGTTCGGCGAACTCGATCCGCAAATGGACGTCAAGGCGCAGGAAGGCCCGCTCGCCGAAATCCTCGCCTAGCTGTCCGTGGAAAAAGCCATCCCTGGCCTTTTTCCACGTCGCCGACCATGGAAGAACCAAGGTTTTCCATGGTCGGCAATCGCCGCATCGTGCGGCTGCAGACTTGTTCCACAGTCTGCGAGCGCTGCCAGCAGGTGGCCGAGCCGTTGCCTGCTACACTCGTCGGCATGACGAAGCGGCTCTGGATCGAGACCGTCGGCTGCCAGATGAACGTGCTCGACAGCGAGCTCGTCGTGGCGGCCCTGCGCCGCCAGGGCTGGGACCTCGCCCGCTCCGGCGCCGAGGCGGACGCGGTGTTCTACAACACCTGCAGCGTCCGCCAGCATGCCGAGGACAAGGTCTACTCGGCACTCGGCCGGGTGCGGATCGAAAAGGCGAAGCGGCCCGGTCTCGTCGTCGGCGTGCTCGGCTGCATGGCCCAGAAGGACCAGGACCTGATCCGGCGCCGGGCCCCCTGGGTCGACCTCGTCGTCGGCCCCGGGCAGCTGCACCAGGTGCCGGCACTCGTCGAGGAGATACTCGCCGGCGGCGGCCCCCGGCTCGAAGTCAGCCTCGACCGCAAGGGGGCGAGCCGCGAGGTGATCGCCCGCAGCTTCGAGAGCTACGACCCGGACCGCGACCCGGGCATGCGGCCCACCCCGTTCCAGGCCTTCGTCCGCACGCAGACCGGCTGCGACAAGTTCTGTGCCTTCTGCGTCGTGCCCCACGTCCGCGGGCCGGAGCAGGCCCGGTCCCCCGACACGATCCTCGCCGAGGCCCGCAAGCTCGTTGCCGAGGGCTGCCGCGAGATCACGCTCATCGGCCAGACCGTCAACAGCTACCGATGGAGCGACGGCGGCCGGACCACCCGGCTCGCCGACCTCCTCGACCGGCTCGCCGCCGTCGAGGGCCTCGACCGGATCAAGTTCGTGACGAACTATCCGCGGGACATGACCGACGACCTGATCGCGGCCGTCCGCGACCTGCCGAAAGTCAGCCACTACCTGCACGTCCCGGCCCAGCACGGCTCCGACGCGACGCTGGCGCGGATGAAGCGCGGCTACACGATCGGCGAATACATGGAGATGCTCGGCCGGATCCGGGCGGCGCTGCCTGAGGCGGCGGTCACGAGCGACTTCATCGTCGGCTTCTGCGGCGAGACCGACGGTGAGTTTCAGGCCACGCTCGATCTCGTCCGCACGGCCGGCTTCAAGAACTCGTTCATCTTCAAGTACAGCCCGCGGCCGGGCACCAAGGCCCACGAGCGGCTTGCCGACGACGTGCCCGAGCCCGTGAAGAAGGAGCGGCACCGGCTGCTGCTCGACGCCCAGGAGGAGGTGAGCCTGGCGGGCAACCGGCGGTTCGTGGGCACGCGGCAGCAGGTGCTCGTCGAGGGGCTTTCGGTTCGGGACGAGAAGCGGATGGGAGAGCTCGACTCTGCCCAGACGCCGCAGTTGACGGGCCGGACGATGTGCGACCGGATCGTCGTCTTCGACGCCCCGCTGCGGCTCGTGGGCCGGATCGTCGACGTGGACGTCGTCTCCAGCGCCGCCTGGTCGCTCTCCGGCGTCGTCGCCGACGGGCTCGCCGACGCGGTGCCGCTCGACGGGCTGCGGTTCGGCGCGGAGCCGCAACCGCTCTACCAGATCGCGACGTCCCTGCCGGGCCGGCCGGCCGGAGGATGAGGTGACGCCCCCCGGCGGACGCAACGCGAGGCGGGCCGACGCGCCGGCAGACGCGGCTCCCGACACCGTCGACGTCGCCGCGTTGCTTGCCGATCCTTCCGCCGCCGCCGCCTGGGGACGCACGGCCGGGCTCGCCGCCCCCGACGCGGCACAGCGCGCGCTCACCAGCCTCGCCGCGCACGGACTCACGCCGGATCTGCTCGCGCCGCTCTGCCGGCGGCTCGCCGCACTCCTCCCCCGGCTCGCCGATCCCGACCGCGTGCTCGTGGCCGTCGAGCGATTCCTGGGGGCGGTCCGCAACCCGCTCGCGGCGGCGGCGCTCTTCGATCGCGATCCGGAAGCCCTGGAAACGCTGCTCAGGCTACTGGCCGCAGGCCCGTTCCTGGCCGAGATCGTGATCGCCGACCCCGAGGCCTGGGAGCGGGTCCGGCTGGAACGGGGACGGCCGGAGAAGCCCGCGGCGTTGGCGGCGGCGCTGTCCGCGGAGGTGCGGCTGCTGGGCCGCGGTGCGGCGGCCGACGGCGAGGCGGTGCTCCGGGCGCTGCGTCGCTTCAAGCGCCGCGAGATGCTCCGGATCGCCTACGGCGACATCGTGACGGACCAGCGGCTGGAGACGGTCGTCGGACAGCTCTCGCACGTGGCCGACTGCGTCGTGCAGGCGGCCGTCGAGGCGGCGCTGGCCCGCGTCGAGGAGCGGCGCGGCGTACCGCGCGGTCCCGGAGGCGAGCGGGCGACACTCGCCGTCATCGCCCTCGGCAAGCTCGGCGGCGCGGAGCTCAACTACTCCAGCGACATCGACCTCGTCTTCGTCTTTTCCGCCGACGGACGGGTGCAGGGTCCCAAGCCCTGCACCAACCAGGAGTTCTTCGACCGCGTCGTCCAGGAGGCGGTGCGGCTGATCACGGAGACGACCGACCTCGGGGCGGCCTATCGGGTCGACCTGCGGCTCCGGCCGCACGGCTCGGCCGGCCCCGCCGCACTCTCCCTCGAGGCGATGCTCCAATACTACGACCGGCTCGGCCGCACCTGGGAGCGGCAGGCCTGGGTCAAGGCACGCTGCGTGGCCGGTGATCGGGCGCTCGGCCAGCGCCTGCTCGACGAACTCCAGCCGTGGATCTATCGCCGCTGGCTTACGCGTGCCGACATCAGCGGCATCAAGGCCTTGAAACGCCGAATCGAGCGTCGGTCGCGGGATGCCGGCACGGAATCCACCGACGTCAAGCATGGCCGGGGGGGGATCAGGGACGTGGAGTTCACGATCCAGTTCCTGCAGCTTCTCGGCGGCGGCGACACGCCCGAGGTGCGCACCGGCACGACGCTGGAGGCGATCCGCCGGCTGGCGGGCGCCGGGGGGCTCACCGACCAGGAGCGCGAGATTCTCGAACGCACCTACACGCTCCTCCGAACCACCGAACACCGCCTCCAGGTCCTCTACGACAGGCAGACGCACGCCCTTCCCGCCGACGAGACGGAGTTCGCCCGTCTCGCCGCCAGAATGGGCTATGGCGGCGACAGTGAGGGGTGCGGCCGGCTGCGGGCCGAGCTCGCCGAGGCGGCGGCCCTCAACCGGAAGATCCTCGATCACCTGCTCCACGACGCCTTTCCCGACGACCATGCCCCCGAACCCGAGGTCGATCTGGTGCTCGATCCCGAGCCCGCTCTTGACACCATCCGCGCGGTCCTCGGGCGGCACGGGTTTCGCGACGTCGTCGCCGCCCACCGGGCGCTGGCCGGGCTCGGCGAGGAGCGGGTCCGATTCCTCTCCACGCGCCGCTGCCGTCACTTCCTCGCTGCGATCGCCCCCCGGCTGCTGGCCGCGATCGGGAGGACGCCCGACCCGGACGCGACGCTCGGCAACCTCGCCGCCGTCAGCGACTCGCTCGGGGGCAAGGGGGTGCTCTGGGAGCTGTTCAGCTTCAATCCCGCCTCGCTCGACCTGACGGTGAAGCTCTGTTCGTCGAGCCCGTTCCTCGCCCGGCTGCTGGTGGGCAACCCGGGCATGATCGACGAGCTCCTCGACAGCCTGCTGATCGATCGGCTGCCGACGCCTGCGGCCGTCGAGGCCAGCCTCGAGGAACTGTGTCGCAACGCCGTCGATGCGGAACCGATCCTCCACTCCTTCAAGGCGTCGCAGCAGCTTCGCGTGGGCGTCCGCGACATCCTCGGCCGCCAGGACGCGGCGAGCGTGACCGCCGCCCTGACGGCGATCGCCGAAGCGGTCGTGCGCGTGGTCGTCGTTCGGGAACGGGATCGGCTCGCCGAACGGCTCGGTGAGCCGCGTGCCGCCGACGGCGGCCCGGCCGCCACCGTCGTCCTCGCGCTGGGCAAGTTCGGCGGCCGGGAGATGAACTACGCCAGCGACGTGGACGTGGTGTTCCTCTACGACCACGACGGCGAGTCCACGCCGCGACGCCGCGGCATGGCCGGCACGAGCAACGCCCACTTCTTCGGCGAGCTCGCGCAGCGCACCATGCGGGTCTTCAACGCCTTCGGCCCGCAGGGCCGGCTGTACGAGATGGACTCCCGGCTCAGGCCGAGCGGCCGCAGCGGTCCCGCCGCCGTGTCGCTCGCCGACTTCGCCCGCTACTTCGCCGCCGACGGCCCGGCCGCCGTCTGGGAGCGGCAGGCGCTCGTCAAGGCCCGGACCATCGTCGGTCCGGCGCAGGCAATCGCCCGCATCGAGGCGACGATCGCGGCCGCCGCCTACGATCGACGGTGGACGGCTGACGACGTGGCGGCAATCCGCCGGATGCGCTACCGGATGGAGCAGGGCGCACGGACGAGCAACCTCAAGCGCGGCCCGGGCGGCGTCGTGGACATCGAGTTCATCGTCCAGCTGCTCCAGCTCGTGCACGGCGGCCGCGAGCCGGGCCTGCGCACGCCCGAAACGCTCCGCGGGCTCGGCCTGCTCCAGGCTGCCGGTCACCTGTCGGCGGAGCGGTTCGCGTTCCTGGAGCGGGCCTACTTCACGCTGCGCACGATCGAGGGGCGGCTGCGGCTCCTCGACGCGGCCGCCCGGCACGACTTCCCCGCCACGCCCGACGAGCAGCGGAAGCTCGCCCACCTGCTCGGTTACGCCCTGCCCGACCTGCTCGTGCAGGACGTGCAGGCGATCACGTCGCGGACGCGGGCCGAGTTCGAGCGGATCTTCAACGAGACCGAGACCTGGCTGCAGGGCCGCGGATCAGCGCCGGAAGGGTCGGCGGCGGACTGACCGGCACTCCGCGAGCAACCGGTCAGCCTCCGCCGCCGGCGTGCCGGCGGGCCTGCGCCTCGATGTCGAGGCCAACGTCATGACTCCAGGCGGCGAGCAGGCGACGGTACACCGGTCCGGCGCGGCCAGTGCCGATCGGATGCCCGTCGAACCGCGTCGCCGGCAGCAGGCAGCTGGGCGTGCTCGTGAGCAGCATCTCGTCCGCGGCGCAGACATCGGCCGCCCGGAGCGACTCGCGACGGCAGGCGATGCCTTCCCGGGCCGCCAGCCGTTCGACATGCGCCAGGCTGATGCCGGGGAGCGCGTCGGCATCCGGAGGCGCAACGATCATCCCGCGCCGCACGATGGCGACGTTCGCCGTCGTGGTCTCGCTGATCCGCCCATCCGCATGGGCGAGCAATGCCCGGGCACCCGGCTCGGCCGACGAGGCCTCGCGGTCGGCGAGGAAGTAGTGCAGGCGACTGCGGACCTTGGCGTGGAGCGGCCAGCACGTCGTCGGCACCTGCGTGATCGACACGCTTCGCAGCGCGATGCCCTCCTCGTAGGCCGCGGCCCAGGCCCGGAAGGCGAGCGGGAAGGAATGAACGACGGCCACGGGCGCACCCGGCCTCCCGCCGTGCTGCGCCGGATGGTCGCCCGGCGTCACGAAGATCACCACGGCCAGGTCGGGAGCGAGAGCGTTGCCATGGGCGGCGGCCAGTGCCAGCCGGTGGTTGTGTGCGGCGACCTTGTCGGCGGCCGCGAGCAGGTCGTCCACGGTCGCCGACGGCCGGATGCCGATGGCGGTGAGCGAAGCCTGGAGACGCTCGGCGTGGGCCGCCGGCAGGAACAGGCGGCCGTGAAACGTCCGCAACTGCTCGGTGACGGTCGCCCCGAGCACGAAGCCGGAGTCGCCCACGGACAGGGCCAGGTCGGCACGCGGGACGAACGTCCCGTTCCGCCACGCCACATCGCCGGGTATCACGTCGCTGGCGGACATCACGTCAGTGGAGGATAGGGGATTCGAACCCCTGACCTTCTGGCTGCCAGCCAGACGCTCTCCCAATTGAGCTAATCCCCCGAGGAAGCGTGCGGGTCGCGATGCCTGCCAGCGGGTCCTTGGGACCGGACGACGAACACTTGGAAACTATCGCCGCGGACGCCGCCTGTCAACGCTGGCGTCGATGCCCCGGCCGGCCCCGGGAAACGCCGCTGGCGGCAACGCCGCTCACGAAGCAGACTGTCGGGCTCGAGTGCTGACTGCCGCTCGGCACATCCGCCACCCCCCTGGCCATCGTCATGTCACCACGTCCCGGCGAAGAAACCGCGGTTCCTTCCGACCCGGCACGACGCCTCGTCAGCACTGCCATCGTCTGCTACCTCGCCGGACTGCTGTTGACGATGCTCGCCAACACCGACGCGGGCACGTCACGGCTGGTTGGCACGCTCAAGGCCCGCCTGTTCTCGCCATGGATGGTGCCAGCCTGGCTCGACCTCGGCTTCGCCACCCCCCTGACCTACGGCGAGCCCGCCGACGCCGATCACCGCATCGAGATCGGGCCGCATGGCGGCCAACCGGGAACCCCTCCTGCGGTCGTGCTTCCCGGCGAACTGCGTGGCGAACGCGCCGCCCGCTGGCGGCGACTGGCGCGGGCGATCGCCAGCGCGGAGACCGCCGAGGAGGATGCGGCCGACCTCGCCGCCGCCGTGGCGGCCTGGAGTTTTGCCAGGCTGGGCTGCGCGGACGTCGACCTGCGGGTGATGCGTTCGGCACGGCCGGGCCGCGCCGAACCGGCGGCGAGCGTGGCCGATGAACGCGTCTTCGCGGCCCGCGTCCGTCGCGTCGCCGACGAACTCCACCTCTTGAAGGTGGAGCCACGCGGCGAGGTGGCGCCCCTCGTGCCGGAGGCGGGCAGGCGACCATGAGCGACACCCGCATGCCCCCTGCCGGCGGCCTCGCGACCGCCTGGAACCGGTTCTGGTTCACGCCGGCCGACCCCCGGCCACTCGCCGTGGTGCGGATCCTCAGCGCCGCGCTCGGGCTGCTCCTGCTCTGGAGCGCGGCCGCCGACCTCGTCGACTGGTTCGGGGCCGCGGGAGCGATCCCCGTCGCCACGGCGGCCCGCTGGCGCGCAGCCGGGGGGTTTTCCCTGTTCGATCATCTGGCGGCGACACCCGGCCTGCACGTCTCCTTCGCCTGCACGGTGCTCGTGTTCGTCTGCCTGCTCGTGGGCCTGTGCACGAACGTCGTCGCCGTCGCGGCCGCTGTTCTCTGGGCCGCGCTCATGCACCGCGGCCCGATGCTCGCCGGCGGCGCCGACGACTGCCTCGCCGTGCTCCTGTGGTGCCTGGCGATCGGGCCGGCGGGACGGTGCTTCTCCGTCGACCGGGCGCTGGCGGCATGGCGGGGCCGTCCGCTGCCGACGGGAGGATCAGTCCGGGCGCGGGTCGCCCTCGGCCTGATCCTGATTCATGCCACGGCGATCGCCGCGGCCACCGCGATCGCCCAACTCCGTGGCGACGTCTGGTGGGACGGCACGGCCGCCTGGTGGCTGGCCGCGCGACGCGAGTCGCGAATCATCGACCTCACCGGCCTCTACGCCCGCTCCGAACTGTTCATGAACCTGGTGACCCACGCGATCACCGCGTTCGCGATCGTGTTCATGGCCGGCCTGTGGATCGTGGCCGTGCGCCGGGCCGTGTCCCGCGCCGGCCTCATCGCCTGGCCGCTGATCGGCGTCCTTGCCGGCGAGCCATTGTGGGGACTGGCGCTGGCGATCTTCGCGGTGCCGACCTGCGAGTTCTTCACCCCGCCCGCGGACGGCTCAGCCTGACGACGCATCCGCGGCTCCGGCGGGCAGACTGAGCAGATGCAGGACGGCGGGGGGTGCCGGTCGTGTTTCCCAGCGTTCCGCTGCGGGCAGCGCCGCGGCAGAAAAGGAGACGTCGGACTCGACGACGAGGGTGCTGCCGGCCGGGGCGGCCCGCATGACGACGGCCACGAGGGCCATGAGATCGGCCCGCTGGCCCGACGTCTCCGCGAACATCTCCCACGGGGGCGAGATGAAGACGGTCCACGGCGCCGCCATCGGGAGCACCGGCAGGCGGCGTGCCCAGAGGAGCACGTCGCCCGTCCGCACGTCGGTCCGCGCGACGACGTCGAGCGCGGCGGCGGACCGGCGCAGCACGGCGGCGGTGGGGAAGTGACGCTCGCAGAAGACGACGGCCGTGGCGCCGCGGCTCAGGGCCTCGAAGCCGAGGGCACCGGTGCCGGCGAACAGGTCGATGGCAACGCTGCCGCGGACGGTCGTACCGAGCAGGTCGAAGAGCATCTCGCGGACGCGGTCCTTCATCGGCCGCGTGGGCCCGTCGGGCATGAACGCCAGCCGTCGGCCGCGCAGGTCGCCGCCGATGATCCGGGGCGGGCTGGCCGGCGACGATGGGTCGGCAGACCCGCCGGTGGCGGACCGGCGACGGTCTGATGGGGGGCCTGTTCGGCGCATCGAAAGACGTTCACTGACGCTGGGAAAACCTGCTATCGTACCGGAAAACAGGAGACCCCGGGCATGTATGCCGCACGATTTCAGGGAGCGGGGAATGAGCGCTTGACCGCGGCCTGGGCCGTCGTCGTGACGACGGCTTGGGGGACGGCCTGGGCAACGGTCTGGACGGGCACGGTGACGGCGGCCCAGCCGCCGGCGGCGGCCGCCCGCGCCGATGTCGGTGCATCACGGGCCGCCTTCGCGGTCGCCAGCAAGGACCTCAAGGCACTCCTCGGTGAGCTCACGCTGCTCGAGGCCCAGTACCAGCAGCCCGAGGCCGACAAGCAGGCCATCATCGCCAAGGCCCAGCCACTGGAGAAGAAACTGCGGGCCGCCAGCGAGCGGTTGGAAGAGACGGCCTTCGCGCTGGCGGATGTCGATCCGAAGAACAAGGAGGCCGGCGAGGTCACCGGCGCGGTGGTGGCCCGGATGCTGCAGGGGGATGCGCCGGCGAAGGCGCTGGAGGTCGTCGAACGGCTCGACCGGGCCGGGGCCGCCGACGGCAACGTGCTGCTCATGGCCGCCACGGCGGCGATGGTCCTGTCGCGGCTCGACGCGGCGGAAGCATGGCTCGCCAAGGCCGGCAAGGTGGGGAGCGATGCCAATCTCGAGGACCTGCGGGGGGCGATCGAACGGGAGCGGCCCAAGGTGGCCGAGGAGATGACCAAGCGGCAGGCGG
>Ga0208721_1000059_pt1 | contig 24280 bp, 19 predicted proteins | sample LakMenEpi17Aug10_FD_150705 | JGI IMG/M metagenome (GOLD analysis project Ga0208721, IMG submission 150705) | Freshwater microbial communities from Lake Mendota, WI - 17AUG2010 deep hole epilimnion (SPAdes) | ecosystem: Environmental > Aquatic > Freshwater > Lentic | place: Lake Mendota, Madison... | reverse complement strand
GCCGCTCCTCCCGAGGCTCACGAGTCGCTCATCAGCCGGAAGACCGGTGCGGAGGTGCCATTGACCGGGCTATCCTTTATCCTTTCTGCAAGCTGAAACGAGGTCGCCCCGCCCGGAGCCGCGGATGAAGACGGTCCTGTTCGTATGCGTCGAAAACTCGAACCGCAGCCAGATGGCGGAGGCGTTCGCCCGCATCCACGGCGCCGGCCGCGTGGCCGCAGCCAGCGCCGGCTCACGCCCCTCGGGCAGGATCAATCCCAAGGCGATCGAGGCGATGCATGAGCTGGGCTACGACCTCTCGACCCACGCCTCGAAGGGGCTCGACGAATTCAACGGCCGGGCGGTGGACGTGGCCGTGACGATGGGCTGCGGCGACGAGTGCCCGCTTGTCAGGGCCGGCCGGCGGGTCGACTGGAAGATTCCCGACCCACGCGACATGACGCCCGAGGAGTTTCGCGGGGTCCGCGACCTGATCGGGCAAAAAGTCCGTGACCTGATCGCCGGCCTCGACACCGCTCCCTGAGGACCAGCCCATGACCGTCGCCGAATTCTGCCGGGCCCTGGCCGACCATCCGGGGGAGCGGATGCACTGGATGCTCCCGGACCGGTCGTTCATCCCCGCCCACTACCACATCACCGAGGTCGGCAGGCTCAGCAAGGACTTCGTCGACTGCGGCGGCACCGTCCGCTCGACGCGGTCCTGCCTGCTGCAGGTCTGGGTGGCCAACGACGTCGACCACCGGCTGGAGACGACGAAGCTGGCGGCGATCATGCGGGTCGCCGCCCCGCTGCTGGAAAGCGACGACCTGCCGGTGGAGGTCGAGTACGAGGAGGGGGTGCTCTCCCAGTATCCGCTCGGCGGCATGGAGATCACGCCGTCGGGCCTGCTGTTTCACCTCGGCACCAAGCACACCGCCTGCCTGGCACCGGAAAAGTGCAAGGTCGGCGACACGGGCTGCTGCTGAAGCGGCGCGCGGGCTCCGCCGCCCGAAGGGGCGCTGAGCAGCCCGCCGGGGCCGCCGGCGGAACTGATCGAGTCCCCGACGGGGCACGCCTCAAAAACGCTCCGGCCGCAGCACCTCGACCATCTCGGTGCAGACCGTGATTCGGCCGAGCGGGGCGAACTCCCCTTGGATCGCGTCGAGGATCTGTTCGGCGACGGCGGCAGGCACGATCGCCTCGATCCGCACGAGCGGCTCCCCGGCCGCGCCCGGATGGCTGCGACCCGAACCGTGGCAGGGCATGGCCGTGTAGCCCGACGCTCCCAGGTCGCGGAACCGCTCGACGATCCGCGGCTCGAGGCCCGCCTCGGCCACGACCGTCAGCCGCCTCAGTCGCGTCATCATCCGCCGCCGGGTGGCGTGGGGATGCGCGGTGCTGCCCCGGTGCGAGTCGAGGCCGATCACCCGCAGGGCCAGCCCCGCCTGCTCGAAGTCGTGGCCGAGATCCTCGAGCTTCTCCATCACGCTCGAATCCACCACCCGGGCACCGGCGAGATTCACGATCACGTCGTGCCCCTGCCCGAGACCGAGCTGGACGATCTGCCGGCGGAACGGAATCCAGTTGCTGAACACGGCCGAGCCCCCGGCATCGATCTGCACCGTGCGGTCGTCGATGGTCGTCACCTTGAGAAACGGCTTGAAGAACGACCGCAGCGGCACGCCGTTGATCGCATGGATCAGGAACTTCAGCCCGATGCCGATGCCGACGCCCACCAGCAGGTCGGTGGCGAGGACGCCGACGATCGTGGCCACGAAGATCAGGAGCTGCTCCGAGCCGATCTTGAAGACGTTGATGAACTCCCGCGGCGAGGCGAGCCGGAAGCCGGTGTACACGAGCATCGCCGCCAGCGCCGCCAGCGGAATGCGGTGGATCGCCCACGGCACGAGGGCCACGAAGGCGAGCAGGAACAGGCCGTGCCAGAGGTCGGCGAACCGGGTCCGGGCCCCGTTGTCGATGTTGGCCTTGCTGCGGACGATCTCCGAGATCATCGGCAGGCCGCCGACCGCCGCTGCGGCCACGTTGGCGACGCCGACAGCGAGCAGGTCGCGGTTCATGTCGGTCTTCCGCTTCCAGGGATCGAGGAGGTCGATCGCCTTCGCCGAGAGCAGCGACTCGACGCTCCCCACCAGCGCGAACATCACCACCCACCAGGCCCCCGCCAGCCGCGTGGAGGCGGTCGTGAACACGCCGAAGTCGGGCGTCGTGACGGCCGCGGCCAGGTTCGCAGGCACGCTGACGAGGAACGCCGCACCGACCTTGTACTCGTGGCCGAGAAAGGAATACGTGTGGTCGTGGGCGAGGTCGAACCACATCCCCAGCGGCACGGCCAGCGCGAGGACGAGAAGCTGTGCCGGCAGCATCCGCAGCCAGGCGGGCCGCAGCAGCGGCCTGACCAGCGGGAAGCCGAAGAGGATCCCCAGGCTGACGAGGCCGATGACCGTGATCTGGGGGTTGAGGTGGGCGATCTTCTCGGGCAGCTCGCGGAGGATCTCCAGCGGCTCACCGGCCGCCTTCTGTCCGAACACGACCGGCAGCTGCTTGAGGCAGATGATGAACCCGATCGCCGCCAGCATCCCGTGGACGACGGCGGTCGGAAAGAACTCGCTCAGCGCCCCGACCCGCAGCAGGCCGAAACCGACCTGGAGGAGACCGGCCGCGCAGCCCACGGCGAGCGTCATCCGGTAGGCGGCGACGTTCCCCGGCGCATCGAGGGGCAGGCCGGCATCGAAACCGAACGAGTGCATCGCACCGAGCGCGATCACGATCAGGCCCGCGGCCGGCCCCTTGATCGTGAGCTCGGAGTTGGAGAGGAACGTCGTGACGATCGCACCGACGATCGCCGTGAACACGCCCGCCACCGGCGGGAACCCGCTGGCAAGAGAGATGCCCAGGCACAGGGGCAGCGCGATCAAGAACACCAAAAAGCCGCTTGCCAGATCGTGGCGGAGATAGCGGCGAAAGCCGGCCGGCGTGCCCTGGGGAACGTCCCCGCCAGGCAGCCCGGCGTGGACGGGCGTCGTGGTCTGGTTCATGGCGGACCTGCTGCGGGGGACGGAACCGGATCATCGACAGGGATGGCGAGCACCGAGTGTGCCACCACGTCCAGCGTCCGGACGAACGGCCCGGGCCACAGTCCCAGGCCGACGAGGATCGCCAGAAGCGCGGCAAACACGAACCGCTCCCGCGGCAGGATCTCGTGCCGCGGGGCGTCGATGGTCACGGGGCCGCCGAAGATCCTAAACCAGCCGCGGATGACGGCGATACCCGCGAAAACGGTGGCCAGGATCACGAGGACGCCGGCATGGGTCTGGGCGCCGAGGGCCCCGGAGATGATCAGGTCGTCGGCCACGAAGGACAGCGTCCCGGGAAATCCCAGGCTCGCCAGGCCGAAGAGCAGGAAGAATACGGCCAGCGCCGGGGCGTCGGCGAACCGGCCCTGCAGCGTGTCGATGGAGATCCGGCCGGCTCGGCTCTCCAGCGCCCAGACGACGAGACCGATCCCGGTCAGCGCCAGGCCGCTCGACACCCAGACCGCGAGGGCGCCGACGAGTTCCATCGGCTCCGTGGCGGCGATCCCCGCGAGCACCATCGCCGACTGGCTCATGGCCAGATGGCCGACGAGACCGCGGGCGTCGCGCTGGACGACGGCCAGCGCCGCCCCGTACGCGGCCGTGACGAGAGCCGCGTTGGAAAGGAACACCAGCTCCGGCCCGACGCCGTCGGCATGCCCGACGAGCAGGCGGATCGCCGTATAGGAGGCGACCTGCGGGATCGTCGCGGCGAGGGCGGAGGCCAGCGGCCCCCCCGTGTAGAGCGCCGGATACCAGGAGTGGAACGGCACCAGCCCCTTTCGCATCATCACGGCCACCGCCACCAGCCAGCCGCCGACGGCGCCGAGCGTGCCGTGGGTCCGCTCCCAGGGCGGGTCGGCGACGAGCAGCGCGGTGCCGACGATCATCAGGGCCACCGCCGTGCCGACGACGATCGCGTAGACGCGGGCCGTCGGCCGGCCACCGAGCGTGCGCCGCACCGCCGACCACGTGGAGACCGCGGAGGCGATCCAGAGCACGACCAGCAGCACCGGGTGCGCTGTCGCGAGCATCGCGAACGTCGTCGCCACGCCGAGCAGCATCCGGGCCACGGCCCGCGGCTCGAGGGCCCGGCGCGGTGCCGCCAGCAGGATCGCCAGGTCCACCACCGCGATGAACGGCATGAGCAGCGCGGTGAGCCCGTCGATGGTCACGAACGAACCACCGACGAGCCGGTCACCCATGGCAAGCACAGTCCCGCCAGCGGCGTACCAGGCGACGGCCAGCAGCGCGGAGGCGGCGAGCACGATGCCGAGCGCGGAGGCGGCGACCGGCCGCGCGGCGAGACGTCCCCGCCCCACGGCGAGCACGCCGGCCGCGGCCAGCGGCACGCCGACGGTGATTCCGGCGGCGACGATGGCGACTGTCTCCTGGCCCGTCATGCCGCCCCCCCGTCGTCTCCGGTCCGGCCCGCGCCGGCCGCGGCCCCGCCGAGGAAGGCCACCCAGCGCCGTTCCGCCGCGGCGGCGGCCGTCAGCCCCCGGCACAGCGGCCCGACCACGAAACGCATCACCAGCGGCTCGTCGAGGCCGCGATCGAGCGCCACGCGAAACAGCCGCCGCGTCAGCGCCGCCGGCAGGAAAGCGAGCATCGACCAGGCGGCCGGACCGGGCGGCCCGCCGAGGGCCGCCGCCAGCTCGTGCCGATCATGCATCGCCGACGGCGACCGGAGGATCTGCAGACTGCGCAGCACCGCGTGGCTGACGACGTGCACCAGCGGCACCACGCGGAGACCGCAGCCGATCTCGGCGAGGATGATGCCCGCCTGCGTCATCGACGCGTAGGCGAGCATTCCCTTGAGGTCGGTCTGGACGCTCCCCACGACCGCCCCGTGGAGCGCCGTGGCGACGCCGATGATTACCAGCAGCCAGGCCGCGCCGGGAGCCGCATCGAGCACGGCACCGCAGCGCAGCAGCAGGTAGGCCCCCGCATGGATCGACAGCGCGCCGTAGAAGATCGCGCTCGATGGCGTCGGGCCTTCCATCGCCCGGGGCAGCCAGCCGGTGAACGGCACCTGCGCCGACTTGCCGAGCGCCGCGAAAACGAGGAGCAGGGCGAGGAGCAGGGCGGTCGTGGCGGGGACGCCGCAGGTCGCGTCGGGCCAGCGGCCGGTGAACAGCAGGCCGAAGTCACCGCTCCCGACAGCCTGGTGCATGACGACCCCGGCGGCGAGCAGACCGACGTCGCAGACGCGGTAGGTCGTGAACGCCCGCATGGCGGCCTCGACGGCGTTGCGCCGCTCGTGGAAGAAGCCGATGAGGAGCGCCGACGAGATGCCGAGGAACTCCCAGCCCGCGAACAGCACGTCGATGCTGCCGGCCAGCACCATCAGGTTCATTCCCGTGCCGAACAGCGCCAGCAGGACGAAGAACCGGGTGAAGCCGGGTTCGCGGTGCAGGTACTTTCCGGCGAAGGCGTTGACAAGCGCGCACAGACCCGTCGAGAAGCAGACGTAGGGCACCGACAGGGCGTCGGCGACGAGCTCGATCGTGGCGGCATGGTGGCCGGCCTCGAACAGCGTGCCGAGATGGACGACCTCCGGCGCGAAGTCACGGCCCACGAGCACGGCGAGCGTCGCCAGCGCCGCCAGAAAACTCGTCGTGAAGCCGGCGCCGACGAGCCGGGTCGTGGTCCGCTCGGACGCCGGCCGGCCGAGCAGGGCCGGCAGGCCGATCAGCGCGAGCGTCGCGGCGGGCGCGACGAGCTGCCAGGAGACGAGGACGGCGACCGCGTCGTGGATGAAGGAGGCTTCGACGCCGGTCATGGTGCGACCTCCCCGGGGGCCGCGGCACGAAGGATCCGGGCCGGGGCGACGTTGTCGCGCCGGCCGCGATACCAGGCCGTCGAGTCCGGGGCCGTCGGCAGAATCCGGTTTTCCGGGACGTAGTCCACGAACCGGGAACCCGCCGCGGTCAGTTGGTGCACCATGAGCGCGCCACTGGCGGGATCGCGGGCCACGGTCCGGATCCACTCGTTCTCCACGAGCTGCTTCACCCCCGGCAGCCGATCGAGCACGGCGCGGATCCGGTCCGGCGGCGCGTCGATCACGAGCAGCAGCCGCACCGGCTCGTGGATCTCCACGCCCTGCAGCGGCAGCCCCGTGCGCAGGTCGCTGGCATGGCCGTCCATGACGCCGATCAGCCCCGTGATGTTGTGGGGCAGCTTCGTGCCGGCGCCGTAGGCCAGCGGATCGATCCGCGAGAACAGGTAGGCGAGGTTGATGCCGCCGCAGACCGGGCCGACCGCCGCCAGCGTGCGTTCGAGGACCGCACCGTCGGCGTCGGCGGCGGGATCGTAGGAGACGAGGAATGCCCGCCGGTCGAGGTACAGGCCCCGTGTCAGCACCCGCCGGCCCACGATGCAGACGGCGTTGCTGGCGTGCCCGTATTCAGGCCGCACCTGTGCCAGGTCCGCGGCCCGCCCCTCGACCCTGCGCAGGGCTTCCGCGGGTGACACGTCGAGCGGCACCGATTCGAATCGGCGGCACCGCTCCTGCGCGTCGAGCGCGCCGGCGCGGGCACAGTCGTCGCGCAGTCGGGCCCAGGCCGCGGCGTGACTCGACGGCACCCGATCGATGTCATACCAGCGCACGCCGCTCGTGCAGGTGTCGAGCATGCCGGCGACGAACAGGGTGGTGGACGGGATCTCCAGACCGGTCGCGGCGAGCCGTTGGCGGACGGCAGGATCGTCGGCCATGGCGGCGAACGCCCGGGCGTTGGGGCCGCCCCGGCCGCCGCCGCAGGCGCCGCAATCGTAGGCACTCTCGTGCGGGTTGTTGAGGCTCGTCGAGCCGTGCCCGACGATGGCGATCAGCGGCGCGAAGCCGCTCGTCAGGCCGATGTCCTCGAGCAGGCGGCGGACGATGGCCGCCATCTCCTCGACGTCGAAGCCGGCCCTGGTGCCGTCCGAGAGCGGCGCGTCGGCGGCCCGCCGCAGTTCGAGCCGGGTGCGGATCCGCTGCCGTCCCAGATCGCCGGCCCGCGTCGCCACCAGGGCCGAGAGCCGTGGAAACGCCACTCGGGCCACGAGTGGAACGGCCGCGACTGCGCCGCCGATCGCAGTCACAAGCCCGCCGCGGATGACCGTGCGGCTGCCACTCTCGGCCCCGCCACGCAGCCGGGCCAGGAGCCGGCGCAGCGATTGCCGGCGGCGGTTGAGCGCCGCCGTCTCCTGCTCGGGCACCTCGGTCACGGTGTGCGCGGGGCGGACGACGATCGGGCAGAGGGGGATCGTGTGCCAGTCGTCGATTCCCCGGTAGTACATCGGCACGGAGAAGAAGCCCGCGGCACCGTAGGTGACCACGGCAGGGTCGTGCTCCTCGAGGTAGCGACGAAACGATTCGCAGCGCTCGTCGATGCACGTGACGACCTGCACGCGGGCCGGGCCGGACGGCGGCGCTGGCACCGCGGCGTGGCTGGCGACCGCGTCGAGCACCTCGATCGCGTGCCGGTTCTCGTAGGCACGATGGAAGAGTCGGCGGCGGGCCACGGCGTCGAACGTGGCGATCGACCGCTCGAGATCGACGAGTTCGGTCTCGTCGAGACCACGGACATCGGCGGCGGTGATGCCGACGAGTTGCGCCACTTGGTGCAGCAGGAAGGCGCGGGCCAGGCTGCCGGGGCCGCGCCGGGGCGGGAATCGGTCGCGGAGTTCCGTCCACGCGGCGCCGAGGTTCACCCCGGTGCGCGCCGCGCGCCCCCCGACCCGCCGCAACGCCCACTCGGTCGCGGCCCGGTCGAGCATGAGCCGGAGGGCGAGAAAATCGGCGAGCCGCACCGGCAGCCGCGTGACCGGTGCCCGGTCGGGCCGCACTTCCAACTGCCGCACCATGCCCGCCCAGCCGCGCAGCGCCACCAGCGTCCGGGCCACGTGGTCGGGCCATGACGACCGCGGGATCCCCAGGCCACCGAGTTCGGAGGCGATGACGTCGTGGGCCAACGACTCGTCGGGCAAGCCCGTGCCGCCGGCGGCGGCGAGCCGTCGCATCCGCGTCGGCAGGTCTCTGGTCCAGGACTCGCCAAGCGGCCCCCCCGCGCCGAGCAGTTCGGCGACCGCGGCCAGCAGCCCGCGGTCGCGTCCCGGCATCGGCCATGAAGCGACTCCCTGGTCGAGGTAGGCCGCCGTGAGCCGGATGAGAAGCGGGTGCACGAGGGCATCGACGTCGAGGGTGGGATCGACGGCGAGGAGCAGGTCGCGGTGGCGCACGGGGGGCTGCACGTGGGCCACGAACGGCCTCGACCGCGATGCCGCCTCGACGCAGGCATGCCAGAGATCGGTGGACACACGCCGCTCGGCTGCCGTGCCGGGAGCGTTCCCAGGGGGATGCTCGGGGCCCAGCAGCCGCATCCGCGCGACCGCGTCGAGGTCCGACCGCAGCCGTTCGATCGCATCGCTCTCGGTGAGGGTCCAGCGGACGGCTGCATCGCTCTCCAGTCGCACCGCATGCAGCATCAACGCCCGACGCAGTTGCCAGAGACTGATGCAGCCGCCGGCCAGCGGCGCCTGACAGCGGTCGCCGAGGTCGGCGGCGAGCGCCGCTTCGATGTCGGCGATGCGAATGCGGCCCCGGGCCAGTTCGTCTCGATAGCGGCACTCGGAGAGGAACGGTTCCGCATCGTAGAGCGCGGCGGCACGCAGCACCGCCTCCTCGAAGGGGAGCTCCTCGAACCCGTGGAGCGTGTTCTGGGCGACGAAGGCGTCGATCGGCCCCTGCGCGGGCAGGAAGCGGGCGGCGTCGGCCACGAGCCGGGCGATCTCGCTGCGGGTGTCCGCTGAGGGGTGCATAGCGTGAGCTGGGCGCAGGCTGGGCGGGGAAGGATGGAGGGACCACGCGGGACGCCGACGCGCGGCCGGCCGCCGGTGGCCGGAGCAACGCCCCGGCCGGCGCGCAGCGCCGCCGTCAACTGCGGGCTGGCGGACCGCGGATGATGGCCGCGGTCGGGCAGCCACCGCGGACGTCGCTGCCGGCGGGAACGTGGAACAGCCAGCAGCGGGCCGACTCGGCGTCGGTCATCAGGGCCGATCCGCCGGCCTGCCAGCCGCGATCGTGCGGGTGCTCATCGACGTCGTCGGCGTTCGACTCGACCTCCACCTCGGCGGCCGCAACCTGGTGGACATGCGGGCGGGTGATGCCGGGCAGGTCGCTGGCGAAGGACCACGGCTCGCAGAGATCGGCGAATGGCAGCACCAGGGCCACGATCGTCACGGCGATGGTGCAAATGGGCGACATTCCTGCCTCGCGACGCTTCCCGCACGTGGAGTATAGTCGCGGAGGTCCGGCCCCGTCACGGCCAGCATCTACCGATCCCGACAGGTCCGTCGGCCGAGTTGGCGGACTCCGCGAGACGGGCCGGAGCCGTTCCAGCCCGGTCGCACCCGTCGCGAGGGGTGGCACCGGTGGCGTCTGCCATGACATCGATGTCGCCTCCCGCGCCCCACCGGCACCGACCATGCGCACCACCGTCGCCTTCATCTGCCAGCGGGGCGACATCGAGTTGAAGGCCGTGCTCCTGGCGGCGTCGCTCCGCCTCCACGCGCGCGGTGACTGCGACCTCGTCGTCTGCCTCCCCGAGCCACCGCGCACCTGGGGGACGCCGTCGGCGGCGACGCGCCGCTGCCTCGACGCGCTCGGCGTGCGCATCGCCGCGACCGGCAACCCCATCGGCAGCGGATACCCGATCGGCAACAAGGTCGGCGCCGCGGCCGTCGCGACCGACGCCGACCGGGTGCTGCTGCTCGACAGCGACATCCTCTGTCTGCGCGAACTCGACCTCGACGGCTGCTTTGCCGGCGCCATGCTCGCCAAGCCCGCTGACCTCGCCACGTTCAGCGCCAGCGCCGCGGTCTGGGGGCGGCTGTACCAGCGGTTCGGCCTGCCGGCGCCCGACCGGCGGGTGACCGCAACCGTCTCGGAAGAGGAGATGTGGCCGTACTACAACGCCGGAGTGGTGGCCTTCCGGACCGGTGCCGGCTTCCCCGAGGCCTGGGCGGACTGCTGCCGGGTGATCGACGGCGAGCCGGACGTTCCCGAGAAGCGGCCGCACCTCGACCAGATCGCCCTCCCGATCGCCGCGGCCCGCTGCGGGCTCGAGGTCACGCCGCTTCCCGAGCGGCTGAACTTTCCGGCTCACCTGATGCCGCTGGCCGCCGGCCAGCCGATCCTCTGCCATTACCACTGGCCGCACGTGCTGCGCCGCGAGCCGGTGCTGCTGCGGGCAATCGGTCACCTGGTCGACAGGCACGCGGAACTCGCCGCGGTGCTCGAGGAGTCGGGCTGCCGTGATCTGCTCCTGCCGGCGATCCAGGGGTCGCGCCGACCGCCCGTTTCCGCCGGTCGCCTGGAGACTGGCGCCGACCCGACCGGCGCCGAGCCACCCCCCGCAGACGGACTCGTGACCGGCATCCCGCGCAGTGGCACGAGCTTCTTGTGCGGCTGCCTGCACCGGCTCCGCGACCAGGTGGCGATCAACGAGCCTGCCGAGGTGTTCCCGGCCCTCGGCAGGCGCCGACCCTGGGGCATTCCGCTGTTGCACGCCGACCTGCGCGCCCGGATCCTCGCCGGCGAACCGGTCGAGAACAAGCTCCGCGGCGACCGGGTCGTCGAGGACACCGCCGTCCACGACGTCCGCGGCACCTACCGGCCCGCCGTCGGCCGCGACGACTTCGGCCTGTGGACGAAGAACACGCTCGCCTACCTGGCCCGGCTGGCGCAACTCGGGGACGTGATTCCCTGGGCACCGATCGCGGCCTGCGTCCGCCATCCGTACGACGCGATCGGCTCCTGGGCCACGAGCTTTCCCCACCTGCGCGACGCGGCCGTCACCGGCTTTCCCGTGGGGGGGCCGGCCGACCCGCTGCTCGGCGACGCCGAGCGGGAACGGCTCGCCGCGATCGCGGCCTGCGCCGACTCCGCCGTGCGCCGGGCGCTCCTCTGGCGGCACCTCGCCCTGCAGATCCTCGACCGGCGGCGATCGCTGACGATCGTCCGCTACGAGGACCTCGTCGCCGATCCGGCCACGGTGGTCGCATCCCTCGTCGCCCGGCTGCCCGGCGGGCCCGACGCCGCTGGGCTCGACCAGCTTCGGCCCTCGGCGCCGAGCCGCAGCCGCGAGCGGCTCACGGAGAGCGACCGGGATGCGATCCGCGTGACCTGTGCGGCAGTCGCCGGCGAACTGGGCTACGAACTCTGAGGAGCCGGGGCGTGGCAGGTCGGGTCATGGTCGAGTGCGTCGCGGTTCCCGACCCGCCGCTCGAGGACCGCTTCGAACTCGTCGGCACGGTCCGACTGCCAGTGGTTTGTGGCCCACCGGGCGCCCGAGGAGCAGCTCGACCGCGACCCGAAGGCGGGCGACTGGCGGCACGTGCGCGTGCTCGACCGGCTGATCGCGCAGCTGCGGCGTGACCACGGCGTCACGATCCGCACGCTCGGCGAAACGGCCCTCGGCGTGCCGCGGTTCACAGCGGACGGCTGAGCTGCGGCCCGCCCGGTGGTCGAGCGGGGCGGGCAGCGGTACGATCGTCCGCGGTCGTCGCGCCGGGAACCGGCCACCGGCACAACGCCAGCGGGAGCGGCACGAACGGAGAGCCGATGCGGATCACGTTCACGCAGTCGGGCGGGTTCGCGGGCCTCGTCAGGCACGTCCGCCTCGACACCGCCGCGCTCGACGCCGCCGAGCGGCGCGAGGTCGAGCAGCTCGTCGCGGCCAGCACGCTGACCGCATCCTGGGAGCGGTTCGCCGCCGCGGCCCGTGACCTGAAGCAATACGAGATCGTCATCGAATGCGATGGGGACGCGATCCGGGTCTGCTGCGACGACCGCTGCCTGCCGGAATCCGCTCGGCCGCTCGTCCGCTTCCTCGCGGACCGCTCCCGGCCGGGCCCGCCTCCCACGGCGACACGACGGGCCGCTGACCCCGGCGACCCTGATCGGCGTGCCGTCGCCTCGGCCGGCTGGGGGCGATTCACGGGCGTGGTCGTGGCCCGCTGGCACGACGACGGCCGCTCGATGACGCTCGTGGAGCCGTTCGGCTACGTCGATCCGCGGGCCGTCCACTGGGACGCAGCGGCCGGCGCGGTCGTCGACGGCGCCAGCATCCCGCCGCCCTTCTGGTCGCTCATCGGCGGCCCGTTCGAAGGCCGTTTCCGCAACGCCTCCGTCGTCCACGACGTGGCCTGCGTCGAGCGGTCGCGCGACTGGCGGGACGTGCACCGGATGTTTCACGACGCCTGCCGGTGCGGCGGCGTGGGCGCCGCGCTCGCCAACACGATGTACTACGCCGTCTGGCACTTCGGCCCGCGCTGGCGGTTCGAGGAACGGCAGGGCATCGTGGCCGGGCGGCCGGTCGTGGAGCGGGTGGCGATCGTGGAGCCGGTGCCGGAACCTCCGGCGGGGATCGCGCAGCAGGTCGCCGAATGGTTCGCGACCCACGACGTCGACGCCGACACGATTCCTGCGCTGCCGGTTCCGCCCCGCTGATCGGCGGCTGCTACGATGCCGGGCATGAGCGCAGCTGCGGGTCACGACAGGGCATGGTGGCGGGACCCACGGGCGCGGTGGCCCGCCATCGTCGGCCTCGTCCTCGTCGGCAGCGGCCTGGCGCACGTCGGCGTCTGGGGGGTGACGGGCGGCCCGTGGGAGGGTCCGGTCACGTGGCGGAAGCCGATCCTGTTCGGGATCTCGGGCGGACTGACCGCGGTCTCCGCGGGCTGGGTCTGGTCGCTCCTGCCGCGACGTCGCGGCGACGTGCTCCTCGCCGCCGCGATGGCGGGCACGCTGTTGATCGAGGTGCTGCTCATCGACCTGCAGGCGTGGCGCGGCGTGGCGAGCCACTTCAACCGCTCCACGCCGCTCGACTCGTTCTTGTACGACGCGATGGGCGTCCTCATCCTGTTCGTGTCGGCCGTGCTCCTCGACCTCACGGTCCGGCTGTTTCTTCTGCGCTGCTGCGCCGGCGCGCCGGCCATGCTGCTCGCCGCCCGGGCGGGCATGGTCCTGCTCGTGATCTCCTGCGGCCTCGGCATCTGGGTGGGTGTCAACGGCGACCTGCGGACGGCGGCGGGCCTGGCTCCGGACCGCTTCGGGGCCGCCGGCGTTGCGAAATTTCCCCACGGCGTCGCGATCCATGCCATCCAGTGGCTGCCGGCACTCGCCTGGGCGGCCCGCCATGCGGGACTGTCCGCCGGCGCCAGCCTGCGGCTGGTGGCCGTGTCGGCGACCGGCATGACGCTCTTGCTCGGCTATGCGCTCGGGCAGACGCTCCTCGGTCGACCGCGGTTTCCCCCCGAAACCACGACCGTCTTCCTGCTCGTGAGCGGAGCGGCCTGCCTGGTCGTCGCCCACCTGATCATCGCCGCGGCGGCAGGGGGAACGATCTTCCGCCGGGGCGGTTTGACCGCCGCACGGAACGATCCATAGAGTAGTCGGCAAGGGCAAGGCCGAAACTGCTGCAACCGAGGGACTCGCGCCCGCCGGCTGCGGCTCTGGAGTGCCTGCCATGCAAGGACTGCACGGACCGTCCCGGCACCGCCGGAAGCCAGCCTCGGGGTGCCGGACCCGTCTCGGCCTCGAGGCCTGTGAGCGCCGCGTCGTCCTCGCCGCCGCCGGCCTCCTGCCCGCGTACGACATCGGCAGCCCCGCGGTCGCCGACATGTGGGTCGATCCCGTCGCCGGCGACGATGCGGCGGCGGGGGCCACCCGCGCCGCCGCCCTGCGGACGCTCGCCGAGGCGTGGCGCCGCGTGCCGGCCCGGACCCCGCTCGTCCACGGTGTCCGCATCAACCTCGTGGCCGGCACTTACTCCGAGACGGACGTCCCCGGCTACTGGGAGAGCCGCCACGGGAGTTTCACGGCACCGATCATCCTCCGGGCCGCCGACGGTGCCGGCAGCGCCCGGCTGCCGGCGCTGAATGTCTACGACTGCCGGTTCCTCTATCTCGACGGCCTGGAGATCACGGCCGGCGGCGGGGACGTCCTGCACCTCGAGTCCTGCCGCCACGTGCTCCTTCGCGATATGACGATCCGCGGCACGGGCGACATCGCCGCCTACGCCGCACCGCAGGAGGCGCTCAAGGCCAACCAGTGCCAGTTCGTGTACATCGAGAACTGCGACATCTCCGGCGCCTGGGACAACGCCGTCGACTTCGTCGCCGTGCAGCATGGCCACGTCGTCCGCAGCCGGATCCACCGGGCCGGCGACTGGGCGATGTACGCCAAGGGGGGCTCGGCCTACCTGACGATCGCCGGCAACGAGTTCTTCGCCGCCGGCACCGGCGGCTTCACGGCCGGGCAGGGGACCGGCTTCGAGTTCATGGTGTCGCCGTGGCTGCACTACGAGGCCTACGGGATCGCGTTCACCAACAACGTCATCCACGACACCGCGGGCGCCGGGATCGGGGTCAACGGTGGCTACAACATCCTCATGGCGCACAACACGCTCGTCGGCGTCGGCAGCCGGAGCCACGTCATCGAGGCGGTCTTCGGCAGCCGGTCGTGCGACGGCGACCGGGCGGCCTGCGCGGCCCGGCTCACCGCCGGCGGCTGGGGGACGGCCGTCGCCGGCGCCGAGGAGCCGATCCCCAACCGCAACGTGTTCATCGTCAACAACCTCGTCGTCAATCCTGACGGCGCCGCGAGCCGCTGGCAGCAATTCGCCGTGGCCGGACCGCGGACGCCCTCCGCAACGAGCAACGTGCCCTCCCCGGCCCGGGCCGACGACAACCTGCTGATCGCCGGGAACGTGATCTGGAACGGCCCCGCCGATCATCCGCTGGGCATCGACGGCGACCCGCTCGCCGCCGCCGTCGCCGGCGCCAACACGATCAACACGCTGCGACCGCTGCTCGTCGATCCCGCCCGCGGCGACTACCGCATCGCGGCCGGCGTCCCCCTGCCGGCGGCGGTCACGGTGCCCGCCTTCGACTGGGGCGACGCGCCCACCATGCCGGCGATCCCTGCCGGGTCGAGCGACACCCGCGTCCTGTACGACCATCGCGGTGCGCCGCGGAGCGGGCCACAGGTCGCCGGGGCATTCGCCAGCCTGACGGTCGATCCGACACCGCCGCCACCCGCACCGGCGCCGCCGCCGCCGGCCGACGCCGTTCGGCCCGTGGTGATCGGCGTTGCCATGCCGGCCGCCCGCATCCACCGGCGCGGCGAGTGGCTCACGTTCACGGTGCGATTCAGCGAGCCGGTGTTCGTCACCGGCAGCCCGCGGCTGCGGCTGCAGGTCGGCGCGGTCGCCCGGTTCGCGACGCTGGCAGGGGGCGCGGGAACCACGGACCTGGTGTTCCGCTACAGGGTCGGCGCCGCCGACTTCGCCCCGCGCGGGATCTCCGTGAGCCGGCTCGTCGGCCTCCCGTCCGGAACGTCGATCCGCGACGCCGCCGGCAACGCGGCCGTCGTCGGACTGCCGGCGCTTGTCAGCGCGGGGATCCGGGTGGATGGTCGCAGCGGGCCGCGGTCGATGCGTTGACTCCGGCGCTCCGGCCGTCGGCAGACGCGGCCGGCCGGCGCACCGCCGACCGCACGCGGTCCAGCCAGCGCCGCGCCCAGGCGAACTCCAGGCTGAGGATGGCGAGGCCGAGCGGGATCACGACGACGGCCGGTCCGGGCAGGACGACCATCATGACGCCGGCGATGAGCACCGCGACGCCGACGAGCAGGATCAGGCCGCGGCGGACGATGCGCAGCAGGCGGCCGAGCGAGTCGTGCATGGGATGTGCGCAGCGAGTCTTTGTCACCGTGGCGGGCGTGCCGCCGTCAGGCCGCGACGACCGGGGTCACCGCCGCCGGGAGGATCTCCCGATCGTCGTGGAACTCGGTCGGCTGGTCTTCGGGACGGTCGCCGTACACCTCGTGCATGCCCGCGATCGCCGCCAGATACTCGTTGAAGTGCGGATCCATGATGAAAAGCCCTCCGTGGACAGGGAACTATACGCAGCAGACCGGCGGCGGTTCGGTCTTGCCCCGTCCTCCCAGCCTGCCGGGAACGAGATCCGGTCCGCAGACGGCCGATGCCGGCTGCCGGGCCCATGACCATCCTCCCTTCAGTAGTCGAGACTCGCGCCGCCGTCCACCTCGAGCCCCTGCCCGGTGATGAAGCTGCTCGCGTCGGTGGCAAGGAACAGGCAGACGCGGCCCATCTCTTCGATGTCGGCCATGCGGCCGAGCGGCTGCAGCGCGGCGATGCGGTCGAGGGCCGCCTCCGGATCGGGCAGCGTCGCCGCCCAGGCACGCATCAAGGGCGTGTCGACGTTGCCCGGCAGGATGGCGTTGACGCGGATGCCGAGCGGGGCGCACTCCAGTGCCAGGGCCTTGGTGAACGACAGCTGCGCCCCCTTGCTGGCCGCGTAGGCGGCGGAGTTCCGCTGGCCGAGGACGGCGGTCATCGAGCTGACGTTGACGATCGTGCCGCGGGTGCGCTGCAGGTGGGGGAGCGCCTCGCGACACATGGCATAGGTGCCGAAGAAATTCACCCGCATGACGTCGAGGGCCGCGGCCGGCGGCATGGCGGCCAGCGGCGTGTCCGGCGGATGGATGCCGGCGTTGTTGATCAGGCAGTCGATCCGCCCGGTGGCAGCGACGACCGCGGCCATCGCGGCCCGGACCTCCGACTCGTCGGACACGTCGCAGCCGAGGGCGATGTGACCCGCACCGAGGGCGGCGGCGGCCGCGACGGCGGCCTCCCGGTCGCGATCGAGGATCGCGACCCGGCCCCCTTCGCGGGCGAACACCCGGCCGCATCCGAGGCCGATGCCCCGGGCTCCGCCGGTGACGATCACCACCCTGTCCTGAAACTGCATGCCAGCCTCGGTGTCGCCGGCGAAGCCCGCGACCAGCCGCGATCGCCACGAACAAGCACCGGCGGCAGGAGGTTACCACGGCGGCCGTGGCGGCGGACCGTTGCCTGCTCGCCCACCGCCGACCCGGGTACACTGCCCGGCCTGGCGGCGGGTCAAGCACAGCCCGGTTCGAGGCGGGGATCAGGGATGAAGATCGCGAAGACGTGGCATCTGTTCGCGCCGAATGTCTGGGCGCCGGTCGAGGTGTGTGCGGCGACCGTGCATCTCGATGCTGCGGACGCTGAGACGCCGGTCGGCAGCCTGCTCGCCGCCGTCGATGAGAGCCTTCCCGAACGGGCCGAACTGTTCCCCGCGCCCATCGCTCCCGCACCGCCCGGCCCGGCCGGTCTCGTCGAGCTGCTCGGCCAGGTGGCCCTGACGCTCCAGGCGATCGCCCGCGGCCCGGCCGGCCGGTTTCTCCTTGCCCGCGCCGCGGCAGACGACGCCGGCTCCACGCTCGTGATCGAGGCCCGCGACCCGGTGCTCGTCGTCGATTGCCTCGAGGCGGCGGCCGCGATGCTCGAGACGCTGCGGGTCGGCGGACGGCCCGCGGCCGCTGCGATCCGCGATCAGCTCGTGGACCGGGCCGACGACGTCTGCCTCGGTCCGAGCACGATGCTCATCGTCGACGCGGCAGCCGCCCGTGGCATTCCCTGGCGCCGGCTCGGCGACCTGAGCCTCGTGCAGTTCGGCCACGGCCGGCGGCAGCGCCGGATCTGGACGGCCGAGACCGACCAGACGCCGGCGATCGCCGAGGCGATCTCGCGCGACAAACAGTTGACTCGGCAGCTGCTGGCCGCCGCCGGCGTTCCCGTGCCGCGCGGCATGCTCGCCGAGTCTGCCGCGGAGGCCTGGCGGGCCGCCGAGGCCGTCAGCCTCCCCGTCGTGGTCAAGCCGCTCCACGGCAACCACGGCCGCGGCGTGTTTCTCGAACTCACCGACCGGGCCGGCGTGGAACAGGCCTACGCCGAGGCCGTCGCGGAGTCACGCCCCGGCGCGGCCGTGGTCGTCGAGGAGCACATCCCCGGCATCGAGCACAGGCTCCTGGTGGTCGGGGAGCGGATGGTCGCCTGCGCCCGGGGTGAACACCTCCACGTCACCGGCGACGGCCGGCGGACGATCGCCGCGTTGATCGATGCCCAGCTCAATAACGATCCCAGGCGCGGCCGCACCGAAACGCTCCCCAACAAGACAATCGAACCCGACCCCGGCGTCCGCGCGGAGCTCGCCAGGCAAGGACTCGGACCCGACTCGATCCCTGCGGCCGGTCGCCGCGTGCTCGTCAAGCGGATCGGCTCCCACGGTCCCGACGTCACCGATCTGGTCCACCCGGAGATCGCCCGCATCGCCGTCCGCGCCGCACGCACGCTCGGCCTCGATGTCGCCGGCATCGACCTCGTCGCCAGCGACGTCGCGCTGCCCCCCGTCCCCCAGGCCGCGCGGATCTGCGAGGTCAACGCCGGCCCCCAGTTGCTGATCCACGCGCAGCCGAGCGCCGGCCCGCCGCGGCCCGTGGGCGCCGAGATCGTCGCCACGCTGTTCGCGGCCGGCGAGACGGGGCGGATTCCCGTCGTCGCCCTGCTCGGCTGCCGGGACGCCGACCTGCCCGCGATGCTGGCCGGCCGTCTGGAGGATGCCGGGCTGACCGCGGCGGTCACCGGCCCGGCCGGAAAATGGATCGCCGGCCAGCGCTGTTCGACCGCGGACCATGCCACTCCGGCCGCCGCCCGGGACGCGCTGGTGGCCCCCGACATCGACCTGCTCGTCTGTGCGCTCGACTGGCAAAGCATCGCCGCCGCGGGACTTCCCGTGGATCTGATCGACCTGCTCGTGCTCGGCTCGCTGCCCGAGCGGACGGCCGCCGCGGCCGGCGCCACGGTGGATGACGTCGTCAGGCTGCTGGTGGCGGCCGTGCCGGCGTCTGGCATGATCGTGTGCGACGCCGCCCCCGCGTGGGCGGCCGACCATGCCCGGCGCGGGCTGGCCGACGTGGTCGACGCCGCCGCGCTGCCCGGCGCGGGCGACCTCGCCGCCCGGCTGACGGCGGTCGTCATGCCACGCCCCGATGCACCGAGGAGAGCCGATGCCATTCTGCGATGAGTCCTTCCTGCTCGCGACGCCCGTGGCGACCGACCTCTACGAGCGGGTGGCGTCACGGCAGCCGATCGTCGACTACCACTGCCACCTCAGCCCGCGGGACATCGCCGAGGATCGGCGCTTCGAAAACCTGCATGCCATCTGGCTCGACGGCGACCACTACAAGTGGCGGGCGATGCGGGCCGCCGGTGTGAGCGAGGAGGCGATCACGGGCCCGGCGCCGGCCCGGGAAAAATTTCGTGCCTGGGCGGCGACGGTCCCGCAGACGCTCCGCAACCCGCTCTTCCACTGGACGCACCTCGAACTCCGCCGGCACTTCGGCATCGAGGACCTGCTCGAGCCGGCCAGTGCCGACCGGATCTGGGACGAGGCCAACCGGCAGCTCGCCGGCGGCGACCTCACGGCCCGCGGCATCCTCGCCCGGATGAACGTCGCGTTCGTCGGCACCACGGACGACCCCGCCGACACGCTCGACTGGCATGCCGCGATCGCCGGCGCGGGCTGCCGCACGCGGGTCGTGCCGACGTTCCGCCCCGACGCGGCGCTGAAGGTCGGCCAGCCGGACCGGGTCCGGGCCTGGGCGCGGCGGCTCGCCGACGCGGCGGGCCGCAGCACGGACACGTTTGCCGGGCTGCTCGCCGCGCTGGAGAAACGGCATGCCGACTTTGCCGCCGCCGGCTGCCGGAGCAGCGATCACGGTCTGGAATCGATCCCCGTCGTGGACTGCACCGATGCCGAGGCGGCGCGGATCTGGGAGCGGGCCTGCGCCGGCGCGGCGGCCACGCCGGCCGAGGCGCAGCAGTTCGCCCTGCGCATCCTGCTCCACGTCGCCCGGCTCAATCATGCCCGGGGCTGGGTGACGCAGCTCCACCTCGGGCCGTTCCGCGACCCCAATCCGCTCCTCGCCCACCGCCTCGGCGCCGACGCCGGCTGCGACACGATCGGCGACGCCCGGCAGGGGCCGGGCCTCGTCCACTTCCTGGCGACGCTGGCTCACGAAGCGACGCTCGGCCGCACGATCCTCTACAACATCAACCCCGCCGACAACGCCCTGTTCGCCGCCCTGCCCGGCTCGTTCCAGGATGGCGTCATCCCCGGCAAGATCCAGTGGGGCAGCGGCTGGTGGTTCATGGACCAGGAGCGGGGCATGCGCGAGCAGATGAACATGCTCTCCGACCTCGGGCTTCTCTCCCGGTTCGTGGGCATGGTCACCGACTCGCGGTCGTTCCTCTCCTACCCGCGGCACGAATACTTCCGGCGCATCCTTTGCGACCTCCTCGGCGCGGACGTGGCGACGGGCAGGCTGCCCGCGCGGCAGGACTGGCTGGACCGGCTCGTGGCCGACGTCTGCCACGGCAACGCCGCCGCGTATTTCGGCGTCAGCGCCGGTCAGGGCTGACGGGGTCGCGGGAGAACTGCACCCGCACGTCGGGATGCGTCGTGTAGAGCCGGTGTCGCGTGCCGTCGAAGACGAGCGTCGCGCTCGACCGCTTCGGGTGCAGCGGATCGACGGGCAGGATCGGGTTGCCGGCGTACTTCTCCCAGTGGACGAGGTCGGTGCTCGTGGCGATGCAGGTCTGCCAGCAGCTGCGGTCGGCGACCGGGCTGGCATGGTAGTAGGCGTAGTAGCGGCCGCGAAACCGGAGCACCTGGTCGAAGGCGACGCCGTGGCGGTCGTAGGGTTCCGGCCCGCAGGCGAGCACCGGCTCGTCGCTCGAGTTGGTGAACGTCCGCAGGTCGCGGGAGGTGGCCAGCCAGACGCCGTCGTCCTGCCGCTCGTAGAACAGGTGCCAGACGCCCCGCTCGCACCACACCGCGGGCGTCCCGCGCGGGCCGGCGGCGATCGGCCGGCCGTCCGTGCCGCGGATGTCGAGCGGTCCCGCCGGCGCCCAGCGGACGTGATCGCGGGACACGAGCAGGTGGGCGATGTCCTTCTCCCCCTCGGCGAACATGAACCATCGGCCGGCGCCGCGAACGACGCACACGTCCTCGACCCACCGGTCGCGGACGAGGGGATTGGCGACATCGCGCCGCCAGTTGAGACCGTCGCAACTGGTGGCGTGGCCGAGCCGCCGCAGCGGGCTCTGGTCGCGGTTCGATCCCGTGTACCACAGGTGCCACGTGCCACCGTCGCGCACGATCCAGCCCCGTTCGCGCAGGTCGCGGTCCCAGGCGTCCGGTCCGCCGCCGGCGAAGAGGGGCGTGGCCGAAGGCGGCCCGAACTCGACGAGCTCGGCCGGAAACTCGCCGGCATCCGCGCTGCCCGGCGCAATGCCGGTGAGAAAAGCCGCGAACATGAAGCCGCAGCGGGCGGCCGCGGTCGCGTGGTATCGTGGCGCCTGTCGCATCCGGTCAGCATAGCCGGCCCCGGCGGCCTCCCTCCGACCGGCCGTCTGAAATCGACGCCTTGCTGCACACCCGCGGGCCGGGCTACCTTTCGCCGGATCGCTTCCAATACGCGGACCATCATGCGGTCCGGCCCCGCCGTGGAGTCAGCCATGCACCACCCGGACAGGGCCCACGACAGGGCCGCCGCCCGCCACGCCCTCGTGGGGCCGGCCGAGCTGTGGGAGATGAAACGCCGCTTCCAGATCGGCTTCCTCCGGGCTGCCGGTCTCCTCCCCGGGCATCGGCTGCTCGACCTCGGCTGCGGCACGCTGCGGGGGGGCATCCCGCTCATCGATTACCTCGACGTCGGGCACTACTGCGGCGTCGAGGTCCGCAGCGAGGTGCTCGACGAGGGGCAACGCGAACTGCGGGAGAGCGGACTCGAGGCCAAGGCGCCGCAACTCGTCCACTGCGGGCACCTGGACCGCCTCGACCTCGGGATGACGTTCGATTATGTCTGGGCCTTCGCGGTCCTGATCCACATGGACGACGCGATCCTCCACGCGGCGCTGGCGGCCGTCTCCCGGCACCTGGGGGACGACGGCTTCTTCTACGCGACGGTGAACGTCGGCGAGCAGGCGCCGGGCACCTGGCAGGGGTTTCCCGTCGTCCACCGCTCGGCCGACTTCTACGCCGATGCCTTCCGTCGTCATGGCCTACGGTTCGCCCACCTCGGTCCGCTGACCGACCACGGGCACGTCGATCCCCGGCTCCCCGTGGCCCAGCAGGCACACCAGCGGATGCTGCGGGGCACCCGCGCGACCGGAGGCTGACCGGCCGGACCGCGAGACAGCAGCCGTCCAGCGCCGCGGCAGCGCCAACGCTGCGACCCTGCCCCGTGTGGTTGCGTCGCAAAAGGTGCCAGCCACCAAATCTGGGCAATCTGCCAGCTTCTCCAGATTTGGTGGCTGGCACCTGTGCGGGTCCGATCTCACATGCGTCTAGTCCGATCTGGGCCGGCAGACAAGATCGCCGGGTGGCACTCAGGTGAACGATCCGGAGGGGTTCGCCACCGAATCTGGAGCAATTTGCGGATGGCCCCGATCTGCATGCCGACAGCTTTTCCTCATAGTCTCCGGTGTCGGTCCGAGGAGCCACCCATGGTTGAATTCACGATCACAGGCGAGGAACTCTGGGCTCGCATGGAGCGTGGTGTGAAGAATGTCAACGAGCGACTGCGGAAAACGGTAGGGATTCTCGAGGCGGCAAGGGTGCCCTATGCCGTGATCGGCGGCCATGCCGTTCGGGCTTGGGTGGCTCAGGTGGACGAAGCCGCCCTCCGGACCACGCAAGACGTCGACATTCTCGTCCGGCCGGCTGATCTGCCCGCCATGATCACCGCGATGACGGCGGCCGGGTTTCACCACCGCAATACGTCAGGCCTCGATATGTTTGTCGAACATCCCGATGCCTCCGCTCGCGACGCCGTGCATGTGCTGCTCGTCGGCACGGTGGAGCGAGGGGGCGAGCCCAACCCCGACATTCTTCCCGCGGTCCGCACCGACGATCTCCAGACGGTGGCTTTGGAGACGCTCGTGCGCATGAAGCTCAATGCGTTTCGACGCAAGGATCAGGTCCACATTCTCGACATGCTCTCCCTCGGCATGATCGACGCCTCATGGCTCGATCGCTACCCCGAACCGCTCCGCCAGCGGCTCCAGCAGTTGCTTGACGATCCAGACGGCTGACAAAAAGGTGCCGGCCACCAAATCTGGAGATCTTGAAATCGGGGACGGGAGCGGATTCTGCGGGTGAACGAGTGCTGCACCACTGGACGACATTGAAATCCGCTCCCGTCCCCGATTGTGCCAAGATCGAAGCGAACACGCGGCTTGTCCGCCAATGGGCGGTCCCACCGGTCGAGCGATCTGGTGAACGGCGACCGCGAGCCCTGAAAAGCGGGATCGATGATCAGGTGAAGTGCCGCAAAGTCTTCGAGGTCCCGCTTTGTCGTGATGCGTTCATCGTCGGCATCAGCCTTCACAGTGATGGAAGGCGGCAGCAAACCAAACCGCTCGTCTTCCTGCTCGTAGGGCGCATACACCTCGCGGTCGCCGTTGAGCCAGAACGTCAGTTGCCGGTCATAGTTGTCGGCGAAGTCGATCGTGCCGTCGCGGTTGCCATCGACGCCGAGGCCGGCATCGAGGACGGTGAACCGTACCGCATCCGACGAAGGCAGGCGGGACGGTTGCCCGCTCGGTGCCGGGACCATGGGCACGGGCTTGAACTCGAGCCTCCCCGCACCATATCCGGTGGTCAGGAGGCCCTCGATCCAGAAGGTGAGCGTCGTGTCTGTGATTGCCTTTGGTTGGACATCTGCGTCCGTCGGGATCCGCCACCAGCCATCTCCGGCGGCGACGAAACCGTCCCATTGCGTCGTCGTCCACAGGGCTACTGAAGCCGGATCGCCGACGTCAAACCGGAATCGGTAGGCCGGCGCCATGCCAGCCGTGAACGTGGCCCGGGCCTTGGTGAATTGGTCCGCGAACGCCGGGTCGATGGTGGTGAGGAGCGTGTAGTCGGGCAGATACCGCGTTACTCCGGCCTCGGTCTGCCGGCTGTCGGGAGCGTTGATCCGACGCGTGAAATCAGAGTTGCGCCACACGTATGCACCGCTGCCGTCTTCGATGTCTGCAGGAAGATCGTCGATCGAGAGATCGACCGCCACCGCCGTGGCGCGGATCCTGTCGGGGGATGCCGGACTGCCACCGGTGGCCGTGAGCGTGAAGGCGATGTCAGCCATGCTCGCGCTCGGCGCGAAGGCTTCGATCCAGTAGGTCTGCACGGCACCGCCGGCGATCGTGGTGCCCGCTGCGGGAATCGCCGTGCCGCCCGTCTGCGCCGTCCAGAGTCGGACCTTGTCC
>Ga0208721_1000058_pt1 | contig 24985 bp, 17 predicted proteins | sample LakMenEpi17Aug10_FD_150705 | JGI IMG/M metagenome (GOLD analysis project Ga0208721, IMG submission 150705) | Freshwater microbial communities from Lake Mendota, WI - 17AUG2010 deep hole epilimnion (SPAdes) | ecosystem: Environmental > Aquatic > Freshwater > Lentic | place: Lake Mendota, Madison... | reverse complement strand
CTCGGCGCGGCGAACCTTGGCTTCGCCCCGCCGAGCGTAAGCCTGCGAGGGCCAGGATGGCCTCGCAGGCGCGATACTTACACCGCCGCCGGCAGCGCGGCGTCGGCGTCGATGATCCGCAGGTACTCGGCGACGAACTCCCCGTAGCGGGCCTTCACGTCGCTGGCGAGATGCCGATAGCCCGCGATCCGCACCCGGCAGGTCTTCTCCCCGCAGCGGCACGGTCCGCCGAGGTGCGTGACCTCGTACTCGAACGTGTCGTAGTCCACCGTGATCTCCTCGCCGGCCGGGATCGGCCGCAGGGCGCGGAACTCGATCTGCTTGACGCCGGAGCGGATCACGACCCCGCAGTTGGGCGCACAGGAATGGTTGACGAGCACCGCCACGCCGTCGGGAACGATGTGCGTCGTGACATCGACCTGGATCGTGTGCTGAGACCGCTGCCCGGCCTGCTCGCCCCACGTCTTGATGATCGATTCGCCCGCGGCGATGTCGCGGACGGCGCAGACGCCGAGGCCGAGTTTGCCGGCACGCACCTCGACCGGCTCGCCGGGCTGGGGCGCCCGCTCGCCGAGACCATGGGCGGCCGGACCGGCGAGCTCGTCGAACGACATCTCGCGCAGCCGGGCCCCATACCGCTCCGCCAGCCAGGGGAGCGTCTGCTCGACCGTGTCGGGCTGGAGGAGGATCAGATCCCCCGCTGCGGCCGCGTCGAGGACGAGGCCGGCCGCCTCGGCCCACGTGCCACCCGCCTCGATCGCCACCGGCCGGTCGGCCGGCATCCCCTCGCCGATGCCCTGGGAGATGAGCCGCGTGATCTCGCCCGGCTGCCGGCCACGGATGTAGGCATCCTCGTAGATCACCACGCGCTCGAACGTCCGCCCCAGCAGCCGACCCTGGGTGATCAGGTCCTCGTCGCGCCGGTCGCCGGCGGCCGAGTAGACGGCGATCCGCCGCGCGGAGGGGAGTTTGTGCATCGTCAGGCAGATCTGCTCCAGCGACGGCACGTTGTGGCCGTAGTCGACCACGATCGACGCCCCCCCGAGGTCGAGGAGATTGAAACGCCCGGGCGACCCGGTCGCGCCGCGGGAAAAACTCTCCAGCCCGAGCCGGACCAGTTCCAGCGGCACGCCCATCCGCCACGCCGCGGCGGCACTGGCGAGGACGTTCTCCACCTGGAAGGAGACCAGGCCGCGATGCACCAGCGGCACGCGATCGAGGTGGGCGAGGCGGGTCTCGCGCGGGCCGTCGCAGAGCACGATCCAGCCGTCACGCAGCGTCGCAGCCAGGCCACCCTGCGCCAGGTGCTCGACGATCACCGGATTGGCCGGGTCGAGACCGAAGTACACCACCTGCCCCTTGCACCACTTCTTCATGGCGACGACGAGCGGGTCGGCCGCGTTGAGCACCGCCGCCCCGCCCGGCCGCACCGCGGCCACGATCGCCCCCTTCACCCAGGCGATCTGCTCGGGCGTGTCGATCTCCCCGATGCCGAGGTGATCGCCGGAGGCGATGTTGGTGACCACGGCCACGTCGCACGTGTCGAAGCCGCAGCCCTCGCGCAGGATGCCTCCTCGCGCCGTCTCGAGCACGGCCGCGTTGACCGACGGATTCGCCAGCACCCGGCGGGCGCTCTTCGGTCCGCTGCAGTCGCCGGTGTCGATCACCCGGCCGCCGACCGAGACGCACTCGGTGCAGGTCATGCCCACCGTGCCGCCGCCGATCCCACAGAGGTGGGAGATGAGCCGGACGACCGTCGTCTTGCCGTTCGTGCCGGTGACGGCGGCGGTGGGAATCCGGCCGTCGTCGCCCGGCGGGAAGAGCATGTCGACGATGGCGGCGCCGACGTTCCGCGGCGTTCCCACGGTCGGTTCCAGATGCATCCGCAGGCCGGGGGAGGCGTTGACCTCGATGATCACCCCGCGCTGTTCGAGCGGCTGGCCGATGTCGGCGCTGACGAGGTCGATGCCGGCCACGTCGAGGCCGATGACCCGCGCCGCCTCGACCGCCCGGGCGGCGACGTCGGGGTGGACGAGGTCGGTGACGTCTTCGGAGGTGCCTCCGGTGCTGAGGTTGGCGCTGTGCCGGAGAAGGATGGTCCGGCCCGCCTCCACCACGTCGTCGACGGCGAGGCCCTGCTCGGCGAGCACGGCCACCGCCACCTCGTCGAGGACCACCGGGCTGAGGACGCCCGCATGGTCGCCGCAGCGCCGCGGATCCTCGTTGACGGCATCGACAAGCTGACGCACGGTGGCGCTGCCGGTGCCGGTGACAATGGGCGGATGCCGCCGGGCGGCAGCCACCATCCGGCCGCCCACAACGAGCACGCGGTAGTCGCCGCCGGCGACGAACCGCTCGACCACGACGGCCCGTTCACCCGCATGGGCGACGTGCCAGGCCCGCTCCACCTCCGCGCGGGTGGCGAGGTTCACCGACACGCCCTTCCCCTGGTTGCCATAGCGCGGCTTGACCACCACCGGCAGGCCGATCTCCTCGGCCGCTGCCCAGGCGGCCGCGGGTGAGTCAGCCGGCTGCCCCTCCGGCACCGGGATGCCGGCCTGGGCGAGGAGCGACCGCGTCAGGTCCTTGTCCTGGGCGATCGTCTCGGCGATGGCGCCGGTGCGATCGGTCTCCGCGGCGAGGATCCGGCGCTGCTTCGCCCCCTGGCCGAGGCGGACGAGCGAACCCGCCGTGAGCCGGCTGGCGGGGATGCCGCGGGCCGCCGCGGCCTCGACGATCGACCGCGTGCTCGGGCCGAGCTGCTCGTCGAGGAGCAGCGTTCGCAGCCGCTTGATCTCGCTCGTGACGTCGAACGCGGTGTCGTCGATCGCCGCCAGCAGCAGCCGCCGCGCGGCGTGCAGGCACTCGATGGCGAACGCCTCCTCCTTGTACTCGACGACCACCTTGTAGACGCCGCTGGTGTTGGTCTCGCGGGCCCGGCCGTAGCCGACCGGCGAACCGGAGAGTGTCTGCAGTTCGAGCGTGACGTGCTCGAGAATGTGCCCCATCCACGTCCCGCGCCGAAGCCGCTCGAAGAAGCCGCCGCGCTCGCCGATCGAGCAGCGGTGCTCGATCATGCTCGGCAGCCAGGCCATGAGCCGGTCGTTGAAGCCGGGGAGCGTGTCGGAGGGGAATTCCTCGAGCCGGCCGATGTCGACCCAGGCTTCGAGGCAGGGGAAACTGGCCCACTGGTTGGGGCCACGCAGAACCTTGAGCGACTTGATCTCCATGTGAGGGCGTAATGCTCTTTGTTAGGCTCGACGCAGACGCGTGCGTGAGCCTGGTCGTGTGCGCCTCTTCCAGCCGCGGGACAATCCGACGGATTGATCTGGAAAGGAGGTCGCACGGTTCACAACGGGGCTGCGCAGACGCGTCGCCTGCACAGTCCTGCCTGCGGGGGCAGGCATCCGTACGAACCCGACGTGGTGAGTGTGCGTCAGGGCGGCTGGCAGTTCGGAGCCGCTGGAGAGATGCCGCCGGAAGAGACCGCTGTCTGCGGCGGCGAGGCCTTCGGATCGCGAAGGCCTGGTGACAACGAGAAGGGAAAGATTCCGAGAACCAATCGACCGGCCGAAGTGGCCATGGGAGGGATGAATTCCTACACCGCCAGGCCGGTTTGAACCGCCGCACGCCACACGGACGCGCGTTCGCTTGCGGTTCCCGTTCCTCGCGGCACCTTGAATCCGACACCGGCTTCGCCCGTCTTGAGGACGAGCGTCACCGTCTCGGCCGCGGAGTTCATGACGATTGAACGTCACAACCTTCGCGAACCGATGGAAAGAGTTTACGCTGCCCGGGGTCGGGAACGAAACTTTTTTCAACGCCGGAACCGAACTGCACGTGCCGTGCCGGATCGATCGGCGAGCGCCATTTTTCGCGTCGGACGCGGCAATCAAGGCCTTGCCCGCACACAACGCCTTCCGGGCGATGGAAGAAACGACACACCGGCCCGGCGTCTTCGGGCCGGCCGGGGACAAGAACAGGAACATTTTGCAGATCGGGAGAGCCGCGGACATCAGCCTGCGCATCAGTCCTGATTGCCCTGCCACGGACCCTTGTGGCTCGAACGCTTCCACTGCCTTGGCACAACGATCACGGTAATTTAGATATGTTCGGCAGGCGACGCAAGTTTCCAGGAATCGATGCCGGCGGCTCGTTTTCCGCGGAAAAACCGGATTTTCGAGTCTTGTTTGCCACGTTCCCTCCCGCCTGCCGGCGTGCCGGCGGCCATGGATGCCGTTGATGGGCCAGTCAATCCAGTCCGATCGTCGCAGTCCTGCCACCGGTGCCGCGGAGGAGGGTGGGCTGCCGTGGGCCGGTGCCGTCGCGCTCGAGGATGGTGAGACGCTGCTCGCCACCTGCCGGTTCGACCTCGACGCCGACCTGCGGTTTGCGGAGGGCTTTATCGCGCTCACGAACCGGCGGCTGTTCGCCGATCGGCCGGCTTCGGCCGACGCCACGGCGGCGGCCGAGACGGGGCCGCGGTCGTGGTCGATCGACGCGCGGACACACCTCGACGTCCACGTGCGCGGTGCCGTGGGCCGCATCGAGCTTTCGCAGGGGGAACGGATCGTCGCCCGCTGGCTGTTCACGCTCGCCCGGGCCAAGGGCGTGCATGCCCTGGAGGATGCCTTCGACCGCCTGCGGTCGGAAGAATCTCGGGAGGGCGGGCCGCCCGTGGCGGCCGGTCGGCCGGCCACCGCCGACGCCACCGACGGCGGCGATGAGCAGGAAGCCGCTCCGGCCGCGCCCCCCGCTGGCCGCGGCGGCGACGCGGACGGATTCGCCGGCGCCGGCGCGGATGCCTCGTGGCATGCGCTCGTCCGTGTGCTTTCGTTCGCCCGACCGTATGCCGGGATGGCGATCCTCGGCGGCCTGCTGTCGCTGGCGAGCACGGCCGCGGCCCTCGTGCCGCCATACCTGACGATGCCGCTCGTGGACGACGTCCTCATCAAGCGGCAGGGGGGCGCGGACGTGCCGTTCGCGCTCGTCTGGTGGTACCTCGGCGGCCTGCTCGCGGCGGCCGTCGCGGCCTGGCTCCTGTCGTGGGCGCAGATGTGGACGCTCGCCTGGGTGAGCGAGCGGATCGCCGCCGGCCTGCGGACCCGGACCTACGCCCACATGCAGTCGCTGTCGCTCGACTTCTTCCAGGCGAAGCGGACGGGCGACCTGATGTCGCGGGTCGGGAGCGACACCGACAAGATCAACATCTTCCTGTCGGTGAACCTCATCGAGTTCGCGTCGAACGTCATGCTCCTCGTCCTCACGGCCGCCGTGCTCGCCTGGCTGAGCCCGCTGCTCGCCCTGCTCACGCTCGTCCCATTTCCGTTCGTGGTCTGGCTCGTGTACGCCGTCCGCGAGCGGCTCCGGCGCGGCTTCGGCCGGGCGAGCGTGGCCTGGGGCGACATGACGAGCGTGCTCACCGACACCATTCCCGGGATCCGTGTCGTCAAGGCCTTCGCCCAGGAGTCGCGCGAGATCGACCGCTTCCACGCGGCCAACGACAAGGTCCTGGAAGCCAACGACCGGGTCAACGTGGTGTGGGCGTTCTTCGGCCCCTTGGTCAGCCTTTTCAGCGAGATCGGCCTGCTCGTCGTCTGGGTGGCGGGGGCGTGGCTGGTGTTCGACGGGGGCGTCACCGTCGGCAAGCTGACGGCGTTCCTGGCCTACATCGCCCGGTTCTACGGCCGCGTCGAGTCGATGATCCGCATGGTGCCGGCGACGCAGCGGGCGGCGGCCAGCGCCCAGCGGATCTTCGAGATCCTCGACTGCCGGCCGACCGTCGCCGAGGCGTTGCGGCCGGTACGGCCGGGGCGGGTCAAGGGGCGGATCGAGATCGCGGGCGTGCACTTTCGCTACGGTGCCCGCGAGGTGCTGCACGGGATCGACCTGGTGATCGAGCCGGGGGAGATGATCGGCCTCGTGGGCACGAGCGGGTCGGGGAAGTCGACGCTCGCCAACCTCGTCTGCCGGTTCTACGACCCCTCCAGCGGCACGATCAGGGTCGACGGCGTCGACCTGCGCGAGCTGGCGATCGCCGACTATCACCGCAACCTCGGCTGCGTGCTCCAGGAGCCATTCCTGTTCTTCGGCACGATCGCCGAGAACATCGCCTACGGCCGGCCGGACGCCGCGCGGGAGAGCATCGTGGAGGCGGCCCGGGCGGCCGGGGCACACGACTTCATCCTCGCCCAGCCTCTGGCCTACGACTCGCGTCTCGGGGAGCGCGGCGGCGGCCTGTCCGGCGGCGAGCGGCAGCGGCTCTCGATCGCCCGGGCCCTGCTCGTTGATCCGCGGATCCTCGTCCTCGACGAGGCCACGTCGTCGGTCGACGCGGAGACCGAGGCGATCATCCAGGCGGCGATCGACCGGCTCGTCACCGGACGGACGACGATCGCCATCGCCCACCGACTGTCGACCCTGCGCCGGGCCAACCGGCTGGTCGTCCTCGACGCCGGAAGGATCGTCGAGACCGGGACGCACGACGAGCTGCTGGCGGCGGACGGCGCCTACGCCCGGCTCTACCATGCCCAGATGAAGGCGGCCGAGGAGGCTGCCGTGCCCTGACGGGCAGGAGCGCGAACGATGCGAGACAGCGCGGTGACCACGGCGACGGCGCGGGACGGCTGGGTGCTGGAGCGGCATGCCCACGGCCGGCTGGCCTTCGTATCCGCCGCCGGCCAGCGGCACGACGCCGTGGACGTGCTCCGCGCCTTCCCGATCACCGACCCCGCGGGGCCGGTCGCCGTCGTGGCGGGTGACGGCGCCGAACTGGCCTGGATTCCCGCCCTGGCGGAGGTGCCGCCCGCCCTCCGGTCGATGCTCGAGGCGGAGCTGGCCCAGCGCGAGTTCCTGCCCCGGATCGAGCGGATCGAGGCGGTCTCGGACGGCGAGCCGGCGGAGTGGAAAGTCGTCACCGATCGGGGGCCGCAGCGGTTCAAGGTGGCGGCGGTGGACGATATCACCAGCGACGAGGCCGGGGGCGCGTTCGTCACCGACACCTTCGGCGTCCGTTACCGGATCACGAGCGTGGCCGCGCTCGACGCCCGGAGCCGGCGGCTGTTCGAGAAGATGTTCTGAGGTCAGCGGTGGCGGCCGCGGGCTGTGCGGCCGCCCCGAGTCAGGAGGATGCGGCCTCGGGACCGGCGGCGGCCACCGGCTCGGCCGTGACGAGACCCTTGAAGACGAGCTGCTTCTTGCCTGCAACCTCGACGCAGTCGACCTGGATCGTGTCCTTACCGGCGAACTCCCCCTTGAGAAGCTCCTCGGAGACCGGGTCCTCGATGTAGTTCTCCAGGGCCCGGCGCAGCGGCCGGGCGCCGAAGTCGGTGTCGGAACCCTTCTTGATGAGGAACTTCTTCGCCTCGTCGGTGAGCTCCAGTTTCAGGCCGCGCTCCGTGAGCCGCTCGCGGACTTTGGCCAGCTCGATGTCGATCACCTGCTTGAGGTCCTCGACCGTGAGGTGGTGGAAGACGATCACGTCGTCGAGCCGGTTGAGGAACTCCGGCCGGAATACCTTCTCGATCCGCTCGTTGACGCGGCTCTTCATGCTGTCGTAACTGGCGTCTCCGTCGGGCTTCTGGAAGCCGAACGCAGACTCGTTCTTGATCGCCTCGGCACCCGCGTTCGTCGTCATGATGATGATCGTGTTGCGGAAGTCGACGTTCCGGCCGAACGAGTCGGTGAGCCGCCCCTCCTCCATCACCTGGAGGAGCATGTTGAAGACGTCGGGATGGGCCTTCTCGATCTCGTCGAGCAGGACGACGGCATAGGGCCGGCGCCGGATCTTCTCCGTCAGCTGCCCCCCCTCCTCGAAGCCGACGTAGCCCGGCGGCGCGCCGATCAGCCGGCTGACGTTGTGCTTCTCCATGTACTCGCTCATGTCGATCTGGATGAGCGCGTCGGCGTCGCCGAACATGAACTGCGCGAGGGCCTTGGCGAGCAGCGTCTTGCCCACGCCGGTCGGCCCGGCGAACACGAAGGAGCCGATCGGCCGCTTCGGGTCCTTGAGCCCGGAGCGGCTGCGCCGGACCGCCTTGGAGATGCTCCTGATGGCCGCGTCCTGACCGATGACCTTCTTGTGGAGCTCCCCCTCCATCCCCATCAGCCGCTGCTGGTCCTCGGTGCTCATCCGCGTCAGCGGGATGCCGGTCATCCGCGACACCACTTCGGCCACGACCTCGTCGTCGACGACACCGTCTGCCTCGCGGCTCTTGTCCCGCCAGTCGCGGGTCATCGACTGCTTCTTCTTCTTGAGCTTGTCGGCCTGGTCGCGCAGGGCGGCGGCCTTCTCGAAGTCCTGGTTGGCGACCGCCTCCTCCTTCTCCTTGTTGAGCCGCTCGACCTCCTCGTCGATCTCCTTGAGGTCTGGCGGCTTGGTCATCGCCTTGAGGCGGACGCGGGCACCGGCCTCGTCGATGACGTCGATCGCCTTGTCGGGGAGACAGCGGCCGGTGATGTAGCGGCTGGAGAGATCGACGGCCGCCTCCAGGGCAGCGTCGCTGATCGACACCCGGTGGTGGCTCTCGTAGCGGTCGCGGAGCCCCTTGAGGATCTCCACCGCCTCCTCCTTCGTCGCCGGCTCGATCATGATGATCTGGAACCGCCGGTCGAGGGCCGAGTCCTTCTCGATGTACTTGCGGTATTCGTCGAGCGTGGTGGCGCCGATGCACTGGATCTCGCCGCGGGCCAGCGCCGGCTTGAGGACGTTGGAGGCGTCGATCGCCCCCTCGGCGCCGCCGGCGCCGACAAGCGTGTGGAGCTCGTCGATGAACAGGATCGTGTTCTTGGCCCGGCGGACCTCGTTCATCACCGCCTTGATCCGCTCCTCGAACTGCCCGCGGTACTTGGTGCCAGCCACCATCATGGCCAGGTCGAGGACGACGATCCGCCGGTCGGCGAGGAGCTCGGGGACGTTGCCGTCCACGACCCGCTGCGCGAAGCCCTCGACGATCGCCGTCTTGCCGACCCCCGCCTCGCCGAGGAGCACGGGGTTGTTCTTCGTGCGCCGGCAGAGGATCTGGATCGCCCGCTCGATCTCCTTCTCACGGCCGATGACCGGGTCGAGCTTCCCCTGCCGGGCGAGCTCGGTGAGGTCGCGGCCGAAACTGTCGAGGGCCGGGGTCTTGCTCTTGCCCCCCTTGGGCGCGGACTCGCCGCCCCCGCCGGCACCGGCCGGCTGGCGGCCCCCCATGCCGGCCCGCTCGCCTCCCTCCTCCATGCCGTGGCCGAGAAGATTGAGCACCTCCTCGCGCACGTCCTCGAGCTTGAGGCCGAGGTTCATCAGCACCTGGGCGGCCACTCCCTCCTGCTCGCGGAGCAGGCCGAGGAGGATGTGCTCGGTGCCGACGTAGTTGTGGTTGAGGTTGCGGGCCTCCTCCATCGAGTACTCGATGACCTTCTTGGCCCGGGGCGTCTGCGGCAGCTTGCCCATCGTGACCATGTCGGGGCCGCTCTGCACGAGCTTCTCGACCTCCATGCGGATCTTGCGCAGGTCGATGTCGAGGTTCTTGAGGACGTTGGCGGCGACGCCGCTTCCCTCCTTGATCAGGCCGAGGAGGACGTGCTCGGTGCCGATGTACTCGTGGTTGAAACGCTGGGCCTCCTGGTTGGCCAACTGCATCACCTTGCGGGCGCGGTCCGTGAATCGCTCGTACATGGCGGGGATCCCACTGGGTCGTCGTCCATCCCGACCGCCATTCCGGCAGGCGGCCATCGATACATGCTTCTCGTTGCAAACCTTACGCCAAATCGGGCGGCGGGTTCCACCCCGCCGGTTTCCGGCGGAGAATTCGACGAAAAGCGGCCCGTTGCCGCCCCTCCCAGGTCAGGCGGCCACTTCGCTCGGGCCGTCGTCCGCCGGGGCCGGCCGGAGCGGGAGGATCGTGGCCTCCTCCGGCCCGTCACTCGCCATCTCGGGCCGCCGGGCCGGGCCGGCCTGGGAGATTTCGCGGGCGATTGCCTCCCGCCATGGGACGCCGGAATCGCTTGCCGCAAGGGCGTCGAGTGCCGCGCGGGCGTCGGCGAGCCGGCCGAGGCGGCGGAGGATCGTGGCCCGGAGGAGCTGGGCCTCGCCATCGGTCGGGGCGATGCCGAGAAGTTCGTCGAGGTGGGCCTCGGCGGCCGGCCAGTCTCGCGCCAAATAGGCATCCCGCGCCTTGACGAACAGGGCGTCAGCCGCCCCGGCACGCGGTCGCGGGATCGGCGCCGGAAACGCGGCCACGGCCGACGCCGTGGCGATGACCCAGACGGCGGCGGCGCCCGTCCAGAGGCCGATCGTCAACCCGATGCCGATCAGTTCCGACCAGACCCAGGTGGTCACGATCGCGACGTCGATGGTCAGGGCGAACGCGACTGCGAGCGCCAGCCCCGACCGGCTGCCGCGCAGCCACAGCCAGGGCAGGCCCGGCCAGGCGAGTGTCAGGGAACGGAGCAGAGCCATCGAGCGGACCTTGGCGTGGCCGGCCTGAACGGGCCTGGCCGGGGCGGAAGTCTAGGCGGATGGCCCCGGCGGGCCAAGGCGAGTGGGCCGAGCTTCTCGGGCTGGTAAGATCGGGGGCAAACCATGCAAGACAGGGAATTTCACGAACACCCGGCCGCGGCCGGAAACGCCGGCATCTGGCGGTCGATCGACGCTTCCGCCAACCGGGCAGGTGAGGCCCTGCGGGTCCTCGAGGACGTGGTCCGGTTCGCTCTCGACGACGAACGGCTGACGGCACTCGCCAAGAACCTGCGGCACGATCTGGCGGGCCTGCTCGCGACCGGATCCCTGCGGTTTCGGGCTGCGGCCCGCGATGTATCGGGGGACGTGGGCGCGGGCATCGAAGCCGCCGCGGCCCTGCCTCGCGCGTCGGTCGCCGACCTGGTCGCGGCCAACGCCGCCCGCGCCGGCCAGGCCCTGCGGAGCCTCGCCGAAGCGGCGGCGGTCGTGGTGCCGGAGACGGCGGCCGGGTTCGAGCGGCTCCGCTACCGGCTCTACGACCTGGAACGCGACGCGCTCGCCGCCGCCAGCGCGCACGAGCGGCTCGCGGGGGTGAACCTCTGCGTGCTCGTCGATGGCCGGCGGGATGCCGCGGCGTTCGTGTCACTCGTGGAGGCGCTCTTCGAGGCCGGCGTGCGCATGATCCAGCTCCGCGACAAGGCGCTCGGCGTTCCGGCGCTCGTCGAGCGGGCCCGGGCGGCCGTGGCGATCGCCCGGCGGCGCGTCGCAGGCACGGGGAAGCGACCGCTGGTCATCGTCAACGACCGGGCGGATGTCGCGGCGGCGGTCGGAGCCGATGGCGTCCACACCGGCGCCGACGACCTGCCGACGACGCTCGCGCGTCGGGTGATCGGCCCGGGCGGGCTGCTCGGCCGCACGGCCCACGATCTGGCGGAGGCCCACGCGGCAGCCGGCGCAGGCGCCGACTACCTCGGTATCGGGCCCTGCTTTCCCTCCGCGACGAAGGCTTTTGGAGCGTCCGCGCCGCGCGGGTTCCTGGAGCAGGTCGCCCGGACGATCGCGCTGCCGTCCTATGCGATCGGAGGCATCACGCTCGACCGACTCGACGAACTCGCCGCGCTCGGCATCCGCCGGGTGGCGGTCGGGTCCGCGGTCACCGCCGCGGCCGACCCGGCCGCCGCCGCCCGGGCGCTGATCGAGCGTCTCGAGCACCTCGCGGCCGCGCGGCTCGGCGGGTAGGCCGCAACCAGCGACGAGCATGCCTCCGACAGGCGGCGCCGCTCCCGGCAACGGTGGATGGTTTCCAGGACCGCCGTGGGCTGTGGAAGCGAGCGAAGCCATGGACGGCGCAGCGCAGCGGACACGCAATGAACGCGGGCCTCGTGGGCCGACGTGAACGTCACGCGAGAGGCCATCGGCAGCCCGAACGGGCTACGGACGAGTGTCAACTATTGGATGCTCCAGGTTGTATCCGAGCCACTTGGCGGAGCCGCATCACGGCGTGGAAAGGCAGTGGCCGATGGTGCTGGTCGGCAATCTTGGCGGACGATTGAAGACAGCCGGGCGATTCCTCCAGTTCCCCGGGTACGGCAAGGCCGGCCACCGAACGATCGCGAAGGTCTGCCTGACGCTGTTGCATGCGGTCAGCGACAAGCGTAGAAAGTCGGAGAATCCGATTACGAATGCCGCGACATCGATACCTCCGGCACGCGCGCCGAACTGTTCGATGAAGAGCCGGCCTGACGACGCGAAACGGCCGGCACGCGGCGACCCCCGTGCTGTGGATTCTCTCTCCTTGCAACCGGAGCACACCCATGCGAGTGACGTCCGCCGCCATCTGCCTGTGCATCGCAGGAGTCGTCTCCGCCCCGGTGGCCCAGGCCGGCAATCAGCCCGGCAGGGCACTCGCCGTGCTCGACGGGGACACGGTCAAGGTCGTCGCTGTCGATGGGAACGGCAAGGAGGGCGGCGGCGGAACCTTCGGCATCCGCGGCATCGTCGCGCCGGCCCTCGATCAACCGTTCGGCTTGCAGGCCCGGGACAAACTCAAGGAACTCGTCGAGGGCAAGGGAGTGTTTTGGAACGGCCCCGTGCCGCGTGCCCACAAGGAGGGCATCGCGGTCTTCATGCGGGACGCCGAGAACGCGTCGCTGGCGAAGCAGTTGCTCTCCGCGGGGCTGGCCTGGGTGGTCGAGGACGAGCTCATGGGGAAGCCGGCGCAGCCAGGCGGCGAGAAGAAACCATGGCCCGAAGCCGCGGAGTGGATCTCCGCCGCCCGGGAGGCCCGCGAGGCCGGCCGCGGTCTGTGGGCCGACAAGGATCCGGTGCCGCCCTGGGAATGGCGGGCGCGAATGAAGGAGATCACCAACGGTACCGGGATGCGGCTCGTGTTCGTGCCCCGTGGCACATTCGTGATGGGCTCTCCCGCCGACGAGCCGGGCCGGGAGCCCGCCGAGGTGCAGCACCAGGTGGAGATCTCCCGCGGGTTCTACCTGGGCGCCACCGAGGTCACGGTGGGCCAGTTTCGGAAGTTCGTCGCCGAGACCGGCTACAAGACGTCGGGCGAGGCCGAGGGCACGGGAGGCTGGGGCGTGAACCCCGACAGCGGAAAGATGGAGTCGGGCCCTCAGTACACCTGGAAGAACACCGGGTTTCCGCAGACCGACGAACATCCCGTGGTGATCGTCAGCTGGACCGATGCCGACGCGTTCTGCCGCTGGCTGGTCAAGAAGGAGAACAGGGACTTTCGACTGCCGACCGAGGCGGAATGGGAGTATGCCTGCCGCGCCGGCACGAAGACCGCGTACTCGTGTGGCGCGACCGTCGCGGACCTGGCCAGGGTCGGGTTTAAGGAGAACGCGGCGGGCCGGTTCACGGTGCCGGTTGGCGGATTCGAGAAGAACGCCTTCGGGATCTTCGACATGCACGGCAACGCCTGGGAATGGTGCCAGGACTTCTACGATCCCAAGGGCTATGCCGGGGGCCGGCAGACGGATCCACAGGGGCCCGCCACGGGAATGGCGCGGGTGCAGCGTGGCGGAGGCTGGTCGAGCACCGCGGATCGGTGGCGATCCGCCGCCCGAATCGGCCGCGATCCCGTCAGCTATCGCGGCTCCTACCAGGGCTTTCGCGTGGCCCTGACCGGGCCCGATGCCGTCGCGTGGAAGACGGCGCCGTAATCGGCCGGTCGGTTCGCCCGCGGGGCCTGCCCGCGAGTCGCCGCCGCTGACCGTCGGTCAGGTCGCGGCCGCGTCGCGCCAGACGCTGCCGCCGGGAAACTCGTGGTCCGCGATCGACCGCGGCCACATCTCCGCGCTGTAGCCGGGCATCGTCGGCGGCAGGTAACGGCCGTTCCGCATCCGGATCGGGTCCTTGAAATGCTCGTGGAGGTGGCCGGCATGCTCCGTGAGCCGGTTCTCCAGCGTGCCGCTGGCGCAGACGTAGTCGAAGATCGAGAGGTGCTGCACGTACTCGCAGAGGCCGACGCCGCCGGCGTGCGGGCAGACCGGGATGCCGAACTTCGCCGCCATGAGGATCACCGCCAGGATCTCGTTCACGCCGCCGATCCGGCAGCTGTCGATCTGGCAGACGCCGATCGCGCCCGCCTGCATGAACTGCTTGAACATCACCCGGTTGGCACAGTGCTCCCCCGTGGCGACGAGGATCGGGGCCACGGCCCTGGCGATCGCGGCATGGCCGAGGATGTCGTCGGGGCTCGTCGGCTCCTCGATGAACCACGGGCGGAACTCGGCGAGATGCCGCATCCACTCGATCGCCTGCGGCACGTCCCAGACCTGGTTGGCATCGACCATCATGCGCCGATGCGGGCCGATCTCGTCGCGGATGATCCGGCAGCGGCGGATGTCGTCGGCGAGGTCGCGGCCGACCTTGATCTTGAAGCAGTCCCAGCCGGCGGCGAGCCCGCGCCGGCAGAGGTCGCGGAGCTTGTCATCGGAGTAGCCGAGCCAGCCGGCGGAGGTGGTGTAGGCAGGGTAGCCCTCGGCCTCGAGATGGGCGATCCGCTCGGCGCGGGACGGGGCGAGCCGGGCGAGCATCGCCAGTGCCTCCGCCGGCGTCAGGGCGTCGGTGATGTAGCGGAAGTCGATGCAGGCGACGAGCTCCTCAGGCGTCATCTCCGCCAGCAGCCGCCACAGCGGCTTGCCCGCCCGCTTCGCCAGCAGGTCCCAGACCGCGTTGACGACGGCGCCGGTCGCCATGTGGATCACCCCCTTCTCGGGGCCGACCCAGCGCAGCTGGCTGTCGCCGGTGATCCGGCGCCAGAAGCCGGCCATGTCGGCGGCGATCCCCTCCAGCGACTGGCCGACGACCAGCGGTCGGAGGGCCTCGATCGCCCGGCAGCAGAGCTCGTTGCCGCGGCCGATCGTGAACGTGAAGCCGTGCCCCTCCGGTCCGCCCCCGGTCGTGCGCAGCACGCAGTAGGCCGCGGAATAGTCCGGGTCGGGGTTCATGGCATCGGAGCCGTCGAGTTCCCGAGACGTGGGGAACCGCAGGTCGTGAACGTCGAGTGCGGTGATCGTGGTCGCCATCGTGGCGGGGCCCTCGGGGAGATGGGATTGTCGAACGGTCATGGTCCGGGCGGTACGGGTGCGGCGCCATCCCGAAGCGCCCTGGCGACCGCGGTGGCGATCTCGGACTCGACTCCTGCGCGGTAGCCGATCCAGCCGTGGAGCACGGTCCCGTCGGTGCCTACAAGATAGGTCGTCGGAAAGGCCTCGAGGAGCGGTCCCGCGACGCCCCCGGCGGTGAAGGCGAGGCTGGAGAAGGGATCGGCGAACGCCCAGGCGTCGATGTCGAGCCGCTCCTTCTCGAGGAACCGCTGCACGTCGGCGGCGAGCGCCGCCTCGTCGTCGGGCCCCGCCGCGCTCGCCACGGCGACGAACTGGAACCGCGGGTCGTCGCGCAGCCGGGCGGCGAGCCGGGCCAGGCCCGGTAGTTCCGCGCGGCAGGGGGGGCACCAGGGCCCCCAGAAGTTGACGAGCGTGACCTTGCCGGCGAGCGGCGGAGCCGGCTTCTTCGTGCCGGTGAGCGTGCGGATCCGCAGCGCTGGAAAGGGCTGGCCGACTGCGCGATGGGGGCGGGGCGGCCCGCCGCAGCCGGTGATCGCCGCCAGCAGCATCGCGCACGTCGCTCGTCGGCGGAGGAGCGTCATCAGCGCACGACGGTGTTGCCGGGGCCGAGCACGATCACGGCCGGACGGTGATCCGCGGCCGCGGCCGCGTCGATCCAGGTGAACGACATGATCGTCAGTCGGTCACCGGGCTTGCCGAGGTGGGCCGTGGCCCCATTGAGCTCGATGACACCCGCTCCGGCAGGCCCGAGGATGACGTAGGTCTCGAACCGCTCGCCGTTGGCCATGTTGCCGACGAGGATCCGCTCGTAGGCCCGCAGCCCGACCCGCTCCGCCAGATCGGCAGCGATCGTCAGGCTCCCCTCGTACTCGACCGAGGCGCCGGTCACGACCGCACGGTGAATCTTCGACTTGAGCAGGCAGAGCATCATCCGCTGGTCACCCCGCTGGCCGGAAGCGGATGCAGGTGGGCGTGGGCACGTCCACCTGTTTCCCCGTGAACGTCAACATGCCGTTGTCGGGATCGATGGCGAACACCGTCACGCTCGCCGAGTGCTGCCCGGCGGCGAGGAGGAAGCGGCCGCCGGGGGCGATGGCGAAGTTCCGTGGCTCCTTGCCCCGGATCGGCTCGACGCCGCGGAACGTCAGTCTGCCCGTCGCCGCGTCCACCGCGTACATCGCGATCGTGTCGGGGCCGCGGTTCGACGCGTAGAGGAATTTGCCCGAGGGATGGAGGGCGATCTCGGCGCTGGCGCACTTGTCGGTCGATCCCTCCGGCAGCGTGGAGATCGTCTGCACTTCGGCGAGCGTGCCGGCATCGGCGTCGAACGTGAACGCCGTGACGGTGGCCTTGGTCTGGTTCAACGCGTAGCCATGGCGGCCGCCGGGGTGGAAGGCGAAGTGCCGCGGTCCGCTGCCGGCCGGCAGCGCGACCGCGCCGTGGGGCGCGAGGGCGGGCTTGGCCGCATCGATCGCGTGGACGAAGACGCGGTCGAAGTGCATGTCGCAGGCGACGGCGAACCGGCCGTCCGGCGTCGGGTAGACGGAATGGGGAAACGACTTGGCCCGGACGCCGGCGGGAGCCTTGTGCTGGAGCGTTGCGACGGCACCGAGGCCGCCGTCGTTCGCGAGCGACAGGCAGGCGACTCCCCCGCCTGCGGCGAGCAGGGCGGACCCGCTGGGCGCGACGGAGAGGTGGCAGGCCCAGACCGCCGCGTGGCCCTTCGCCGCCAGTTTCCCGGTCGCCTCGTCGATCGTGAACGCCTCCACCTTGCCGACGAACTCGCAGGCCGCGTAGAGCACCGGGAGCGTCGGGTGCAGGGCGATGAACGAGGGCGTCGTCGTCTTGGCCGCGAGTTCCACCGGGCCGAAGGTGCCCGTCTGGTCGTCGAAGCGGGAGACATAGATCCCGTCCGACTTCGTGCCCGCGCCGGTGTAGGTGCCGAACCAGACCAGATGCTCGGCGGCCGGAACGGCGGACGGGAGGCCGATGAGCGCGACCGTCACCATGGCAGCCAGGGAGCGGATGGACGGCATCGGGAAAACACCTCATGTTGGGCGGCGATGGACCAGCCGCGACGAAACTCCAATCCTACCCCTGCCGGCCCCGGATGCAACGCAAACGAGCACCCGGGCTGCAGCGCTGACGGGCGGCTCGCCCGCAATTCCTTCTGGCTCGAGGCCTACCAGGTCGTCGTCCGGGTCGGCTGGATCTTCAAGACCGAGACGATCATCATGCCCGCGGTCCTCGACGCCGTCGTCGACTCCGGACTGCTGCGCGGCTTGCTGCCGGTGCTCAATCGGGCGGGGCAGAGCCTGCCGCCGCTGGCGTACGCCGCGGTGCTCGATCGGCGCCCCGTGAAGAAGTGGACGCTCGTGTGCACGAGCCTCGCCATGGCCGCCTGCTTCGCCGTGCTGGCGATCGCCTGGCAGCCGCTGCAGGCGGCGCGGCCGGACCTGCTGGCCGCACTGTTCCTCGTCGTCTACGCCCTGTTCGCCGCGGCGAACGGCCTGAACCAGCTCGTGGCGGCGGCTCTGCAGGGCAAGCTCATTCCCGCCGGGCAGCGTGGCCGGGCGATGGTGATCAGCATCACGATCGGCAGCGTGCTGGCGATCGTGGCGGCGCTGGTGCTCCTCGGACCGTGGCTCGACGCCGTGGACGGCTTTCCGCGGATCTTCGGGGCCACGGCCACCTTCTTCGCGATCGCCGCCCTGATCCCGGCGCTGCTCGACGAGCCTGCCGACCGGCCGACGCCGACGGATGCCGCGGGCCCGCGGCCGGGGCTGGCCGGCTGGCGGCAGTCGCTGGCCGCCGACCCGGCGCTCGTGCGGCTGGCGGTCGTGGCCGCGCTGTTCTCGGCGGTGCTCATGCTCTTTCCCCATTACCAGGCCTTCGCCCGCGACGGGCTCGGCTGCCCGCAGAGCAGCCTGCTGACCTGGGTGATCGTGCAGAACGCCGCCACCGGGTGCGCGAGCCTCGTCGCCGGGCCGCTCTCCGACCGGCGCGGGACGCGGCTGGTGCTCGTCGGCGTCGTGGCGCTGTCGGCGCTGACGCCCGTGCTCGTCACGCTGCTGTCGATCGTTCCCGCCGCCGACGCGGCACGGTGGTTCTGGCTCGTCTACGCGCCGCTGGGACTGAATCCGATCGCCCTCAAGATGTTCACCAACTACGCCCTCGAACTCGCGCCGCGGCCCGCCGAACACGCCCGCTACGTGAGCCTCGTCGGCGCAGCCCTGGCGGCCCCGTTCGCGGTCTCGCCGCTGGTGGGCTGGAGCGTGGATGCCCTCGGGTTTCGGCCTGTGTTCCTCGTCGGGGCGTGCGTGATCGCCGCCGGGGCCGTGGTCGCCGCCGGGCTCCCCGAGCCCCGCCGCCGCTGAATTCAGCCGTTGCGGCGGCGGCGTCGCGCAACCTACAATCCGTGACATCGTGTCACAGGGCCGGTTCACGGCCTGCGCGTGGTGACCGGTCGCTGGTCGCCGACAGGATCACAACCCGCGCCCGTCAAGGGCCCATCAGGAGCATGAATCCATGAAGCGTCTGTTCGCGCTGGCTCTGTTGTCCGTGGCGGTCGTTCTCTCGACCGTCGCCGTGTCGGCCGCGGTCAAGGAGCCCAAGGATGCGAAGTGCCCGGTCTCCGGCAAGGCCTGCAACCCGGAAGAGTCGGCCGAGTTCGCCGGCGGCAAGGTCTGGTTCTGCTGTGGCAACTGCTCCGGGAAGTTCAAGGGGGATTCGGCCTCGTTCGCGGCCAAGGCCCATCAGCAGATGGTGTCCACGGGCCAGCTCGTGCAGAAGGGTTGCCCGTTCAGCGGCGGTCCGGTCAAGAACGGCACGAAGATCGCCATCGGTGACGCCGAGGTCGGCTTCTGCTGCCCCAACTGCAAGGCCAAGGTCGAGAAGGCCGCTCCCGAGGAGCAGGTCACGATGGTGTTCGGCACGATCGAGAAGGGTTTCGCTCCGCCGGCCAAGTGAGCGGGGGCGGGAACGCCCCGTCGCACGCCCAGCCCGCCCGAAATGGGCTAGGGTGGGCGGCCCGGTTTTGAAATACTCCGCCGGGGTCCACGCGGGCCCCGAACGGAGTTTTTCATGCGCGTCTTCGTCTCGGCGGGCGAGCCCTCGGGTGACCATCATGCCGCGGTCCTCGTGCGCGCCCTGCGGGACCGGCAGCCCGACGTGGAGTGCGTCGGCCTCGGCGGGCCGCAGATGGAGATTGCAGGCTGCCGGCTCGTGGCCGACATGACGCGGCTGGCCGTGATGTGGTTCCTGCGCGTGATCATCAACATCCACCGCTTCGTCGAGCTCGCCCGCCGCGCCGAGCGCAGCTTCCTCGATGCCCGGCCCGACGTCTGCGTGCTCGTCGACTTCCCCGGCTTCCACTGGTGGCTCGCCTGGCGGGCGAAGCGGCACGGCATCCCGGTCGTGTTCTACTGCCCGCCGCAGGTCTGGGCCTGGGCACAGTGGCGGGTCCGCAAGATGCGCCGGCTCGTCGATCGGGTCCTCGCGGCGCTCCCCTTCGAGCACGACTGGTTCGTCGCCCAGGGCCTGCAGAGCACGCTCGTCGGCCATCCGTTCTTCGACGAGCCGGTCGTCGCGGCCGGCGGACCGGAGCCGCAGGACACCCGGCCGCTGGTGCTCCTCCTGCCGGGCTCGCGCGGGCAGGAGATCGAGGGCGTGCTCGGCACGCTCCTCAACGCGGCGACGCGTGTTCGCGGCACGGTACCCGACTGCCGGCTGGCCGTCGGGGCGCTGCACGAGCGGCACGCGCGGCGGATCGAGGAGATGATCGCGGCGCACCCCGCCGCCCCGGCCCTCGGCATCGAGGTGCATGCCGGTCGCACGGCTGAGCTGATCGCCACGGCCAGCGCGGCGATCGCCTGCTCGGGGTCGGTGTCGCTGGAACTGCTCGCCGCCCGGGTGCCGACGGTGATCGTGTACCGCATCGGTGGCCTGGCCTACGTCGTGCAGAGCTGGTTGCGCCGCGCCCGGTTCATCACCCTCGTCAACCTGCTCGCCTGCCGCGATCCGGTGGGGCCGGTGCGTCCCGTCTACCGGCCGCCGGCGACGGTGCCCCGCGCCGATCCCGAGGCCGTCTACCCCGAGTACCTCACCGTGCAGGACCCGGCGCCGGAGGTGGCGGCGCACGTCACGGAGTGGCTCGTCGATCCGGCGGCACGGGCCCACGTCATCGACCGCCTCGAGGCGGTCGCGGCGACCGTGGTGCAGCCCGGGTCGGCCGCGCGGGCCGCTGCGGCCGTGCTGGAGATCGCCCGGCCGGCGGCTCCACGAGCGCTGCGGCCGCGGCGCCGGGCGGCCTGAGGGACGCCCGTCGGCTTGCGTCGCGGGGGCGTGCGGCGTGAAGATGACGCGGGTCCCGATCGACGCCCGAGGAGCAACCGGACGATGCTAGCCGAACCACAGGAGACCGGTGCCGACTGGAGTTTCACCCTCTTCGGCATCCGCGTCCGCGTCTCGGCCTGGTTCTGGGCGGCGGCCGGCCTGCTGGGCTGGAACGTCTGCCAGTCGATTGCCCAGGGCGACCAGCGGATGCTCCTGCAGTTGCTCGTGATCTGGGTCGGCGTGGTATTCGCTTCGATCCTCGTCCACGAGTTCGGCCATGCGCTCGCCTACCGGTTCTTCGGCCAGGACGCGCGGGTTGTGCTCTACCATTTCGGCGGCCTGGCGATTCCGAGTGCCTGGGGCCGGCACCGGCACCTCCGGCCGGCACAGCGGCTGCTCGTGTCCGCGGCGGGCCCGATGGCACAACTGGTTCTCGCCACGCTGATCGTGGCCGGGCTCCGTGCCGCCGGCCTGTTCGTGCCGTTCCCGCTGGAGGCGATCGGCGCCCGGCTCGGCTTCTATGACGGTCGGCCGTTCGCATCTCCCTATGGTTACGCCGTCTGCGACTTCCTCCTCTCCGTCAACATCCTCTGGCCGCTCCTGAACCTCGTGCCGGTGCCGCCGCTGGACGGCGGCCAGATCGTGCGCGAGGGCCTGCTGGCCCTCGACGTCGCCGATGGCCAGCGGATCGCCTCGATCATCGGCGTCGTGGTCGGTGCCGCCGTGGCCGTCTGGGGCTACACGCGAAACGAGCCCTATCTCGGGATCATGTTCGCGCTGCTGGCGGCCTCCTGCTTCCAGTCGCTGTCGGCCGGGCCGCCGCCGTGGCGGCGCTGGAATTGACACGGCGCTGCGGGGCCGCCCGATGACCGACCGGTTCGTGGTGCTCGGGGCGAGCAACGTGTCGCGCGGGCTGGCCCGGCTCGCGGCCACGGTCCGGGCCAGAGCCGGTACCCACGCCGCCGGGCCGGCCGACCTGTTCGTGGCCGCGGGGCATGGCCGGGGCTATGCGGTGACGTCGCGGGTCGGCCTGCGCCGGCTCCCCTCGATCCTCGCCAGCGGCCTGTGGCGGGCCCTCGATCGGGAGCAGGTCGCGGCACCGGCCGCGGTCGTGATGGACGTCGGCAACGAGCTGCTCTACGGCCTCGGCGTCGCGGCCGTGGCTGCGGCGGTGCGCACGGCCGTGGCTCGGCTTCGCGACCGCGGTGGCAGGATCGTGATCCTCGGCCTGCCGCTGGCGGGTATCGCCCGGGTCGGGCCGCTCCGCTACCGGCTGATGCGCACGGTCTACGTGCCCGGCTGCCCGCTCGCGCTCGGTGCGATCCAGGAGGGGGCGACGTGGCTCGACGAGGAGTTGCGGGCGATCGCCGCGGACGCCGGTGCCACGTTCATCGAGCAGCCCGCCGCTTGGTACGGGTTCGACGCCCTGCATGTCGCGCGGCCGCGGCTCGACGACCTCTGGCAGCGGGTCGGGGATGCCTGGGCGCTGCCGCCGGCTGCCAGCCGGCCGCGGGCAACGTTCTCCGATTGGGCGGCGGTCGGCAGACGAGCCGCGGAGGTGCGGTCGATTGGCAGGCGGATGCGTCGCACGCCGCAGCCCGCCATGGACCGGCACGGGCTACGGGTGTGGATGTATTGAGCCGGCGGCCGACTGCCGGCGACCGGTCGCGGGATTCCGCGCCGCCGGTTGAACACCGATCACTTGTTTCTCTTCCCAGGGAGCTCCCGGGCGACCTCGCCAGCGAGTGCGAGCAGCTTCGCGTCCTCGGTGGCCTGCATGTGGCGGTAGCTGAACCGACCTCCGACCAGCGCCTCGGCCCGTTCGTCCAGGTAGCGGCTGGCCCGCGCGGCCAGATCCGCGCTCAGTTTCTTCTCCGCCAGCGCGGTCTCGATGAACAGGATCGCCTCCGCCACTTCCATCCCCTCGCGGAATGCCTCGAACCGCTCCGTGGCCACCGGCCCGTCAGGCCCGGGGTAGAGCAGGGCCACGGTACTCCGGCCCAGCCACCCCCAATTGAGTCCCCGCCCAACCGTCAGCACGTAGTACCCGCCGGCCGGCCTCCGCAGCGGGAACATGTCCACTCCGAAATCACCCACGCCATCCATCCCCGAACGAACCATCTCCTCGCCGATGCCGCGGCACAGCGGCAGCAGCGAATCGTCATAAAGATTGGCGCGATACGTACTGACCAATGTCTCACGCCGCGGCTGCGGCAGGGCGACCGGAATCCCGCGCCGCAGGGTCGGCCTGGGGCAGCCCCAGACGGTGCTGGCATGGCGAACGACCATGTCGCCGATCTTCATGCCGCGATCCCCGCTGTGACTGGAGTAGCTCCACTCGGCGCCGGGCCAGCTCCCGGCCACTTCGGGGTAGTCGCCGGAGACGCCCCAGGACGTGCTGAGGCCGAAGGTCGTTTGCTCCAGCCACCCGCGGTCCTTGACCTTCTTGCGGATCGCCTCGAACACCGGCTTCCAGAACGCCGCCGCCGGGTCCTTGACGTTGGCTGGATAGAGCGATGCGAAGTTCGTCTTCTCGACCTTGCCCGTCGCCGGATCGAGCACCGAGACGCTGTCGGGAAACGGGGCCTGGTTCATTCCCTCGCAGAACACGCTCAGTCGCAGGGAGCGCGGCTTTCCCACGTACTTGGCCACCATATCCAGGTACGCGTCGAAGATCGTAAAATCATGCTTCACAGAACCGTTTGCCTGCTTGACCCAGCGCACCAGCGACTCCGGGTTGCCATCCGGACCGTGGTAGTCCACCACCAGAAAGGCCTCTGTCTGCCGCGAGTTCACCTCGGCCATCAGCCCGCGCGCCTTGCCCATCAACTCGAAATGCCGGTCCGACCAGCGCGGCACCTCGTAGTGCCTGGCGACCTCCTCGTCCGAATGACAGAGGAAGTTCTGGAGTTGCCAGTCCGCCGGATCCGGCATGAGATAGTCGGTCACCGTGACCCGCAGCGGGACGTCGGTGGCCGCGCACCCGTCGGCTGAAATGGACGCCACCCCCTCATACAGCCCCGGCGCGGCGTCCCGCGGAACCCGCACCGTAAACCAGAGCGACGCCACCGCGCCGGGAACCCACGGCCGCAGGATCGTCGAGTCGCTTCCCCAGCGGGGCACGATCTCCCCCGGCGCCGCTTGCCTGCCCTGCAGCGTCAAGGTGTAGAACCCGAACTCTTGAGGGCGGCTGGTGGTGACGGGAATCTCCGCTGGGATCGCGTCCAGCAAACCATCGAAACGATGGGGCGCCACCCAGGATTTTTCCGGACTGGCGAGCGTCGCGTAGCGAACACGCACCGCCGAAGCGGGGATCGGAGCAGCACCCTTGCCCTGGGTGAGTTGCGTCACGCCGACCTTCAGCCCCTTGATCGCCTGGTCGGCGCCGACAGCCAGCCTGCCGGAAAACACCGAATTGCGGGCCGCGGTGATCGTGATTGGCCGGAGGGGTTCGTTGGGACCGCCGCTGTCGTAGATGGTGAGCGTTTCGCACGGCGCACAATTCCAAACCCGAAGTCCCTTGCTCCGGGGCGTCGCCGCCACGGCCGCGGTCGCCGGCGAGACCGTCAGTTCCGCGCTCAACAACCCGATGGGAGGCCAGCCAACTTCACTGCCCGCCTTGGTGACGCCCTTGAAGTTGACCGGCGCGGCATGGACCTCGACGGCCACCACGTTCACACCTTTTCTCAGCAGCGTGGCCGGGATCTCCACATCCTTCAAATGTCGCTCGCGCAATTTCGTGCGCTCGCGGTTTTGGCTTGCGTGTTGCGGCATGGGAAGCAATTTGCCGTCGGCCTGCACCCAGGCCTGTTCGGGATAGTCTTCGGCCACCTCGTCCGGATTCCCCGCGCCAGCCGGCAGATGCTGGCGCGCCACTTCCTTGCCGTTGACATACACCACCACGCCCCCCCAGTAATCCAGCGAGAAGCGGCAGACGGTCACCTTCGTCGGGTCCGCGATCTGGAATCGGCCGCGGGCATAGACCACAGCCGTTTCGTAAGGACGGAGGATGAAGGGCGAATTCTCGTGGCCAGTCACTGGGCCGATCAGCCCCGGGACCGGCCACTGCGCCCGCATCCACGAGCTGTCATCAAACGTGGCGGCCGCCCAATTGGCGGCCGGTTTCGGCGAAAAGAACGCCGCAGCCGGCTCGGGACCGGGCAGCACGTGGATTCCACCGCCCAGATAGCCAGGATTCTTGCTCGCCCCGGCGTTGTAGGCTTGCGACTTCGGGTCGAGCTTTTGCGCAGCGCGACCAGGATCGACTTCGTCCATGCCGTATCCGTTGCCCCAATTGATTCGCTTGCGGCGCAGCGTCCCGTCGGCATCCCGCATATGGGAGGCGCCCTCGACGTGGAAGTGCCGCCAGTGCGTGCCGTTGTCGAGCAGGACGACGGCATTCGCGCCGGCCCGCTGCTCGGCGCCGCTTGCGCTGCAGGCCGCCACCGTCAGCCCGAGTGCGGCCAGGGCTGCGGCGGTCAGGACTCCGCCCGTTGCTGCCAACCTGCCCGTTCGCTGCATGGCACGAGTCCTTTCGCTGTCTCGTTGAGACGCGCTCGACGAATCGACGGCGAAGAGTATATCCGCGGTTCAGAGCACCGGGAGGGCAGGGAGCGGCGGG
>Ga0208721_1000057_pt1 | contig 25042 bp, 19 predicted proteins | sample LakMenEpi17Aug10_FD_150705 | JGI IMG/M metagenome (GOLD analysis project Ga0208721, IMG submission 150705) | Freshwater microbial communities from Lake Mendota, WI - 17AUG2010 deep hole epilimnion (SPAdes) | ecosystem: Environmental > Aquatic > Freshwater > Lentic | place: Lake Mendota, Madison... | reverse complement strand
CGGCAAAAACGATTGAGTGAGTTGCGAGCAGTGACGCAAAGAAGCAGATCCGGCAGGCAAGCAACATGAGATTCTCCTGATGGGGCTAACTCTTATTTATACGGTTCCGTGTAAACGCGGCGGTTCGCTGTATATCGCGAAGCCAAAAATGCCGCACGGCTGTGTGGAAGGTCCTGTGCAACAGGTCTTTGCCGCACGCGGAGCAACGGCACCGGCGTGCCGTTAGGCAGCGTAGCAGCCGCATAAACCAGCGGCAAACCCGGACGCCGGTTGACGCTGAACGAACTTTCGTGCGGCGTATCGCGAGCGACTGCGAATTCTCGCAACCGTCATCATGCCGGACGCGCAGGGCCCCCGCCCGTAATCACGGCAAGCCGGTTCACTCGTCGGAACTGCGGCCCGTCCTCTCTCCCCCTAGCATTCAGCGGAGACGAACTGCCGTACAGTCCAAACACCGTCGTCCCCTGCAGGCGCGCACTCGTGAACCGCGCGCAAGGCACACCGGCCTGGCAATATGCCATGCCTGCGAACAATCGACGAACCGTTGCGCGAAGGAAGGATTCAATGTATCGACGATGGGGGGCCGGATATTGCGTGAAGCACCTCCCCGCATCGTCGCTTCTAGCCGATGCGGCACTCCCTGTGACCGCAAGCCGAACGACACACTATGCGGCGAACCGGGCGTGACGCCACACCCGTCACCACTCACACCGATAGCATCCGCTCCAGCGCCGTAAGCGCCCAACGGGCCGTCTCGTCGTCCACGCGGATCACGTTCACCGGCCGGCCCGCCTCGAGGTGCTCGAGGCTCCAGCAGAGGTGGGCAAGGTCGATCCGGTACATCGTCGCGCACATGCAGACCACCGGGGAGAGGAAGCGGATCGTCTGCTCGGGATGGTTCTTCTCAAGCCGCTTGACCAAGTGCAACTCGGTGCCGATCGCCCAGGCCGTGCCGGCCGGGGCCTGCTCCACCTGGCGGAGGATGTAGCTCGTCGAGCCGACGAGGTCGGCCTTGTCCACGACCTCCATCGAGCACTCCGGATGGACCAGCACCCTGACGCCCGGGAGCCGCTCGCGCATCGCATCGACGTGCTCCGGCCGGAACAGCGCGTGCACGCTGCAGTGCCCCTGCCAGAGGATGACCCGCGACCGCTCCAGCCGGTCCCGGGAGTTGCCGCCCAGCGTCGCGTCGTGCGGATTCCAGACGCACATTTCGTCGAGCGGCACGCCCATCGTCCGGGCCGTGTTCCGTCCCAGGTGCTGATCGGGAAAAAACAACACGCGCCGCCGCCGGGCGAAGGCCCACTCCAGCACCGCCCGGGCGTTGCTCGACGTGCAGACGATGCCGCCGTGCCGGCCGCAGAAGGCCTTCAGGCTGGCCGCGGAGTTGATGTAGGTGACGGGGGTGATGTCGGCCGTGTCGATCACCGAGCCGAGGTCGGCCCAGGCGTCCTCGACCTGCTCGATCGCGGCCATGTCGGCCATCGAACAGCCGGCCGCCATGTCGGGGAGCACGACCGAGATGCGGCGGCCGCCGCGGGCGGCCAGTTTGTCCGGCCTGTTGGCGAGGATGTCGGCCGTCTCGGCCATGAAGTGGACGCCACAGAAGGCGATCGCCTCGCAGCTCTCGCGGTCGGCGGCCGACTTCGACAGCTGGTAACTGTCTCCCTGGAAGTCGGCATGGGCGATGACGCCGTCCTGCTGGTAGTGATGGCCGAGGATCACCAGCCGCGGCCCCATGCGCTGGCGGACCGCCGTGATCCGCCCGGCCAGCGCGGCGTCGTCGAGCGCCCGGTAGTGGGCGAACGGTTCGGGGGGGGCAGGGGCGAGGAGAGTCGGCATGATCACCTCAGTATAGGGCGGCGGCGGTCGCGGCGGGCCATCGTGCGCGCCGCTTCGGCAGGCTATACTCCCCGCTTCATCGGCGCCCGGGTTTCGGGCACCGGGCCCGATCGCCGGGCTACCACACTCGCTCGCGGCACCGCCGGACCGGCGGCCGCCGCCCAAGGGAAGGACGACGGATCACGATGGCGCGAAAGATTGTCAATCGCAAGGAACTCCGGGCCCAGAACGACGCCGCCGAGGCCCGGGGCAAGGAGAAGAAGGCGACCAAGGAGAAGGTGCCGAAGGAGAAGGTCGCCAAGGAGAAGAAGGCGAAGCCGGCCAAGGAGCCGAAGAAGGTCGCCGCGAAGAAGCCGAGCCGGAAGAAGACCGCCAAGGAGGCCCGCCTCAAGGCCTACTGGGGCGTGTTCAGCTCGGCGATGAAGCGGATGGCGATGTTCGACTACGCCGACAAGCGGGCAGCCGAGAAGAAGGCCGCCGAACTCGGGGGCAACCACTTCATCCAGCTCGTCAAGGAAGTGATCGCCGAGTGACGGGCAAGCCCTAGCGATCGATCCGGAACCGCGGGAAGCGTTCCGGCGCATCGCTGCCGGCCGGATCCGTGGCGATGCCCTCGGCCAGTCGCAGCGTGTGTCGCTGCCCGGCGTCGTCGTCGTCCACGACCTGCAGGTTGAGGGCGAAATCCACCCCCGGGGCGAGGCCGAGCACGGCCAGCGGCAGCGCGGCGGTGTAGCGGGTCAGGCCGCGTGCGTCGTTGCGGTCCACGCTGCACTCGACGCCACGCAGCAGGTCGTCCCCCACCCCGTTCCACTGGTGGAACACCGTTCCCGCCGCCGTCCGGGCGAGGCCCAGACGCCAGGTGGGGCCCTGCCCCGTGCGCAGACCGATCTGCAGGCAGTCGCCCGCGGCGATGCCCTCCCCGGACTGGGCCGCGTTCACGTGCCGATCGTCCCGCACCTCGGCGACCAGCCGCAGCACGGATCCATCGACGCCAAGCTCGATCGTGGCATCGAGGTCCGGCGCGCCGGTCCACGGCTGCTCGAGCGTTCCCCGGTAGTCGAAGGACTGAAACCGGTTGCGGACGGGAAACAGGTCGGCGGGGCCGGCGATCCGCAGCCGTAGTCCGAACCCCGGGTCGGCCCGGGGGATGACGGTCACGGCGCCCGGCGCGAACCGCGGCAGCAGCGGCTGCATGGCGGCGTCGCCGGCCGGAGCCGTTCGACCGCCGCGCCAGCCGCCGAGGGGATGCGCCCGGCGATCGGCGTGCGTGCTGATCTGCTTCATGCGACCGGCGACTCCCATGTGGTCGACGCTCGTGTACTCGCGCATGTGCAGATAGTCGCCGCGGAACGCCACCCCCTCGAGGTCCGTCGGCCAGTCCGCCGGCGGCTGCGGCACGCCCCTGCCGTGCGTGCCGGCGAAGCGCCGGCCGGCGGCCGAGCCGGCCGCCACCGGCCGCTCGTAGAGCAGGCCGCCGTTCAGGTCGATGACGCCGAAGTACGAGGGCCCGCGTTCCTTGAGCGTCGGCTCGAGCAGGCCGCGGCAGGCCTTCTCGTGCTCCAGTTCGGTGAGCGGCCGCAGCCCCGACCAGGCGGCGAATGCCGCGCCGTCGGCCCACGACAGCCACGGGCAACTCTGGTCGCGCTGGCTGGCACGGCGGCCGAACCACGGGCTCGGCGGCGTGCCGCTGGCCGCGTAGTGGGTGTTCGGCGGCTCGCCGGCGCGGTCGATCCAGTGGCCATGCCCGTCCGCATAGAACCGCTTGCGTGCCTCGGCCTCAGGGAGATGGTTGAGGAAGTCGGCATAGTTGCCCTGCGTGATCACGCGCTTCATGCAGTAGAAGGCGCCGTAGCCGCCGGGAAACTCCGTGGGGATCGCGCCGCCGTCCTCCGGCGCGAAGCCGGTCGCCCACAGCCGGCCCGGCTGCCGGCCCGTGGGGATCGGGCCGCGTCCCGTCACAAGGTAGGCGGTCTGCGGCTGGCCGGCCGCGACGGCGGCGTGGAACCGGTTGCATTCGTTCCCTCCCGACCCGAGCAGAAACGGCCCCTCGGCGACGTACACCATCTCGATGCCGAAGCCTGCCAGCGGCACCCGCAGGTCAGCGGGCAGGCCGCGGGTGGCGGCCGCATCCCAGACGACTGAGACCCGCCGGGTGGCGACCGGCCCCGCGCCCTCGTCGGACCGCCGGATGAAGACGCCGCACAAGCCGTCTGCGCCCCCGGGAACGATGAACTCCAGCGGCGTCCCCTCGGCCGTGCCGTAACCGGTCGGATTCAGCACCCGGTCGGCCCGCAGCCGGACGGGCTGCCAGTCACCGGCGGGATCGGGGCGGACCTTGAAAAACACCCAGGCGGCATCGTGAAAACTCCCGTGCCGCCAGGAATGCTCCCAGTCGATGTCGAATGAAAGTATCGCCGTGCCGGCCGGACCGGGCACCGCCTGCACGCCCTCGATCCGCAGGTTATCTCCGCGGGCCGCGACGGTCGCGGCGACGAGCAGGGCGGCACACAGTGCAGGCCTGACGCGGGCTGCCGATGTGCGGTCCGCGCCTGGGGGGTGAGGTGTCATGAAAGCCACCCGTTGGGTGTTCCTGATGGTCGCTCACGGCCACGGGCTCTGCCAGTCGCCCCAGGCGGCGAGATACCGCTGGAGCCCCGGGCTCGACTCCGCCCGCTCCGCGATCCACGCCCGGGCCTGCTCGATCAAGGCATGCTCGCGTTTCAGGTCAATGTCGCCGGCGGCGACGCGGGAGCGCAGGAAGACGAAGTACGTGTCGAGGACGTCCCCCCGGCAGTAGTCGTGGATCTCCGCGGTCTTGCCCGCGTTCCACAGGTCCTGGACCATGTGGCCCGCGACCTCCATCTTGCCCGGCTTGCCGATGAGGTTGGCCGCCAATGACAGGCCGCCGGCGAACCGCGAGGCGCCGCTGTTGGTAAGCCACTCGTGGAGGTCGAAGTGGGCCGCCGTGTTGTAGCGATACCGGGGCTGGTCGAAGTTTCGCGCATCCTCGGCGTACCAGTCGGGAATCGACAGCCCGTAGCGGAAGGCGCAGAGTTCGAGGAGCGGGATATCGAAGCCGCGGCCGTTGAAGCTCACCAGCCGCGGCCGGCCATAGCGGCGCCAGCCCTCCCAAAACTTCCGCACGATCTCGTGGGGCCGCGACTCCTGCTCGTCGATCGCCACCAAGTCGAGCAGGCCGTAGTCGCGGCCCAGCTTGGCGATCACGAGCGACACCGGCACCTGGAACGTGTAGGGGATGAAGTCCTTGCCGTTCTCGGCGAGGAGTTCCGCCCGGTAGCGGGCGATCGCCGCCGCCGGGTCGAGGTTCTCGCCCGGATAGCGAAGCCGCGACACGAGCGCCCCGTCGGCAACGCTCTCGATGTCGAAGACGAGGTACTTGGGGTCGGCCACGGCCATGTCTGGGCCTCGCGGGGGACGGTCAGCGCCGGGCCAGCGGGTGCGCCAGCGGCAGCCAGGCGCCGTCCGCCTTGCTCGATGCCACCGACTGCTCGATGAAGAACATCCCCTCCACGCCGTCGTGGATGTTCGGATAGACCGTGTCGGTCCGCTCGGGCTTCCCCCCGGTCGCCGCCTCCGCCATGGCGTCGAACGCGGAGCGATAGACGTTGGCGAAGGCCTCGAAGAACGCCTCCGGATGCCCCGAGGGCAGCCGGCAGGCCGCCTTGCCGGAGGCGTTCATGAAGGGCGCATTCGGGTCGCGGGTGTAGATCGCATGGGGCTGGCCGTTGCGCCGCACGAGCAGCTCGTTGGGGTTTTCCTGCCGCCATTCGAGGCTCGCCAGGGTGCCGTCGATCTGGATCCGCAGGTCATTCTCCCGGCCATGGCTGATCTGCGAGGCGGTGACCGTGCCGAGGGCGCCGTTCTGGTAGCGGATCACGGCATGGCCGTAGTCGTCGAGCGGCCGGCCCGGCACGAACGTCTTCAGGTTGACGCTGATCTTCTCCGGCAGCAGGCCGGTCATATAGCGGCCGAGGTTGTAGGCGTGCGTGGCGATATCGCCGAACGCCCCGGCGGCGCCGCTCCGGGCCGGGTCGGTCCGCCAGGCGGCCTGCTTCTGCCCCTCGCTCTCGAGCCGCGTCCGCAGCCAGCCCTGGATGTACTCCGCGCGGATCGCCTGGATCTCACCGAGCTCGCCGCCGAGGATCATCTCGCGGGCCTGGCGCACGAGCGGATAGCCGGTGTAGTTGTGGCTCACGGCGAACACGGCGTTCGACCCGGCGACGACCTTGGCCAGCGCCTCGGCCTCGGCGAGCGTGAGCGTCAGCGGCTTGTCGCAGACGACGTGGAAGCCCGCCTCGACGGCCGCCTTGGCCACCGGAAAGTGCATGTGGTTGGGCGTGGTGACCGAGACGAAGTCGATCCGCCGGTCGGCGGGCAGCGCCTGCTCACGGTCGAACATCTCCTGGTACGAGCCGTAGGCCCGGGAGGGGTCGACGTCGTAGTCGGCGGCGCTCGCCTTGGAGCGGGCCGCGTCGCTGGAGAAGGCGCCGGCGACGAGCGCCGCCCGGTTGTCGAGCACCGCGGCGGTCACGTGCACGCGACCGATGAACGATCCCTGCCCCCCGCCGACGATCCCCATCCGCAGTTTCCGCCCCAGCCCGCCGTTGGTCGCCATGGTCGTCCCTTTTCGCTCCCTGGTCCTCGTCGGCCGGCGCCCCATCCGGCGGGCCGCCGCCGGCCAGGAATCTAGCACAGACCGGGGGCGGGCGGCAGGCCGCGGTCCGCGGTCCACGGTCTGCTACGATGCGGTCACGGGGCCGGAGCGTCCCGTCCCGCCCGGCGGCTCGAACTCATGGGATACCAAGACCGCGGCTACTACCGATCGTCGTCGGCCTTCGCGCCGGACTGGTCGGCGGTGAGCATCGTCATCGGGCTGAACGTCGCGATCTGGCTGCTGAACTTCATCGGCACGGCGGGCCTGCTGCCGGTCCGGTTCTCCCTCAACGACGTCTGTGCCCTGCGGTCGGACCTGCCGCAGCACCTGCTCACGCACTTCTGGCAGTTGCTCACCTACGGCTTCCTGCACGACGGGCCGAGCCTCGTGCATCCGCACCCCAGCAGCCCGATGCACCTGCTGTTCAACATGCTCACACTCTGGTTCTTCGGCCGCGAGGCGGAGGCGATCCTCGGCCGGGCCGAGTTCCTCCGCTTCTACTGCCTGTCGATCGTGTTCGCGGGCATCGCCTGGGTCGTGGCGGCGCGGCTGGGGGGCCAGGGGGGCAGCCTCGTCGGCGCCAGCGGGGGAGTGATGGCGGTCCTCGCCCTGTTCATCTGGTATCACCCGCACGAGACGCTGCTGCTGTGGGGTGTGCTGCCGGTGCCGGCCTGGGCACTGGGGGTCCTGTACCTCGTCTTCGACCTGCAGGGCGCGGCCTCCGGCGGCGAAAGGGTCGCCCACACGGCCCACCTCGCCGGCGCGACGTTCGGCCTGCTCTACGCCTGGCGCGGCTGGAGCCTCGAGGGCCTCGGCCGGCTGCCGGAATGGCCCTTCCGGCTGCGGCCGCGCATGCGGGTCGTGCGTCCTGACGACGACGACCATGACGCGACCGCCGACCGCGCGGCGACCAGCGATGAGGTCGACCGGATCCTCGCCAAGATCAGCCGCAGCGGCGAGGCGAGCCTGACCCCCGAGGAGCGGCAGACGCTCACGGACGTCAGCCGCCGGCTGCGCGAGCGGTCGCGGTAGCGGCCGCACGGCCGCGCTGCGGCGGCGTGACGAGGCCGGCATGCGTCCGATCGCCTCGGCTCAGCGCGGCGTGCTGACAGGGGCGATGGCCGTCCGCTGGTCGGCCCGCGCCTGCCAGCGCAGCCGATCGACCAGTCCGGCCAGTTCGGCGACCCCCAGATCGTCGAGGTGCCCCGACCGCACACTGTGCGTCCGCCCCTGGGTGTCGATGACCGCGATGTTCGGCTCGTCGGCCACCATCCCGAAGGTGGCCCGCATCGCGTCCTCGAAGTCGAGCCACACCGAGACGAACTCCGACTCCTTGCGCAGCCGGGAACGGGCCACGGCATGCAGCGGCTTGGGCACCTCGGGCAGGCAGGCCACCGGAATGACGTGGACGTCGGGCACGCGCACGCCTGCCGGCCAGCCGGCCAGCGGCGTCACCGGCTGGCGCGACCACTCCTCGGCGGCGGCACTGGCCGCCGTCGGGTGGAAGCGGAGGTGCAACCGCCGTCCCAGCCCGACCGCCGCCTCGGCCGCCGTGCGGTTGGCGTAGACGAGGACGACCACGTCCCCGCGCATCGCGCCGATCTCGCGTCGATTGCGGAACTGGTCCTCGAAGGCGAGGCCCGCCGGCTGCGGCCGGGCCTCCGCGCTGCGGCTCACGGCCGGGCTGGCGAGCACTCCGCACCAGGCGACCAGGAAAAGGATGCCGAGGGAAAGGGCCGCGGGACGCTGTCTGGTCATGGTGCACCGGAGGGTGGGGTGACGGGGAAGTACCACGCTGCCGGACGCCGGCACAAGGCCGCTTTCCCGGGCGGTTCAGGCGGCGCGACGGACGGATCGTGACGCACCGCCCTCGTCCGCGTCCGGCGTGGATGCCGATGCGGCCTTTCCGCTCGCGCCCGGCCTGACGAAGGACAGGAGGATCGGCAGGAAGACCAGCGACGTGACGGTGCAGGCCGTCACACCGAGCGTGAGCACGCGGCCGAGGCTCTCCAGCCCCTTGTGGTCGGCCACCATCAGGGCCCCGAACCCGAGGATCGTCGTCAGGGCGTCGACGAGCACCGCGTTGGCGGTCGAGGCGCTGATCCGGTACGGGCCGGGCCGCTCCAGCGCATCGTGCACGATGTGCACGCCGTAGTCGACGGCGATCCCGAGGATCAGCGGGATGCCGATCAGGTTGGCGGGATTGAGGTCGATCCCCAGCAGGCCCATCAGGCCGAGCGTCTGCGCCATGCCGATCGCCAGCGGCAGCGCCGCCAGCGCGGCACAGGAGATGCTGCGGAAGTCAAGCCACAGAACCGCCAGGATCACGATCAGCGCGTACAGCGCCGCCTGCTCGTAACTCCGCTTCATCTCCAGCGACGCCTCGTAGGCCTGGAGCGGATTGCCGGTCGCCCGCGGATCGACGCTGCGCACGTCCTTGACGAACTTCTCCAGCGACTCGAACCGCCAGATGTCGCCGCGGCCGTAGATCTTGAGCAGGTGCTTGCCACTGGAGCCGACGAACCGCTCCACGAGACTCGGCGGCAGGTCCTCGAGCCGCGGCGGCTCCGGATCGGCCACACTGGCCAGGGCGTGGAGCCGGGAGAGCAGGTCGCCGGCCGACCGCTGCTGGAAGGCCGCCAGCAGCCGGTAGCAGTCCTCGGGGCCCAGCCGGCGAAGCTGCTCCCGCGACCGTTCCAACTGCCAGGCGGTCCGCAGGCCGCCGGGCCGCTTCGTCGCCTCGGCCTGTGCCCAGGCGAGCGTCTCGCCGAGCGCGTCGAGCCGGTCGACCGGAATCTCCGGGGGCCGTTCGGGAAGCGCTGCCAGCCGGCCGCGGATGCGCTCGATGAGCGGCCGCTTCACCTCCTCGTCGACCGGCAGGAGCGAGGCGATCTCGTCCACCCGCTCCACGCTCGGCAGCGCCGTCAGGAGCCGCTTCCGCTCGAGGAGCTCGTCGCGCGAGTCGGCGATGGACAGCGCGTACCAGACGCTCTGATCGCACTCGGCGAGCAGCTTCTTCTCCACCGCCACGCTCTCCAGCCCGTCGGCCTGGAGGTTGAGCAGGTTGTGGTCGTACTCCAGCTCGGGCAGGCCACCGACGAGGGCCAGCGTGCCGGCCAGGCCGGCGAAGGCGACGAAGCGGCGGTGCCGGACCAGCGGCGCGAGCCAGGTGTGAACGGGTACCGGCTGCGGGATGCTCCTTCCCAGCCGGCTGCGATCGACGACCGCGAGGAGCGCCGGCAGCACGAGCAGCTCGGCCGCGGCGCAGAGGAGGATGCCGCCGCCGGCGATCATCCCCAGCTCGGCGACGCCCACGAAGCTCGTGAACGCCGCGCAGAAGAAGGCCACCGCCGTCGTCACGGCGCCGGTGAGGATTCCCGGCCCCACCGAGCCGCTCGTCTCCAGGAGCGCCTCCGCACAGTCGCGGCCGGTGCGGCGCAGCTCCAGGTAACGGCCGACGTAGTAGGTGCCGTAGTCGATGCCGACGCCGATCATCGTCACGGTGAACGTGACGCTGAGGATGTTGAGGTGCCCGACGCTGAAGGTCGCCCAGCCGAAGGCCCAGGCCATGCCGATGAGGAGCACGAGGTTGGCCATCAGGGCGTGGCGGAAGCCGCCGAAGCCGGCCACGATGACGAGCACGACGGCGGCCAGCGACAGACCGCTGGCCCAGATCATCGACTGCTGGCTGCTGCGCATCTCGTCGTCTTCCATCACCGGCAGCCCGGTGAGCCCGATCGTGGCGTCGGGATGGCGGCCGCGGACGCCGGCGATGATCCGGCGCAGCTCGTCGGTCGCCGCCGAGGCGCCGGCGAAGCCCGAGGCCTCCTTCTCGAGCCGCAGGAGCACGAAGCCCAGCCGGCCTTCCTTGGCGAGGAGGTGCTCGCTCGACAGGTCGCGCAGGGTCGCGAGCGAGGCCGGCATCGCCGGCCATGGTGAGACGTACTCCGCCGGCTGGCCCGGCCGCGTCGCCGCCTCGATGCTCGCCAGCAGCGCCTCGCTGAACCGTTCCAGCCCGCCGGCCGGGCTCTCGTCCCGTTGGCTGGCCGCCGCGTTCGTCCCCGCCGCCGCGGCCGCCGGGCTGCCGGCTGTTCCCGGCGCCGGCGGAACGCCGGCGACCATCTGCCCGGCCAGGCCCGCCACCATCGAGCCGACCTTGAGCTGGGCCCAGCCCCCGTGGAGGATCGGCGCGGCGCGGTCGATGAACCGGTCGATGTCGGCGAGGTCGTTCGCAGACAGGTAGTGGAGGCCCTTGGAGCGGATCCGCGACAGATCGACCTCGTGGAGCACCGAGTGGAAGAGGTCCGGCTGCCGGGCGACCTCGCGGGACAACTCCTCGAGCACCGCGATCACCCGGTCTCGCGACTCCCCCTCGACGACGATGACGGCGTCGTCCTCCTCGCCGAACTCGCGGACGTACTCGATCCAGAGTTTGTTGTAGTCGCTTCGCGGGTCGAGCAGGTCGACGCGGCTCACCTTGTAGCCGAGGTTGCGGCCCGTCCAGACGGCGCAGGCGACGGCACTGAGCAGTGCCAGGGCGAGGACGAGCAGCGGGGAACGCAGGCAGACCCGCGTCCAGGCGACGAAGCCGCGGGCGAGCACGCCGCGCGGCGGACCACGGTCCTCGTTGGCGAGGTCGGGATCGGTGCTGGGATCGTGAAGGTGGAGCATCGCAGCGCGCGTCGGAACGAATGGGGGCGGGATGGTAGGGAACCTGCGGCACCGGGCCAAGAGCCGATTCCGGACGGCGCGGCGATCCCGGAAACCTGGGCAAGGAGCCGCCGCCCCGGCCGGATGACCGCCCGGAGAATTTGACTGGCCTGACCCGGCACCGCAGGCCGAAAACCTCGCTGGCGACGGTGTTCCGGCGCCAGGGGTGCGCTGTCGGGGGGGGGTGATCATGGTCGCGCGGAGCGTGGCGATTCTGGCCGGCGTCCTGCTGGCCGCCGGTGTGTCGCTCGGAGGCGAGGAGCCGCGGCCGAGGCCGCTGGCCGTTCCGGGGATCGCCCCGCACGAGCAAAGACCGGCAGGCGACGGCCGCCGGCCCGAGGAACGGATTCCCCTCGCCGGCATGTCGGCCGACGTCCGCGACACAGTGGAGCGGGTGGCCCGGTCCGCGACGATCCACCGCAGCCTGCCCCCGGCGAGCGTCTCCTGCGACGCCGCGTTCCTCGACTTCGCACTCGCGCGGCCCGACGCGATGGTCGATCTGTGGCGGGCGCTGGGCATCTCCCGGCTGTCGCTCGACCCGGTCGCCCCCGGGCAGTGGCGGCTCGCGGACGGCTATGGCACGACCGGCACGGTGCACCTGCTCCACCGGGAGCGGACCGCCACCGGCGGCATGTGCATCTTCCTCGCCCACGGAGGCTACACCGGCGCCCTGTCGCCGCGCGACCTCTCCGGCTCGTGCCTGGTGGTCGTCCGTTACGACGCCATCGGTCCCGACCGCGAGGGCCGCGAGCGGCAGGGGGTGAAGATCGACGCCTACCTCGACGTCGACGGCCTCGGGCTGGAGATCGTCACCCGCACCCTGCAGCCGTTGATCATGCGTTCCGCCGCCGCCAACATGCGCGAGATTTGCCTGTTCGTCTCGCAGCTCACGGCGGCAGCCGCGCGGAACCCCGTCGCCATGGCCCGGCTCGGCGAGCGGATGCAGCGGACGCCGCCGCAGGACCGGCGGGCCTTCGCGGCCCTCGCCGCCGGCCTCCCGCTGCCCATCGCGCCGACCGAGAACGCGGAGGACATCCGCGACGAGCTGGCGGGCCGCTGGCTCACGGTCGAGCAGCTCGACGCGACGATGCGGCGCTAAAGGCGATTCCGGCCGGACGCCGTCCGCTTCCCGGATCAGGACACCGCGCACCCGCCGCGGGCATTTCAAGCCGCGGCATATCCCGGTCAACGGGTGGCGTCGTCGCGCCCCGGCGGCGGTGTCGCCGCGAGCCGCATCCGGGCATCGGAGGCGACCATGTACGGCCGCTTGTACTCGGGCATGTAGCCGCGGGCACCCCGGACGGTGACCTGCTGACCTACCAGCGGCGCCATGTTCACGCCGGCCTGCGGCGTGACGAACACGAGGACGTTGTTCTGCTCGTCCACCAGCGCCCAGCGCGGCGCGTCTGGCCGCCGCGAGACGACGGTGGCCAGCCGGCCCGTCGTCTCCATCTGCTCGGGAGGCGTCCAGGTCGGTCGCCCGTCGGCCGGAACGCCGCCGGGCAGGACACCCGGCCGGATCGGCCGGCTGCCGAGCGCCCCGAGGCTCGACCACATGCTGCCCAGGCGCAGGGGCGAGGTGTCGGTCGTCGGCGTTGCCACGACCGCCCGCTGCTTCCCCTGGATCGCCTCGAACCGCGTCAGCCGGGTATCGATCGCCTGGACGCGGGCCCGGTCCGGCTCCGTGTCGGCGCGGGCCGCCACGAGCCGCAGCCGCTCGCGAATCGGCGCCAGGTTCCAGGATTCGCTCGGCCCGGTGACGGTGAGCGCCAGCGCGAGGTCGATGTCGGCCAGCTCGGCCTCCGACACACCCACCGATGGCGGGACGGGTGCCACCTGCGCCGGCCGGTCGAAGACGCCCGCGCCGCGCGGCAGCCATCCAGACCGCGACGAGGGTACGCCCGGCTCACCGGGCTGCGGCGGGCCCGGCGCCTGCCCCGGCGTCGCGGCCGGCGCCGTCACCTCGGCCACGACCTGCCGGATCGCACCGCCGGCCTCGCGAAAGGCGGCGACCGCCTCGCTCGCCGCGGCGAGGCCGAGACCGGCCGGTGCCGCCGCGTCGCTGGCCAACTCCGGCGGCAGCTCGATCTCCTCGCCCCGCACCCAGCGAAATTCGCCGGACGGCGGCTCGATCCGTAGCCAGGTGCCGGCGTGCCGGCCCGCCGGGATCGTGATCTCCTCGATGACGGCCACGCGTTCCCCCGCCTCGAGGGCCACCTGGCCGACGTGCCGCAGGTCGTTGAGCCGTGAACCGACCCGGGCCACGACGCCGTCGGTCACGATCACGCCGGTGAAGCCGCGCGGCCGGCCCTCCGCCGCGCGGCCCGCCTCGTCCACGACGTCGACGGACCGCAGCCAACTGAAACTCCCCGGCTGAGGTCGCACGGCGCAATACCCGCCGGCATCGATCGCCCAGACCTCGACCAGCGCGCCGGCGGCGACTCGGTCGGTGGGATAGAAGTCATCGCCGGGCCCGGCACGCAGCAGGGCGTGCGGCGCACGCACCGCGACGGTGACGGGGAGCGGCGCGGTGCCGGCGGCGGCAGGCTCGGCCGTCGCCCCCGGGCGGATCGTGACGAGCACCGCGAACGCGATCACGAGGATGCGTGCTGGCCACGCGGCGCGGCCGGCGCAACAGCCTTCGGCCCGCGGTCGCATCGTCGCGTCCATCCGTGGATCCCGCATGCCGTGATCGCGCGTCCATCGCGCGTCCATCGCGACCTCCGCCGATCCCGCGGCACGCCGGGCCAGGGGACGGCGGAGGTTCAAAAAAAGCGCGTAGACGGGGCTTGGGCGTCCTCGTCTACGCGCTCCGGAACCGGGCGGCCGAAACCGCCCCTCCGGCCCCCTTGTAGTGCACGGGCCAGGACCGCTCAAGCCGCTTTTTTTTGCTCGCGCTCCCAGCCACTGCGGCGCGGGAAAATCGCAAAAATACAGGCCCGTGCGGCCGCTGGCGGCGGCGGGCGTTCAGGCGGTCTGGGGCGGCTGGGCGGCGGGCCAGTGACAGCGTGCCTCTGCTGCCAGCGCCAGCACGAGGGCCTGCGTGCCGAGCCGCCCGTGTCCCTGCTCGAGCAGCCGGGCATAGAGCGCTTCGGCGAGCGCCAGTCCCGGCAGGTCGATGGCCAGCCGCCGGCACTCGTCGAGCGCCAGCCGCAGGTCCTTGACGAAGTGCTCCACCATGAAGCCCGGCGCGAAGTCGCCGGCAAGCATGCGCGGCGCCAGGTTCGACAGCGACCAGCTTCCCGCGGCCCCCGACGAGATCGCCACGAGAGTGGTCTCCGGGTCGAGCCCGGCGCGGACCGCGTACACGAGCGCCTCGCAGATGCCGATCATGCCCGAGGCGATGACGATCTGGTTGACGAGCTTGGTCCGCTGCCCGGCACCGGGGCCACCGCAGGCGACGACCTTGCCCGCCACGGCCCGCCAGCAGGCGGCGAGGGCCCCGCTGACGGCGGCGGAGCCGCCGACCATCACGGTGAGCGTTCCCTCGCGGGCGCCCCGGTCGCCCCCCGACACGGGCGCGTCGAGCGCGAACCCGCCCCGCCCGCGCACGTGCGTGTCGATCTCGACCGCCAGCTCCGGTGAACTGGTGGTGTGATCGACGAGCACGCCTCCGGGCGCGAGGCCGGCGAGCACGCCGGCGGCGCCGAGCACGACGCCCCGGACATCGGCCGGATGCCCGACCATCGTGAACACGACGTCGCTGCTGGCGGCGACCGCCGCCGGCGAATCGGCCCAGGTCGCGCCGCGCGAGAGCAGGCCCGCGGCCGTCTCCCGGCGGCGCGTGAAGACGGTGACTGCGAAGCCGGCATCGAGCAGCCGGCCGGCCATCGACCGGCCCATGACGCCCGCGCCGATCCAGCCCAGCCGCGTGCCGCCGGGCCGGGCGGGTGCGGGCATCGTGGCCGCGGCGGCGGAGGCCGGCGAGGCGGTCACGTCACCAGCGCTCCGTCGGCCGATCGAGCACCGCGCGCAGCAGGAACAATTGCCGGAGCATGGCCGGCGACCGCAGGGCCGCGCCAAGTTCGGCCCCGGCGCCGGCCGGCTGCGGACGCGTCTCAGGCCTGGCCACCGCCTCCGCCAGCCCGGGGGAGAGGTGGTCGAGCTGGTGCGCGAAGGCGTCGGCGACATGCCGGGAGACATCGTTGCCGGAGACCTCGGCGGCTGGAGCAGCCCGCGGTGCGGCGGGCGCGGCCCGCGCCGGCTTGGGGAGCGGCGGCGGCGGCTGCCTGGCGGCAGCGGCATCGTCAGGCCTGCGGCCGCCGCGGCGGTCGCGCAGAAACTCCTCGATCTGCCGCTCCACGTCGGTCTGGGCGTCCGTGCCGCCGCGCGGCCGTGCCGGCCGCTGGACCCGTGCCGGCCGCTGGCGTTCAGGGGCGGGTGGCGTCGGTGCCGCCTTCCGGCCGGCCGCCGCCCGGAACACGTTGATCACCTGGGAGATGATCCAGATGATGACGAAGGCCGACCCGGCGAGCGCCTCCAGCCAGTCGAAGCCGGCGGCGAGGAGAAGCGGCGACTGGTGCATGCGTCAGGCTGCTCCCGTGTCGGGACGAGGACCGGTCACGAGGCGGCGGCCGCCGCCGTCGGCGGAACGCCCGTCGCGAACGACCGGCGCATGTCGGTGTCCGCCTGCAGGTTCCGCAGCTTGAAATAATCGAAGATGCCGAGCTTGCCCGAGGCGAGCGAGTCGGCCACGGCGCGGGGGATCTCCGCCTCGGCCTCGACGAGGCCGGACCGACCCTCCTCGATGCTGGCGATCATCTCCTGCTCGCGGGCCACCGCCATTGCCCGGCGCCCCTCGGCGTTGGCCCGGGCCACACGGGTGTCGGCCTCTGCCTGGTCGGCCTGCAGCCGGGCGCCGATGTTCGCCCCCACGGCGATGCCGGCGATGTCGATCGACACGATCTCGAAGGCCGTGTTGGCATCGAGCCGGCGGGCGAGCACCGTCTTCGAGATCACCTCCGGGTTCTCGAGGACGTCGGCGTGCCGCTCGGAGGAGCCGATCGCCGACACGATCCCCTCGCCGACGCGGGCGATGATCGTCTCCTCGGTGGCGCCGCCGATCAGCTGGTTGAGGTTCGTGCGGACCGTGACCCGGGCCTTGACCTTCAGCTGGATGCCGTTCTTGGCGACGGCGTCGAGTGAATCCCGGCCGCTGTTCTTCCCCGGGCAGTCGATGACCTTCGGATAGACGCTCGTCTGCACCGCCTCACGGACGTTCCGGCCGGCGAGGTCGATGGCGGCGGCGAGCTTGAAGTCGAGTTCCTCGATCTGCGCCATCCGCGCCGCGATCAGTGCCTGGACGACGAGCGGGACGCGGCCGCCGGCGAGGTAGTGGGCCTCGAGCGCCTGCCGGGTGACGCCGCTTGAGTCGCCGAGGCCGGCCTGCACGGCCATGATCTTGCTGCGGACGATCACCGTGGGGTTCACCTTCTTGAAGCTCATCGCCACGAGATCGAACAGGCCGATGCCGGCGCTGGAGGCGTACGACTGCACCCAGAGCCGGAGGTATCGGGCCACGAAGGCGAACCCGACGAGAAAGACGAGGATGCCGAGGATGATGAGGACAAGCGGCAGGTACTGGAGCATGGGTTGATCCCGGGGTGACGGCCCGCTGCAAGCCTCGTTCGGGGACGGTCGCCGGTCAAGTTTCGGGCCGGTCGAGCCCCTCGAAATCGAACTCTTCGAGCGTCTCGGAGAGGTTCGAGCCGCCCGCGGGGGGGCCCGACCGGTCGGGAGCCGGAGCCGGCCGATCGGCTGCGGCCGGCGTCGCGGCCCGCGGCCGCACCACCAGGGCGGACCCCTGCACGCCCACCACCTCGACGACCGTGCCGGCGGCGATCACGCCGCTCTCGCTCACCGCCTCGTGCGTCGCGCCATCCAGCGACACGACGCCCCACGGCAGCATGTCGGTGGCAGACCGCCCCGCGCGGCCGACGAGGCCACGCAGCGACCGGCGGCGGTCGGCGTCGGGCACGACGTCGTCCGGCGCCGGCGGCGGCGGCAGCACCCGGCGGCCGAGCGGCGTGCGCGGAAAGAACCGGAATGCCATGCCGAGCACGGCGGGCACGGCCCCGCAGACGATGGCCAGCACCGCGACGCCCGCAGCCGCGCCACGGGTCATGAAGGCCATCGCCACCGCGGCGACGAGCGACACGGCGCTCAGGAACCCGAGCACGCCCCCCGAGGGAACGAACACCTCGAGCGCCATGACGAGCAGTCCGGCGAGCAGCAGGAGGGCGATCCACAGCGGGTCGGCCATCGCTCACGCCATCCTGACGACGATGCGCCGGCCCCGGACCGCGACGACGCGGACCGGCATGCCGGGCTCGATCAGTTCGCCGTCGGTCGTGACGTCGTGCACCACGCCCCCGATCCGCGCCTTGCCGGCGGGCGCCAGCCGCGTGGTGGTCGCCCCCGCGGCGCCGAGCATCGCGCCGAGCAATCCGTCGTCGCCCGGCGGCGGCAGCGGCGGGGCGAGAAACACGTCGCGGAGCACCGGGGTGGCGGGGAGCACGTGCCGCAGCGCCATGCCGATCAGCGCCACGCCCATGCCGGCTCCGAGGATGCCGAGCAGCGACCATTGCATCTGCCGGATCTGGTAGTCGTTGTTGGGCAGGATGAACGACTGGCTGGCGAGCACGATCGAGGCGATCACGAGCAGGCCGCCGCCGAGCCCGAGCACGCCGACGCCGGGGAGCACGAAGATCTCGACCGCGAGGCAGAAGATCCCGGCCAGGAACAGCATCACCTCCAGCCAGCCGGACGTGCCGTGCAGGTGCTGGCTCCAGAAATAGACGATGAACGCCACCATCGCCACGAAGCCGCCGAGGCCGACGCCGGGGGTCTTGAGCTCGATGTACAGCCCGGCACCGCCAACGAGCAGCAGCAGCCAGGCGAGCTCGGGGCTCGCCAGCGCCGTCAGCAGCTGGTCGGCCCAGCCCGGCTCGGCGAGGCCGACCTGCCCCTCCAGCCCGTAGGCCTTCCGCAGGGCCGCGAAGTCGTCGACCACGTGCGCGGCCAGCCCGAGTTCCTCCGCGCGGCGGCCGCTGAGCTGGATCGGCCCGGTGCCGACCGGCGGGCCGAGCTGCCAGGCCTCCCGGTCGGCCCGCGCCGCCAGTTCCGCCCTGCCGAAGAAATCGACCCTGCCGCTCCCCTGCCGCTCCGCCCGCCGCACCTCGAGTCCCGGCACGACGAGGGCCACGGGCAGCGACCACGATCGATCCCGACGGTTCGCGACCGCCCCGCGCCACGCCGCCGCGATCGCCTCCCCGCCGCGCTCGTCGACCACGCCGTCCCCCTCGCCGCCGAGGATCGCGGCGGGGGCGATGGCAAGTTCGTCACAGGCCAGCGCCACGAGCGCCGCATCGCTGCGGGCTTCCTTGGGCACGTAGGCAACGGTCCGCACCGCGGCCGGATCGAGGCCCGCCAGCCATGCGGCGAGCACGAGGCTCTGCTCGGGGGCGCCACCGGGACTGTCGATCCGCAGGCAGATGAAGTTTGCCCCACCGGCGATCGCGCGCTCGATCTTCGACCGGGCGCCGGCCACGGCACTGGCCGAGATCGGACCGCTGACGGCCACCTGCACCGGCTGCCAGCCGCCGTCGATCGCCGGAGCGGCCTGCACGGCACGAACGTCGAGTTCCAAGCCCTGCGCCAGTTCCGTCGGGGACCGGGCGAGGAGTCGGACGAAGCCGAGTTCCCGGGCGCGGCGACCGGAAAGCGACAGCGGCGCCGGCTGCAGCGGCTCCGGCTCGCCGAGGACCGCGGTGCGCCGGCGGACCGCGGGCAGATCCCGCACGTCGACGACCTGCACGCCCTCGTCCTGCGTGGTCACGACCACGACCCGGGCATCGGGATCGAGCAGGGCCACCGCGGCCGCCGCCGGCACCGTGCGCCGCACGCCGGCGACATGCGCGTAGGCCGCCCGCGTCGTGGCGTCGATCGACGACTCCGCTGCGTTCGCCGGACCGAGGACCGCCTCCGGGTCCATCACGATCTCCTCGCAGGCCAGCACCGGGAGCACGGCATGGCCCGCGACGCTCGCCGGCAGGTAGGCGACGGTCTTCACGCCGGAGAGCCGTTCGGAACAGAGAAACCGCGCCAGTTCGACCGACCGGCCGAAGTCGCTCGCCGCCGCCTCGCCATCCTGCGCGGGGTCGAACCGGAGGATGAGCACGCCGCGGTCCGGCGCGTGCGCCCGCAGAGCGTCGAGCCGGCGGACGATCGCCCCCTCGACCTGCTCGTCCCGGCTCCCGGTGATCGGCAGCCGGACCGGCACGACCACCGTCGGCGGAGCCGCGCCAGCCGGCAGCGACCAACTCGGCACCGTGCAGGCGAGAAGCAGGGCGAGGCGGGCGAGGCGCAGGGAAGCCGTCGGGCTGCGATGCATTCGGACGGTTCCGGGGGGCGGGACGAACCGTCGAATTTTAGGTGGGGGGCGCGGCGAGTCAAAACGGCGGTCAAACCCCTCCACCGTCCACCGTGTGCAGGCCCGGCGACGGTGTATCCTCGATTCCGGCGGCAACGGGTGCGGCAGGCCGCGGCCGCGCCGCAGGAGACCGATCATGGTGCTGGCAGGCTTGGACGGCATTCGCCTCTCGCTTCCGCGGATCGCGGCTGGCGCACTCGTGCTCTGGCTCGTGATGCTGTGCACGCTTCCCGACCCGCGGCCGCTGGGCGCACCGGAGTGGGCCGTGCGGCTGGCGGCCTCCGGCGTCGGCCTCGACGACCCGGCGGCCCGGTTCCTCGCGACCGCCCTGCTCCGTGCCGCGGGAGTCGGATTCGTGGGCGTGCTGCTGGCCATCGCGGCCTCCGCATGGCGGTCGCCATATCGGATCGTCGGCGTGCTCGCCGGTGCGCCGCTCCTCGCCCTGCTGGCGAAGCGGATCAACTTCGGCGCGATGCCGATCCCGCAGCAGCTCGTCTTCATCCTCGCAAGCGCGGTGCTCGGAGCGCTGGCCGGCCTCGCCCTGCAGCGCAGCCGGGCCGCGCTCGTCGCCCTCGTCGCAGTGGTCTCGGGACTGGCCGCCTGGGGCGCAGCGACCCGCGTGCCCACCGACCTGAACGTGGCCTGGCAGGGCACCGCGCGGCACCTGCTCAGCACGGCGGCGGACGTCCCCGACGGCGACGAGGGTTTCTTGGAACTGCTCCGGATCGCCTTCGCCTATGCCGAGGACAACTCGCACGGGACCGACGCCGTGCTCCCCAACCGGGCGGCGATCCTCGCCCTCGGGAAGATCCTCGGCGACGACGCGGTGACGCGCGTCGGCGGCGCCGACCGCGACGACGACGCGGCCCCCGCGCGGGCCGCGGTCCGGCAGCGGATTCGCCTCGGCGGCCGGGCCGACCTGTCGCGGCATTTCTGGGTCAGTGCCGCGCTGGCCGTGCTCGCCGACGAGCAGCGGTCGCTGGCGCTGGGGTTCGCCAAGGAGGTCATGGACTCGACCCCCGGCGGCAGCGGCTTCTCGTTCATCGACATGGCGGCCAACAAGGCGGGCATCCGGCTGGCGACCGCGGCCACGCGATCCACGAAAGGAGCCCACGCCCTTCAGGCCCGCATCGGCCGCGGCGTGGCGGTGGCCGATCTCCTCCCACCGCTCGCCGACCTCCCCGAGGGCATCTCCCGCGACGACCTGCAGTCGACGTTCGGCGGCCTCGGTGGCGCGGAGACCCAGCGGCTGCTCGCCGAGATCGACCAGCGGATCGCGGCCCTGCCGCTCGGCCGCTGAGATGCCCGCCGCGGCACCGATGGTGGCGCGGCGCCGTCTTGCGATACAGTGTGGCTCGCACGTGGCTCGCATCCTTCAGTCTCACTCCCAGGCAGTCGCATGACCAGCGCATCCCCATCGGCTTCTCCCGCGATCCGCGACCTCGTCGACATGATCGCCACCCGGGCCCTCAAGCGCGGCACGTTCCGCCTCGCCTCGGGCCGCGAGGCCAGCTTCTACCTCGACGCCAAGCAGGTCGTCCTCGATGCCCGCGGATCGATGCTCGTCGGCCAGGCGATCCTCGAGCGGCTCCGCTCGCTCGGCCCGCTCCCCCATGCCGTCGGCGGAATGTCGATCGGCGCCGATCCGATCACCAGTGCCGTCGTGACGATGGCCGGCGTGGCGGATATTCCCCTCAAGGGGTTCCTCGTGCGGAAAGAGCCCAAGGATCATGGCACGCAGCGGTACATCGAGGGGCCGGTGGAGCCGGGGCAGCGGGTGGTGATCGTCGAGGACGTCGTCACCACGGCCGGCTCGTCGCTCGTGGCCATCGACCGGGCCCTGGAGTTCGGCCTCGTCGTCGAGCGGGTCGTCGTCGTCATCGACCGGCTGGCGGGGGGCCGCGCGGCGCTTGCGGCCCGGGGCATTCCCCTCGAGTCGTTGGTGACGATCCGCGATCTCGGCATCGAACCGGAGACGACCTGACGAGGGGCGAAGACCGCCGCCCGGCGCGGCTGGCACCGTGGCGGACCGGTGGCCGCTGCTTGCCCCGGGCCGGCGGCGGGGCGTAGTCTTCAGGCTGCCGGTCGTGTGACGATCGATCCGCCTCCGGAGCCTGCCATCATGCCGACCTTCGCCCGTTTCGCCCGGGTCGCCAGCGGCCTGGCGCTCGCGGTTGCGGGCGTGGCCGCGATCCCGGCCCGCGGCGAACCGGCCGGCCCTGCGAACCAAGGCGCTGCCGCCGTTGCCGCCGGCGGGCTGCCCGCCAAGGAGGAGATCGCGGCCGTCATCCGCCAGCTCGGCGCCGCGGACTTCGCCGTCCGCGAGCGGGCCGCCGCCCGGCTGGCGGCCCTCGGCTCTTCCGTCGCCGACGAGCTGCTGACGGCGGCCGAGACGAGTGTCGACCTCGAGGTCGCGCTGCGGGCACGGGCACTCGTCGAGGGGATCTCGCCGGTCTCCGCGAGCGACCCGGCAGAGGCGGCCGCGGAACTGGCGAAGTTCGTGCGTGCCGAGCCGGATGCCCGCGGGCCGATCATGCACCGGCTCCTGCGGCTCGACGGCGACGCCGGCATCGAGCCCCTCGCCCGGATCGTGCGGCTCGACCGCACGCCATCGGGGTCGTTGACCGCCGCGGCACTGCTCGTCCAAGAATGGCGGCCGGGAGACCCCTATTGGCCGCACCTGCGGCCGCGGATCGCCGCCGGCCTGGCCGACAGCCGACGCCCGGCCGCGCGGTTCCTGCGGGCGCTGGTCGCAGCGACCGATCCCGCCGCGCCCGACCAGCGGACGGCGGCGATCGAGGAGGCGGCCGCGACCCTCGCCGTCTTCGAGCAGGAACGCCACCGTGATCCGGGCGCGGACGTCGCCGGGCCGGCGCGGACGCCGCAGGAATCGGCCGCGCTGCGGCTCATGCGGCGCGGCCTCGTCACACTGCTCATCGCTGCCGACCGCAAGGCCGACGCGGTCCGCGAGTTCGACCACCTGTTGCGCAGCGACTGGGAACGGGCCGGCGACCCGCAGGTCGCGGATTCGTTCACGAGCGACAACCTCTCCTGGGCGGTCGAGCAGGGCCTGCCGGAGGCCGTCGATCTCGTGGAGCGCGAGCTGGAGCGGGAAGCGGAGCGCGAGCCCGACCCGTCCGTCACGTACGCCCGCGCCGTCGCCTGGCAGGCCCGGGGCCGGGCCGAGCGGGCCGCCGCCCTGGCGGACGAGGCGGCGGCCGCCGTGGGCAAGGCGACCGATCCGGCGAACGCGCGGTACGAAGCCGCAGCCAGCCTGTCGAAGTGGGGTGCCTTCGAGTGGGCCGACCGCGAGTTCCGCACACTGGCCGACGACCCGGCGGCACCGGCGGCGCTGGTCGCCGTCGCAGGCATCGTCTGGTCCGAGTCCCTCCACGACCGGTTGCGGCACGACGAGGCGGCGGCCGTGCTCCGCGGTCTGTTCGACGGCCGCACGAAGGAGTTGCGCGACGAGGTTGAGCGGATGCTGCGGACGATCCGCGACGACCCCGAGAACGTCCGGGCCCGAATGGCCTACTTCGCCGCCTGCGGCGCCGCCGCCCGCGGGGATGGGGCCGGCCAGCGCAGGCTGCTGGAGCAGGCGCTGCGGCATGCGCCGCTGGACGTCGACTCCCTGATCGCGCTCTATCGCCTCGCCGGCACGCCGCCGCAGAAGGCGGAGGCGGCGGCGCGGGTGGCCCGGGCGGCCGGGCGGATCGACGAACGGATCGGCGACGCCGGGCAGGCGGAGGCCAACGACTACAACGAATACGCCTGGCTCGTCGCCAACACCGAGGGGGACGTGACGAAGGCGATCCGCTATTCGCGCCGGTCGCTGGAACTGTCCCTCGACAGCGGCAGTTACCTCGACACGCTCGCCCACTGCCAGGCGGCGGCCGGCGATGCGGCAGCCGCCCTGCGCACCCAGACGCTGGCCTGCCGCCGCGAACCCACCAACCAGACGATCCGGCGCAACCTCGAGCGGTTCCGCGCCCAGGCCGGGGGACCGCGATGACGACCCACATGCTGACCGTCCGCGACGCGCGGCTGGCGGTTCACACCCGCGGCACCGGCATCCCCTGCGTCCTGCTCCACGGCTTCCCGCTCGACCACTCGATGTGGCGGGAGCAGGAACCACTCGCCGAGCATCTGCGGCTCATCGTGCCCGACCTGCGCGGTTTTGGCGGCAGCGCCGGCGCGGTCATGGAGAGCGTCGAGTCGCTCGCCGACGACGTGCCGGCCCTGCTCGATGCCCTCCACGTCGGCGGGCCGGCGGTGATCTGCGGCCTGTCGATGGGAGGCTACGTCGCCCAGCACGTTGCCGTCCGCCACCCCGACCGGGTCGCGGCGTTGGTGCTCGTCGACACGAAGCTCGAGGCCGACACGCCCGAGGCCCGGGCCGCCCGCGCCGACCTGGCGGTGAAGGTCGGCCGCCTCGGACAGGGGATCGTCGCCGACGCGATGGTGCCGCGACTCCTTGCCCCGGCGGCGGCCGCGGCGCCGGGCCGCGCGGCGATCGAGGACGTGCTGCGTTCGGCGATCCTCGCCCAGCCGATCGCCGGCATCCAGGCGGCCCTCGCCGCCCTCGCCGCCCGGCCCGACATGACCGAGCCGATGGCGCACGTGCTCGCGCCGACGCTGCTCGTGTGCGGCGCGGAGGATGCGATCACGCCCCCGGACTGCCTCGAACGGGCCGAGCAGGTCATGCCCTGCGCGCGGCTGCTGGTCGTGCCCGGGGCCGGTCACATGACGCCACTGGAGGCGCCGGAGGTCTTCAATCGGGCGCTGCTCGAGTTTCTCCAGCATCCACCGGGGGTGGGCCTGCCGGGTCTGGCGGGTCGGGACTGAGCGGCCCGGGCCGGCGGCGCTGGCCGGGCCCGTCTGGGAGCGGCTGCCGGTCGGCGCGACGCGGCCGTCTGAAGGCCCCTGGTCCGTCGGGGGGCTGGCCTTCCATCTCGGGGTCGCGCGGACCCTGCCGGTCCGGGGGCGGTTGGTCGGGAGCGGGCGCATCCCCCCGTGGTCCGTCGGGAAACCGCGGCCCCTGCGGACGACGGAACTCGCCGTTCGGGCCGCGCGGCCGAGGGGCCGCAAAGGCATCGGGCCGAGACTCTCGCCTCATCCACTCCAGCCGCCTCGCGGCGTCGAGATCGATGATCTGTTCGCGGTCGAGCGGGTTGCTGGCGGCGACCCACAACCTCCACAGCCGGGCGGCCTCGCGCACGCCGTCGGCGCGGGGATCGACGATGGCCGCGGCGACGTTCTCCAGCCGGCGGCGCTCCTCGCGCGGCCGCTCGGCGAGTTCGACGGCCGTTGCTCGGAGCCGCTCGCGCTCATCGGGCGGCAGGCCTGCGACTGCCCGCCGCCGCTCCGCCACGGCGGCCCGGCCC
>Ga0208721_1000056_pt1 | contig 25080 bp, 20 predicted proteins | sample LakMenEpi17Aug10_FD_150705 | JGI IMG/M metagenome (GOLD analysis project Ga0208721, IMG submission 150705) | Freshwater microbial communities from Lake Mendota, WI - 17AUG2010 deep hole epilimnion (SPAdes) | ecosystem: Environmental > Aquatic > Freshwater > Lentic | place: Lake Mendota, Madison... | reverse complement strand
GGAGGCGACGATCGGCATCGTCCACGGCCGGCTCGGGGAGACGGAACTGGAGGAGGCGATGCTGGCCTTCGTCCGCGGCGCGACCGACATCCTTCTCGCCACGACGATCATCGAGAGCGGCCTCGACATTCCCCGGGCGAACACGATCTTCATCGACGAGGCCGACACCTACGGCCTGGCCGACCTGCACCAGTTGCGCGGCCGCGTCGGCCGGTCGCACCATCGGGCCTGGTGCTACCTGCTGGTGGACGAGGCCACCCGGCTGACGAGCACGGCCGCCAAGCGGCTCCGGGCGATTCAGGAGTTTTCCAGCATGGGGGCGGGGTTCTCGCTGGCGATGCGCGACCTTGAGATCCGCGGGGCGGGCAACCTGCTCGGCACGCAGCAGAGCGGTCACATCGCCACGGTCGGCTACGAGCTCTACTGCCGGCTGCTCGAGCAGGCGGTCCGCGGCCTCAAGGCTCTTCCGCCGGCGGAGCCGGCGCCGGTGAACGTCGACCTGGCGGGTGAGGCCTGGCTGCCACGGGACTACGTGCCGGACTTCCGGGCGAAGATCGACGTCTATCGGCGGCTGTCGCGGGCCTCGACCGCGCAGCACGTCGAGGAACTGGCCGCGGAGCTCGCCGACCGGTTCGGCCCGCCCCCGGCGGAGGTCCGTCGGCTGCTGACCTTCGCGGCGCTACGAGTCGCGGCGGCCGCTCTGGGCATCGACTCGATCAAGCGGCATCCGGGGATGATTCTCTTTGGCCACCACGACCGGCGGGGCATCGAGCGGCTGGCGGAGCGGGCCGCGTCCCGTGGTCGGCCGCTGCGAACGGTGGACGAGAAGACGGCCGTGATGCCGCTCGACGAGAAACTGCTCGCTGATCCCGACGCCCTTCTCGACCTGCTCAAGGCGATGTGTTGTCGCGCCGGCGCCGCCGTCCCGGCGTCGGCGCCGGCTTACGGTCGCCGGGCATAGCCCGGCTCCAGCGTCGGCCTCCGCCCGACGGGTGGTGCTGTACACGTCCTTTGGACCGCGTACGGCGATTGACGATTTCGGGGTTTGGGCGTGGAGGGGTTGCCCGTGCCCCGGGAGCCGGCGTGAGCTGCCAAGCGCAGGCAGGATGCCGCAGCGCAGGCAGGTCCGAGTGAGCGAAGGCCTGGAGGGCCGCAGCGAACGTCCGGCGAGCGGGGCACGGGCGACCCCGTTCGGTCGCGGGAACACGGAAACACACGGAAACATGCCTGTCCTTTGGGGTTTTTTGCCTGTCCTGCGGTGGACCTTTTGGGTGGTTTTTGGGGCGTTTGCTGGCTGCCTTGCGGGCTTGCGGGCCGCGGCCAGCCACCCCTATAGTCCTGCCCCCCCGGCTCAGAGCACCCGCGATGACACCCGTGATCCGCCTCTTGCTCACCGCGTCCCTGCCCGCCCTGCTTGCAGGTGGCGGGTTGCTCCTTGCCTGTGCTCAGCCGGCCACTGGGCAGCAGCCCCCCCTCGACGCCACGGCACCCCTGCCCACGGCAGCCGCCGGCGGCCGAAACGCGATCGGCCCCGGCCTGCGTCCCACGATCCCGCAGGCCGTGTCGCGGCCCGAAGCCTGGCCGACGGGCACGCCCCGACAGGGGACGACCGGCTCCAAGAACGTCCTGTCGAGCATTCGCGAAAACCCCGGGGCGCCACTCGAACCGCTCGGTCCCGAAGTGGCCGTCCGGCGGACGTTGGCGACCGAAATCGACCGGGCGCTGGCCGACCGGGCCGAGGGCCCCGCCGACACCGGTGTCGTGCCTGCCAGCCACGAACTGCCCGTCCGGACCGGCGCCGAATCCGGCGGACTGCAGACGCTCGACATGGCCACCGTCGTGGCCCGGATCGGTCCCGAGGTCGTGCTGGTCGCCGACCTGCTCACGCCCAGGGCCCTCGACCACGTGGTGCAGGAGACGCAGCGGCTGAGCCTGTCGCAGGATCAGATCCGCGAACTCAGGCTGGCGATCTGCCGCTCGATGCTCACCGGCGGCAACTACATCGACACCATGCTGGTGTATGTGGACGCTCTCCGCGAAATCCCCAAGGACAAGATTCCGGAGATTCGCAAGAACGTCGACAAGTCGTTTGACGAGCACATGCTGCCCCGGCTGCTGACGGAGGCCGGCGTCGCCACGGTGACGGAGTACGAGCATCACCTGCGGGCCAAGGAGCAGTCGCTGGAGCGGTCGCGGAAGACGTTCTTCGAGCAAGGGCTGGCACAGGAGTGGCTCAGGAAGAACACCGACGTCAGCGAGGAGATCCCCCACGCCGACATGATCGCCTCCTACGAAAACCGCATCGAGGAATACAAGTTTCCCGCCAAGGTGCGGTTCGAGGCCCTGACGGTGAAGGTCCGGGCGGGCCGGACGCGGAAACAGGCCTGGGACAGGCTGGCCGCCATGGGCAACGAGGTTCTCGCCCAGCGGCCGTTCGCCGACGTGGCCCGCGAGAAGTCGGATGGCCCAACGGCCCGCGACGGCGGCGTCTTCGACTGGACGAGCCGGGGGAGCCTGGCCTCGAAGCGGCTCGACGAGGCGGTGTTCTCGCTGCCGGTCGGCCAATTGAGCGCGATCATCGAGGACGAGCCGTCGCTCAATCTGCCCGATGTCCAGGCGTTGCACATCGTGCGCGTGATGGAGCGGGCCGAGGCCGGCCAGACGCCCTTCCTCGAGGCCCAGGTGGCGATCAAGCAGGCGCTCCTCGAGGAACGCCGCCGCAAGGCGATCGACGAGTACATGGCGAAACTCCGTGAGCGGACGCCGGTCTGGACGATCTTCGACGACGAGTCCGAAGCCGGTCGCGGGCAGACGGGTTCGGCCCCGCGGCGCTGAGCGCCACCTGGCTGCCAAGATGTCCCGCCTGAAAAGCCGGGGACGATTGCCGAAGCGTGCCGGCGCCGATAGACTGCCGCCCGCAGGCGGCGCTGGTTTTGCCCTCGATCCTCAGCCCTCTCTCCCGCCGCGCCGCCGCACTTGGAGACCCACCATGACCGCGCCGACGTCCCCCGCCAAGCCCGCCTCGCCCGCCCCGCCGCCCCCCTGGCCGGGCACGCGGGCGGCCGGTGCGGCCCGCGTGGAAATCGACGGCACGGGGGTGGACCTGCCGCTGATCGTCGGCACCGAAGGGGAGCGGGCCATCGACATCTCCAAGCTGCGATCCCAGACGGGCTGCATCACCCTCGACGAGGGGTTCGTCAACACCGGCTCCACGACCAGCGCCATCACCTTCCTCGACGGCGAGAAGGGGATCCTCCGCTACCGTGGCTACCCGATCGAGGTGCTCGCCGAGCGCTGCGACTTCGTCGAGGTCGCCTACCTGCTGATCTACGGCAACCTGCCGACCACGGTCGAGCTGGAGGCGTTCCGCACGTCGCTGTCGCTGCACACCATGATCCACGAGGACATGCGGAACTTCTACAGCGGCTTTCCCCGCGATGCGCACCCGATGGCGATCGTGGGGAGCGTGGTCGGGGCGCTGTCCACGTTCTACCAGGACTCGCTCGACGTCCGCGACCCGCGGCAGGTCGAGGTGAGCGTCCACCGGCTGCTCGCCAAACTGCCGACGATCGCCGCCTACAGCCACAAAAAGTCGTGCGGCCAGCCGCTGATGTACCCGCGAAACGATCTCGACTACTGCGAGAATTTTCTGCAGATGATGTTCGCGGTCCCCTGCGAGGAGTACCGGATCGACCCCGACTTCTCCGACGCCCTCGACATGCTCCTCATCGTGCACGCGGACCACGAGCAGAACTGCTCCACCTCCACCGTCCGCATGGTGGGCTCGAGCGACGCCAACCTGTTCGCCAGCATTTCGGCCGGCATCTCCGCCCTCTGGGGCCCGCTCCACGGCGGTGCCAACCAGGCCTGCGTGGAGATGCTGGAAAGGATCGTGGCCGACGGTGGCGACGTGAAGAAGTACGTCGACCTGGCGAAGAAGAAGGACTCGGGCTTCCGGCTGATGGGATTCGGACACCGCGTCTACAAGAACTACGACCCGCGGGCCAAGCTCATCAAGGCGACCTGCGACAAGCTGCTGGCGAAGATCGCCCGCCACGATCCGATCTTCGACATCGCCCAGCAACTCGAGGCCGTCGCGCTGGCCGACGAGTACTTCATCGAGCGGAAACTGTACCCGAACGTCGACTTCTACTCGGGGGTCATCTACCGGGCGATGGGGATCCCCGTGCAGATGTTCACGGTGCTGTTCGCGATGGGCCGGATCCCCGGCTGGATCGCCCACTGGATCGAGATGCATCACTCCCCGACGAAGAAGATCTGCCGGCCGCGGCAGATCTACAGCGGCCAGACGCTGCGCGAGTTCGTGCCCATCGACCGGCGCTGATCGGTCGCGATTCGGCCGGTCAGCCCCGGCCGCGCTTGCCGCGGAAGAAGTCGCTGAGGATCCGCCCGCACTCGGGGGCGAGGACGCGGCCGACGTGCTCCACGCGATGGTTCAGCCTGGCGTCGTCGAACAGCCGGTACAGCGACTCCACGGCCCCGGCCTTGGGGTCGGGCGCCCCCCACACCACCCGCGGCACCCGCGCCTGGACGATCGCCCCGGCACACATCGGGCACGGCTCGAGCGTGACGTAGAGCGTGCAGCCTTCCAGCCGCCATGAGCCGAGGGCGGCCGCAGCCTGCGTGAGGGCGATCATCTCGGCGTGGGCCGTCGGGTCGGCGAGCTGCTCCCGCTGGTTATGGGCGCTGGCCACGATCCGCCCCGCCGCGACGACGACGGCCCCCACCGGGACCTCGTCCTGTTCCTCGGCCTGCCGTGCCTCGTCGAGCGCGAGCCGCATCCAGCGGTCGTGCGGGCTGCCCCCCGGAATCTGCGGATCGTCGTCGAAAGCATCCATGGACGAATACTCTAGGCCGCCCCGCGGGCCGCGGACAAATGCCGCGCCGGCGGCGCCTGCCACGCCGCCCGGTCCCGCCGCTTGGGCCGCCGGGAAAATCGGCTACCATTGTCGTTCGAGACCCGCCCCCCTCCCGAGACGCACCGATGGATCCCGTCACGCTCCTCCTTCGCTGGGCCCACGTGCTGGCGGCGATCATCGCCATGGGGGCGCTGGTCTTCAGCCGCTTCGCCCTCCTCCCCGCGCTCGACGTGCTCGACGCCGCCACCCGCGACCGGCTCCATGACGCGCTCCGGCGCCGCTGGCTGCCATGGGTCATCGGCGCGATCACGGTGCTCCTGGCGAGCGGCCTGGCCAACTTCCTCCTTTTCAACGGTCGCGTCAGGGCGGAGCAGTGGGGGGCCGGCGGGTGGATGCGCGAGACCTCGTATCACGCCCTGTTCGGTGTCAAGTTCCTCCTCGCGCTGGTGGCCTTCTACTTCGCCAGCGGCCTCGTGGGCCGCGGCGCGGGCACGCAGTGGATCCGCGACGATCGGGCCAAGTGGCTCTCCGTCACACTCGGGCTGATGCTCGCGGTCGTCCTGCTGTCGGGCTGGATGCGGCAGCTGCACACCGGCCCCAACCAATCGACCGACGGGGGCGTGTCGCTGGACCGCCCGGCGACGGCCCGCATCATGACAGGCCACTCCGGAGAGGCTTCCGATGGACAAGAAGGACAAGAAGCGGATCGACGTCCTGCAGCAGAAGATCGCCAAGCTCCAGCAGCTGCTGGCGGGGGCCAAGAAGCAGCCCGATGACCCCGCGGAGGTGCCGCGGCTGGAGAAGGACCTGGCGGCGGCGCATGCCGAACTGGCCGGCCTGAAGAACGCACGCTGACCGGTCGATGCCGGATGGAGTCGAAGGACATGGGGTTGTTCTCGGGGTGGTTCGATCGTCCCCGACAGGTCGACCTGTGGCAGCGGTTCGAGCGGCTCAGGGAGAGCCAATCGGGCACGATGTCCGCCTTCTACAAGGTCCGCGAGATCGGCAGCGGGCGGATCCTCGGACTCAAGGTCGTGGATCGTGCGAAGCAGGACCCAATCGAGTCCCGCTACAAGGGCCTGGGCAAGCCCAGTGAGGGTGAGATCGGCGCGAAGATCGAGGCCGACAATGTCGTCCGCACGGTGGAGTGGGGCGTCTCGACGACCAACGAGCCGTTCGTGGTCACGGAATTCATCGATGGCGTCCTGCTGCATTCGCTGATCATGGGCCGGCGCGAGTTTCCCCCGGCCGAGCGACCGTTTCAGGCGGCGCAACGCATCGATCTCGTCCGCCAGGCGGCGGCAGCGATCGGAGCCGTACACGCCGCCGGGTTCGTGCATCGCGACATCTGCCCGCGGAACTTCATGCTCCGGCCCGACGGCCGGCTCGTGCTCTTCGACTTCGGGCTCGCGGTGCCCGACAAGCCCGCGTTCCTCCAGCCCGGCAACCGGGTCGGCACACCGAACTACATGGCGCCGGAGGTCATTCGCCGCCGCCAGGCCGACCGGCGGCTCGACATCTTCTCCTTCGGCGTGACCGCCTACGAAATCTGCACGGCCACGGCACCGTGGCCGCGTGGCAACACGGGCAAGACGGCGCTGCAGCACGACCAGCCGCCGGCCGACATCCGCGGTCACTGGGCGGAGATTCCGGAGCCGCTCGCCGCGGCCATCATGGCCTGCCTGGCCGCCGACCCAATGCAGCGGCCGCCGACCATGGCGCGCGTCCTGCGGATGGTCTCGGGAGTCGAATCCGCGCGGCCGGGCCGCTGATTTTCGGGCGGCCCGATCCCCGGGCCTTGATCGGGGCCCGATTCGACCCTAGCCTTACGCTCCCCGGAGCCGCATTGCAGCGGTCGCATCGGTGACGACACCGTGGTCGTGCCGCTGCGACGAGCCGCCGGGCCGAGCCGCCGAAACGAGGAGGATGCCGACGATGACGATGGACAAGAGCCTGCGTGTTCGCAAGGGATCCTCGAGCGCCCGGGGCGTGCTCACCCGTGCCGAGCGGATCACCAAGTTGCAGGAGACGGAGCGCTGGACCGAGGGCCGCAGCCCGATCGGCCTGCCGAAGGTGCGGGTCCAGAAGATGGCCATGAAGAAGAAAAAGAAGGCCAAGGACGAGGCCGCCGAGGGGGCAGCCGCCGCCAAGCCCGCCGCCGGCGCGAAGAAGAAGTAGTCCTCGCGGCCGACCGCGGCATGCGAGCGGGGCCTGTCCGTCAGCGTCCGGGACGCATGACCAACTCGGCCGCGGCGCGACCGGAGGCGATCACCTGCGGGATGCCGACACCCCGGTAGGCAGCCCCCGCCAGCGCCAGCCCTCCGAGCCGCTCCGCCGCCGCCTCGATCGCCGCGACGCGGCCGAGGTGGCCGACGTGATACTGCGGCATGGCGGCATGCCAGCGATCGACCTGCTCGAGGAGCGGTTCGCCGCGCACGCCGACGAGCGTGGCGAGCTCGTGCCGGGCCCGGTCCACGAGCGCGGAGTCGTCGCACGCGACGGCCTCCGGATCGAGGGCGCCGCCCACGAAGACCCGCAGCAGCACGCAGCCCGGCGGAGCACGACCGGGAAACTTCGCGCTCGAAAAACTGACGGCGAGGATGCTCCGCCCCGCGGTTCGGGGCACGACCATGCCGGCAGCGTCAAGTGGATGGGCGACGTCGGAGCGGCGAAAGCCCAGCGAAACGACCGCCGATCCGGCGTACTCGATCGCGGCGAGGTCGCGCGACAGGGCGGGATCAGCGCCGGCCAGCAGGCGGGCGGCGGCCGGGGCGGGGGTCGCAATGACCACGGCGTCGGCCGTCAGTGGCGTTGGCTCTTCGGCGGCGAACGTCACCCGCCAGCCGCCGTCGGGAACGCGTGTCACGGCCGCGGCGCTGCCGTGCACGAACCGCACACCGCGCTCGCGGAGCACGTCTGCCAGGCGGGCGGGAAGCGTCTCGATTCCACCGGCGAACGTGAGGAACTGGCCGTAGCGGGCGCCGGCCACCGCGCCGGCGCGGTCCGCCGTCCGCCGGCGGCTCCGTTCGCCGCGCCACAGGGAGCCGCTCTCCCGCTCCATGGCGAGAAACTCGGGACACGCCGCCGCCATGCTCAACCGGGCCGGGTCGGCCGTCCAGATGCCGGCCGCGAGCGGCTGCACGAGCCGCTCGAATGCCTCGCGGCCGAGCCGCCGGACCACGAACGCTTCCAGTGACTCGTCGTCGTCGCCGGGTGGCGGCCGCCGCACCGGCACGAACGGCTCGGCGAGCACCCGCAGCCGCCCCGCCGCGGAGAGCAGTGGCGTGCCGAGAATGCCGCCGATCAACGACGGGGCGAGGAGGCGGAAGCCGTCGGGCGCCGGGAACGCCCTGCCGCGGCCCCAGATCAGGGCCCGGCGCACGGCGGGATCGACGCCGACGAATTCGGGCTCCAGCCCGATCCGCCGGGCGATCCCGATTGCCTCGGGGCGGGCGGCGAGGAACGTGTCGGCCGACCGCTCCACCAGCCAGCCGTCGCGGCGGACCGTGGCGAGGACCCCTCCGGCCCGGCCCGACGACTCCACGACGGTGACGCGCGGTTTCCCATCCGCGGCCATGTCTCCGCTGGCCGCCTCGGCGGCGGCGAGGCCAGCCATACCGGCACCAATCACGATCACGTGCCGGGGTGTCGATCGCTGCGGCATGGGCGTCGGAGAACGGAGACGGTCGGACACGCGAAAGGAGACGATCCGTCGCGGTTCGCCCGCGACGATCTTACCCATTCCCCGCCCCTTGCCGTGAGGGTGGGCCGCCGCGGCCGTGTTGGCGCTGCCCGCTGGCCCCGCAAGTCGGTCTGGACTGGGAAGCGTCGGAAGCCTACGGTCCGCGCCGCAGTGCGCCAGCTCCCTCGTTCGCGCTGACGTTCGACAGGTTCTCATCGCAGGAGAAAATCCCGTGTCCGTGCCGCGATCCCTGACTTGCCACTCCGTGCATCTTCTCGTGCCGGCGCTCTGCATCGCCACGGCCGTGCACGCGGCCGACACGCCGCGGAATTCACCGCGGACGTTGCTGCGACTCCCCGGGTGGGTCGAGACCTACGCCGACTCCCCCACGGGCGACGCCAGTGGCGGCGAGAACGACGACCCGGCCCCGCTCATTCAGGCGGCCGGCAGGCCGGGTGAGCAGGCGGAACTCGTGCCGGTCGCGGCAGCAAACCCGGCCACCGAACAACGCCAGCCGAAGCCGGCGGCCGCCGGCAAGCAGACCGGCCCGGTGCAGCGCTGGCTGACGGACCGGCTCGCCACGCTGCCCAAGCCGACGACAGCCGAGCCCGCGACTCCCGCGCAGCAACCGCTCAAGCCGGCTCCGGCGGAGCGCACGCCCGCCACCGATGCCAAGGTGCACGCGCCCGTGGCCGCCACGCCCGACGAGATGCCCACGCTGGCGGTCGACCCGGCCAGTTTCCGCGGCGCGCTGCCGGGCAAGACGACCCGGGCGCAGCTGGAGGAGTCGTGGGGCGCCGGCGAGGCCTTCGACCGCGGTGATGGTTCGACCGGCCTGTTCTGGAAGGTCGAGCCCTTCGAGCGGGTCGAGGTCTCGTTCGACGGCGACTCCGTCGGCTCGATCCGTGTCAAGCTCGGCGAACCGGTCGCCGTCGACGACCTGGCGAAGCAGCTGGAGATCGCCGACCTGCGAACCGTGTCGATCCTCGACGAGCAGGGCGTCTCGATCGGCGAGGTCTATCCGGAACGGGGCGTGATCCTCAGCGTCAAGCCGGGCACCCGGGTCGCGAACGCGATCCTCATCGAGCCGCTCGACCCCGAGTCGTTCGTGCTCCGTGCCGAGGGGGACATCGACACCTGCTCGGCCTATGCCGGCGCCGACCTCGAGTACGCGATCAAACTCGATCCGCGACACGTCCGCGCCCACCGCCTGTTGCTCGGCATGGCGACCGAGCAGGGCAAGTGGGAGCGGGCCCTCGATCTGGCCGAGACCGCCGTCAATCTCGACCCCGCCGACGCCTGGACCCAGCTGAAGCGGGCCGCGGTCCTGCTGGAGCTCGACCGGCCGGACGAGGCCCAGACTGTCCTGGAGGGGGTCAAGGGGCGGGAGAACGTGACGCCGCTCGTCACTGCGCAGGCCGAACGGCTCCTCGGCAAGGCGGCCCTGGACCGGGCCAAGCCGGACCATCAGGCCGCGGTCGCCCACTTCGCGGAGGCGATTCGCACCGCCGGGACGCTCGTCGTGAAGCGCTCGCCGACCGTTCAGTCGGCCGCCCGCGAGGTGATGCTCGACGCCCACCTCGGCACGGCACAGGCGATCGCCAAGGGCACCTGGCAGCAGAAGAGCCGGGTGATCCCCAAATGGGTCGCCCGTGCGGAGGCGCTCGTCAAGGACTTCAAGGGCCCCGAGGCCGAGCGCCAGGTGCTGGAGCTGCAACTCTGCCGCGGCGCCCTCGCGGCGGCGGCCGGCTCCACCGAGTCGATCGAACCGCTGCCGTGGGTGAAGCGGCTGCTGGAACTCCGCGACCGGATGGGGGACTCCGTCGCCGATCCGTGGCGGCGGCGGCAGCTCGACTGGGAGGTCGGCCAGGGTCTCGCCGACGCGCTTGCCGCCGCGCAGAGCCGGGGCGACACGACCGACGCGCTCGACAACGCCACGCTCACCGCCGCCTACCTCGAGCGCGGCGGCCAGCAGCGGCAGCTCACCGCAACGGAACGGAAGCAGGTCGGGGAGCTGATGTTCCGGATCGGGATCATGCACAGCCTGCAGCGCGGCGACCATGCCACGGCCGTGACCTGGTTCGATCGTACGGTGCCCCTCTGGGAGGGCAACGATGTGTTCGACCGCGATGGCGAGACGGGCCGACAGGGAGAGTGCTACGTGAGCATGGCGATCTCCTATTGGCAGGTCGACCGCCGCGAGGACGCCATGGCGCTCAGCCAGCGGGGCGTCGAACTGATGGTCGCCGCCGTCGAGAAGCAGTTTCTCGAGGAGCGATCCCTGTCGGTCGCCTACGGCAACCTGTCGACGATGTACGCCGAGGAGGGGGACGACGAGCGGTCGCGGAACTATGCCGAGCTGGCGGTCCGGGCCGAGGCCGCCGGCGCGGGAACGAAGCTCCGCTGAGCGGCTGCGGGTGACAAACGGTCCGGCTCAGCCGCGCCACTCGAGGCCGAGGATCGAGATGTCGTCGAGCGGGCCGGCGGGCGCGCACCATGCCTCCACCTCCGCCAGCAGCCCGGCCACGCTGGCCTCGAGCGGCTTGCCGCGCGAGCCGCTGATGCAGTCGGAAAGCGCCCGCTCGCCGTAGGGCTCCTGGCGGCCGTCCATCGCCTCCGGCACGCCGTCGGAATACAGGTAGATGCGATCGCCCGGTGCGAGCTGCAGCGACTGCTGCTGATACCCCACCTCCGGGACGAACGCGATCGGAAAGCCCTCGGCACCGTGAAACTCCGGCTCCCCGCCCCCGGCCGGCAGCCGCAGCAGGGCCGGATGACCGCCGCAGACGTAGTCGAGCCGGCCCGTCGGCAGGTGGAGCACGCCGTACAGGAGCGTGAAGTACAGGCCGGAGAACTCGTCGGCCTGGAACAGGTGGTTGAGCTGTGTCGCCACGTCGGCCGGCGCCGTGACCACGACCCGGCCGTCCGCTCCCTGCCGGACGAGGAGCGACGAGTCGGAGATCTTCGGCGTCAGGAAGCGGCCGACGGTCACGGCCATCAGCGACGACGGGACGCCGTGGCCGCTGACGTCGACGACGAACAGGCCGGCATGCTCGGCGTCGAGCGGGAAGACGTTGAGAAAGTCGCCGGCCAGCCCCTCGCAGGGAATGTACCGCCAGGCGACGTCGGCCGGTGGAATCGCCACGTCGGCCGCGGGCAACAGCGACCGCTGCACCTTGACCGCCGCCTTGAGGTCGCGGACCATGCGGGCGTTGATCCGCGAGATTTCGTCGTTGCGATCGGTCAATTCCTCGTTCGTCTTTTGCAGGCTGTCGCGGGCGACCGACAGCTCCTGATTGGCGACGACGAGTTCCTGGTTCTTGGTGACGGCGTTCTCGAACGTCGAGACGAGGAGGTTGAGGACCTGCTGCCGGCCGGCCTTGACGCGAAACGTCTGCCCGGCGAGCGACACCTCGAGCGTCCCCTCGGCCTCGGCCGCCGCCTCCGTGAGGGGTGTCGCGAGGAGCGACTCCATGCGCGAGAGGAGATAGTCCGGCTCGTAGGGCTTGGTGACGTAGTTGTCGGCCCCGGCGTCGAGCCCGCGGATGATGTCGATCGGGTCGGAGAGCGTGGAGAGGAGAATGAAGGGGATGGTCCGCAGGGCGGGATCGGTCTTCACCGCCTTGCAGAACTCGTAGCCCGTCATCACCGGCATCTCGATGTCGGAGATGATGATGTCGGGCCGCCGCTCGCGGACGAGCGCCAGGGCGTCGGCGCCGGTCTCGCCCCAGCGGACCTCGTGGCCGGCCTCGATCAGCCGGCGCTGGAGCATCCGGGCCTGGATCCGGCTGTCCTCGGCGATGACCACGTGCACGCCGCGGCCGGCCGGTGCGGAGCGGTTCTCGTCCACGCGGCACCCTTCCTCAGGTGAACGTGGCGAGGGCGGCTTCGGCATCCTTGTGGATGCTGAACAGCTTGTCGAGGCTGGTGAGCTTGAAGACCTGGAAGATCTCCGGCCGGATGGAGCACATCTTCAGCCGCCCCTGGGCGCCGGAGATCTTGCGGTGCAGCTGGCCGAGCAGGCCGAGCATGGCGCTCGACATGAACTCGACGTTGCCGAAGTCGAGGAGGACGTCCGGACCGGAGGCCTTGCCGAGGAGCGTGGTGACGTCGGTGCGGATCTCGTCGAGGACCGTGTCGTCGAGAATCTTCTTGTCCTTGAAGGCGACCATGTGGACGTTCCCCTTCTTGCCGGTCAGGATCCTGCGAAACTGTTCCATCTCACCCTCCGGTTCGGCTGCCGATGGCGGACCCCAACGGCCTCGCCGACCGGAGCAGACTACCCTGCCCCGCGCTGGCCCGCCAGCAGCGCCACCGCAAGCGGCGATCAGGGCTGCTTCTGCCGCTCGAAGCGAAGCGGCTTGGCATCGGCCGGCGCCCCGGCGGGAGAAAACTCGAACGCGTCGGGCCCCTTGGCCGCGACCTTGCCAGCCATCGTGCCGGCCTTCTCCGTGACCAGCGCGATGGCGTCGGCAGCGGTCTCGATCGTGCCCGACAGCTCCAGCGCCGGCCTGCCGTCCGGGGTCGCCTTCCAGGAGAACGTCGAGTCGGCGCCGATCGAGAGCACGATCGTGTCCTTGCCCGAGGTCGCCTTCCACGTCCCCACGAGATCGGTCTCGGGGGCCGCTGCCGGCGCGGACTCGCCGGCGTCGGCCGCGGGCTTCGGCTCGGCCTCGGCCTCGGCCGGTGGCGGCTGGAGCGAGGCGAGCAGCCGCTTCGCCACCTCGTCCCTGGGCTGCTTGGCGACCACGACTTCCAGCGGCTTGCGGGCCGCCTCGCCATGCCCGGCGACGAGGTAGTGGTAGGCGAGCACGAAATGCGCCGCGGCGTCGTCGGGATTGGCGCGGCAGGCGGCCTCCAGCTTGCGGAGTTGTGCCGTGTAGGCGTCGACCGACTCGTAGACATTGCTGACCGTCGTCCAGTCCATGCCCGGCGCCGAGGCGAGCACCACGTTGACGGCGGCAGCGGCTTCGGCGTAGCGGCCCAGCGCGAACAGGGCCAGGGCCCGCAGTTCATGGATCACGGTGTCGCCCGGGGCCCGCTTCACGCCCGTGTCGAAGGCCGCCAGGGCGCCGGCGTAATCACCCTCCTTGAACCGCGCCAGGCCGTCGTCGACCGCGGCGTTGACCTCGTCCCTGGCCGGGGGCTGGATCACCGGCTGGCCCGCATCGGGCACCGCGGTCACGGTGGCGGCAGCGGCAGGCGCGTAACTCTCGACGGCGATCGGCTGCGAATAGTCGTAGGGTGAGGCGGCGACCACGGTCGCCGGCACGGTGGAGTAATACGGGTTCACGTAGGGCGTGCCGTAGCCGATCCCCCAGGCGTTGCTGGCCAACGAGAGCGCGCCCCAGGTGGCGGCGCCGACGGCGACGGGCGCCCACCAATTGCCGGTCCAACAGCTGTTGTACCAGCCGCCGTAGTGCGGGTTGACATAGCCGTTGTTCCAGTTGTTGGCCCAGCCACCGTTCCAGCCCGGGTAGCCCCAGCCTCCGCCCACGTTGACGTTGTTGAAATTATTGTTGTTGAAGTTGTTGAAGTTGTTGCCGTTCCAGTTGCCGCTGTTCCAGAACGCGTTGCCGTTACCGGGACGGTTCCAACCGGCTCCGGGACGGTTGCCGCCGATGCCCGGTCTGTTGCCCTCCCATCCGGGGCGGTTGCCGCCGCCGGGTCGATTGAAGGCACCGAGGTCTCCGGGCAGCGTCGTCGGGCGATTGCCGCCGATGCCGGGGCGATTCCCCCCCAGACCCGGCCTGTCGCCACCGATCCCGGGGCGATTCCCGCCCAGCCCCGGCCGATCGCCGCCGATCCCGGGCCGGTTGCCCCCCTGGCCCGGACGGTTGACGGTCCCGAGGTCGCCGGGCAGCGTTGTCGGCCGATTGCCGCCGATCCCTGGCCGGTCACCAGGGCCGAGTGTTCCCGGCAAAGTCGTCGGCCGATTCGCGCCGAGTCCTGGCCGGTCACCCGGGCCGAGTGTTCCGGGCAAGGTCGTCGGCCGATTCCCACCGATTCCTGGCCGATTTCCCCCCTGTCCAGGCCGATCGCCACCGAGCCCAGGCCGGTCGCCACCAGCGCCGGGACGGTTGCCGCCGGCGAGGTTGCCAGGCGCGGGCGCTGGCCGATTCAGACCGGGACCGCCGACGCCCCCCTGTGGAAACGCCGGCCGGTTGACGGCGCCGAGTCCGGGGCGCGTCACGGGGCCGGCAGGCCGCGTCATCGGGCCGGCGGGCCGCGTCATGGGACCGGCGACACCACCCGGAGCGGGTGCGGGCATCGGCGCCGGCCGCGTCGCGAAGCCACTGCCAGGCCGGCTGGCCACGCCAGGACCGACACCACCGCCACCTGGCCGCACGCCCCCAAGACCGGGACGCACCGCGGCGGCGGGGGGAGCGGGCCGCTGCACGGCTCCCGCATTCGGCAGCGCGGGCCGGGCCATGTTCGGACGCTGCGCCGCCCCCATGCTCGGCCGTTGGAAGTTTTGCACCTGGGGCCGCGCGGCCGGCATCTGCGGACGCGCGACCGGGGCCTGCGGCCGCGCCGCCGGCATGCGGGGCCGCGCCGCGGGCATCTGCGGGCGTGCCGCCGGCGCGTGGGGCCGGGCGTGCGCCGCCGCGCGGCCGCCGCCACCCCCGGCCCGCCCCACCGACGGGCGGGCCTGGGCCACGGAGCCGAACACCGTGCCGACAACCGCAAGGCCCGCGGCCAGCGACCGCAATCCAGGGAACATCGCACGCATGGTCATCGCCATCCTTTCGCACTCCGAAGAAATCGTCCGCTCACGTTCGATGTCACGGCAACCCGTCCGGCCGGCTCAGCGGCCCTCGACGGGCTTGGCTCCGCCTTCCGCAGCCCCGGGCGCGGGAGGCTTGCGGGCCACGACGACCCGGAAATCCGGCTCGGCCGACCCAGCGATCACCCGATCGGTGCTTTCGATCACGAAGTGGTCGGCATCCTGCTGCGCGATCATCACGGTGGCCGAGCCGCTGCTGCCGTCGGGCATCGTCGCCTCCGACTTCACGATCCAGCCGTTCTCGCCGGCGCCCCACTCCCCCTCGCTGAAGCCGCCATCGGAGTCGAACGTCCAGGACCGCAGTTCCCCCTTGACCGCATCCCAGCCGATCCGCTGGACGCTCTTGCCGCCCGGCTTGCCGCCGATGGCGACGTTGAACTCACCAAGCAGGAAATTTCCGTCCTCGCTCCAGCGGTAGGAGATCGCCGTCCGCCCCTCTGGGCTTTCGTCCACCCAGTCGCCCACCATCCAGTCGAGGGCGGCCAGCATTTCCCGCGGCGTCGGCGTCGGGTCGTCGGCAAACTCGCGGTACGACGCGATCGGCCAGCGATCGGCCTGCTTGACGCGCACGGCGACGTAACGCATCTGGGCGACGGCGGCGTCGGCGACAGCCGTGATCCGCCGGACACCCTCCTCGACCACGACGGCGTCGCCGATCGACCGGGCGGCAGTCACCTCCATGTCGAGCGCGGCCTTGGGAAACTTCTCGAAGAACTTCGTGAACAGGTCCTTGACCGCAGCCCGCCCGGCGAACACGTTGCCATCCTCGTCGACGAGTTCGCCCGCCTCGAGGTACATCCCGGCGATCGCAGCGGCATCTCCGGCGTTGAAGGCCTTGACGGTCGCGGCAGCCTCGGCCTGGATAATGCCCTCGATCTGACGCCCGGCAGCCTCGGCCTGCGCTGGCCGAGCCTGCTGCACCTGGCCCTGCACCTGCACCTGCACCTGCTGCTGGGCCCAGGCCGTCGTCGTCAGCGTCAGACAGGCGACCAAGGCTGCGGCCCCCGCCACCAGGGGCCCACGCCGATCGTTCCCACACCGATCGATCCCACACCGATCGATCCCACACCGATCGATCCCACACCGATCGATCCCACACCGATCGATCATGGGCCGGATCGCTGCGCCGTGCCGTGCTCCACTGAACCGCGCCGTCATGTCTCGTCTCCCCTGCCTCGGAAAATGCGCTCGGGACCTGTCCCGTCAAGCATCCATATTTCGGTGACCGGTGCAAGCGTTCGCCGCGGCGCTGCCTCGTGCATCGGGGCCGGCCCCTTGCAGCCCGCCGGTCGGCGGCGGTACGCTCGCCACCCACTCGATGCCCCGCGATCACCGCCGGTGATCGCCCCCACAACGACGCCGGAGACAAACGATGGCCGCCCCCGTGAAGCAGGTTTTTTCGCTGTTCGAAGAGTTCAAGAACTTCGCCTTCAAGGGGAACGTGATCGACCTCGCCGTGGGCGTGATCATCGGCGGCGCCTTCGGCAAGATCGTCTCCAGCATGGTCGACAACCTGCTCATGCCCGCGATCAACGTGATCATGCCGGGGGATGGCAGCTACCGCGACTGGGCGATCGTGGTGAACGACAAGAAGATCCCCTACGGCGCCTTCCTCGGCGACGTGGTCAGCTTCGTGATCCTCGCCGCGGCCCTTTTCCTGTTCATCGTCAAGTTCCTCGGCTGGCTGATGAAGTCGAAGGCGGCGGAGACCGCCGCCCCGCCGGAGCCGCCGAAGCAGGAACTGCTGCTGACGGAAATCCGCGACCTGCTCAAGAACCGCTAGGCCGCACCCGGCCGCGGTCCATCGCCGGCTCGCCGGCGCCGTCGCTAGGCGGCTCGTGAACCCGCGATCGCCCCCCCGAACAGCGTCCGCCGGGCGACGCTCCACCAGCCCGGCCTGTCGAGCGCCAGGTAAGGGGAATCACCGGGCAGGCTGGCCACGAGGTACTCGTGGGCGGCCTGCAGGTTGTGGTAGGGCATCGACGGAAACAGGTGGTGCAGGGCGTGGTAGCGGATCGAGAACGGAAAGAACAAGAGCGTCAGCGGGTCGTTGCCTGTGAAGTTGCATGAGTCGGCGATGTGGTCTTCGAGCCCCACGCGGCTGCCGTCGCCGGCGAAGTGGTGGTCGGCCAGCTGCCGCAGCTGGTTCATGGCCACCGTCGCCAGGGCCAGCAGGTAGAGCTGCGGGATCCGCGTCCACTCGTTGACGCCGAGGATCACGAGCGTCGGGATCAGGGCGGCCCGCAGGAAGCAGGGGATCTCGACGGCCAGGATCGCCAGCCGGTCGGTGGCCGTGAGCCGGCGCTCGTAGCGGCGGTTGAACGTCAGCGCCGACGCCTTGCGCAGCGTCCACTCGCGCAGCCGCGGATGCAGGAACGTCAGCGGCACGAGCAGGAACCGCAGGAAGACGAGGAGCGGAAAGGCGACGACGTACAGCAGGTAGCCGGCCAGGCTCGCCGCGTTGCCCCCTTCGAGAACGTTGGCCACGTACTCCGGATCCTCGGCCGTGCCGTAGAACCGCTGACTGTGGTGGTCGCGGTGATGCCGGGTGAAGAACGGGCTCGGTGTCAGCAGAATGACGCCCGCCAGCGCGTTCCAGGCCAGCTTGAACCCGGGAAGCTCCTCGTGACCCAGGTGACAGACCTCGTGGATCAGCGATCCGAGGCGGTAGAGCCAGAAGGCCGCGATCGGAAAGGCGATCGCCTGCTGCCACGACCAGGCCGCGGCCGTCAAGTAGACCGACGTCGCCAGGTAGGCGGCCGTGATGCTGACGAGGAAGTCGGTCCAGTACCGCCACGGCGCGACGCGGAAGAAATCGGCGTCCGCGTCCCGAATCGCATGCCGGGCGTCGCGGATCCAGCCCCCCGGCTCGGCCCCGGCGGCCGGGGGTGATGTCTCGGGCCATGCAGCCGCCGCGATCTTCCCTGTCCGCATGCTTTCCGCCTCCGGTGCGTTCGAACCGGCGGTATTTCAGCAGACGCCGCCGCCGGGCACCAGCCCCGCCGGCGGAAAAGAGCGGGGGGGCCGGACGATCGGTCGTCCGGCCCCCCCTTATTTCCTCAGCGCGTGACGCCTTCCGCGTGCTTACTTGCAGCGACGGCAGCCACGACGGCAGCCCTTCGCCTTGCCACAGCAGTCACCGGCGGCAGCACCACCGGCACCCGCGTCGCCGCAGCCGCCGCAGGCACCTTCGCCGCCGGCAGCGCCGGCACCGTCGGCACCGGCACCGCAGCCGTCAGCAGCCACCTCGACGGCGACCGTGACGCACTTCTGCACCGGCACTTCCTTCGTCACCGTGTGGGGGACGCGGACCGAGTAGCTCTCGGTCTTCGTCTCGGGGACGGAGTCATACACCGTCACGGTGAACGACTCTTCCTTCTGCTGCGGGACCATGACCGTGTACGAGACCTCCTTGGTCATCGTCTCGGGCACGCACTTGGTCACCTGGTACTCCCGAGTCTTGGTCTCGGCCTTGTACTTGGTGACGCTCACCTTCCGGCTCTTCTGCTCCGGAACGTGCTTGGTGACCGTGTAGGTCCGGGTCCGCTGCTCCGGCACGCAGGTCGTGACGGTGTAGTTGCGGGTCCGCTCCTCGGCACGGTACTTGGTGACGGAGACCTTGCGGCTCTTCGTCTCCGGCACGTGCTTGGTGACCGTGTACGTCCGAGTCTTCTCCTCGGCACGGTACTTGGTGACGGAGACCTTGCGGCTCTTCGTCTCCGGCACGTACTTGGTGACCGTGTAGGACCGGGTCCGCTCCTCGGGGCGGCACTTCGTGACCGTGTAGGTCCGGGTGCGCTCCTCGTCACGGCACTTGGACACGCTGACCATCCGGCTCCGCTGCTCCGGACGGCACTTGGTCACGTTCACCGTGTGGGGAACCTCCTCGGTCACGCACTCGTAGGTGGTGACGGGGACTTCCTTGGTCTCACACGTGGGAACCCAGACCCGCTTGCAGCAGGTCTTCGACGGGCAGGGGCAGCCGTTGGCGTCGACGCCGCCACCGACCTCGACCTGCTGCGTCTCCCAGTGACCGCCACGGACCTGCACCGTCTTCGTGCCCTGGACCGGGACCCGCTTCTGCACCTTGTGGGTGTGGGTCACCTGCTCGGTGTAGGGAACGTTCACCGTGTAGGTCTGCTCGACCTGCTCGGTGTAGGGAACCTTCACCGTGTAGGTCGAAACCTTCTCCTCGGTGTAGGGCACCATCACCGTGTAGGTGGCGGTCTTCTGTTCCTGGACCGGGACGTTCACCGTGTAGGTCTGCTCGACCTCTTCGGTGTACGGGACCTGGACCGTGTAGGACGCGGACTTCTCCTCCGACACGGGCACCATCACCGTGTAGGTCTGCTCGACCTCCTCGGTGTAGGGAACCTGGACCGAGTAGGTCGAGGTCTTCTCTTCCTGCTTCGGAACCATGACCGTGTAGGTCGCGGTCTTCTCCTCGGACACCGGAACGTGAACCGTGTAGGTCTGCTCGACCTCCTCGGTGTACGGGACCTGGACGGTGTACTCCGCCGTCTTGGTCTCCGTCACGTTCTTGTTGACCGTGTAGTTCACGGTCTTGGTCCGAGTCTCGGGAACCTGCACGGTGACCGTGCGGGTCTTCGTCTCGGTCCGCGGAACCCGCTTCGTGACCGTGTAGGTCCGCTCGCGGGTCTCGGTGGTGTACTCAGTCGACGTGACCGTCTTCATCTCGGTCACGTACTGCCGCTGATACACCGTCTTGGTACCGCCGCAGGCCGCGCCGGCGGAGGCACCACCACAACCACCCTCACAACCACCGCTGACGACGGCGCCGCTCTCGCAGCCACCGGCACAGCCGCCGTCGCAGGCACCGCAGTCAGCCGCCCACGTGCTCGTGCACAGGGCGACGACGGCACAGGCCGGCATCAGGCAGGAAAGAACTTTGCGAATCACGCAGACCTCCAAGGAAAAAAAGGAACGGAAACCAGAAAACCCGAGCAGGTTTTTTCGAACGCGCCCGAACGTTCGGTCGGTCGAAGAGACCCTTCTCTTCTGACGACCGAATGACTCGGCCGCCTGATAAGATGGATAGATTACGTTGACTAAACCGGCATGCAAGGGGCCGGGGGAAAAGCTGATGGGGGATTTTTTGCCTCCCCTCGTTTCCGTCAAAACAAGCCTCAACCGCGGAAAATCGTTCGTTTGGCATGACCGCAGCCCGGCCGGTCCGGGCGACACTTGGTGAAACGCCCACGCTTTCCCGCCAGAATGTGGGGTCGGCCGGTCGGAAAACCGCCCCCCCGTTGGAACGTCGGTTACCCCGGCCTGAACAGGGCCCCCACGAGCCGGGAGAGGAGCCAGAGCGTCCCCACGGGGAGCACGATCGTGGAGATCGTGAAGTAAATGGCGAGGTTGACGATCGACTCTCCCACCGCGGCCAGCGACTCGTAGAGCCGACGGGCCTTGTCGCCGAGCGCGTCGACCGGGTTGTAGCGCTCGTACCAGGGCCGCTTCGCGTCGCTCGTCTCCACCTGCTCGATGGTCTGCGTGGTGGCGCTGACGGCCGCCGCGGCCTGCTGGTAGCCGGTTTCCAGAAACCGCTCGGCCACCCAGGAATCGATCCAGCCCGCCGTCGGCAGGGCGAGCCGGGCGAACAGGGCCACGCCGAACAGCCGCCGGCTCCAGCCCATGAGCGACGTCCGCGACCGGCCGGCGCAGACGGCGGCTCCGACGAGCGCCACGAACCCCGGCACGAACAGCCACCAGCCGAGCGTCCGCCCGATCTGCATGCCGAGACGCTGCACGCCGAGTGCCGTCGTGCTCGTGAGCAGCAGCGCCCCGTACTGCTCGACGAGATCGTTGACCGGATCGAGCGCCTGGCCGATGCCGATGCTCCCCCCGGGCCCGAAACTGAAACTCACCTCCGAACTCTGGGCGAGCGAGATCGCGCTGTCGAGCCCGCGGGTGGCGGCGAGCGCCGCGAGCGTGCGGGCGAAGGTCGCCTCCATGTAGGCATCGCCGCGCGAGTCGGCCAGCGGGGCGAAGAGCAGGAGCACCGCCGCCGCGGCCGCCACCTGGAGCAGGCCGCGGGCGGCCGGCTCACGCAGCGTGGCCGGCAGGAACGTCAGCCACTCGCCCCCGGCGACGCGGCCGATCCAGCCGTCGAGCCCCGTCGTACCCGTCTCCGCCGCGTCGGCCATCGCAGGTCCCTCCGAGATTGCTCCGCCCGTCGCTCACCTCTGCGGCCTGTCCGCCAACACCGGCCGCATCACCGCCGCGCGGCGGGCGTTGCCGATCGTGCTCGGATGCTGACCGTCTGCAAGGAAGCACTCCGGGGCCGGCCGGCCGTCGGCGCCGAGGAAGGCGGCTGCCGCGTCGAGGTAGACGATGTCCCGGGCCGGACCGGCCGCCGGATCGGGCGTCGCCTTGCGGTCGATCCAGGCCAGGATCTCGGCATTCGCCTCCTGCTGCCGCGGCCATTGCTCCCAGCGTTTCAGCGTGGGGGAAATTCCCAGGTAGACGATCCGCGCCCCCGGCGTGATGCGGCCGATCTCCTCGACGACCCGGGCGAACGCCGCTTGCACCTCCTCCGCAGTCCGGCCATCGGCAACGTCGTTCGTCCCCGCGGCGACGACGACCAGCCGCGGCCGGACCGGCTCGAGCAACGGCCCGAGATGGTCGGCGAGTTCGCTCAGCCGGCAGCCGGGCACGCCCCGGTTGACGACGTCGAGCCCGGGAAAATCCTCGGCCAACGTCTGCCACGTGCTGATGTTCGACGAGCCGAGCAGGCAGATGCCCCCCGTCCGCGGAGCGGCCGCCCGGTCCCGCTCCGTGAGCGCCGCCAGTTCCTCCTCCCAGCGGGTCGGCGGGGCGGCCTCGACGGCCATCGGGGCCGGCGCCGGCGCGGCAGCGGTCGGCGCGACCGGCGGGGGGGAGGGGACGACGGCCTGCTGCGGCGCCGTCGGGCCCGTCTTGGCCAGCGTCTTGGCGAGCGTCTTGGCGAGCGGCAGGGGGAAGACGCGATTCCAGTCGGTCTTCATGCGGACGACCTGCCAGCCGTGCCGCGCGGCCGCCTCCAGCGACTCACTCCGCGGCTCGCCGTAGGCCATCTCACGGTCGTCGTCGTCGTGGAGGACGAGCAGTTGCAGGCCCGGGCGCGGGCCCCCCTGCGACCAGCGGAGCATCTCGATGTCCCCCCCGGTGCCGACGTTGCCAGCCGCGAGGATCGGCCGCCTGCCGATCTGCTCCGCGATGCTGACCGGTTTTTGTGCCCGGTCGTTGAACACACGCAGTTCGGGGAGCACGACCAGTTCCAGGTCCCTCCCCTGCCCCTCGACCGAGCCGCCGGCCGAACCCCCGACCGAGGCGGCCGCTTCCCGGAGGCTGGTGGCCGGCCGGGAGGCAATCACCCGCTCCGGGACGATGCCGTGCCATTCCGCGGACGCCGGGCGGAGGAAGTTCAGCCCGCTCCCCGAGCAGATCCAGACCGCGAACCCGCGCGCCTCGAGCAGCCGGATCAGCTCGCGCATCGGCTGGTAGCAGGTCTCCCCGAGCGGGACGCCGAACAACGGATGGCGGGCGGTGCGGATGAACTCCATGGCATCCGCCTCGATCCGCTCCGGCGACTCGCCGGCAAGCGTGGCGAAGGTCAGCTCGACAAGTTGCTGTCGCCCCAGCCGGCGCACGAGGTCGTAGTCCCCGGTGAGGAGCGTTGCATACGGTTCCTCGTCCGCGATCTCCGGCCGCCGCTCGGCGAGGGCACGGATGCGATCGACGAGGAACATGCCGTGGGCGAGCGGCTTCTCGCAGATCAGCGTGCCGTCGTGATCGAAGACGGCAACCCGCTCGGCCGGGGGCACGAACGTGTCGCTCCCCTCGCGGGTCACGGCCGCGACGAAGTCGAGGATCGCCTTCTTCGCCGGGCCGTCGTTCCAGCTCGGCAGCGGATCGACGACGGCCGCCGCCGGCGCGGGCCGCGGCGGCACCACCGGCTCGACCACCGGACCGGTCAGCGGCGTGGAGCCGAACCAGATCGCGACCCCGAGCAGGCCGAGCGCGATGAGAGGCACCCAGATCGCCGACGCGGTGCTCCCCTCCCCGGCTGGACCAGCGGCCGAAGACTTTCCCGTCTCGGCCCCGTGGGATTGATCGTCGTGTGCTGCCGTTGGTCCGTGCGTTGACATGACCCGCTCCCTCGCTTCCGGTGTCCGGGCGCGATCCCGCGACGGAACCACTCCCACTGTCCACCTTACCGTCCCGTCGGGCAAACGCGAGCCGCGTTCCGGGCGCTGCCAGCGGCGCCAGCGACCCTGTGCGCGGGAGGCAGGAGCGGCTAGGATCCGGATTCCCGGGGCAGGGCATTTCCCCCCTCGGTCACGACACGGAGCGTCGTCCATGACCATTCGCACCATCCGAGCCACGTTCTTCATCGCCACAGCGGCATGTCTGCTCGCCGGTTGCTCCTCGGCGACGGTCCGGCGCGACGATGCCAGTCGCGGCACCCCGGCTGCCGAAGCGGCCCGGGCCAGCCGGGTCTCCCGGCCACCCGACGTGACCAGCCGGCCGAGGGCATTCCGTCTCGCAGACGCCGACGTTCGCCAGGCCGACGTCCGCCATGCATCCGGCGCGACGCCGCCCGCCATGCCGCTCCTCGCGCAGCCGGCGGCCGCAGCGCGGCCGAGCAACGGCAGTTCACCGGCCACGCGGCAGGCGGTCCAGCACCCGTCGGCCGGCGAGATCCGCGGCATGATGCGGGACTATCTCCGGGCCTTCAATCGGCACGACGCCGCGGCGCTCGCCTCCCACTGGAGTCCGACGGGAGAGAATCACGATCTCGACGCGGGCGTGGTCACCGCGTCGGGACGGGAGTCCGTGCGCCAGGTGTTCGCCGCCCTGTTCCATGCCGATGACGAGGCCGTGATCGACCTCGACGTCACGGCGATCCGCCCCGTGACGGACGACGTGGCGATGATCGACGGGGTGACGACGATCTCGTTCGCCGCAAGCCCCCCGGCCGGCAGCACGTTCTCCGCCGTGGTGGTCAAGCGCGACGGTCGCTGGCTGCTGGAGCACGTCCGCGAGTCGGCCCGGAAGGTGCCCGCGCTGGAGGAGACGGCGCGGCATCACCTCGACCACCTCGCCTGGCTCGTCGGCTCCTGGGAGGACGAGGGGCAGGGGGTGACGGCGAGCACGCTGTGCGACTGGGCAGGCGACGGCTCGTACCTTGTCCGCACCCACACCGTCGCGGTCGATCGCGGGCCGGAACTGCGGCCCGCCGACGGCGACCAACGGATTCCAGGCCTCCTGCCCGCCGGGCCGCAGAAGCCGCGCGAGGTCATGGAGGTCATCGGTTGGGACCCAGACAGCCGGGCCGTCCGCTCGTGGTTCTTCGGGGCCGACGGCCGGTTCGCCGAGGGCATCTGGACGCGGTCCGGCGACGGCTGGGAGATCCACGTCGTCGGCCGCGGCCGTGACGAGGGCTGCACGGCCGAACTCGTGGTCGAGCCGGACGCGGACCGCGACAGCCTGACCATCCGCGGGAATCCAGGCCGGCTGACGAACCTGCTTCCCCCGGGATGCCCGTTCGGCCGCACGTCGCGCTGATCCGTCCGGGCCGAGGAACGGCATGCGTCGCGGCCTCGAATTCGTCGCCAACCTGTTCCCCGTCTGGGTGCTCGCGGCCTGCAGCACCGCACTCGTTTGGCCGGCGTGCTCACGCCGCTGCTCACCAAGCTGCTCGCGGGCCGGCTCGTGGAGGTGGACGC
>Ga0208721_1000055_pt1 | contig 25151 bp, 24 predicted proteins | sample LakMenEpi17Aug10_FD_150705 | JGI IMG/M metagenome (GOLD analysis project Ga0208721, IMG submission 150705) | Freshwater microbial communities from Lake Mendota, WI - 17AUG2010 deep hole epilimnion (SPAdes) | ecosystem: Environmental > Aquatic > Freshwater > Lentic | place: Lake Mendota, Madison... | reverse complement strand
GACGGCCGGGCTGGAGGCGTCGGCGACGTGCAGTAGCAGATCGGCCTGCCGCGTCTCCTCGAGGGTCGCCTTGAAGCTCGCGATCAGCCGGTGGGGCAGGTCGCGAATGAAGCCGACGGTGTCGCTGAGGAGCACGGGCCCCCAGCCGGGAAGTCGCCAGCGCCTGGTCCGCGTGTCGAGCGTGGCGAAGAGCTTGTCGGCGGCGAGTTCGTCCGCCCCGGTGAGCGCGTTGAGCAGCGTGCTCTTGCCGGCGTTCGTGTAGCCGACGAGCGAGACCGTCATGTGCTCGCCCCGGGCCGCGACCTGCCGCTCGCGCCGGGCGTGGATGCCCTGCAGCTCCTGCTTGAGGTCGTGGATCCGCTTCTCGACGAGCCGCCGGTCGACCTCCAACTGCTTCTCGCCGGGGCCGCGCATCCCGATCCCCATCTTGAGCCGGGAGAGATGCGTCCACATCCGCTTCAGCCGCGGCAGCGAGTACTCGAGCTGGGCCAGCTCCACGGCCAGCGCCGCCTCGTAGGTCCGGGCCCGGGCGGCGAAGATGTCGAGGATCACCTCGGAACGGTCGAGCACCTTGACCTTGAGGGCATTCTCCAGGTTGCGGGTCTGGGCCGGGGACAGGTCGTTGTCGAAGATCACGACGTCGGCGTCGTGCCGGGCGACGACCGCCGCCACCTCCGCCACCTTGCCCCGGCCGATGAACGTGGTCTGGTCGGGACTCTCGCGCCGCTGGGTGATCTCGGCGACGACCTCGGCCCCGGCCGTGGCGGCGAGCCCGCCGAGTTCGGCGAGCGGCCGCTCGGTATCGCCCGGCGCCGCCGTCAGCACGCCGACGAGCACGGCGCGTTCGCTCTGCATTCCCCGGCCGCGGTCCCTCACTCCTCGTCCTCCCTGTCGTCGCGGCCCGCCTCGTCCCCGCCGGCGAGCTGGCGGCAGCTCTCCCAGCGCCGGGTGTCGAGGAGCCCGTCGGCGACGGCGTGCTTGACGGCGCAGTCGGTCTCGTGCGTGTGGCTGCAGTCGGGGAACCGGCACAGGTTCGCCAGCGGCCGCAGGTCGCGGAAGGCGCTGGGCACCTCGGCCGGCACCAGCTGCCAGAGTTGGAACTGGCGCACGCCCGGCGTGTCGACGAACATCCCGCCGTGCCGGTGGCGGAGGAGCCGGGCCGTGGTCGTCGTGTGCCTTCCCTTCTCGTTGTCGCGGCTGACCGCGGCCACGGCGAGGCCGAGCGCCGGGTCGATCGCGTTGAGCAGCGACGACTTGCCGACCCCGCTCTGGCCGACCACGGCCGTGACCCGGCCGGCGAGTTCGGCCGCGATCCGCTCGATGCCGAGGCCGCTGGCCGCCGAGCAGAGGATGACCGGGTAGCCCATCCGGGCATAGACGCCGGCCAGCGGCACGAGCGCCGCGCGGGGGACGAGGTCGGCCTTGTTGATGCAGATGATCGGGCGGATGCCGGCGGACTCGGCCGCGACGACGAGCCGGTCGACGAGCCCGGGCTTGAGGCCGGGCATGGCGGCACTGCCGACGATCAGCACCTGGTCGACGTTTGCCACGATGACATGCCTGCGGCCGCGGCTGTCGCGGCACAGTTCGTTGCGCCGCGGCTCGATCGACCGGATCGTGCCACCGCCCGGCGCTTCGTCCACGCGCACGAGGTCCCCCGCGGCCACCGGGTGGCGCTGGTCGGTGGTCAGCGTGCGGAGGATGCGCCGGGTGGTGCACCGCGCCACCGTGCCGTCCGGTCGCTCGACGAAGCTCTCCAGGCCGTGCACGTGGAGCACGCGACCGGGCCAGTCGCCGGCGGCGGGGGATCCGGTCCCCACCGCATTCTCCGCTGCCGCGGCGACCAGGGTCCGCTTTCTCGTGAGTTCCCCCTTGCCCGAGATCCGCTCCGACGACGCCTCGTCGGCGACGCGGTCCGGATCGGCGGCGAACCGCGTCAGGTCGCCACGGCGGGTGCGAACGGAACGGTTCTTGCGGAACTCGACCCGGACCTTGCGCGGCTTCGTCATGCAGAGATTCTAACAGACAGGCCGCCAACAGCGGCCAAGGCAGACAGGCCGCCAACAGCGGCCCCGTTCAGCCCTGCGGCCGCCCCGGGGATCGCCGTGCCTTCGGTCGCGTCTCCAGCCCAGCGGCTTGGAGGAGCGAGCGCTCGAAGATGCCACCGCTGCCCGCGGGCTGGGCGGGAATCGCCTTCGCGCCCAGCTTGGCGGGCTCGTAGCAGACGTCGTACTCGTGGCGGGCGATCAACAGGCGGTCGCCGGGCTCGATACGGCGTTCGGTCGTCCGCACGCCGTTGACCTTGATCCCGTTGCTGCTGCCGAGATCCTTGACGTGCCAATAGCCGTCCACGAGCGACAACTGGCAGTGCTCACCCGAGACGTTGGGAAAACGCAGGACGATGTCGGCACTTTCGCGCCGCCCGAGCACGAGGACCGGCTTGAGGAGGGGAATGGGATCGCCACCGCCACAGGGAAGCAGTTCACCGAACACCCGATTCCCTCCAGTTCGATTCCGATTCAAGGCGGCCAGTGGCAGCGACCACTCAGGCTGCCTCGGCCCCCCAGCGGGTGAAGCGTATGGCCGGATGCCGGCACGGTCAACTTGCCGTAGTGGCCCGTCCGCCGCCGCAGTGGGGTAGACTGGGAATGGAGGATCGGAGTGGGCCAGGCGATCGCCGGCCCGCTGCCCGCCGCGTCCCGGGAGTGGGCGCGACGGGCAGCGGGCGGGAGGAAAGTCCGGGCTCCACAGGGCTCGATGGTGGGTAACGCCCACCGGCCGCGAGGCCAGGGACAGTGCCACAGAAAGTAAACCGCCCGGCGGGTTCGCCCGTCAGGTAAGGGTGAAACGGTGAGGTAAGAGCTCACCAGCAGGCCGGGTGACCGGTCTGGCTCGGCAAACCCCATCGGGAGCAAGGCCAAGCAGGAAGAAGTTCGGGACGACCCCGTCAGGGGCCATCCCGGCGCGAGGCGGCCCGTCTCGCCCCCGCTTCCGGGTCGGCTGCTGGAGGCCGCGGGCAACCGCGGCCGTAGAGAAATGGTCGCCTCCCTCGCCCTGCGAGGGACAGAACCCGGCTTACAGGCCCGCTCCGGTCCCCCGCTTTTCCGTTCCCCGCCCGTTCAGCGGGCGCGGCGCGGACGGCCCGCCGGCTCGGAGGCGGCCTGCATGTCCTCGAGATTCCGCCGGTCCTGGGCATCGAGCAGCTTCATGAGCTTCGCGATGCACAGCGTGTTGATGCTCACGCGCAGTTCGTCGGCCTCGTTCTTGAGTGACTCATGGAGCGACCGGGGCATGCGGACCGTGACCACCCGCTGCACCTCCCGGTCGCCGGCCGCCGGTGCCGTGGGCCGCTGCCGGAGATCGTCGAGCATCTCTTTGATCCGGGCATATTCCGGCGAGCACTCGAAGGCCCGCATGCCGTCCGCGGTCCGGAAGCTGCGGCGCACGACCCCGTCGATTCCGAGGATCTCCCTGAAGAAGACCACCCACTCCGGATTCATGGCATGGAGCCGCTCGGCCACGCCGAGGACGGAGCGGATCTCGGGGGACGAGGATCGGGTGGGCTTGAGGGTCGCCTTCGCTGGCATCGTCGATTCCTTGACGGGGATGGCCTGGTGATGGCCGCCCTTTGAAGCCGACTCGCTGCCGGCCCTGGGCGCCCAACTGCGGAAACTCTTGCCGGCCGTCAAGCGAAATCTGCAACTCCTTGTCGCACAACGACTTGCGACTGCACGCAAAGCCTCGCCTTGTTTCCGTGCAGCACTGCCTTCTTTTCGGGCGGCGGTGTTCGTGCCTCGTTTGTAGGCAGGCCTTCCTATTCGCATCTGCCAAATGTCCGGGTCGTGGCGCCCCCGGTATTGCGCCTCTCTGCCCCCTTCGATGCCCCCTTTGATGCCTGTCCTCTCCGGCCGCCCCTCATGCCTGTCCTGTCCGACCGTGCCTGTCCTGTCCGGCCGGATGTGTCCTGTGTGGACGGCTGAATCAGGAACCGGTTCAGAAACCGGACTCGAGGTGCCGGACCAGCGCCGCGGCAACGTCGCAACCGGTGGCGGATTCGAGGCCGCGCCACCCGGGGATGGCGTTCACCTCGAGGACGAGCACGCGCCCGTCGCGGGCGGGAACAATGTCCACCCCGGCCACTTCCGCCGACACGGCGGCCGCCGCTCGAACCGCCAGACTTACCCAGTCTGCCGGCGGCTCGAACCGCTCAGGGCGGCCTCCCAGCGAGACGTTGGTTCGCCAGTCTCCCAGGGGAGCCACGCGGCGGATCGCAAACCGTTCGGCCCCGACCACCAGAATGCGGACGTCCCAGCCCTCGTGGGGCACGAACTCCTGGAGGTAGGCGACCGTGCCGGTGGCGGCGACCGCGGCCGCAACCGCTTGGGGGCTTTCGAGCAGTTCGATTCCGCGTCCCCGTGAGCCGAAGAGCGGCTTCAGAACGCAGGGTGTTCCCAGCTCGGCGGCGGCTGCGACCGCTGCCGGGGCCCCCTGGGCGACCCGCGTTGCCGGCACGGGGAGGCCCGCGGCGGCGAGCAATGACAGCGACAGGTACTTGTCGATCGCCACCTCCAGTGCCCGCGGGCTGTTGACGATCCGCGTGCCCCGGGCGGCCAGCCTTGCGAGGACGTCCATGCGAAACACGACATCCTCGAGCCGGGCCGCATGGCCCCCCGCGCCGGGCATGCCGCGGACGGCGACGACGTCGCTGCCGGCGAGCGGCTCGGGGAGGAACGTGTCGCCGTCACGCGAGATGCGGGCACCGAGGGTGGCCCAGGGGACGACGCTCGACTCATACCCACGGGCGGCGAGCGCGGCGACGATCCGGCCCACGTGCCACCCGCCGGGCTCCCCAACCACGGCCACGCGCATCGGTCAGGCCCCCGTGTCGCTGCCGAACGATCGGGCCACGACCACCGGCTCGAGGCCGCCGAACAGGTGCCGAACGCCCGTGTCGACGTTGACGAACTCGACGACGGCTGGCGCGAACAGGGCGGGATCGAGCGCGTAGAAGTCGCCCCCCGCCTTGGCGAACAGGCGGGCGAACGGCTCGCCGTGAGATGCCGATCCGCGGCTCACCACCCGCGGCCCGACCGCCCGCAGGCTGTCGTCGTCCCCCGTCACCTCGAGCACGACGTGGCCGCCGTAGAGGATCGCGTCGTTGGTGCGGCCGATGGCCACCAGGTCGTCGGCCGGCTCTGGCACGGGCGGCAGCGGGGCCCGGCCGCTGCCGCGTCGGACCCTGCCGAGGTCGAACTTCCGTTCGTGCAGTTGGTGGAGCGCGGTCTCCAGCGACCGCGCGGTCACCTGCAGCGTGCCCGCCAGGCTCGCCGTTCGCGCCACGAGCAGCAGCAGGTGCTCCGGGGGCACGCCGGCGTCGGCCGCCAACCGGCGGCAGACCTCCGCCGGCGGCAGCCTGTCGGTCTCGAGCAGCCCGACGACCGCCGACGACCGTTCGCGCATGCCGATGTCGTCGTACAGCTCCTCGCGGCCGATCGCCGCCCGGATCGGGCCGCTGGCCATCGCGAAGTAGCCCGCCTCCTTGACCCGCCAGCCGGCATATTGGGCAGCGAGGCAGGCGGCGACGGGCGCATCGCTGGAGACGGTGACGACGGGCCACGGGCAGTCGGGCCAACCGGGCAGCGGCGCCGCGCCGGGCCGACCTCCCGGCTCCAGGGTGACGCTCCCCAGGCCACCGAGGGCGACCCGCGCCATCCCCAGCCCCGCCTCGCTGCCACCGGCTGCGGCGACGCCGCAATCGAGGACGCGGGCGCCGCCGACGATGTGCAGGGCGGCGCCGACGGTTGCGGGGCGGGCGCAGAGCGGTTCGGCGATCGCGAGGGCCGCGCCGTTGAGGTGCATGGTCGGTCTCCGGGGCCGGTATCGGATCGTGCGGGACGGGAGGCCATAATGACCGTCGTCCGCCGGGCCGACAACGCGCCCCGCCAATTCGCCCTCCGAATCCTGAGGCAGCCCGATGCCCAGCCTGACGGTCGAAAACTACGTGAAGACGATCTACCAGATCGCCGCGGCCCAGTCGGGCCGGCCGGCGAGCACCGGCCAGATCGCCGGTGCGCTCGGCGTGGCGCCCGGCACGGTGACGAGCATGCTCAAGACGCTCGACGCCGCCCGGCTCGCCACGCATCGCCCCTACGAGGGCGTGGCCCTGACCCGCGCCGGCAAGGTGCTCGCCCTGCGCATGATCCGGCGCCACCGGCTCATCGAGCTGTTCCTGCTCAAGACGCTCTCGCTCACCTGGGACGAGGTCCACGACGAGGCGGAGCACCTCGAGCACGCGGTCAGCGACCTGCTCATCGACCGCATCGACGCCTTCCTCGGCCGGCCCGAGGTCGACCCCCATGGCGATCCGATCCCACGGGCCGATGCCCTGTCGCTTCCCGACGGCGACGACGTGCCGATGCGGCCGCTGTCCGAATGCACCGCCGGCAAGGGCTTCAGGCTCGCCCGGGTGCTCGACCAGTCGTCGGAGTTCCTGCGCTACCTGACCGAGTCGGGGCTCGGGCTGGGGACGATCGGCCGCGTCGACGCGAATCCGGCCGGCGCCGGCCTGATGCGGATCGTCCTCGACGACCGGCCCGTTTCGCTCGCCCTCGACGCCGCCGGCCGGCTGCTCGTCGCCGACGCCTGAACCGTGGCCGGGCCCGTCCGATGCGACGCTGAACCGACCCCGAGTCAGGGGCGGACGCTCGGCTGTCGTCATCCCGCGCTATTCACGCCCGCGAACGGGCGGCCGTTTGGCCTTGCGCTCCTTCACATCCATCTCCGCCTGGGCGAGGGTTTCGCCCCGCGCAGCCAGCTTGTCGATGAGCGACTGCAGGGTTTCGTCGATGGCACGGACGCGGCCCGCGGCGTCGGGCTGCAGGCTCCGGGCGATTTCGTGAATCAGTCGTCGCCCGAAGTTCGGATGGACGAGTGTTGGGTCGGCGCCGGACTCGAGCAACAGCACGGCCACGTCGTAGTGGCCGTTGTCAAACGCCGCGACGAGCGGGGATGCCGAACGCCACGGCGAGTGGCGGTCGAGGGCGACGTCATGCCGCAGCAGCACCTCGACCCGCTGTCGCGAGTCGGGAATGTACCGGTCGAGGACGATGTCCAGCGGCACCTCGCCGGTCTTCGTATCGGCGAGCGTCGCGTCGCCACCATGTTCCATGACGGCCTGAAAGTACTCGCCGACGGGTGATCGGCATGCCAACAGCATGACGGTATGGCCTTCATGGCATCCGCGGTCGAGGAACGACGCGCCGCCTTTGACGTACGGATGGAACGCCTTGTCCTTAAGGCCGACGTCGCCGGTCAGCGGAACGTTGGGATTGGCTCCGTGCTGGAGGAGCAGCCTGAACCGCTCGAGTTTTCGATCCGGGAAGGCCCAGAGGAGCGGCGTCATGCCGTTTTTGCCGACCGCATTCACGTCGACGCCCGCGGCGATCAGTTCCCGCATGGTCGCCAGTTCGTCGGCCTCGATCGCCTTACACAGGGCGATCACCTGTTCATTCGCGAAAAACTCCTCCGCTTTCCAGCCGATGCGGGCATGCCAGCGGGAGTCGGGCAGCAGGTGAAATTCGATGTCTTTCATGCGCTCGGCGATATCCGTTGCCCGCCGGTGGGCCGAGATGATCTGATCCCGCAACTGGTCCGGCAGGGGACGACTCTTGGCCGCGAGTGATTCCAGTCGATTCACTTCGCCTTCGGCGGCGGCGAGTTCTTTCGAGAGCCTTCCGTGTTCGTCATTGTCGGCGAGCGTGTTCCGGGCCTTCAGTGCCCTGAGGACGTCGGCTCGAACCGACTCGATCACCTTCGCCGTCTCGGCGGCGTCGAGCCGCTTCGTGAATTTCCAGCCCGGGGCGTAGCCGGCGGGAAATTCCGGAAACCAGCCCGCGAGCCTGGCGAGCGCCTTGCCGCGGGCCGTTGGATCGGCAGCGACCTTGGACATGATGGCCTGGCCAACCACTGCGTTCATGGCCGACTTCAGGACCGCGGGATCGTCCGCGCCGGTCTGCGCTGAAGGGTACACCTGGCGATCGATCTTGTACCGCATTTGAGCGGCCAGAAAGAAGAACGCCGAGTCTTCGAGCGACGACGCCTGAGCCGCGGCCGCCTGCAGCGTGAAGGTGTTCATGCGAGCCGCGTCTGTCGGCGTGATCCGTGGCGCGCAGCCAGGGCCGATGGCAACGATGGCGAGAACGAACGTCGTCAGACTGCGCCGTAGGTCATGCATGCTTCACCGCCGCCGGGGTCCCAAAGCCCACCGCGCAGGTCCGCCGCCCGGTCAGCGGCCCCGTTCCCAGACGCCCGACTGGCCGAGGCACTCGTCGACCGCGACCCGCAGCACCCGCGGCTCGGCGATGCCGGCGGCGGGACAGGCCCCGAGCAGTTCAATGCCGATCCAGCGGGCGATCCACTCGGCCGTCGTGTTGCGGATCGGCAGGACCACGCACTCGTCGGCCGGGAACACCCAGCGCCGGTCCTGAAACCGCACCGTCGTCTCGGCCCGCCCCGTCGGTCCGGCCGCCGTCGTCACCTCGAGCAGCGGATTGTCGGCCGGCAGGAGCATGCGGTGGTCGAGCCGGCTCACGATCCGCGTCACGAGGTCGCGGAGGGCGATGAAGTCCACCACCATCCCGTGGGCGTCTGGTTCGGCCTCCACATCGACCCCGACGGTCCAATTGTGGCCGTGGACCGCCTCGCAGAGGTCGTCCGTGAGCGTGATGAAGTGCCCGGCGGCGAAGACGTGCACGGCTTTACGCAGCTGGATGCTGAAACGCTCGTTCATCGCTCTGCGCGCACCGGGGCGAGGAGTCGGGACAGGCCGCACCGGTCACGCAGGCCGGCGTCGTCGAGAAGAATGTACAGCGCCGCCGCGATCAGGTCGGCGCTGGTGCCCGGATTCATTCCGGCCGCACGCAGGCCGCCGTCGAAGTCCGCCACGGCGGTCCGCCACGCCGCGGTCGCGAGGGGGATGGCCGCCGCCGCGCGGGAGACCTCCGCCGCCCGCGCCGGCCCGTAACGCCTGGCGATCAGCGAATCGGGCTCACGGGCCAACTGGACGACGTGGGCGCGGACGATCGCGTCGGCGAGTCCGGCGCCGGCCGCGAACTCGCGGGCCAGATCGGCGACCGGCCCGGCGAGCAGGCCGGCGTAGCCCCGCGCCCAGAGGGCAGCGATCTGGTCACGGTCGGCGGCGTGCGCCATCGCGGCCCGCAGGTCCGCCGGCGGCGGCCCGTCGAGGTCGAACCGCGCGCTCGTTCCCAGGCCGCCGGGACGCGCGACCGCGATCGCGCGCCACACGGCCGCGGCATCGGCCGGCGTGAGCCCGGCCAGCACCCGTTCGACGGCGCCGTTCCCGATCGCCTGCGCGGCGCTACCGGCCTCGCGCGGCACAGCGGCCAGCGGCGCCAGCGCGAGCACGATCCCGAGGTTGGCGTTCGACCGCGTCACCGCGGCGGACGCCTCGACGGCCGCGCGCACGGGAACGCCGACCGGCGCGGCTGCGGCCGCCTCGAACACCGGCGCGATCGCCAGCGCGGCGGCCACGAAGTCGTCGTGGAAGAGATCGGCGAACGACGCCCCGGGATGCACGTTGCCCGCCTTCGGCGCCGACGCCTCGAGGATCGAGGCCGCGGCAACGCACCAGCCGCGGCCCCAGCGCGGGCAGGTCAGGGGGATGCTCGTCAGCGCACCCTGGATCACGGCCAGCGTGTCGGGAGCGGCAGCAGACCGTGGCGCAGATCCGTCCGGGCTGGATGCGACGGCCCGCGGGCCGGGAAACCCGCGGCGTTGCCCGTGGTCGAGAGGGGGGGAAAATCGCATCGGTCACGTGTTCCACGGACGGTGACAGGCATGCCGGCTGGCGACACACCCGCGCAGGTCGCCGCCCCGCGAACGGCAATTCATGGTACTCGCAGCCGCGGCCGTGTGCCCGCCGCGTGCGCCCCGCTGAGCCGCCACGGGGCGGCCGGACGGGCCCCGGGGAAGACCAAACCGCACGACAGGGTAGACTCATCGTGACGGCGGGTGCCGAGTGCGTGGAGTGGAGTGGTCTGGCGATGAGCGACGGTCAGGATGGTGCGGTGCCGGGCGACATGGGGCCGGAGTGCTTCCTGAACCGGGAGTTGAGCTGGCTGGAGTTCAACGTCCGCGTCCTCGAGGAGGCGGAGAACGCCGACAACCCGCTCTTCGAGCGACTCAAGTTCATCGCCATCTGCAGCTCGAACCTCGACGAGTTCTTCATGGTCCGGGTCTCCGGCCTGCGCGAGCAGGCGTTCGGAGAGAGCGCCCCGCAGGACTACTCCCCCGACGGCCTGACGGCGCTGGAGCAACTCAAGGCGATCGCCCGGCGGACGCAGGAACTCGTCGCCCGGCAGTACCGCTGCCTGCGCGAGCGCCTCGCCCCGGCGCTCGAGGCGGAGGGCTTCCGGCTCCTGCGCTACGACGCGCTCGACACCGCACAGCGCGAGCGGGTCGACCGCTTCTTCCGCGAGCGGGCCCTGCCGATCCTCACGCCCATGGCCGTCGATCCGGCCCATCCTTCACCGCGCTACCACAATCGCGGCCTGTACCTCGGGGTCATGCTCGCCCGCTCCGAGGGGCTGGGGCCGAAGCGGATGTTCGCCGTCGTGCAGGTGCCGCAGGTGCTGCCGCGGATCGTCGCGGTCGGCGGCGGCGAGCCGGGCACGCTGCCCTTCATGCTCCTCGAGGACCTCGTCTCGGCCCGGCTCCCGGAGCTCTTCGGCGGCTTCGAGATCGAGTCCTGGACCGCCTTCCGCATCACCCGCGACAGCGACCTCGAACTCCTCGAGCAGGAGTCGGACGACATGCTCCGGCTCATCGAGGACCGGCTCAAGGCCCGGCAGCGCGGACAGGCGGTGCGGATCGAGGTCGCCGCCAAGGCCGACGACGCGATCACGCGGATGATCATCGACGACGAGGGCCTGCAGGGGGCCGACGACGGCCAACCCGACCGCTACAGCGAGGTCTACAGGATCGACGGCCCGCTCGACCTGACGGCGATCTGGGAGTTGTACCGGCTCCCCGGCTACGAGCGGCTCCACGACAAGCCGTTCGTGCCGCGCGTGCCGCGCGGCCTGGAGCGACGCAGCACCGACATCTTCGCCGCCATCGCCCAGCGGGACATCCTCCTCCACCATCCCTACGACTCGTTCGATCCGGTGGTTGAGTTCGTGACCAGCGCCGCCAACGACCCGCGGGTGCTGGCCATCAAGCAGACGCTGTACCGGACCAGCGGCGACTCGCCGATCTCCCGGGCCCTGATCGCGGCCGCCGAGGCGGGCAAGCACGTCACCGCCCTCGTCGAACTCAAGGCCCGGTTCGACGAGGCCAACAACGTCAGCTGGGCCCGCCAGATGGAGCGGGCAGGCGTCCACGTGGTGTTCGGCTTCCTCGACCTGAAGACGCATTGCAAGGTGTCGCTCGTCGTTCGCCAGGAGGGGCAGGGGCTGCGCCGCTACGTGCACCTCGGCACCGGCAACTACAACCCGACCACCGCCCTCACCTACACCGACATCGGCCTGTTCACGGCCGACGAGGCGGTGGCCGAGGACGCCTCGGCGCTGTTCAACCTGCTCACCGGCTACTCGCAGGGGCATGGCTGGCACCGGCTGATCGTCGCCCCCACCGACCTCCACCGGCGCACGCTCGAACTCATCGACGAGCAGGCGGAGCGGGCCCGGTCGGGGCGGCCGTCCCGGATCTTCGCCAAGCTCAACTCGCTCGTCGACCAGCGGGTCATCGAGGCCCTCTATCGGGCCAGCCAGGCCGGCGTGCCGATCGACATCATCGCCCGCGGCATCTGCTGCCTGAGGCCGGGCGTGGCGGGCCTCAGCGAAACGATCCGCGTCCACAGCATCGTCGATCGATTCCTCGAGCACAGCCGGATCTACGTCTTCGGACCCGACGACGACGCCCGGGTGTTCCTCTCCAGCGCCGACTGGATGCCGCGGAATTTCTTCCGGCGCGTGGAGGTGATGTTTCCGCTGCTCGATCCCGAACTCCGCGACCGGGTGCTCCGCGAGATCGTGCCGGTCTACCTGGCCGACAACACCCGCGCCCGGCGGCTCGATGCCAGCGGCGTGTTCCACCTGCTCTCCCCGGCAGCGGGGGAACCGGCCCGCCGCTGCCAGATTGAGTTGCTCGAGCAGCGGACCGTTGCGGCGACGAATGCCGCGGAGCAGGCCGCCCCGGCAGGCTGACGCGGCGGCGCGGGACCTGGCAAGACAGGAAACCTTGCTCCCCGGCGGGCGTGCTGGTATCTCCCCGGCTGCCCGCGGCATGCCCCGCCGTGGCCGGGACCCCGCCGATGCCGCTCGTCGTGCCGCGCCTGTTCGTTCATACCCCGGCGCTGCCGAAGCGGCGCGGCATGCTCTCGGCTGCGCTCGCCGTCGCGATCCTCGCATGCGGCGCGGCCCACGCCGCCGAGGAGGGACCGCTGGCCCCGCTCGACCTGTCGAGTCCCCGGGCCACGCTGCAGGGTTTCTGCACCATGGTCGACCGGGTCGCCGCCAACTTCGACCGCATCAATCGGGAACGGGCTGTTCGCGAGGAGAACACCCGGCTCATCCGGCGCGGCCTCTCCTGCCTCGATCTCTCGGCCGTGCCGCCCGCACTCCTCGACTCCAAGGGCCGCGAGTCCGCGGTCCTCCTCAAGGAGGTGCTCGACCGGATCGCGTTCCCCGCCCCCGACACGATCCCCGACGCCGCCCGCGTCAAGGCCGACGGCATCGACCGCTGGCGGCTGCCGGGCACGGAGATCGTGCTCGTGAAACTCGCCTCCGGCCCCCGGGCCGGAGACTTCGTCTTTTCCACCGAGACGGTGGCCCGCGCCGAGGAGTTCTACAAGGCCGCCAGGCACCTTCCCTACCGGCCCGACGCCGGCAGCCCGGGACTGCTCGATGCCTACATCCAGCTCGGCGGCTCGATGATCCCCGAGCGGCTCATCCGCGCGCTGCCTGCCTGGGCGCACGCGGTCGTGGGAGGGGAGACGATCTGGCAGTGGCTGGCGACGCTCCTCGTGGCGGCGGCCGCGGCCGGGCTCCTGGCCGGCGCCTGGCGCGTGCGCTGCGCCGCGCGCGATGCCACGACGCCGGGGACGCTGGAGCGGCTCCTCCTCCCGGCGGCGCTCGTCGCGGCCGGCTCGGCCATCGACTACCTGTGCAGCATGCAGATTCGGCTCACCGGCGACACGATCATCGCCGCCAAGGTGGCCACCCACCTGATCACCCTCGTCGGCGTCGTGATCGGCGTTCTCGACGTCGTCGCCTGGGCCACCGAGCGGCTGCTGGGCTGGCGTCGCATCGGCCAGGACTCGATCGAGGGGCAGCTCGTGCGGCTGGCCAGCAGCGTCGGCCGGTTCCTGATCGTCGTCTGGATCCTGATCGCCGCCGCCGACTCGCTCGGCGTGCCGGTCACGCCGCTGGTGGCGGGACTCGGCGCCGGCGGATTGGCGATCGCCCTCGCCTCGCAGTACACCGTCGAGAACCTGATCGCCGGACTCGTGATCTTCGCCGACAAGCCGGTGCGGATCGGCGACGAGTGCCAGTATGGCACGATCCGCGGCCGGGTGGAGCGGATCGGCCTGCGGTCGACGCGGATCCGGGGCACCGACCAGTCGCTGATCACGATCCCCAACGCCGAGTTCGCCAAGAGCCAGCTCGTCAACTATTCCTGCCGCAACCGGATCCCCCTGTCCATCGTCCTCACGCTGCCGACCGCCCACGGGCCGGCGGCCCTGGCACGTCGCCTCGACAGGCTCCGGCAGATCGTGGCCGCCCACCCCGGGCTCGACCATGCCGGCTCGACGGTGCGGCTCGGTGAACCGGTCGCCGACGGCGTCCGCGTGCAGATCGAGGGGACGTTCATCGGCGCGAGCGAGCCGGCCGCGCTGGCGAACCGCGAGGCGCTCCTCCTCCGGGCCCTCGACGTGATCGCCGTCGAGAACACTGCCGACGCGCGGCCGCCGCGGCTCTCCGCCGCCTGACCCGCCGACCCGCGGTACCCCTTTCCCCCGGCGCCGCGCCGCACCACAATCGCTCCCAGATCCCGGCCGCGGCTTTGCTAGAATTCGTCACGCGGGGCGGGGTCCCCCGGGATGCGGAATCGATCGATGGCAGAGGATCACTACCAGACGCTCGGCGTGCCGCGGACGGCCTCCGCGGAGGACATCCGCAAGGCGTACCGCGAGCTGGCGCGAAAGTATCATCCCGACCTGCACCCCGACGACGAGGCCGCCAAGGCGAAGTTCAAGCAGGTGCAGTCGGCGTTCGACGTCCTCAACGATTCCGGCAAGCGCGAGATGTACGACCGCTACGGGAGCGCCTTCGAGGGCGTGGGTGCCGGTGGCGCGGGAGGCCAGGCCGGCGGCTGGGGAGGCGGACCGTTCCCCGGCGCAGGGGGCGGCTTCCCCGGCGGCGGCGAGATCGACCTGGAGAGCCTGTTCGGCGGCGCCGGCGGGTTCGAGGGCCTGTTTGGCGACAGGGGCGCTGGCGCCGGCCGCACGCGTGCGGGCCGGGGCCGACGCAAGCCGGCGCAGCAACCCGGCGCCGACGTCACGGCGCGGATCGCGGTGCCGTTCGCGCTCGCCATCGAGGGGGGCAAGACCGACGTCCGCCTCGACCGCGACGGCAAGACCGAGACGATCAGCGTGACGATCCCGCAGGGACTTCCCGACGGGGCGCGGATGCGGCTGCGCGGCCAGGGCCAGCCGGGCAGCGGCGGCGGCCCGGCGGGGGACCTGCTCCTCGAGGTCCACGTCGAACCGCACCCCGTGTTTCGGCGCGATGGCGACACGCTGCACGTGACGCTGCCGGTCACGCTCGCCGAGGCGATCGAGGGCGCCAAGGTCGACGTCCCCACGCCGTGGGGCACGATCGCGCTGCGCATTCCGCCGCGGACCTCCGGAGGGCGGCGACTGCGGGCGGCCGGCATGGGAGTGCGGCATGCCAACGGCTCGCGCGGCGACCTGATCGCGGAGGTGCAGATCGCCCTCCCCGAGGGGGCCGACGCGGCGGCACTCGCCCCGTTGCTCGAGGCCGCGAAGGCCTGCGCTGCGGCCGGGGCGGCGGCGCCGCGGACGGCGCTGCGGTGGTGACGCCGGCAGCGGGACTGCCGCGTTCGGCCCGGCTGACCCGGCCGGCGGATTTTGCCCGCGTCTACGCCGTGCGGAGAAGCGCCTCCGTCGGGCCGCTCGTGCTCTACGCGGCGAAGAACGCCCTCCCGGGCGCGCCGGTGCGGCTGGGGATGTCGGTGTCGCGCCGCATCGGCTCCGCCGTGGTCCGCAACCGCTGGAAGCGCCGGCTTCGCGAGGCCTACCGCGCGGTGCGGACTGCCTTGCCCGCGGGGAACGACCTCGTGGTGGTCGTGCGTTCGGGCCCGCCGCCCGCCGGTGCGGCTGGCACGCGGCAGGTCGCCGACTGGATCGGGTCGCTCGCCGCCCGGGTCGTGTCCCGGCCGGGGCACGAGCGCACGGCGCCGGTCACGGGCGGCCCCGAGCCGCCGCGGCGGCGCCGATGAACCGCGTCGCGGCATGTGTCCGCCGGTTCGCCCGGGGCTGCGACCGTGCCGTGGCGGTCGTCCTCATCGCCCTCGTGGCCGTCTACAAGGTCTGCCTCAGTCCGCTGCTCGGCCGCACCTGCCGATTCGAGCCGACGTGCAGCGTCTACTTCCAGCAGGCTGTGGAAAAATACGGCGCCGTTCGCGGCAGCCTGCGCGGGCTGGCCCGCATCTGCCGCTGCCATCCCTGGCATCCCGGCGGCCACGACCCGCCATGACCGTGCGTCTGGCCGCACCGGCGGGTGGGCCGCGCAGCCCGTGCCAGCCGCGGCGATGCCTGACGCCGCAGCGTCACTCCGGCTTGGGCACGAGGTCGAGGAGCCGGCCCGGCGAGCCCATGACGTTGTAGCCTGCGTCCACGTGGAGGATCTCGCCGGTGATGCCCAGTGACTCGCGGGACAACAGCCAGGCCCCGGCCTTGCCGACCTCCTCGTGGGTCACGTTGCGTCCCAGCGGCGACATGTGCTGGTAGAGGCCGAGCATCTCGTCGACACCCGCGCCGCGGCCGGCGAGCGTCCGCAGCGGGCCGGCGCTCACCGCGTTGACGCGGATGCCGGCCGGGCCGAGGTCATAGGCCATGTACTTCACACAGGCGTCGAGCGTGGCCTTGCAGACCCCCATGATGTTGTAGCCCGGCACGACCTTCTCACCACCAAAGTAGGTGAGCGTGAGGATCGACGCCTCCTTGGCGAGGATGCCGCGGGCCAGCCGGCCGACGGCGAGCAGGCTGTAGGCGCTCGTCTCCATCGCGATCCGAAACCCCTCGCGGCTGCAGTCGGTGGTCTCCCCCTTGAGATCCTCGAGCGGCGCGTAGGCGATCGAGTGGACGAGGAAGTCGATCGTGCCGAATTCCTGCCGGGCCCGGTCGATGACGGCGGCGATCTGCTCGTCGCTGGAGACGTCCATCGGCACGAGGAACTTCGCATTCGGCTCCGGGTCGGTGAGCAGGGCGACGCGGCGCCGGTTGCGCTGCCGGTCGTCGTCGGGACGGTCGGGCAGGTGCGAGAAACCGATCTGCCCGCCCTCCGCGAGGATTTCCTTGGCGATCGACCAGGCGATCGAATGATCGTTGGCGACGCCGAGCACGAGTCCCTTCATGCCGTCGAATCTGCCCATCTGCAGGTCCCTCCGCGTGGATGTCGCGCCGCCGTTCGGCGACGCGAGCGGAAATGTAGCCGCAGCGCCCGGATCCCTGCAACGCGGCGCGGCTTTGCGGCGCGGCGGGCAGCCCCTTGCCGCCGTCGAGCGGCAGCGGTAAAACTGGAAATCGCAGCCCCGTTAGCTCAATTGGTCAGAGCATCTGACTCTTAATCAGAGGGTTCTTGGTTCGAGTCCAAGACGGGGCACTGGACGAGTCTTGGCCGGGGCACCGGAAGGGGCATTCAGACGGAGTAAGTGCCCGGTTTTGCGCGGTCCATGGCGGCGTTCGCATCGTCCGCCCCCGCCGTTCGGCGGAGTGCCCAGCGGCCGATGATGTGGGCCAAAAACCCCGTCGGCCCTGCCAAGAACGTGAGCGCGAGGGCCACCGTCCGCAGCCACCAGGGGATTCCGAGGCGGACGCTGTCGCGGGCGATCCAGGCGCCCACGACCATGTCGAAGACGAGGTAGTGGGTCCACGCCGCCGCCAGCACCCAGTCGTCGCCAAAGATCTTCCGCAGGCCGGCGAGGGTCGTGACGTCCTCCCCCGGAAAACCGTTGGCGGCGAGCTTCCAGCCGATCACGGCCACGTAGGCCAAGCTGAGCAGCCCCGGCACGACGATCGCGCACAAGAGCCCCGCCACGACCTTGCGGCCCGGAGCGAGCACGAGCAGGATCCAGGCCACGAGGGCCAGCGTGTTCGTGACCTGAAAAAATGCCTGGGGCGTCATGCAGACTCCGTCCTACGGTGCCGGCTCGCGCGACACGCAGAACAGGTGCCGCTCGCCGCGGATGAACAGGTCGGGGCCGGCCGGCGCCGGCGTGGCGTCCACACCCTCGCCCATGTCGTTGTCGGCAATCACCTCGAGCGTTGGGGCGTCCGCGATGACGATGATCCGGCCGCTCCGGTCGGTGAGGTAGACGTGCCCGCCCGCCGCGACGGGCGAGGCGTAGGTTCGGCCGAGGCCGGGGATCCGCTGCGCCTCGTAGTGGCCACGGCCCGAGTCGGCCGCCACGCAGGAGAGCAGGCCGGACTTGTCCTTGTAGAAGTAGAGGCGGTCGCCGGAGAGCAACGGCGAGGCGACGTCGGGAGCGTCCTTGGCGAGCGTCCAGCGGACGTGCCGACCGCCGGCGAGATCACCGCGGCCGGCGAGGTCGAAGGCGCCGAGGTACGCGCCGCGAAAGCCGCTCCCCACCCAGGCGATGCCGCCGGCCGCGACCGGCGTGGCGCAGGGCCGCTCCGTCTGCCCGGCGCACCGCCACAGTTCCTTGCCGGTCTGCAGGTCGTAGCCCCGCGCGGCTACCTGGCCGTTCATGACCACTTGCCGGACGCCGCCGGAGTCCGCCGCCACCAGCGGCGTCGCCCAGCAGGTTTTTTCAGCGCGGGGCACTTCCCACAGCGTCCGGCCGGTGCGGGCATCGAGCGCGGCGAGGAGCGACGGCCCCTCGTGATCCCAGGGCACGAGCAGCAGGTCGCCGGCCAGCGTCGGCGAGCTTCCCTCGCCGAACCCGTGCCGGGCCCGCATGTCGCCCAGGTCGCGCTGCCAGACCAGGTCGCCGGAGAGCGTGAAGCAAAACGTGCCCCGCGAGCCGAAATGGGCGTAGACGTGGTCGCCGTCGGCGCACGGTGAGGCCGACGCGTAGCCGTTGGTCTCGTGCGTCCCCTCGTGCGGCACGGCCTTGACGCACGACCGCGACCAGCGTTCCTTCCCGGTCGCACGGTCGAGGCAGATGAGCCGGAAGTCGAACTGCCCCGCCTGCCCCTCGACCGGCACGGCCGTCGTCACGAACACGTCGGCGCCGGAGACGATCGGCGACGACGAGCCGCGGCCGGGAATCTCCCGCTTCCAGCGGACGCCCCGGCTGGCGTCGAACCGCGCAGGGGGATTGGCGTCGGGCGCGGCGCCGGTGCCGAGCGGCCCGCGCCAGTGCCGCCAGTCGCCGGCCCGCACCACGCCAGCCCCGACGAAGCTGACCGCCAGAATCACGATCGGCACTGCGTGATAGGTGTTCATGGCGACCAGCATAGCGAATGGCGTCCGCGAATCGGCCGCGGCCACCGGCCGCGTGCCTGGTGTATAGTCGGCCGATCCAGCGCTCCCCGAATCGCTTCCCCGCCGCGTCCGCCGATGCCCCGCCCGCCATCGCCCTCGCAGCCCGCCGCGGCTCCCGCCTCACGGGCCCTCGTCGTCAGCCTGGCGACGCTCGCAGCGATGCTCGCCGCCGTGCCGTTCATCGTCCGCGCGGCCCTCGCCGTGCTCGCGGTCGACGCCACCACGCCGCTCGACTGGGTGCCGCTGACCTTCGGCCCGCGGCACGACTACGCCGAGTTCACCAGGCAGTTCGAAAGCGGCGACGTGGCCGTCGTGTCGTGGCCCGGCTGTGGACTGCGGCACCCGGCCCTGGAACACCTCCTCGCGGCGGCCAGCGGGCCGGATGCACCGCGCGACGCCGCCGGACAGCCCTGGTTCACGGGCGTCGCCACCGGCGCGGTCGCCGTCGACAACCTCACCGCGCCCCCCCTGGCGCTCGACCGGGCGACGGCCGTGGAGCGGCTGCGCGGGATGCTCGTCGGCCCCGACGGCGACACGACCTGCGCGGTGATCGGGTTCACGGCCGCGGGGATCGCCGACCGGCGCCGCGCCGTGCCCTGGATTCGCGACACGCTCGCCGCCGCCGGCGTGGAGCGGGACGCCCTGCGCATGGCCGGGCCGGTCGTCGACACCGCGACCGTCGATGCCGCGAGCACCGATTCGATGCGCCAGTTCGCCGCGCCGGCCGCCCTCGTGATCCTGGCGCTCACCTGGTGGTCGCTCGGCTCGCTCCCCTACGCCTGCCTCGTGTTCGTCGTCTCGCTGTGGTGCGTCGGCTTCTCGTTCCTCACGCTCCACGCCTGCGGCGACCGGATGAACCCCGTGCTGATCGTGATGCCGGTGCTCGTGCTCGTGCTCGGCGTGTCGGGGGGCATCCACCTGATGAACTACCTCGTCGAGGCCGGGGCGGCGGGCCCGGCCCGCGAGCTCGTGTCCCGCGGCCTGCGGCTCGGCTGGCTGCCCTGCAGCCTGTCGTCCGGCACCACCGCCATCGGCCTCGCCTCGCTGGTGGTCAGCGAGCTCGAGCCGATCCGCGTCTTCGGCTTCCACGCCGCCCTCGGCGTGCTCGCCACGCTGGCCACGATGTTCCTCGTGCTTCCCGGGATCTTCGCCCGCTGGCCCCCTCGGGCGGCCGCAGCCGCGGCCGCCCCGCGCTGGGCCGGGCCGCTCGCCGAGGCGGTCATCCGCCGGCCGACGCCGATCGTGCTCGCGTTCTTCGCGGCCCTCGCGTTCGCCGCCCTCGGCCTGCCGCACGTCCGCACCTCGGTCCGCATCGACACGCTGTTCACCCCCGAAAGCCGGGTGATCCGCGACTATGCCTGGATCGAGCGCAGCATCGGCCCGCTCGTGCCGATCGAGGTCATGCTCACGTTCGCCCCCGGGCACGACGTCCGCGCGACCGAGCGGCTCGACATCACCCGCGGCGTGGCCGCGCGATTGGCCGCGCTCCCCGGCGTCTCCGGCGTCGTATCGGCGGCGACATTCCTGCCCCCGGAGACCGGCGACCGCGGCATCCGCTCCACGCTCCGCCGCGCGATCGGCGCCACGCGGCTGGCCCGCGACCTCGCCGCCGTGGACGACCTCAAGTACGTCCGCGCCCGGCCCACGGGCGAGGTCTGGCGGGTCACGGCCCGCGTCCCCGCGCTCGAGGATCTGGACTACGGCGTGTTTCTCGACCGCGTCCGGGCCGAGGTCGCCCCGCTCATCGCCGCGGCCGGCGGCGCGTCCCGCGGTGTCAGCGCCACCTGCACCGGCGTCATGCCGCTCGTGCATGCCATCCAGAACACGCTCCTCCGCGACCTGTTCAGCAGCTTTCTCTCCGCCTGCCTGCTGATCACGGTCGTGATGATGATCGTGGAGCGCGGCATCGCGGCCGGCCTCGTGGCGATGATCAGCAACGTGTTCCCGATGATCCTCCTCTTCGGTCTGCTCGGCTGGACGCGGCGGCCGCTCGACATCGGCAGCGTGATGACCGCCTCGATCGCCCTCGGCATGGCGATCGACGGCACGCTCCACTTCCTCACCTTCTTCCGACGCGGCCGCGACGCAGGGCATACGGCCGTGGACGCCGTGCGGCAGGCATTCGGCCACTGCGCCGGGGCGATGGCCCTGAGCACACTCGTCTGCGGGCTGGGCCTGCTCGTGTTCGCGGCCAGTTCGTTCGCGCCGACGAGCCGCTTCGCCTGGATGCTGGCGGTCCTGCTCGCTGCGGCGCTGGCCGGCGACCTCGTGCTCCTGCCCGCGATGCTCGTCGGCCCGCTCGGACGTTGCTTCCGCCCGCGGTAGCGACCGCCGTCGGCCCCGGCCCCGGCCCCGCGTGCCCGGGCCGCGGTCAGGCGAGGCCGCGCCGGATGGCCCACACCGCCGCCTGCGTCCGATCCGCAAGCGCGGTCTTCCGCAACAGTTTCTGGACGTGCTCCTTGACCGTCTCGACGCTGATCCCGAAGGTCGCGGCGATTTCCCGATTGGAGAGCCCCATCGCCAGCGACCGTAGCACCTGCGTCTCGCGTGGCGTCAGCGGCACGTCGGCCCCGGCGGGCAGGTCGCTGTTGGCGATCGCGGCCGAAACCTTGCGCAGCGCACCTTCACGGGACGGAATCGTGCCCCGGGCGGCATTCGCGACCGCCTCGATCAGGGCCGTCCTGCCGATCGTTTTCGACAGGTAGTCGTGGGCTCCCGCCGAGGCCGCCCGGGCGATGTACGTGGGGTTGTCGAAGGCCGACAGGATCAGGACGCGGACGCCGGGGGCCGCGGCACGCAGCGGGCCGATCGCGTCGAGCCCGTCCTCGTCTCCGAGCCGCACGTCGAGGAGCACGACGTCGGGCCGGTGCCGCCGGGCGAGCCTGACCGCCTCCGCACCCGACGAGGCCGCGCCAACGACGCGCACCTCCGAACGCTCGAACATGCTCTCCAGACCGCGTTGCACGACCTCCAGGTCGTCCACGATCAAGACCTTCACGGCCATGGTCTTTTCCTTCGAGTGCCAGCGGTCCAAGCCCGAATGCCCCCTCGTCCGCGGCAGTCTACCAATCGCCGGCGGTCCCCGCACCGTCCGTGCCGGTGCCGCACCACGGTCGTCTGCTACGCTGCCCGGCGCCGCCGGGAGTGCCGCGGTCCCCATGGAATCGACGCCGATGCACGAACCTCGGGTGCTGTTCGAACGCTCCGGCGTGATCGCGCTGGCCAAGCCTCCGGGCCTGGCGACGCAGGCGCCGCCGGGCATCGATTCGGTCGAACGCTGGCTGCGCGGCCGGCTCGCTCCGGCCGCCTACCTCGGCATCCCGCACCGTCTCGACCGGGCCGTGTCGGGCGTGCTGCTGATGGCCGCCACGCCCCGCGCGGCCCGGCAGCTGTCGCGGCAGTTCGAGCGCCGCCTGGTCGCCAAGCACTACCTGGCCATCGTCGAGTGCCGCGGCGATGTGCCGTCGTCCGCCGCCGGCGCGGAGTGGCACGACCGGCTCGTGAAGGTGCCGGACGAGGCCCGCGCGCGGCTGGCGGATGCGGCGGAGGGGAAGGCGGCCCTGACCGTGGCGCGGACGCTCGCCGCGGACGTCCCGGAAGCGGGCCGGGCCCTTCTCGGGCTCGAGCCACGCACCGGGCGGATGCATCAACTGCGGCTGCAGGCGGCGGCCCGCGGCCTGCCGATCGTGGGCGACCGGCTCTACGACCCGGCGGCCGACACGGGCTGGAGCGGCCCGGCCGCCGACGCGGGCAGCGAGCCGCCGATCGCCCTGCACGCCTGGCGGATCGGCTTTCGCGACCCGGACACCGGCGCCGACGTCGTCGCCGAGGTGCCGCTCCCGGACTCGTGGCCGGCGCCGGCCCGCGCAGCCGTCTCCTGACGGGCCGCGCCGGCCCCGCAGCGAGTCGTCGCCATAGCAGACGGTGGAACAAGTCTGCCGCCGCACGCTGCGGCGACCGTCGACCCAGGAAACCCGCGGCGTTGCCTGCGGTCGACCACGTGGAAAAAGGCCACGGCTGGCTTTCTCCACGGACAGATAGACTCTGGGGCACGTCCCGCGATCCCCGGTCCACGCCCGGAAGCCCTCGATGACCAGGCTCGTTTCCCTCGGCATGATCCTCGGCCTCGTCGCCGTGTTCGGCCTGCTTTCGCTGCGGGTCATGGCGGCCTTCCTCCTGCCGCTGCTCCTGGCGGCGATGCTGGTCGTGATCTTCGGCCCGCTGCACCGCCGGCTGCGCGACCGCCTGCGGATGCCCGAGTGGGTGGCGGCGGCGCTGACGACCGCGTTCGTCCTGCTGCTGGTGCTCGCCCCGGTGTCGCTGCTCCTGTTTCGTGCCGTCGGCGAGGCCTCGAAGCTCGTGCACGCGCCCGGCGGCCTCCGGCTCGACCCGGCGGTGCTCGACGGGCTCGTGGCCCGGGTCGGCGAGGCGACGGGGCTGCAACTCACGGCGGAGAGCGTCAACGCCGAGATCGGCCGGCTGGCGGAGGAGGGGATCGGCCCGGTGGTCAAGCGGGCGCCGGTTGTGCTCCTCAAGCTCGTCATCGGGCTGCTCGTGATGACGGTCAGCCTGTTCTACTTCCTCGCCGACGGCCGGCGCATGCTGGAGGGCGTCACCCGCCTCGTGCCGCTCGACACCCGCTACCAGTGGCAGCTGCTCGAGGAGTTCGAGGAGGTGAGCCGGGCCGTGGTCAGTTCGACGCTGCTCGGGGCGCTCGTGCAGGCGCTGCTCGCCGGGATCGGCTTCGCCTGGGCCGGCCTGGGAAATGTCTTCCTGCTCACGATCCTCACCTTCTTCGGCGCCCTCGTGCCGTTCGTGGGCGCGGCTGCCGTCTGGGTGACGGCCAGCCTGTACCTGTTGTTTTTCGTCAAGGACACGTGGGCGGCGGCCGGCCTCGTCGCCTGGGGCCTGTGCGTCGTGTCCACGATCGACAACGTGGTCAAGCCGATGGTCCTCCAGGGCCAGTCGAAGCTCCATCCGCTCCTCGCCCTGCTCAGCGTGCTCGGCGGCGTCGGGGCCCTGGGGCCGATCGGGATCTTCGTCGGCCCGATTGCGGTGGCCTTTCTGCAGGCGGCCCTGACCATGCTTCAGGTGGAGCTCGACACGATGGCCGCCGGCTCTGTCCCGGCGGAAACCGGGGAAAACCAGGGGCCGCGGGAACCGCCGCGGGCTGGAGTTGCAGAGAAGGCCGCCGGGACGTTGAAATCCTCCTGACCCGATCCTCGCGGAGATCCGTTGATGACCCTCGACTCCCTGTTGCTGGCGGCCGCGTTCCTGCTTTCGGGCATCGAGGCGGCCTACGTGCCGGCCGCCGACGGCGCGGGGGGCGAATACCTCGTTCGCGTCGAGCCGGACGTGGTTCGCAATGCCAGCCCGTACCAGTTCACGAGCGAAGTGCCCGCCGACGCCCGCGACGTCCGGCGCGTGAGGATCTTCGTCGCCGACAGCTGGCCGCCGCCGACGGATCGACTCGTGCGCGATGCGGCGAACCGGCCGCGCGACCGCCTGCCCGTGCAGCCGGCCGGCCTGTCCACGATGGCCACCGTCGACAGTACCGTGAAGCAGCCGGTGAAGCCGAGTTCGCTGCTGCCCTGGCTGCTGGCGAGCCTGATGGCGCTGTTTCTTTCACTCGGCGCCAACGCCTACCTCGGGATGCTGCTGGGCAGCATGCGGCAGCGCTACCTCGACGGCATCCGCCAGGGCTTCGTCAAGGTCTAGCTGTCCGTGGAAAAAGCCATCCATGGCCTTTTTCCACGTGGTCGACCGCAGGCAACGCCGCGGGTTTCCTGGGTCGACGGTCGCCGCAGCGTGTGGCGGCAGATTTGTTCCACAGTCTGCTCGGCGCCGCGGCGCGATGGCTGTGAACGGGCTGGCATCCGCCGGTCACGGCGGCGGCGGAGGCGGCTTGACCTGTCCGCGCCACGGGGCGCTGGACCGCGGCCTGTGGCCGGTGGGCCGCGAGAACAGGACCGCGATCCCGGCGAGCAGGCTGAGGGCGAGGATGATCCAGTATCGCGTCGGCATGGCGCTGGTCTCCGTGAGCTGCGAAGGGTGATGTCGGGGCCGGCCGCGCGCTCGGCCGCGGGCGTGAAAGCCGGTCCGAAACGCCTTGTATATCGTGCGGGCGTGCCGGGCAGGACGTGCCTGCCCAACCATGCCAAGGAGGTCGTGATGAAGATGCCCGATCTTGTCCTGCTCGTGAAGGCGGTGCTGCTCGCGCTGACCGAGATCAAGGCGGCCGTGAAGCGGCCTGGCGGGCCCGCGCATCGTGGTCGCGTGGTAGTATTTTGGGGGTGGAGCACCCCGTCGCCTTTGGCCGGGGGATCCGCCCCGCTTCGCGCCCGTAGCTCAGTCGGATAGAGCATGGGATTTCTAATCCCA
>Ga0208721_1000054_pt1 | contig 25245 bp, 29 predicted proteins | sample LakMenEpi17Aug10_FD_150705 | JGI IMG/M metagenome (GOLD analysis project Ga0208721, IMG submission 150705) | Freshwater microbial communities from Lake Mendota, WI - 17AUG2010 deep hole epilimnion (SPAdes) | ecosystem: Environmental > Aquatic > Freshwater > Lentic | place: Lake Mendota, Madison... | reverse complement strand
GAAGACCCTGATCGTGGGCATGAGCTTCCTGGCCACGTTCACCTTCGCCTTTGTGGGCTTGGGACTGTTCCTCACCTTCATCCGCAGTCTCCTACCGGGATGGAGCCAGGCCGAAGAAACTCCCTAGCCTGAGCAGGCCCAGGCCTTCGCCCGATGACCGGCCACGACCTGCAGCTGCTGGTGCTGCTGCTCTCCCCCGGCATGCTGCTGTCGGTGCTGTTGCTGGCCACGTTCGCCGCGGGCGGCTGAGATAAGTTGGCCCAGCGACCGGCCAGAGCCGGACTGATTGCGCCGCCGTGGCAGAGACCCTGTTGTTCAACGCCCTGCGCGAGGCCATCGACGAGGAAATGGCCCGTGACCCTCACGTGTGCGTGATGGGTGAGGACGTCGGTCAGTACGGCGGGTCCTACAAGGTCACCAAGGACCTCTACGACAAATACGGCGAGCTGCGGGTGCTGGACACCCCGATCGCCGAGAACGCTTTCACCGGCATGGCTGTGGGCGCTGCCATGACCGGCCTGCGGCCGATCGTGGAAGGCATGAACATGGGCTTCCTGCTGCTGGCCTTCAACCAGATCTCCAACAACATGGGGATGCTGCGTTACACCAGCGGCGGCAATTTCACGATTCCCACGGTGGTCCGCGGCCCCGGCGGTGTTGGTCGTCAGCTCGGTGCTGAGCACAGCCAGCGCCTTGAGGCCTACTTCCACGCCGTGCCCGGCATCAAGATCGTGGCGGTGAGCACACCCACCAATGCCAAGGGCCTGATGAAGGCCGCCATCCGCGATAACAACCCGGTGCTCTTCTTCGAGCACGTGCTGCTCTACAACCTCTCCGAGAACATTCCCGACGGCGAGTACACCTGCGCCCTCGATCAGGCCGATGTCGTGCAGGAGGGCACGGACGTGACCATCCTCACCTACTCCCGCATGCGCCACCACTGCATCAAAGCGGTGCAACAGCTGGAGTCGGATGGTGTGAGTGTGGAGCTGATCGATCTGATCAGCCTCAAGCCGTTCGATATGGCCACCATCACACGCTCGATCCGCAAGACCCACAAGGTGCTGATCGTGGAGGAGTGCATGAAGACCGGTGGCATCGGTGCCGAACTGATGGCCCTGATCACCGAACAGTGCTTCGATGACCTCGACGCCCGGCCGGTGCGCCTCTCCTCTCAGGACATCCCGACGCCCTACAACGGCACCCTGGAGAACCTGACGATCATTCAGCCCCACCAGATCGTCGAGGCCGCCAAGGCCCTCAAGGCCGGCCAGGTCTGAGTCACGCCCAGTCCGGATTCCCTTCGCCAAGACACACAGCCCGATGGCACGCCAACAGGGGTGGTTCGCCCTGATCCTGGCCCTGGCGATTGCCGCTGGGGCCCTGCTTGTTTCCTTCCCCCTGCAGCTCGGCCTCGACCTGCGCGGTGGCAGCCAGCTCACCCTGCAGGTGTTGCCGGCCGGCAGCATCCGCAGCGTGCAGAAAGAGCAGCTGGAAGCTGTCAAAGATGTGCTCGAGCGGCGCATCAATGGCCTGGGCGTGGCCGAATCCACTCTCCAGACGGTTGGTGATGATCAGCTGGTCCTCCAGCTCCCCGGCGAACAGGATCCAAGCCGTGCCGCCAAGGTGCTGGGCACCACAGCCCTGCTCGAGTTCCGCGCCCAGCGCCCCGGCACCGAACAGGAGATGACCGGGCTGCTGAAGCTCAAACGCCAGGCGCAGGCCGTTCTGAATCAGAGTCAGGTGAAGGCGGCGGCAATCGCTAACGGCCAGCCGGTGCCCCCCGCTGTGTCGATCAAGGCCGAGGAGCTCGCCGAGGCGCTCACGCAGCTGGGGATCAGCGTGCCGCCGGGTAGCAGTGAGACCGAGCAGCTGGAACTGCTGCTCAGCACGGTCAACACCAAGATCGTTGCTCTCTACGACCCCGCAGAACTCACCGGCAAGGATCTCACCAGTGCGGGCCGTCAGCAGCAGCAGACCGGCACTGGCTGGGAGGTGACCCTCGCCTTCAACAGCGAGGGCGGCAAGAAATTCGCCGAGCTCACCAAGGGCATCGCCGGCACCAGCCGGCTGCTGGGCATCGTGCTCGATGGCCGCTCGATCAGCGAAGCCACGGTGGGCCCCGAGTTCAAGCCGGCCGGCATCAGTGGCGGCGCCGCCAGCATCACCGGCAACTTCACGGCCGATGAGGCCCGCGATCTGGAGGTTCAGCTGCGCGGCGGCTCGCTGCCCCTGCCGGTGAAGCTGATCGAGGTGCGCACCGTTGGCCCCTCGCTTGGTGCGGAAAACATCCGCTCCAGCCTGATCGCCGCCCTGTCGGGTCTGGCCCTTGTGGCCGTGTTCATGGTGGTGGTCTACCGGCTGCCCGGGGTGGTCTCAGTGCTGGCCCTCAGCCTCTACTCCCTGTTCAACCTGGCTGTGTATGCCCTGATCCCGGTCACGTTGAGCCTGCCCGGCATCGCCGGCTTCATCCTCTCGATCGGTATGGCCGTGGATGCGAACGTGCTGATCTTTGAGCGGGTCAAGGAGGAGTTGCGCTCAGGCAACACCCTGATCCGGTCGATCGACACGGGTTTCTCGCTGGCCTTCTCCTCGATCCTGGATGGCCACGTCACCGGTCTGATCAGCTGCGCCGCTCTGTTCGCCCTCGGCACCGGCCTGGTGAAGGGATTTGCGGTGACCCTGGCCATCGGTCTGCTGCTCAGCCTGTTCACCGCCCTCACCTGCACACGCACGCTGCTGCGCCTGCTGATGAGCTATCCAGGCCTCCGCCGCAGCACCTACTTCCTGCCCGCCGCCCAGCTGCCCGCCAGCGCCTCCTGATGAGTTCGACCCCTTCGATCGCTCCTGCGCCCCGCTTCCGGATCAGCCGCCACCGCATCCTGGCCTGGTGGGGTTCCGGTCTGGCTTGTCTGCTCAGCCTGATCGGCCTGCTGCTGTGCTGGTTCAACCCTGCGATCGGTGCACCGTTGCGACCCGGGCTCGATTTCACCGGTGGCACCCAGATCCAGCTGGAGCGTGCCTGCGGGGTTTCCTGTTCTGCCCTCAGCTCGGCCCAGATCCAGCAGCCTGTGGCGCGTCTGCAGCTGCCGGCCGAGCCGGGAACACCGGCGCCGAACCTTGCCAGTGCTGCCGTTCAGGTTCTTGATCAGGGCCGTTCCCTGGTGCTGCGCCTGCCGGCGGTGAACCCTGAGCAGGCCGCCGCGGTGGTGGCTGCCGTTCGCGAGGTTGCTGGGCCGCTGAATGCCTCCGGCACCGCGGTCGACACGATCGGACCGACCCTCGGCGACCAGCTGCTGAAGGGGAGCCTGCTCTCCCTGCTGGTGAGCTTTGCCGCCATCGCCCTCTACATCACCTTCCGCTACGACCGCATCTTTGCCGGCCTGGCCCTGCTTTGCCTCGCCCACGACGTGCTGATCACCTGCGGCGTGTTCGCCTGGTTGGGCCTGCTCTCTGGCATCGAGGTGGATTCGCTGTTTGCGGTTTCGTTGATCACGGTGGCCGGCTACTCCGTGACGGACACCGTTGTGGTCTTCGACCGGATCCGTGAGCAGAAGACTCTGCTCGCCGGCCTGCCGATGAGCGAGCAGGTGGACGTGGCTGTGGATGCCACCCTCACCCGCTCCCTCTACACCTCACTGACAACCCTGTTGCCGCTGGTGGCGCTGATCTTCTTCGGTGGCAGCACCCTGTTCTGGTTTGCCGTGGCCCTCACGGTGGGGATCGCCGTCGGCAGCTGGTCCAGCATCGGCATTGCCCCCACCCTGCTGCCGTTGTTCTCTCGCCGATGAGCGCATCGGGGCTGGAGCAGCACAACGTGCAGCAGGACCTGCAACAGGCACGGCGCCGCCGCATTCCCCTGGCTCCCCTCGTGCTGGCCCTGCTGGCCGTGCTTGATCTGCGCACGGAGATCCTGTTGCTGCTGGATCACTTCACCTGGACCAGCCTCAGCGCGATACCGGTGCATCACCCTCTGGCTGTGATGGTGCTGGTTCTGCTTCCTTCCCTGCTGCGCCGCTACCGCTGAGATTCCTTAGCGCCGCGCAGAGAATCAGCTCCAGCGATCCATCACCTGCTCCACCAGCACCCGCTGGCAGAGCACCTGAAGCACCACCACCAGGGGCAGGGCAAGCAGCACGCCGGGCAACCCCAGCAGAACGCCCAGGCTCAGCTGCGCCATCAGGGCAACGGTGGGCAGCAGATTCACGGTCTGGCTGAGCAGGATCGGCGTGAGCAGGAAGGCCTCGGCGTTCTGAAGCACCAGCCGCAGCACCAGCACCTGCAGCGCCAGAGCAGGGGAGATCACCAGCGCCACCGCCAGGGGCAGCAGGGTCGCCAGGCTGGGTCCGATCGTGGGAACGAAGGTCAGCAGCCCGCAGACCAGCGCGCTCAGCAGGGCCAGGGGCACCTTCAGCAGGGCCAGCCCCGCCCAGGTGAGCAGAAACACCGCCGTGGCGGAGATGGTCATGCCAGCCAGCCAGCCGCCAAGGGCCTGGCGGCATTCCCCCAGCAGCTGGCCCATCAGCGGCCGCTGGGGAGCTGGTGTGACGGCCAGCACGAGGCGCTGATGGCTGCGGGGATCCAGCACCAACAGCAGGGAGAGCAGCACCAGCAACAGCAGCTGGATTGTGCCGTTGGCCGCTCCGCCGGCGACACCCAGCAGCTGCAGGCCGAGGGGCTGCAGCTTGTCCCAGGTGGCGAACCGCATCAGCTGGTTCTCGACGCTGTCGAGCTGGGAGACGCCGCCCAGCAGCTGACTGATGCGGGCGATCAGGGCCGGCACCAGCTCGGTGAGCTGGTTGGCCTGTTCCACCAGTTCCGGCAGCAGCAGGACCGCCAGCTTCCAGCCACCCACCCCGAGCAGGGCCAGCACGATCACCAGGGCGACGGGGCGGTTGAGCCGCGTGACCCGCCGCAGCCAGGTCACCGGCACATCCAGCGCCACGGCCAGCACCACGGCACCGAACAGCACCAGCAGCACCCAGCGCAGCTCCCACACCAGCAGCGCCAGCACCACCAGGGCCAGCAGGGCCAGCAGGCTGCGCGCGCTCATGGGCTCAGGCGCTGGCGCCGCCAGGGATCAAGAACGTCGTGAATCAGCACCTCGCGGATCACCACCTGCAGGCATACCGCCAGGGGCAGGGCGAGCAGCAGCCCCAGGGGCCCGAACAGCACCGTGAAAAAGAACTGGGCGATGAGGGTAAGCCCCGGCAGCAGCTTCACCTGGTGGTGCATCACCGATGGCGTGATCAGATAGCTCTCCAGGTTCTGCACCACCACGTAGAGCCCGAGAACCGCCAGGGCCTTCCAGGGGGAATCCAGCAGCGCCACCGACATCGGGAACAGCGTGCTCAGGGTGGGGCCAACGTTGGGAATCACGTTGAGCAGCCCAGCCAGCAGCGCGTTGGCCACCACCAGCTTCACCCCCAGCAGCAGCAGGCCCGTGCCCGCCAGCAGCGCCACACACAGGGAGCTGATCAGAACACCCCCCATCCAGCTGCTGAGGGCCTCACCGCATTGCAGCAGCACCTGCCGCAGCCGCCGGCGGTAGAAGGAAGGTGCCAGCAGAATCGCCACCTCCCGGTAGGCCACCGGCTGGATGGCGATCATCACGCTCACCGCCAGCACGAACAGAAGCTGGAGCAGGCCGCTGCCCAGGTTTCCCGCCACACCCAGTAGACGCATCAGCCCGGGGCCGGCACCGCCAGCCGGCGACTGCCAGGTCTGCTGCAACCAGTTCAGGGCTTCGCGCCCGTAGAGCATCTGGCTGCTGTAATCCATGCCCTGATGCAGCAGGCGCACCGCAAGATCAGCCGCCGCCGGCAGCTGTCGCAGCAGCTCCTGGAACTGTTGCAGGAAGGGAGGCACCACCACCGCCACGGCCAGCGCCAGCAGCAGCAGCAGGCCGAGCAGCGTCAGCAGCAGGGCGATCGGTCGACTGCAGCCCAGGCGCTCCCGCACCACCCCCACCAGGGTGCAGAGGGCCATCGCCAGCACGGTGGCGGCGAACACATGGATCACCACCTCGCGCAGATTCCACAGCAGCAGCGCGGCGGCTGCCGTGGCGATCAACCCCAGCCACTGCCCGAATTTCAAGCGTCGTCGTCGCTCAGGGTGTCGTCGTTCTGCTTGTCCTTCTGGGCGAAGCCGAGGTCGTTGGCTTCGGCATAGCGCTGGGCGAAGCGCATGAAGCGATCAAAGTCTTCGGGCGTCTTCCAGGTGTAGGTGGCCTCCAGGGCAGCGGGTTTGCCGTTCACGAACTTGGCGTTCACCTCGCGGGTCACCAACTGACCCTCCTCATCGATCAGGAACATGCCGGCGATGTCGCCCATCGTTTCCGGGGCCAGGGCCTGCGGCTGATCGAACACGAAGATCGCCTGGCCGGTGCGCCCATCGCGTGAGCGGGTCATGCGGATATCTGGCACCACCGGTTCGTCGACTCCGCGGAAGAACTGAATGGCGGCCATCGAACGTCCCTGAAAATCTGATCCTAGGCAGCGCCTGCCGGTCGGCCTGTTTCAGCGGCGGCCGAGCCTTGGTCCGCCTTGTCGTGCTGCCGCTCGATCAGGCCCTGCGCGAGCAGGAGCTCGGCGGCAGTAGCTGGGTCGCTCCCCGCCAGGTCCACCGAGCCGAGCAGCCGCGCCCGGTCCGTGTCGCCATGGCGCTGCAGCTCATGGTCGTAGCAACGGTCGTAGTAATCCAGCATTTCCCGGCAGGCTCCGCTCCAGTCGGCGCGCTCGATCGCCTCCAGTGCCGCCGCCGTGCGCTGCGGGCCAAGACGGCGGCCGATGCGACGGGTGGCCTCGGCCAGATCCTGCGGATCCTGCACCCCGTAGACCGCCACCAGCTGGCGCAGGCGGTCCTCCAGGGGGCGGCGGATCTCCAGCAGCGGCGCCTGCTGCATCCGCTGCCACAGCCCGGCTGGCACACGGCAACGGCCAACCTGGGCGCTCTCGGCCTCCACCCAGATCTGCCCGGCGCCGCGGTAGCGCTCCAGCACGGCGGCGATCCGGTTCTCGTAGTGCTCGTTGCTGGGCTGAGCCGGCAGGCCCAGGCCGCCGAAGCTGCTGCCGCGGTGGTTGGCGAGGCCTTCAAGATCCAGCACCGCCACCCCGTGCCGCTCCAGGGCCAGCAGCAGATCGGTCTTGCCTGTGCCTGTGCGGCCTCCCAGCAGATGGATGGGCCAGGGCAGCAGCAGCTGCTCCAGCACCCAGCGCCGGTAGGCCTTGTAGCCCCCCTGCAGCAGCAGCACCGGCAGATCCAGGGTGCCCGCCAGCCAGGCCACGCTGCCGGAGCGCATGCCACCGCGCCAGCAGTGCAGCCGCAACGGCGCGCCACCGGCCTCAGCACTCCAGGCCGTCAGGGCCTGGCCGAGGGCTGCCAGCTTCGGCCCCACCAGCTCCAGCCCCACCTGCACCGCAGCCGCACGCCCTTGCTGTTTGTAGGTGGTGCCGACGGTTGCCCGCTCGTCATCGCTGAACAGCGGCAGATTGCGGGCGCCGGGGATATGGCCCTGGGCGAACTCCGCTGGTGCGCGCACATCCACCACCGGGCCCGGGGCCCGCAGGAAGCTGCTGATCGCGGCGAGTTCGGCCATGGCGGCTGTGGATGCCTGACATAGTGGGCCAACGCTGGCTCGCTGACAGGTCAGCTCACCTCCATGCTTTCCGGACCTCCCGTCACCGCCGCAGCCAGCGCCGATCAACTCCTGGAGCGGTTCCTCTCCAGTTCAGCCCGCCAGCGCCGCAGTTTGCTGAATCAGCTGCTGCAGCGCAGCCAGGAACTGCGGCCTCTGATGGCCGAGCAGCTCGATCGCCTGGATGCCACTGGCGACGACTGGGCCGCCGGCACCCTGATTCAGCAGCTGCTCGGCGCCGACGACGGCCTCAGCCAGGCGTTTGAGCAGCGCTATCCCGATGGCTGGCTGGCCGTGAGCAGCGGCCAGGGCATCGAATACGCCCCCCTGCAGAGGGCTCTGGCCAGGCAGGAGTTCGAGGAGGCGGATCGGATCACCAGTGAGATCCTGCGCCAGCTGGCGGGTCCCGCTGCTGTCAAGCGCGGCTACGTGTACTACTCGGAGGTGGCGGTCTTCGCCGCTGTCGATCTTGAGAGCCTCGATCGCCTCTGGGTCGTGTACTCCCAGGGGCGCTTCGGCTTTTCCGTGCAGCTGCGCCTGCTGCGCAGCCTCGCCGGCCGCTGGGATCAACTCTGGCCCCGCCTGGGCTGGAAGCAGGGCGGACTCTGGACCCGCTACCCGGGCTCCTTCACCTGGTCGCTGCAGGCCCCGGAGGGCCACCTCCCCCTGGTGAACCAGCTGCGTGGTGTTCGCCTGATGGATGCCCTGCTGCAGCACCCCGCTCTGCAACAGCGGGTGACGGCCTGACGGCTGACGCCGTCGCAGCAGCGGTAGGTTCAATCAATCGCTGAGTCCCTTGCCGGACGAGCCGATGGCGCTCCGCTGGGCCGATTTCATCACCCCATCCACCCTGCACCTTGCACCGTTGGTGGAGCTGCTGGTGGAACCGATTCGCTCCGCCCAGCAGCTCGCCGCGTTGCAGCTCGGGCTCCAGGAGGTCCTGGTGAATGCCGTGCGCCATGGCAACGGCAACGACCCCAGCAAGTGCCTGCGGGTGCGCCGCATCCTCACGCCCCGTTGGGTGGTGTTCCAGGTGCAGGATGAAGGCTGTGGTGTCGCACCGGAAGCACGGCTGGCCTGTCTGCCGGAACGGCTCGATGCCAGCAGCGGCCGCGGACTGTTCCTGATCCACCAGTGCTTCGACGATGTGCGCTGGAGCGCCCGTGGCAACCGGGTGCAGGTGGCCCTGCGGCGCAGCGGGATGCTTCAGCGGCCGTGACTGGGGCAGCCGGGATCACGCCGCTCCCCCTTCAGCCAGCCGAGGGCATGCTCCACAAGGGCGGCTGCCTCCTGCCGCTGTGGCCCTGAGCTGGCAGCACCCGGTGCATTGGCCGGATCGAGCAGCTGAACGAGGGCGGCAGCCAGCTGCTCCGCAGCCCTCCGCTGGGGCTGACTCTTCAGAGCATGCCAGTCACGGTCGCCGATGCGAAGCCGCCCGTGCAGCTCCCGCGCGGCCTCCTGACTCCCCGGCGGCCAGTCACGCGGGCTGGCGGGTTCGTGGGCGTTGCTGGAGGCGGGCACTGGACGGATGTCTCGGCACCACGTCATCCTGACGCCATGCAACAGCGTCCGCGCTCTCCCCACACGCCGATCCGCTGGCTCCACCAGCTGGCAGGACTGATGGCTCAGGTCAGCCGGGCCGAGCGGCTGACGGCCGGCGACGAAAGCCTGCAGGCCCGTCGGCTGCGTCAGCGCATGGCCCTGGCTCAGCGTCTGCTGGATCCGTTGCCAAAACCTCTTCAGCCGCGCGGCTGGCGGGAACAGAGCCTCTGGACGGCCCTTCGCTGGGGTGGAGCCGGCCTGCTGCTCGCCCTCTGGCTGCACCGCTGAGCTTCAGGCTGCCAGTCGGATCAACGGTTGGAGATCGGCCTCCGTCACCAGCCGCAGCTCGGTGTCAGCCACGGCGCCGCTGAGTTCCGGCAGGTCGTTGCTGGGAGTGAGCCTCTGGCCGCGCAGCCAGGCGTTGTGGAGGGCACGCCGCCGGCGGTCCTCAGCCAGAACCAGGCGGTCGGCTGCCGTGATCGGACTCTCGCCGGTCAGCACAGGAGTGCGCAGACAGATCCCGAAGCCATGGGCTTCCACCTGCACATGGCCTTCCATCAGGACCGTCTGGAACGTCCAGCCTGCCAACCACCTCACGCTGAACGGATTTGTCATTCCAGTCCGGACACCTTGCGGACCCTATGGCCGACGCCGGCATGCACGCGGCTTTGTCAGGGCTTGGTGGCACACCACACGCGGGTCATCAGATGGGATTCCGCCCGGATGCCGCTGAAACCGGCACTGGCCAGTCGGGCCTCGATGTCATCACCGATGTAGTCGCGGTAGTAGGGCTCGTGAAACACCCGGCGGAAGTTATCCATGATCGTTTCGAACTGGGGGGAATCCGCCAGTTGCACCGAATCCGCCAGCACCAGGGATCCGCCTGGTTCCAGCACCCGGAAGCAGTCGTTCAACACGTTCTGTCGCGCCTCGGCGGGCAGTTCGTGGAACAGGAACACACAGCTCACCGCCTGCATGCTGTTGTCGGCGAAGGGCATCGCTTCGGCGTTGCCCTGAACCAGCTGCGGCAGTTCACCCGGCAGCTGACTGAGCCAGCGGTTGGCCTGCCTGAGGTAGGAGCGCGAGAGGTCGAGGCCGACCAGCTGCGCCTGTGGCAGGGCCGCGCGGATCTGACGGAGCGTCCGTCCGGTGCCGGTGGCAACATCCAGCACCCGCAGGCTCGAGGCCGGACGATCCGCGAAGGCCCGCAGCCCCTGCACCAGCGGCCGCAGCACCCGCCGCCGCATCGGATCGGCGGTGCCGTTGAACAGGATCTCCACCTGCAGGTCGTACAGCGAGGCCGAGTGGTCGCTCAGGTAGCCGTCGGTCTGGTGGTGGAAGTTCTGCAGGTAGTACTCGGGGTAGCTGCCGGCTTCCACATCGTCGGGCAGGTCACGCACGTTGCGCTCACTGCGGCGGCTCCAGGTGCCAGGCATGTCGAGCCACACGAGGGGGTAGCGCGCGGCCCAGTCCAGCCAGGGGGCATCAAACAGATGGCTGGTGGGGTAGAGGCCCTGCTCGGCCTCCTCCCAGTCCACATCCAGCAGCCGTTGCTGCGAGGCCTGCAGTTCAGCCAGCAGCTGTGGCGTGAGTGGGCGGGTCTTGGTGGCTGCCTGTGGTGCCACCAGTTCCATCAGGCGTGTGCTCACCTCTTTATGGGCGACACCCATCAGGCTCTTGCCCTGCTGCAGGGTCTGGTAGGCGAGTCGGGTCACGGCATCCGCCATCGTCTGCTGCAGGGGGTCTGAGGGTGCCCCTATTTCAACGGATTGCAGCGGTCAGCCGCGGATGGCCGCGAACGGTGCCGACGCCGATCGGCGTCAACTTTTATGGCGCGCTCCTGTTTCTGGTAGCAACCGCTACAGAATGAGCACAGGAATTCAGGAGGCCCCAATGGATGAGTCCAGCGTTTCCCGTCAGTCCGAGCCCAGCTACGTGGCCTGGATGCGCGCCCGTGCCCAGGACGCCCGGCGTCACCAGCCCGTGATCGCCCAGCGCCATGCCCAGGCCGATGGCAGCGAAGGCCCCGAGGTGCATGGCCAGGAGGTCGCCTGGGTTGAGCGCCATGCCCATGAGCGCCGCCTGCACGACAGCGCCATGGCCCACCTGCGGCATGGTTGAGCTCTCGCTCCTCTGAAGGTGCGTTCTCAGAGCTGCAGCAAAAAAGCCCCGGCGTGAGCCGGGGCTTGGTCAGTGTTGCTGGTCTGGGTTGAACGGTGTCAGCGTTGATGCTTGTCTGCGTTGCTCCTGGTCTGAGCTGATCCCAGCTTCGGAACGCTGCTGGGATCAGGCGTCGTAGTACATCGTGTACTCGTGGGGGTGGGGCCGCTGGCGCAGTTGCTGGACCTCCTCGTACTTGAGGGCGATCCAGTTGTCGATGAAGTCCTCGGTGAACACGCCGCCTTCGAGCAGGTAGGCGTGGTCGGCCTTGAGGGCCTCCAGGGCACCGTTGAGGGAGGCGGGCACCGTGGAGATCTTGGCCAGCTCCTCAGCGGAGAGCTCGAACAGGTCAACGTCGGTGCCGTCGCCGGGATCGATCTGGTTCTTGATGCCGTCGATGCCGGCCATCAGCATCGCCGCGAAGCCCAGATAGGGGTTCGAGAGGGCGTCGCCGGAGCGGAACTCGAGGCGCTTGGCCTTGGGGTTCATGCCGGTGAGCGGGATGCGCACGGCGGCGGAGCGGTTGCCCTGGGAATACACCAGGTTCACCGGCGCTTCGAAGCCCGGCACCAGACGCTTGTAGCTGTTGGTGGTGGGGTTGGTGAAGGCCAGGAAGCTGGGGGCGTGCTTGAGCAGGCCGCCGATGTACCAGCGGGCGGTTTGCGACAGGTTGGCGTAGGTGCCTTCACCCCAGAACAGCGGCTGTCCGCCCTTCCAGAGGCTCTGGTGCACGTGCATGCCGCTGCCGTTGTCGGCAAAGATCGGCTTGGGCATGAACGTGGCGGTCTTGCCGTACTTCTTGGCAATGTTGCGCACCACGTACTTGTAGATCATCACGTTGTCGGCCGCGCTGATCAGTTCGGCGAACTTGATGCCGAGTTCGTGCTGGGCGGTGGCCACCTCGTGGTGCTGCTTCTCGATCGGCACGCCCAGGGAGCCCATCGTCAGCAGCATCTCGCTGCGGATGTCCTGCAGGGTGTCGTTGGGGGAAACGGGGAAGTAACCCTCCTTCAGCTGGATCTTGTTGGCGAGGTTGCCGCCTTCCTCAACGCGATCGGTGTTCCAGGGTGCTTCGATCGAATCAACGGCGTAGAAGCTGGAGCCGTTGGTGCTCTTGTAGCGAACGTCGTCGAAGATGAAGAACTCGGGCTCGGGGCCGAAGTAGGCGGTGTCGGCCAGGCCGGTGGAGGCCAGATAGCCGAGGGCCTTCTGGGCCAGGGCACGGGGGCAGCGGGCGTAGGGCTGGCCGCTGCGGGGCTCCTGGATCGAGCAGATCAGGCTGAGGGTCTTGTGGCTGTAGAAGGGGTCGATCCAGGCGGTGTTGGGGTCGGGCACCATCGCCATGTCCGACTCGTTGATCGCCTTCCAGCCCCGGATCGAGGAGCCGTCGAAGGCCACGCCCTCGGTGAAGGCGGCCTCATCGATCAGGTCCTCACAGACGGTGAGGTGCTGCCACTTGCCGTGGAGATCCACGAACTTGAGATCGATCAGCTCGATGCCCTCGTCCTTGATCTGACGGAGGACGTCCTGGGCGGTCTTGGCCATGACGCGGTTGGTGAAGGCGAAAGGGGATGCCCGCCTGGAACCGGGCAGGCCGGACCGTACGGATCAATAGGACCCGACTGTGTATCAGCCGTAACCAAAATCTGGCTTGGTGTGGCTGGCCCTGCCTGCGTAACCGTTTCTGTCAACTTCGCCAGATGCGGGCGCTGGCAAGGGATCTGGCGGTTTACGGGTGCTAGTTTCCGGCCCAGGTGCTTCCACCCTCCACGTCATGCGCGATGCCATCACCGGGCTGATCGGTCGCTACGACCAGCTGGGTCGCTATCTCGATCGCGACGCCATCGAGCGCATTGCCGGCTATTTCGATCAGGCGGCCCTGCGTCTGGCGGCGGTGGAGCTGATCAATCGCGAGGCGGCGGAGATCGTGCGCGAGGCCAGCCAGCGCCTCTGGCAGGCCGATCCGGAGCTGCTGCTGCCCGGCGGGAATGCCTACACCACCCGTCGCTGGGCTGCCTGCCTGCGCGACATGGACTATTTCCTCCGCTACGCCAGCTACGCCCTGGTGGCCGACGACAGCACCATCCTCAACGAGCGTGTGCTGAACGGGCTCGACGACACCTACAAGAGCCTGGGTGTGCCCACCGGCCCAACCGTGCGCAGCATCGCCCTGATGGCCGATGTGGTTTGCGAAAAGCTTTCCGACGCTGGCCTGGCTGATGCCATCAGCCTTTCGGCTGTGGTGCGGGCACCGTTCGAGCACCTCTGCCGCGGCCTTGCCGACACCAACGTGCGGGCTCGCTGAGCGACCCCCGCTGCGTAGGCTCCCCTTCACCAGACCCGCCCCAGGCCTTGGCAACCATCACCACTCCCGTGTCCGATCGGCATCGTCTGTCACTCGGCCCGATCGCCACACCGGACCGGTTGCTGCTGGGTCCGGGACCGTCCAATGCCCACCCCACGGTGCTGGAGGCCCTGAGCCGCACGCCGATCGGCCATCTCGATCCCCTCTATGTCGCCCTGATGGGCGAGGTGCAGGAGCTGCTGCGTTACGTCTGGCAGACGGATAACCGGCTCACCCTGCCGATGAGCGGTACCGGTTCGGCCGCCATGGAGGCCACCATCGCCAACATGGTGGAGCCGGGCGACACCGTGCTGGTGGCCGTGAAGGGCTACTTCGGCCTGCGCCTGCAGGACATGGCCGGTCGCTACCGCGCCGACGTGCGCACGATCGAGAAGCCGTGGGGTGAAGCCTTCAGTCTCGAGGAGATCGAAGCCGGCCTGAAGCTGCACAAGCCCAGGATCCTGGCGATGGTGCACGCCGAAACCTCCACCGGCGTCTGCCAGCCCATGGCTGGCATCGGCGACCTCTGCCGTCAGTACGACTGCCTGCTGCTGCTCGACACCGTCACCTCCTTGGGTGCTGTGCCGCTTTATCTCGACGACTGGAAGGTCGATCTGGCTTACAGCTGCAGCCAGAAGGGCCTGAGCTGCCCGCCCGGCCTCGGCCCCTTCACCATGGGCCCCCGGGCTGAGGAGAAGCTCAACGCCCGCACCGACAAGGTGCCCAACTGGTATCTCGATGTGAGCCTGCTCAATCAGTACTGGGGCAGCGATCGCGTGTATCACCACACCGCGCCGGTCAACATGAACTTCGGCATGCGCGAGGCCCTGCGCCTGATCGCCGAGGAGGGTCTGGAGAACGTCTGGGCGCGTCACCGCCGCAATGCCGAGAAGCTCTGGGCTGGCCTCGAGCGCCTTGGCCTGCAGCCCCACGCGCCGCTTGAGATTCGCTTGCCCACCCTCACCACGGTGCGCATTCCCGAGGGTGTGGATGGCAAGGCCTTCACCCTGCACCTGCTCAACAAGCACGGCATTGAGATGGGCGGTGGCCTGGGCGCCCTTGCCGGCAAGGTGTGGCGCATCGGCCTGATGGGCTACAACAGCCGCGAAGACAACGTGGATCTCCTGCTCAACCTGCTGGAAGAGGAGCTGCCTGCGTTCACGCCCTCGGCTGGCGTCCCCGCTGCCGCCGTCGCCTGAACCAGGCCTCCAGCTGCGCGGAGCAGGCCTCGGCATGGCTGCCGCCCATCACCAGCATGTGGTGATGGGCACTTGGGTCACGGCTGAGATCCAGGCAGCCCCCCAGCGCCCCCCGCTTCGGGTCAGCGGCACCGAACACCACGCGTCCCATCCGGGCCTGCACCAGGGCGCCGGCGCACATCGGGCAGGGTTCGAGGGTCACCAGCAGGGTGCAGTCGTTGAAGCGCCAGTCGGCGCGCAGCCTCGCCGCCTGCTGCAGGGCCACAAGTTCGGCATGTCCGAGCGGCTGCTGATCCCGTTCGCGTCGGTTGCTGCCCCAGCCGATCGCCCGACCCTGCCCATCCAGCACCACCGCCGCCACAGGGATCTCCCCCTCGGCTCCCACCGCTTCGGCGCGGCGCAGCAGCCGCTCCATCCAGGCATCGCAGTCGAGGTCCACCCCAGGGCATGGGCTGCTTCCTGCAGCCTGCCAGCACGGCTGCGCGTCCCTGCCGGCCGGGCTGGAGAATGGGGGGCCTTGTTGCGCGGATTTGGCGCCAGCTCCCGAGCATGAGCGTGCGGCTGGCCTGCCCGCCTTCCCTGATCCCCTAGCGGCGGATCCTGCTCTTGCTGCCTTCCTCGACGGGGCCGGTTCCCTGCTCTGCAATTGGTGGGCGGATGCCGGCAGTCGCCCACCCCTGCCGACCTTGAGTGTCCAGCCGGAGGTGGCACCACGTGAGCAAGGCCTCGCTGCGCCGGCTCTGCTCGCTGATCTGCAGCTGGTGATGGATGGGGCCTTCAATCCCTGTCATCCCGGCTCCCTGGCCCATCTCGATCCGCCACCGCTCACCGCATCGGTGGCGGCGGATCTGATCTGTGCAGGCCTGAACAACAACCTGCTGGCGGAAGAGCTGTCCCCCAGCCTCAGTCGGCTCGAGCGCAGCCTCACGGCCTGGCTGGCGGAACGGCTCGGCCTGGGGGAAGGCTCCGGTGGGGTCGCCGCCAGCGGCGGCAGCCTCAGCAACCTGATGGCCCTGGTGGTGGCCCGCCGGCAAGCTGGATTACAGAGCCGCAGCGATGCGCTCGTGTTCTGCAGCGCCGAAGCCCACGTGTCGATCGGCAAGGCTCTGGCGGTGATGGGTCTTCCCCCCACTGCCCTCCGTTCCGTTCAGGTGGACCCCGCCGGTCGTCTGGATCCCGATGCTCTGGCGGATGGTCTCGCTGCGGCTCAGGCGAGCGGGCAGCCGGTGCTTGCCGTGGTGGCCACCGCCGGAACAACCGTGCGCGGCGCCGTGGATCCGATCGCCCCGCTGGCAGCCCTCTGCCGCGAGCGGGGCATCTGGCTGCATGTGGATGGCGCCATCGGCGCGGTCTTCGCGCTTTCGCCCCGGCATGTGTCTCGGGTGCCAGACCTGGGGTTGGCGGATTCGGTCACCGTGAATCCTCAGAAGCTGCTCGGTATCACCAAGACCTCCTCGTTGCTGCTGCTGCGCCAGCCACGCCTCCTGGCCGAGTCCTTCGCAACGGGGCTCCCCTACATGGAGCCCAGCTGGGCCGATGCCCACGGCGGAGAGTGCGGCCTGCAAGGCACACGCCCGGCTGAAATCCTCAAGCTGTGGCTCGGTCTGCGCCAGCTTGGTCTTGAGGGGATCGACGCCGTCATCAGTGGAGCTGTTCAGCGGCGTCAGCGCCTGCAGCTGCTGCTGGAGCCACTCGCACTGGATCTGGTGTCCGGTCCGTTGCATCTGCTGGCCTTCGTGCCACGGGGCTGCAGCCCGGACCTGGCCGAACGCTGGAGCGCCCAGACGCGTCAGCGCCTGCTCGATCACCAGCTGATGCTCTCCCGCCCTCTCCATGGCGGCCGACACCATCTCAAGGCTGTGCTGGGCAATCCCCATACCAGCGATGCGCACCTGCAGGCGATCGCCACCGTCGTGGCCGCTTCCCTGGAGGATGCCACTGATTCACGTTCCAGCTCCCTGCCCGCATGAACACCGACAGCAGCCGTGGTCGCTGGGTGGCGATTGTCACCGGGGCCATCTCGATCGCCATCGCCGTGGCCTATCTCGCCCTGATCACCGTGCTCGATGCACGCGGACCGCTGCAGCCGCCGCCGCCCGAGGCCCTGGGGCTGACGGTGCCGGTCAGCCCTGCGGCGGTCGTGGTGGCAGCTGAACCTGGGTCTGACGCCGCTGCAGCGGTTCCACCACCCGGCTGAGGGCGGCCTCCAGGAAGCTGCGCAGAGCGGAATCGCGGCGGTTGAGGTCGTACTGCCGCTGCACCACGTCCTGCACGCCGCCGTCTCCCCAGTCCTGGTCCTGCTGGAAGTAGGTGATGAAGCTTCTACCCGCCACCCGGGTGAGCCAGCCGGCGCCCACCGCCTGCACCGCCCGGCTCAGCAACAGAGCCGGCAGGTTGAGGCTGAGGGCACTGCTGATCAGGCTCAGCCCTCCCTTGATCACCCCGAGGCTTGCCAGGGTGCGGCCCATCGACACGGCAAGCTCCTGGGCGGCGGGCCGGGCCAGGGAGACGCCGTAGATCCGGCCGATCTCCACCACCATCTGGGCATGAACGGCGGCTGCGCCCAGTAGATCCACCACCGGGATCGGCGTGACCGCCAGCACGCCAGCACTGATCCAGACGTAGCGCTCCACCACAGCCTCCGCATCGCTCTGGCGCTGCTCCGCAAGAAGCTGGCGCCCGGCATCGGAGAGGCGGCGACTCTGCAGAAGGATGTTGTCGGCGATCAGCTCTTCACCATCGGTATGGAGTACCTGAGCGATGCGCCGCAGCAGCGCATCGATCTCGGTCGCAGGTTGCAGTGGGCGGCCACCGGGTCTCGGCACCGACTGGGGCGAGGCGCTGGCGGCCAGCACGTCCTCCGGGGCGATCCGGCCCTGACTGCGGCGGCGCAGCAGAGCCAGAAGCCGCCGCTCCTCCTCCTCGCCGCGCAGGTCCGCTTTGTTGAGGATCAGCAGCAGGCGTTTGCCCAGGGCCGCCAGGGCACTGAACACCTCCATCTCAGCAGCCCGCAGATCGCCATCCACCACCAGCAGCAGCAGATCGGCATTGGCCGCCTGCCGGCGTGCCACCTGCTCCCGCTCAAGGCCGTCCGCTCCCGCTTCGAGGATGCCTGGGGTATCCACCAGGCGCAGACCCCGTGCCAACCCCTTCAGGCGCAGGCGATAGCTGGTGCAGGCTTCGGTGGAGCCCATCGCGGCCCCCACCTCCCCCACCACGTCCTGGAGCAGGGCGCGGATCAGGGAGGTCTTGCCGGTGGAGCCAGCTCCGAACACCACGAGCACCAGATCGCCGCGCTCGAGCTCTTCGCTCACCCGTCGCCGCTCCTGCTCCAGCGCCTGGCGCTGAACGTCGTCACGGATGCGGCTCAATACGGCGTCGATCGCCTCCAGGTTCTGCTGTGCTGCTTCCTGGCGGTTGCCCGGGGGCGGCAACGCTGCGGCGCGATCGCCGCTGCTCGGGCGCTGGTTGCGGCGCCAGTCGATCAGCCATGGCCAGGCCAGCCGTGCCAGCAGCAGGGCACCGCCACCGAACAGCAGCAGCACGACCGGACCCACCAGCCAGCCGGGCAGGAGGTAGCTCAGCTGCCAGATCAGGTTGTTCACCGCCTGCAGCACCGCGGTGAGCGCCACCACGGCCAGCAGGGCGGCGCCGATCCAGATCCAGGGCCGTGCGGGTGGCTTCACAGGCGGGAGCGGCGGGGAAGGCTGCCCTGGCCGGCTGAGCGGATGATGTCGCTCCAGAGACCGGCCGCCAAGGAACTGCTCGAGCCGGTGGCTCTGTTGTCGTCGTTGCCGAGCCAGATGCCAACCGTCCACTGCCGCTGCGGCTCGTAGCCCACGAACAGCAGATCGCGGCCGTCGTTGGTGGTTCCGGTCTTGCCGCCCTCGTCGCCGCCGAGGCTGGCGGCGCTGCCGGTGCCGCCATGCACCACGGCCCTCAGCAGCTCCTGCATCTGCCGGGCTGTGTCTTCGCGGATCACCCGTCGCCCCGGGCTCAACGGACGTGTGCTGCGGCTGCCGCCTCCCCGGGCCTCCCCGTCGGTGAGTTGGCGGATCGTGGTGGGTGCATGCCAGACACCGCCGTTCGCCACGGCTGCGTAGGCGGCAGTGAGCTCCAGCAGTCGCACCTCCGCCTGGCCGAGCACCAGGCCGGGAACGGGATCCAGTGGCGTCGTGACGCCCAGATCCCTGGCCCGGGCCGCCACCTGCTCGAGGCCGAATCTCCGTGCCAGGCGAAGGGCTGCGGTGTTGCTGGAGCTGGCGAAGGCGCTGCGCAGGCTGAGGTTGCCGCCGCAACCGCTGCGATAGGCCTGCCCACCCCAGTCGAGCGGGGAACAGCTGACCCGATCACCCGGACGCAGCCCCCGCTCGAGGGCCTCCAGATAAGTGAACAGCTTGAAGGTGCTGCCGGGCTGGCGCAGGGCCATGCTCGCCCGGTTGTACTGGCTGCGGTTGTAATCACGACCGCCGGCGATGGCCAGGATGCCGCCGTTGCGGTTATCGAGCACCACCACGGCGCCCTCGCTGACGCTCGGTCCGGCGCTGGCCAGCAAGCGCTGCAGGCGGCGCTCCACCACCCGCTGCAGCAGCGGGTCAAAGTGGGTGGAAACAAGGAAATTTCCCTCCGCTGCCACGTCCGCCCCAAGCAGGACCTCCAGATCACGCCGCACCTGATCGGTGTAGAAGGGGGCGGGCCGTTCGCCCATCCAGCCGCCACGGCTGCAGGCTGCTGGCGCCAGGCCGATGGGCTGCCGGCGAGCCCGCCGGGCTCCGTCAGCGCTGAGGCGACCGCTGTCCACCATCTTGAACAGAACGCGGTTGCGGGCGTCCAGGGCCGCCTGGGGGTTGCTGCAGGGGTCGTAGCCGTTGGGAGATGGCAGCAGACCCACCAGCAGGCTCGCCTCCTCAAGCTTCAGCTCCCGCGCGGGTCGCCCGAAGTAATGGCGCGAGGCATCTTCGAAGCCCCAGCCCACGCCGAGATAAACGCGGTTGAGGTAGCTGAGCAGCAGCTCGTCCTTGCTGAAGCGAGCCTCCAACTGCAGGGCCACCAGCAGCTCCCGCCATTTGCGCGCCAGCGTTTCCCCCTCGCCCACCTGCTCCGGATAGAGGCTGCGGGCAAGTTGCTGGGTGATCGTGCTGCCCCCCTCCAGCACGCGCCCCCCCAGCAGGTTCACCGCCAGGGCGCGACCCGTGCCGATCGGATCCACCCCTGGATGCCACCAGAAGCGGCTGTCCTCACTGGAGAGGAGTGCATCAACCAGCAGCTGCGGATAGTCCCCGAGGTTGCGGTTCTCGCGATGCTGGCTCGATTCGGCGGCGCTGATCGGCCGGTTCTGGCGGTCGTAGAGCACCAGGGGCCCGCGCACGCTCGCCAGATCGCCACGGATCGGCACCTGCAGCAGTGCCAGGCCGAGGGCAGCCAGCCCAAGGCCGCCAACGGCTGCCAGCAGGACACTGCTGCCCCGCAGCACAGCGCCGAAGCGTGCCCACCGGCGAGGACTCCCCCCGTGCTCGAACAGCAGCCAGGGGGCCTCGTCACCGCCCGGTGCCAGGCAGACCCGGTCTCCGGGCACCAGCAGCAACTCCTGCACGCGGCGGCCGCGCCACCAGAGTCCGTTGGTGGATCCGAGATCGCGCAGCAGCCAGCGGCGGCCGCGCCGCTCGAGCAGGGCATGTTGCTGGCTCACCGCCGCAGAACGGAACGGGATTTCAGCGGCAGCGCTGCGCCCCAGGCGGTAGGCCTCGCCCACAAGGTCACAGAGCTGACCCTCGCCGAGCGAGTCGTCTGCCCAGCGCAGGCTCGGGCGCCGTGGTTCAGCGGGGGCGAACACGATGCTGCTGCAGCCAGTCGAGCACCAGGGCGGCCACCGCCAGATTGATGGCCACATCGGCGAGGTTGAACACGGGAAACCGGATCGGCACCAGGGCCAGGAAATCCACCACCTGACCAAGCCGCCAGCGATCGAGGCCATTGCCGATCGCACCGCCCAGCAGCAGGCCCAGGGCCAGCCACTGCAGGCGGCGCAGGGGACCTGCGGTCTGGATCCACACCACAAGGGCGACCGCCACCGCAGCGCTCACCAGGCCGAGCAGCATGGTGTTGCCGGTGAGCATGCTGAAGGCGGCTCCGGTGTTGAACACCAGCTGGAGCTCCAGCAGCCCGGGCAGCAGCGGCTGGGCCCCAGCGCCACTGAGCTGGTTCAGAGCCCACGCCTTGCTGAGTTGATCCGCCAGCACCACCGCGCCAGCGATGCGATACGCCGGATGGATCACGAGTCGACCAGCAGCAGACGACGCAGCGGCAGGGCCAGCACCGCCACGGCGCAGCAGAGCAGCAGCTGGGGCACAAGCGGCCCGATGCTGTAGCTCAGCAGCAGCTGGGGGAGGGCGCCGTTCCAGCGGCCCACCAGACCTCCAAGCAGCAGGTTCGCCAGACCGCACAGCTGCAGCACAGCCAGTCCCATCACGGCGGCGCCGGTGAGATTGAGCAGGTGGTCCATCCCTGCCTGGCGCGCCAGGCGCCCGGTGACCCAGGCCGCCGGCAGGAAGCCGGCGAGGTAGCCGAAACCCGGATCGAGCAGATAGGCCAGGCCGCCGCCGGCATGGAACACCGGCAGTTCGAACAGCCCCAGGCTCAGATAGGCCACACCGGCCAGCATCGCGGAGCGCGGACCGCAGACCAGGGCCGTCAGCAGCAGGGCCGGCACCTGCAGGGTCATCGGCAGTGGGATCACCGAGACACCGCCGGGCCCCATCGTTGGCACGGCCGCCTGAATCAGCCCGCCGGTGAGGATCAGAAGCAGCCCGGCGATGGCACCGCTCCAGTTGGCTAGGGCGCGCACGGCTGGCGAGTCAGTGGCACCATCCTGCAGGAGAGTGGGCGTCATGCAACCTCAAGCCTCCGTGGCCCCGGAATCCAGCCCATCAACACCTGAGCCGCCAGCCACAGCCAAGCCGCCCGCAACAGCCCAGCCGACTGTGGGGGATCAGGTGAGGCTGCTTCAGAGCCCTCCCTATCTGAAAACGGCAGATCCGATGCCGATGCTGCGGCCGCCCGATCTGGTCGACAGCGGTGAGCTGGGGCAGGTGGTGGCCCTGCGCGCCCTTGATCAGGTCGCCGTGCGCTTTCGCCGGGGCACCTTCCTGCTGGAAGCACGTGTGCTTGAGATTCTGCCCAGCTGATCAGCCTGTGGTTGGGCCGCTCAGCGGGTGCTCACGCCACACCTGCTCGGCCTCGCGCAGCGCAGCGGCAGGACCACACAGGCTCAGGCTCGGCCGCCCCAGCAGTCGGCGTGCCGCGGCCTGGAGATCGTCGGGATCAAGGCGCGCCGCCTGCTCCAGGCTGCGGTCGGCGAAGTCTGCAGGCAGGCCATGGCCCAGCACCAGGGCCAGCCGATCGGCCAGTTGGCTGCTGGTCTGCCGGCCGAGGGCTTCCTGGCCACGGAACTTCGCCAGGGCCAGATCGAGCTCGGCTCGGCTGAGCGGCTGCTCCAGCAGACGCTGCCATTCATCCAGCAGGGCCGCGGTGGCATCTCCCGCCCGCTCACTGGAACTGGAGAGATGGAACACGAACGGGGCATCGCCGAGCCGAGCTGGATGGTGCACGCCCACGTCGTAGGCCAGACCGTTCTCCTCGCGCAGTGCCACGAACAGGCGGCTGGACATGCCCACGCCCAGATGGCAATGCAGCAGGCGCAGGGCCAGGGCCTCGGGGCTGCCCAGCGGCGCCGTGGTGCAGCCGAGCATCAGCACCAGCTGCTCGGTGTCGTCCTGGCAGCTGACCAACCCCGCGCCCCCCTCTCCCCTGGGGCCCTGGCGCCGGTCGCTGGCCCGCGTTGCCCAGGGGCTGCCGTTGTGGCCCGCAAGCAGCAGCTCCTCCACGCCGTCAGGAATCAGACCGGCCAGCACCAGCACGCTGCCCTGCTGTCCGAGGCCGCCGGCAAGCTCCTGCAGGTGGCTGCGCTGGATTTCAGGCAGTTCGTCTTCCACCCCAAGCGGGTCATGGCCGTACGGCCCCTCGCCATAGAGCTTGTGCCGCAGCTGATCGTGGCTCAGCTGGAAGGGGTCTTCGCGTTGGCGCTGCAGGGTCTGCAGGGTCAGCTGACGCTCCAGATCGATCTGGTCGTCCACCAGCCAGGGGCTGCGCACCATCTGCAGCAGCAGCGGCAGCAGCAGAGCCGCATCATCACTGGCGCATTTCAGGCTGATCAGCGTGCCGTCCTCGCTGGCCTCGCAGCGCAGGCCGGCGCCGCTGCCCTCCACCAGATCAGCCAGGGCCTCGCCGCTGTAGGGGCCGCAGCCGCGGCTCAGCACACCGGCCAGGAGCTGGGCCGCACCCCGGCGGCCGGGGAGATCGGCGCTGCTGCCGCCACGCAGCCAGAGCTTGGCCGAGAGGATGGCCGGCCCCGGACGGTGCAGCAACCAGAGGGGGCACCCCCCGGGCAGCTGGCGTTGCTCCAGCGCCGGGCTCATGCCGGCACCGCCCGCAGGGTGAAGGCGCGTTCGGGTGCCAGGAGGGGGATCAGCTCTTGGCTGAGGCGCTCCCCATCCCAGTGCTGCAGCCACTGCAGCGGAGCGTCCAGGGAGTGCTCACGGCCCCAGAGGGCGCTGTTGCCCACCATGGCCGCCACCGAGCCGGGCGCCTCCAGGCTGAAGCGGTAGCCATTGCCCACCAGTCGCCGGGCCCGTTCCATCTCCGCCTCCTGCGGCCTGGTGTCGAGCAGCGTCGCCAGCAGCTGGCGCACCTCCTGCTCCACTGCTTCGAGCTGGTCGGGTTCACACACGGCTTCCAGCAGCACCAGGCAGCCGGCTTCGAGCACGTTCAGATCGAGGTCGATGCTTTCCACCAGCCGCAGCTGCTCCCGCAGGCGTTCCACCAGGCGGCTGCGGCGTCCCTCCGCCAGCAGGGTGGTGAGCAGGTCTCCCCCCACCACTGCGTCCTGGTCTGCGGCGCCGGGGAACCGCCAGGCCATCAACAGCCGTGCCGCCTCCAGACGCGGCAGCTCCAGGGTGGTGTCACCGCTGCTGAGGCTGAGGGGCGCGAGCGTGTCGGCTGCGGTGGCTGTCGCCAGATCCGCCAGGGCCGAATCGTCCAGCCGTCGGCTCAGGTCCAGGTGCTGCAGCGGACCGGCCACCGCCAGACAGCAGCGGTCGGCGCGGTAGTGGCGGTGATGGAAGGCTGCCATCGCCTCGGGGCGGTGAGCCTCCAGTGATCCGCGGCGCCCGAGGATCGGCAGGCCGTAGGCGTGGTTGGGGCAGGCGCGGCGCAGCAGCTCCTGGAACGCCACCTCCTCGGGCTGGTCCTCACTCTGAGCCAGCTCTTCGAGCACCACCTGCCGTTCCATGGCGAAGTCGTCGCCGTTCAGGCGCGGCTCCAGCACCAGATCCAGCAGCAGCGCCAGCGCCTCGCCGGCTGCTTCCGGTGGGATCAGCACGTGGAAGTGCACGTCGTCGAAGCCGGTGGCGGCGTTGCTGCTGCCCCCCAGGGCCTCAACGCGGCGATCGAACTCGCCCGCAGGCAGCTGGCTGCTGCCCTTGAACACCATGTGCTCCAGAAAATGGGCCATGCCGGATTCGGCGGCCGTTTCGCTGGCGCTGCCAGCCCGGCACCAGAAATCGAGGCACACCACGGGAGCCTCAGGCAGATCCAGCTGCACCAGGGGTACGCCGTTCCGGAGTCGCTCCCGCTGCGGCTGCGGCAGAGGGCTGCTCGACAGAGCGTGGGGCAGACCAGAGGAGGGCGGCAAGCGGTTGGGGCTGGGTCGTGCCTGCATTCTGCTGGCAGGATCAGGCCTGTGTTGTCCGGGTGTTCCCCATGAGCGCAGCTGCCCTTGGCATCCATCCACTGGTGGACGCATTGGCCGAGCGCATCCGTGGCTGCTGGCTAGACCTGCCCGAGCTGGCTCCCCTGGCGGTGGATCCGGACCTTGAGGCCATCAGCGGCAGCCTCGATGGCGAGGACCTGTTCATCCGCAACGAGCTGCATTCCAGCCGTGGCCTGCGCAAACTCCATCTGGAGACGGCGCGGCTGGGGGCAGGGCTGCAGATTCTCCACTGCGTGTTCTTCCCCGACCCCCGTTACGACCTGCCGGTGTTCGGGGCCGACATCGTTGCCGGACGCGGCGTGGTCTCAGCCGCGATCGTTGACCTCTCCCCCGTAACCGGCTCCCTGCCCGAGGCGGTGGTGCGGCGGCTGGAGGCCCTGCCGGCGCGCCGCTTTTCCCAGGAGCGTGAGCTGCCCGCCTGGGGAACGATCTTTTCCCCTTACGTGCGGTTCGTGCGCCCGGCTGATGCAGCCGAAGAGCAACAGTTCATCGCCGTGGTGACTGATTTTCTCACCGTTCTGGCGGCCGCCAGCCGCGA
>Ga0208721_1000052_pt1 | contig 25426 bp, 23 predicted proteins | sample LakMenEpi17Aug10_FD_150705 | JGI IMG/M metagenome (GOLD analysis project Ga0208721, IMG submission 150705) | Freshwater microbial communities from Lake Mendota, WI - 17AUG2010 deep hole epilimnion (SPAdes) | ecosystem: Environmental > Aquatic > Freshwater > Lentic | place: Lake Mendota, Madison... | reverse complement strand
CGCCGCGTCGTGCGGCGTGGAACCGGACGCAGCGGGCGGCGCGGAACCGGACGTTGCGAGCCGCGCCGTGCGGAACGCGAACCCGATCGCCTCCGGGCCGTCGCCCCGGCCGGTGGCGGACCTGCTCGCCATGCAGGAGCGGCTGGGACGACTGCTGCACCGGCCGGACCGGACGCGGCCCCTGGCGGTGATGACGATCGACGCCGCGAACCTGGCGCGGGCGGCAGCCGAGGCGACGGCCGCGGTCGAGGCGATGATCTGATGCCCGCCGCGCCGCTCGTCGTCGCCGATCCGGCCACGATGCGGGCCGCGGTGCTCGCGGCCCGAGTCGCGGGCCGCCGCGTGGGCTTCGTGCCCACCATGGGCGCGCTGCACGAGGGGCATGCGAGCCTCGTCGCCGCCGCCGCCGCAGACAGCGCCGACGTCGTCGTGTCGGTTTTCGTGAACCCCACGCAGTTCGGACCCGGTGAGGACTTCGACCGCTACCCGCGCACGTTCGCCGCCGACTGCGACCTGCTCGCCGCGCATGGCGTGCGCTGGGTCTACGCTCCCGCCGCCGCCGCCGTCTACCCGCCCGGCGACGCCACGCGGGTCGTGGTCGGCGGGCCGGCCCTCGGCTTCGAGGGGGCGATCCGCCCGGGGCACTTTTCCGGCGTGGCCACGGTCGTCTGCCGACTGTTCCTCGCCGTGCCCGCGGACGTGGCCTACTTCGGCGCCAAGGACTGGCAGCAGACACTCGTCGTGCGGCGCATGGTCGCCGACCTCGGCCTGCCGATCGAGATCGTCGTCCGGCCGACCGTTCGCGAGGCCGACGGGCTGGCGCTGAGTTCGCGCAACCGCTATCTCTCGGCGGCCGACCGGGGCCGGGCGCCGGTGCTGGCGGCGAGCCTTGCCGCAGCAGCGTCGCTCTGGGAGGCGGGCGCCGCGCCGGCCGACATCGTGGCGGCGATGCGGGCCCGGCTCGCTGCGGCGGACGTCGCGATCGACTATGCGGCGATCGTCGATCCCGAGTCGCTCGCCGCGGAGATCGACGAGACCGTCGGGGCCGTGGCCCTCGTCGCCGGCCGGCTGGGCACGACGCGGCTCATCGACAACCGACTGCTTCCTCCGCGGCAGGCAGGCCCGCGATGAGATCGACGCTGTTTCACGTGCCGCTGCAGATCGGCGGGGTGCCGCTCTTCGGCTGGGGACTGGTGCTTCTCCTGTGGGCCGTCGTCGCCTGCTTCGCGATCGTCCGCGCCGCGCGCCGCGAGGGGCTCGGCACCGCGCTCACCGGCCTCGGCCTGCCGCTGGCCGTCGCCGGCGCGGTGATCGTCTGGGGGCTGCCGGCGATCGCCGACGATGCCGGGCTGCCGGTGCGCGGCTATGGCGTGATGCTGCTCCTCGCCGCCGCCGCGGGCACCTGGCTCTCCGTGCGGCGCGGGGTGCGATACGGCTTCGACGCCGACACGATCATCGCCCTCGGCACGGAGGTCTTCCTGTGGGGGATCGTCGGGGCGCGGCTGTTCTACGTCATTCAATACCGGGCCGCGTTCTTCGACGCCGGGATCGCGGCCGCCATCCCCCGGATCCTCAACGTCGCCCAGGGCGGGCTCGTCGTCTTCGGCTCGCTGCCGACGGCGGCCCTTGCCGCCGGGCTGTTCGCCAGGCGCCGCGGCCTCTCCATCCTGCGTCTTGCCGACTGCATCGCGCCGGGCCTGCTCCTCGGGCTGGCGATCGGCCGGGTCGGCTGCTTCCTGAACGGCTGCTGCTACGGCGGGCCCTGCGACCTGCCCTGGGCGGTGCAGTTTCCGCCCGACAGCCCGGCATGGCTCGACCAGCAGGCCCGCGGCCTGTTGCCCGCGGTCGCGGTGGGGGCGGCCCCGCCGTGGAGCCTGCCCGTGCACCCTGCGCAACTGTACGCGGCGATCGACGCCGCGCTGCTCGCCGCACTCGCCGTCGCGGCGACCCCGTGGCTGCGGCGCGCGGGGGAGGTGTTCGCGCTGGTGCTCACGCTCCACCCCGTGTCGCGCCTGCTGCTCGAGGCGATCCGCGTGGACGAGCCGTCATTGTCGCCGTATCTGCCGCTGACCATATCGCAGGCGATCGCCCTGGTGCTGCTGGCGCTGGCGGCGGCGTTGTGGTGGTGGATCGGCCGACAGTCCGGGGGCCCGGAGGGGCATGACCGCCGGGGCGGGGCGAGGGGGTTTTGAACGCCGTGGCCCCCCCGGTACCTTGACCTTCCCGGACTTTTCCGGCGGGAACTTTTTCCGCCCAGATCGCATCGAAGTTTCAGGGCAGACGCACGTGGTCCCGCACACCGACCCAACGCGAGCAGCCCCGGTCAGCGGCCCCCCCGCCACCGACCGGGAGCTCGTCGCCGGGGCGGTGGACGGCGACCGCGCCGCGTTCGCGTTGCTCGTCGAACGGCACCAGGGGCGGATCCTCGCGCTCCTGGAGCGGCTCACGGGCTGCCACGAGCAGGCCCGCGACCTGGCCCAGGAAACGTTCGTATCCGCCTTCAGAAAACTCTCCTCGTTCGCGCACCGCAGCGAGTTCTCCACATGGCTCTATCGCATCGCCTGCAATCATGCGGCCGCCTTCCTGCGCAAGCGGCGCCGACCGGCCACGGTCGATGCCGCCCTGCCCGGCGGCGGCCTGTGCGGCGCGCTGGAGCCGGCGGCGACCGGGCCGGGGGTGTCGGCGCGGCTGGAGCACGCGGAGCTCTCCGCGCGGCTCTCGGCGGCGCTCGGGCGACTGGACGACCGCTACCGCGAGGTCGTGGTTCTCGCCGACATGCACGACGCGAGCTACGAGGAGGTCGCAGCGGCCCTCGACATTCCCCTGGGCACCGTCCGCAGCCGGCTGCATCGCGGCCGGCTCGAACTCCGCCGCCTGCTCGCCGACTGGATCGCACACGAGGAGCACGATGAACGACGAGCCTGATGGTCGGACCATCCGCGCCGACGACCCGCGCCTGAGCGAATGGATCGACGGCCGGCTGCCGGCCGCCGAGGCCGCTATAGTCGCGCGGAGCGTGGCGGCTTCGCCGGAGCTCACGCGGGTCGTGGCCGACCTGCGCCGGCTCAAGGCGCTGCTCGCCGCCGCGCCGGCCCGGCCGGCGCCTGCCGGCTTCGTGGCCGAGGTGCTGGCCGCGCTCGACGCGCCGCCCCGGCTGGCGCCGGGCACGGCCGCCGGTTCCGGGGGCGGCCCGGCCGACTCCCGGATCGATGCCGAGTGGGAGCGGATCGAACTGGAGCGGCTCGCGGAAGAGATCGCCGAGGCTCGCGAGGACGCGGCCGTGGCCGAGACGACCACCGAGCCACGGCGTCCCTGGCCGTGGATGACGATGCTGGCCGCACTTGCCGCCGGCCTGCTCGTCGCGTCGTTCGTCAACATGCCGCCGCTGCACAGCGTGCTGGTCGAGAAGGACCGCGACGTGGCGCTGCGCGGCGCGGGACATCCGCAGGAGGGCCTGTCGCGGACGGTGGACGAGTTCTTCGCCGAGTCGGACGGCGATGGGGCGGCCGAAGCGAAGCCTGCCGAAGCGCGGTCTGATGAACGCAGTGCGGCACCGCGGAACACGGATCTGGCGGCGGACGACCTGGTCAAGAAGGCCGCCCCGGTCGCAGCGGCTCCCGCGGCTGGGAACATGCAGGACGAGGACGGGCTCGCGGCAGGTGCAGACCAAACCCAAAAAGAGGCCTTGGCCGAATCGACCGAGTCGCAGAGCACCCCCAGGAAGGGCGCCGCGATGCCGGGCAGCCCGACGCCTGGCTCCGGTGATCTCGCCGCGAACACGAGGGCGGCCGAGGGCGGTGGTGGTGGCGGTGGCGGGACCGATCCGCGGAGTCGCGAAGACCTCCCGGAGTCGCTCGGCAACCGACGCGATACCACCGCACCGGTGGTCGTCGTGGTGCGGGGACCGGAAGGGCGTGCCGAGTTCTCGGCGCTGCTCGCGGCACGCAACATCAGCGTCAGCCGCGAAGCCCTGCAGGAGAACAGAAAGCGATTGCTGAGGAATGCGAATCCTGAACTGGAGCAGACCATTCCGCCCGGCCGCCAGCAGGCTAAGGATGCGGCGATTGGGGCGCCGCCCGGCCTCTCCCCTGTCGACGAAGAGGTGATCGCGATCTCCGGATCGCCGGCGGCCATCGGCGAACTCCTCGCCTTCCTCGAGGCCGGCCGCGGGAATGGCTTGGACTTGAAGGTGAAAGCCCTGAAGAGACTGGCCCGCGTCGAGGCGAAGCAAGACGTTGCTGTCGACAAGCCCGCTGCGGATCGGGCGCGGGGTGCCGGGGGCCCAGCGGCGGAAACACTCGATCGCAACGCAGTCGATGGCGAAAAACTCGCCAGGCCGCCGGCAAGAGTCGACACCGCCGCCGAGGCGCCGGTCACGGTGCTGGTCCGGCTGGTGGACATCGCTCCCGGCAACCCAGCGGCCGGGCCGACCGCCGCGGCGGTGCCGGCGGAGCCGGCGGCCCCGGCAGCGGGTGAAGCCCAGGGGGCCGGCGAGCGGCAAACGCCATGAGCGGCGAACCCGGCGACCCGGCGGGAACGGCCGGGCCGGCTCCGCGACGGCACCTTCCCCCGGACGCCATCACGATCCGCTGCCGCCTGGACGGGCCGCTCGTCGTGGAAATGCCCACCGGAGACCAGTTCGCGGGTCTCCGACTTCGGGTCACCGACCACGCCAACCGGGAGTTTTGCCTGCCGGCAGACGGCCGGGCGGTCGCCCTCTGCCGGTGTGGCCGGTCAGGCAACCGGCCGTTTTGCGACGGCAGCCACAAAAACGCCTGTTTTTCCGGCACTGAGGAGGCTCCCGACTCAGGCGGCTGAGGCCGGCAGCTCCGTTCAGGCGCCTCCCGGTGGGGCTGTGCCGGATGGGTCGACCATTCATGGGCCGTAAACCTTTCCCCGGAAAACACTTGCATCGCTTCCTGGACCCCCAAAACGGTCCATCACACCCGGGTTCGATATGGACTGGCTCGCCAGATACCGGTAGGGTTGATGACCCGGTCCGGGGATTTTCCCCGTCCCGCCGCCCCGGATGGCATCGATGTCCCACCACGGCCCCAACCTCTACCAGCGGTATAGCGTGGGGATCATGGCGGTCCTGGTCTTCCTCCTGCCCCTGGTGGTGGTGGGGGCGATCCGGGCCAAGGGGAACAACCGCAACGACGTGAAGGGCTGGCTGCCCCTCGAATACCCGGAAACCCAGACCTACCGGTTTTTCCGCCAGAATTTCGCGGGTGAGGAGTTCATCCTCGTCAGTTGGGACGGCTGCACGATGGCCGATCCCCGCCTGGAAATGCTCGCCAAAAAGCTGATTCCGCCCCCCCAGGAGGCTTGGCGGATCGACCGGCCGGCCTATTTCAAGTCAGCCCAAACGGGCCCCCGGGCCGTCGACCGGATGAGTGCAGATCCCCTGAAACTCGACCCGGCCGAGGCGATCGATCGGCTGGAGGGGGCCCTGATCGGGCCGGCCCCGGCCGGTCAGGAAGGGGCCGCCGCCGGCAAGGACGACTTTGCCACCCGGCAGACCTGCCTGGTTTTGACCCTCGGCGACACGGCCCGGGCCAACCTTCACGCCGCGATCGACGAGATCCGCAAGGTGGCGACCGAGGAACTCAACATCCCCGAACGGCAACTCCACATGGGCGGGCCGCCTGTGGACAACGTCTCGATCGACAAGGCGGGGCAGACGAGCGTCACGATCCTCTTCGGGCTGTCGCTCGTGGTCGGCTTCTTCGTCAGCTGGTGGAGCCTGAAGAGCAAGACCCTGGTGGCAATGGTGCTGGCGTCGGGCGTGTACAGCATGTTCGCCAGCCTGGCAGTGGTCTGGTACTCGGGCTATCCGGTTGACGCGATCCTGCTCACGATGCCGTCGCTGGTCTACGTCGCCACCACCTCGGGTGCGATCCACCTCGCCAACTACTACCGTGACCAGCTCGCGGAGACCGGCGTCCAGGAAGGGGCGGCCGGACGGGCGGTGCACCACGCGCTCCTGCCGCTGTCGCTGGCCACCGGGACGACGGCCATCGGCCTGGCGACGCTGGGCGTGAGCGAGCTCGTGCCGATCCGGATGTTCGGTATCTTCTCGGCGGCCGGCGTGGTGGTCAGTTTCCTGATCCTCGTCACGCTCATGCCGGCGGCGCTCGAGCTCTTCCCGCCGAAGCTGCGCCGGGCCGATACCGAGGGGGAGGCCCTCACCAACTGGAAGCCGATCGAGTTGAGCCCCTGGTGGCGGGTCGGCCAGTGGATCACCGGTCACCACGCCCTCGTGACCTGCGCCTGCCTGGCGGTCATGGCCGGCGTCGGCTACGGCATGACGCGGGTCGAGAGCAGCGTGCAGCTGATGCGGCTGTTCTCGCCGAACGCCCGGATCCGCCAGGACTACAAGTGGCTGGAGCGGACGCTCGGACCGCTCGTCCCGATGGAGATCCTCGTCCGCATCGACGACCAGGCCTGCACGCTCAACCTCCTCGAGCGCATGGAACTCGTGGGCAGGGTCCAGCGCGAGATCGCCGGGCTCGACGAGGTCGGCAGTTCGCTCTCCACGCTCACCTTCGCCCCCAACCTCGAAGGCGGTTCGTCCGGCGGCCTCGGCGGGGCGGCCGGGGGACTGTTCGGCAACCGCGACAAGCTCCGCCGCAGCGTGCTCCGCAAGCGGCTCGAGGCCAACCGCGACGCCCTGCTCGCCGGTGACTACCTGCGCGAGGCCACGGTCGCCGACGCCGACGGCGGTGAGCGGACGGAGCAATTGTGGCGGATCAGCGCCCGCGTCAGCGCCGTCAAGGAGGTCGATTACGCCCTCTTCAAGCGGGACCTGCGGAGCAAGGTCGATCCGATCCTCGCCGATCTCGACGCCAAGGGAATCGCCGGCGTCAGCGTCGACTACACCGGCCTCGTGCCCCTCGTCTACAAGGCACAGCACTCGCTCCTCGACGGCCTGCAGATCGGCTTCGTCTGGGACTTCGTGATCATCGTGGTGGTGATGATCCTCCTCTGTCGGGCGGCCTCGGCGGGCCTCGTGCTGCTGCTGCCGGCCGCCTTCCCGGCGGTGATGGTCTTCGGCGGCATGGGCTGGGGCAACGCGGCGCTCAAGTCGCTCGACCTCGGCACGCTGCTCATCGACATCGGCACGGTCATGGCGCCGAGCGTGGCCCTCGGCGTGACGGTGGACGACGTCGTTCACTTCATGCTCTGGTTCCGGCGCGGCATCGCCGACGGCCTCGACCGCCGCGAGGCGACGATGCTTGCCTACAAGGGCTGTGCCCGGGCGATGTACCAGAGCTGGGGCGTGATCGGCATCGGCCTGTCGGTGTTCTCGCTGTCGCCCTTTGGCCCGACGCAGCGGTTCGGCTACATGATGCTCTCGATGCTGACGATCGCGCTGGTGGGCAACCTCGTGTTCCTGCCGGCCTTGCTCTCCGGCCCGCTGGGAGCGGTGTTCGGCTGGAGCGTGCTGCGGATCGAGCGCAAGAAGGCAGGCCGGCGGCTGAAGACCGATCCCGGCAGCGACGCCCTGCCCCCGCCGCACGTCGTCCCCGGCTCCGCCAAGCAGGTCGTCCACGCCTGACGGCTGCGGACGTCCCGCCGGTTTACACTCTGCGTGGGCGGCGCGATCACGGGACGCGAGCAACTCGGATGGTTGGCCGCTGGACATTGGCAGGCGCGGTTGCAGTCGGCCTGGCAGCCGGGCGGATGGCGGCGTCCGAGGAACCCGTTTCGCCGCAGGAAATCGCCGCGGTCGTCGCCCGGCTCGGGGACGACCGCCTCGCGGTCCGGGACGAAGCCGCCGACTTTCTGTGGCGTGCCGGATCCGTGGCCCGCGTCCCTCTTGAGGGAGCGACCAAAGGCGACGACGCCCGGGCGGCTGCCCGCGCCGAACTGATCCTCGAGCGCCTCCGCTACGGGTTCACGGCCGACACGCCGCCCGACGCCGTCGAATTGATCGTGCGGTTCCGCGACGGCGATCTTGCGATGAAGAGCGACGTCTTGAAGCAGCTCTGCGACCGCGGGCTGCTGGACAACGCGGTCGCGCTCGCGAAGCTCGAGCCTGCAGCGGTGCACGCTGGCGCGGCTCGGGACTTTCTCCGCACCATTTCCGGCCGAGCCGTCGACGCGCTCGTCGAGGGCAGGCCGGATATGGCCGAGCGCCTGCTGGCATGTGCCGCCAGTCTCGACGCGTATGGCGCGCAGCACCGTGACTACGCCGCTGTGCTGCTGTTTCGCGGCCGACTGGCGGAGGCGATCGAGGCCCTGAAGTCGTCGGGGGCTTCCCGACCCGGCGCCGACGATGCCTCGCTCCTGGCACGGCTGCTCGTCGTCGCCGGAAGCGTCGCCGAGGCGCGGCCGCTCGTCGAGGCTGGCACCGACAAGCATCTCAAGATCGGGTTCTACCAGCGCTGCGCGGACTGGACCGCGCTGGCGCTGGAGGATCTCGCCTCCGGCGACCAGGGCCTCGAACGGCTCGGCTTTTCGGCCGTCATCAATCGCCTCGCCCGTCGCGACGCGGAGTGCGACAAGGCCGTGGCAAAACTTCAGGCGCTGGCGGCGGAGCAGCCCGACAAGGCGTGGATGTGCACCGAGGCGCTGCTGATCGCGGGCCGCTGGCAGGCGGCGGTGGAGCTTTTCTCCGACGGTGATCGGCACAGCGCCTTCGACGTGCTGTGCGCGCGGATGAAGCCCGCCGAGGCGTTCGCCCTCATCGGCATCGAGGATCCGTGCACCGGGTCGGCCGGGTGGTTTCGTGCCCGCGCCGCGGCACTCGCGGCGACGCCACGCGATCTGGACGCGCACTTCTTCCTCGGGCTCTCGGTGGCCCGGGCGCTGTGCCACCTCGGGGAAACGGAAGAGGCCGACCGGCTGCTCGAAGCGGCTGGCGGAATCGCCACCGCCGAGGCCGGAACGCGCCTGCGTGCCCTGTTCGAGACCGCGCACGAACTCGGCCTGCGGGGACGTGCCGACCGGCTCGCGGTCGACCTACTGGCCACGGAGCAGGGAGCGTCGTCCGTGATCCGGGCTCGGTTTCCCAAAACCGCCGCGCTTGTGCAGCTGTGGTGGACGTGCTTCCGCCGCTGGCATCCCGGGGATGATGGTCCTGCGACGCTCCAACGCGTGAAGGAGTTCCTCACCGCCGGCAACCACCCCGCCGACAGCCCGCCGTCGTTGACCTCGATCTGCGAACGGGCGGAGCGGGAGGGGGCGAACCTGCAGTCCTTCCAGCGACTCGCCTGGCTTCGCGGTCTCGCGGAGACCTGCGTCATGAAGGGGGATGCGCCGCTGGGCATCACGTACCTGGAAAAGGAGGCGGAGGAGGCACGCGCGCTGGATGCCGGGCGAGAACGCGACAGCAATGGTCATCTGGGACACGCGGCACACCAGGCTCTGATCCGCATCGGCGACGTCCACGCCGGCGCGCGTCGCTGGCCGGAGGCCGCCGCGGCCTATCGCCGGGCCGCGGCCATCGACGGCCGCCGGCCGCTGCCGCTGTACCTCGAGGGACACGCGCTCGCACAGGCCGGCGAAGTGGACCGCGGCCGGGCCCTGATGCAACTGGCATCGATGCTCCCGCTAGGCGACACCGCAGGGCGACAGGAACTCGCCGAGGGCTTGGAAGCTCGCGGTCTCGAGCAGGCGGCGGACACGGAGTGGGAGACGATCCTCCGACTGGGCGACTTCGGCAGCTGGGAGGGATCGTCGGCATGGGCCGTGAAGACGGCGGCCAAGAATCGCGGAAATCGCCTGGTCGGCACCGACCCGCTGCACGCCGCGGCGCTGTTTCAGCACATGCTCATGTATCTGCTCAAGACAAATTCTTCCTTCCTGAATCCGAGCGACTACGTCGACGTCGTCCATGCCATTCATCGGGTTCGCGCCCGGGGCCTGGTGGCTCGCGGGGAGGTGGCTGCCGCGTGGTGGGACATCGAACAGGCGCAGGCCGCCCAGCCTGGCGATGCCGACTTCGTCGCGGACATGGCGACACACCTCGCCGCGGCCGGCCGGGCCGCCGATGCCGAGCGGGTGTTTGCCGATTGCTTCGCCGCCTACGAACGCATCTGCAGCGGCTTTCCCCGCAGCGCCCAGCATCACAACGGCCTCGCCTGGCTGGCGGCGCGGTGCGGGCGGCGTCTCGACGACGCGCGCCGGCATGCGGAGACGGCCGTGCAGCTCGATCCCGGGCGGGCGGCCTATCTCGACACGCTGGCCGAGGTCCATTTCCGGCTCGGCGACCGCGAGCGGGCGATCGCACTGGAAAAGCAGGCGGTCGATCGCGAGCCGAAGAACCCCGAGTTCCGGGAACGACTGAAACGATTCGAACGCGGCGACTGAGGCTTCGACGCCTCGCGTCCGCCGCCGTTCAAAGGCTGTGGATCGTCCGGATCTCTCCCGCTCGTGGCCCGCCCACCGACTGGGGCGAACTCATCCAGGCGCATGACGACCGCAATGCCTTTCAAGCGTCGCCCGACTTTTCTGCCCGTGAGCGACATCCACAGCCTCTGAGCGGTCCCGGCCTCGAGGCATCAAGGCCCCGGACGGGCGACCCGGGAGACGGTCTGCGCCGAGGCGACATCGAACTCGATCGCTTCTTTGGCAACTACGCCGGCCTGAACCAGTTTCGACTCCATCTGGGCACGACCTATGTCGCTGTGGGCGACGGCACCGTCGTCGGCTATGCAACGGTCGCGCCGGGATCCATCACGATCGATCAACTGCCACGACCGGAGCGGCGGCGGTTGCCGGGCTACCCGCTGCCGATCCTGCGGCTGGCGCGGCTCGCTGTCGCCACGACTCACCACGGCCGTGGCATCGGCTCACGGCTCGTGCGGTTCTCGTTGGAACGTGCCCGCGAGATGGCGGACCGGTTCGGTTGCATCGGCGTCGGCGTCGATGCCAAGCCTGCCGCGGCGGGCTTTTACGCCCGCCTCGGGTTCGCGGACTTGGTGGTCGAGAATGGCGAACTGCCCTGCCGACCTCGGCCGCAGGTCTTGTTACTGCCGATCGGTTCGATTCCCCCGCGTTGCTGACGACCGGGACCGGGAAAATCCGCTCCCGTCCCGGATTTTGTCTGGCTGTATCATGAGGGCATGGCGAATGAACCGGCGAACGAACCGTCTTTTCCACGACTCCGGCCCAGCGTCAGCCACCAGGCGTCGCGGCAGGCCGAAATCGAACGGATCCGTCACCTGACGGTGGAGGAACGAGTCAAAGCGGCCTTGGGGTTGGCGCGGCGATTCGCAGCGCTCCAGCCGGCCCCCGCCAGGCGTGACCAATGACCGATCCCGATGAGGTGATTCGGGCTGCCGAAGAGGTGACCGACATTCTCGAGTCGCGCGGCGTGGGGGCGGTGGTGATCGGGGCCGTCGCGCTGGCAGCGCACGGCTATGTGCGATTTACCGAGGATCTCGATCTCGGCGTCAATACCGATCTGGCCACCCTGAATCAGGTCGCCGACAGCCTGCGGACGGCGGGCTTCGAGGTCGAGCTGCGGGAGCCGGATGGCCAGGATCCGCTCGGGGGCGTGGTCGATGTCAGAGGCCCCTTTGGTCTCGTCCAGATCGTGAACTTCGGGGGCCGCTTTCCCGCGGTGATCGATGGCGGACTCGCAGCCGCCGACACCGTGATTCGCTCGGGCAGCCGCCTGCGGATCGTGCCGCTCCCGCACCTCGTCGCTCTCAAGCTGTATGCGGGGGGAACAAAGTCCCGTGCCGACATCGTGGAACTGCTTGCCCGCAACCCTGCTGCCGATGTGGCCGCGATCCGCGACCTCTGCCGGGGCTGGCGACTCCGCGGCCTCGACCCGCTCATCGAAGAGGCACTGGGCGGAGGATAGTCCGGCCAATGGCACTTCCGCAACCATGTCCACAGGCATTGCCGAGCCGCTGGGCGGCTGGTGAGGCTGGTGCCGCGTTTTCGGGTACCTGATCAGTTGCTCCCGGAACGGCTGCCCTCCCCCTGCAGTGGCGTTTTTCTGCCGTCGGCGCGGAGTCTCTCGCCGCCGCAGTTCGGGCACTCGAGCGGAAACCCCTCGCCCACCCGGGCCAGGAGTTTCGCCCAGGCTTTTCCGCGCGGTGTCGTGCGAGCGGGGCTTTTGATGCGCGTCGCAGCAGCCTCTGGAGCCGTGACCGTCGTTTCCGAGCAGGAGCCGTTCGATCTCGGTCAGGAGGATCTTCGTGAGCGCCGCGACGGCTCGGGGTCGGTCGGCCAGAAAACCCCGCAGCCGCTTCCTCGCCCGGTCCGATGGTTCAGCAGGATCGTGTGGGGCGCGAGACTCGCGTATGAGCCGTGAGACCCGCCCCAGGCCGCGACGACGGCGGGCGCAAGGCAATCGGGAACCCGGTCCGCAACCCAGTGGTAGAGTTGGAGCATGCCAACTCCCCAAGCCCTACCTGCCCCAGCCGCCTCCGGCCTGCCGGTCGCGACCGTGATCCTCAAGCCGAAGCGGGCCCGGCCGTTCTTCGGCCGCCACCCCTGGGTGCTCGATGCCGCCGTGGCGCGGGTCGAGGGGAGCCCGGCGGACGGCGATGTCGTCGATCTCGCCACCCACGACGGTAAGTTCATCGCCCGCGGGCTGTGGAACTCGGCCAGCCGGCTCCGGGTGCGGCTGTACACGTTCGCGGCCGAGGTCACGCTCGACGACGCCCTGTGGCGGGCGAGGCTCGAGTCCGCCGTCGCGCTCCGCCGGTCGCTCGGCCTCGACGCCCGCGACGGCGCGGCCCGGCTCGTCAACAGCGAGGGGGACGATCTGTCCGGGCTCATCGTCGATCGCTATGGCGACTACCTCGCCGTGCAGGTGACGGCGCTGGCGATGGCCCGGCGGCTCGACACGCTCTCCGCCACGCTCATGGACCTCGTCGCGCCGCGCGGCATTCTCCTCCGCGGTGCCGACCGCGGGCTCGCCAAGCTCGAGGGTTTGCAGCTGCCCGACCGGCTGCTCTGCGGCACCGCCCCCGAGGGCCCGATCTTCGTCCGCGAGCACGGCCTGACGTTCGGCGTCGACCTCACCGAGGGGCAGAAGACCGGCTACTACCTCGACCAGCGAGACAACCGCCAGGCCGCCGCCCGGTATGCGCGGGGCCGACGCGTGCTCGACATGTTCTGCTACTCGGGCGGCTTCGCCGTGGCCTGCGCCGTCACCGGCGCTGCGCGGAGCGTGCTGGCTGTGGACGGCAGCAGCCGCGCGACGGCGCTTGCCAAGGCCAACGCCGAGCTCAACGGCGCCGCCAACGTGGCCGTGGAGACGGCCGACGCGTTCGAGAAGCTCGACGCCCTGCGCGATGGCGGCGAGCGGTTCGGGATGGTGATCCTCGACCCGCCGAAATTCGCCCGCAGCCGGGCCACGGCCGAGGACGCGCTCCGTGCCTACCACCGCATCAACCGCGTCGGCGTCGATTTGCTCGATCCGGGCGGGATCCTCGTCACCTGCTCCTGCTCCGGGTCCGTGTCGCGCGACGCCTTCCTGGAGATGCTCGGCGGCGTGGCCCAGCGGGCCGGCCGGCCGCTCCAGTTCCTCGAGTGCCGCGGCGCCGGCCCGGACCATCCGGTGTCGGCGAGTTGCCTGGAGGGGGAGTATCTCAAGTGCGTGATCGCCCGCGTCGCCTGACCGGCGGCGGGGCGGTCGGCCTGCGGGATCACGGCTTTCGTGCGCACGTCGCGCCGGTGTACGATCGGGTGGCGGCGGCCGACTCTCCCGTACCGCCGCCGCCGTCTGGGAGGCTTCCGCCCGTGGCCGTCGAGCTTCGCGAGTTTTCCTGGGACAGGATGGTGGAAGCCGTGCAAGCCGTTCGCGAACGGGCCCTGCGGGCCACCGCGGCCCTGGAACGGGCCGGCATTCCCTACGCCATGGCCGGCGGCAACGCCGTCGCGGCGTGGGTGGCCCGGGTCGATCGGGCCGCCGTGCGAAACACGCAGGACGTCGACATCCTCGTCCGCCGCAGCGACCTGGCCGCCGTCACGACCGCCCTCGAGGGGGCGGGCTTCGTCCGGGCCACGGTGATGGACGTCGTCTGCTTCATCGACGGTCCGCAGGGCAGCCCGCGGGACGCCGTGCACCTGCTGTTCGCCGGCGAGAAGGTCCGCGAATCGTATCCGCTGCCGACGGCCGACGTGACGGAGCAGGTGGCCGCCGACGACTACGCCATCGTCTCGCTCGAGGCCCTCGTGCGGATGAAGCTCAACTCCTTCCGCCGCAAGGATCAGGTCCACCTGCTCGACCTGCTCTCCCTCGGCCTCGTCGATGCCGGCTGGATGTCGCGGCTTGTGCCGGAGCACGCCGCCCGGCTGCGGCAGCTGATCGACGATCCGGACGGTTGACCTCTGCGTTCCGTGACCTGCGCGTCCCCTTTTCCCCTGCCGGTCAGGGGTCGAGCAGCCGGAACGTCGCCTGGATGCCGACCCGCACCGGGATCTCGGTGAACCGGGGCGACGTCAGCCGCTGCGGCGAATCATCGCCTTCGTTGCCGGATCGGGCGAACGTGTCGTTCGGCACGACCCGTTGCACGGCGGGACCGGTGGCGCCGCCGGCAGACACGGCGACGAGCGGCCCGACGCGGCCCCCGGCCAGGGCACCGGCATCGGTCCTGGCCTGGGCCAGAGCCGCTTCGGCGGCCTTCTTCCGCAGTTCGGCGGCGTCTTCGAGCACGAACCGGCAGACCGACTTGAAGGAACTGTCTCCCACGTACGGGGCGTATGGCCCGGAGGGCCCGACCGTTCCACCGGCATCGCGGACGGCATCGAGGATCGTGCCGATCGTCTCCAACACCTCGGCCTCTGGCTTGTCGCGGATTCCCCTGAGCGTGAGCCGGATCGTGCGGGCGACGCGGATCTCCGGGACATTCGCCGGAGCGGCGAAGGCGGGTGCAATCACTGGCCCGAACGCTGGGACTGGGACCGCGACGGGCCCAAACACCCCCGCAGGCTGCCCCGGCTCCGCGGTCACTTCGATCGCCCGCTCCTCGACGGCGAGCGTGGCGAGCTTCAAGTTGCCGCAGGCTTCGAGCAGCCGCTTCTTCGCCTCGGCGTATTTGCCGAGTGCGTCGCCCGCGCGGGCATCGCCTTCGGCCACGGTGACGTCGATCTCGACCGCGTTCGGCTTGGCACGCACCTCGCCGCTGGCTGTCACCAAAAAAAAGCCCTGCCCGACGGTGCCCTGGACCATCTGGGTCTGGGCCATCGGGGTCTGGGCGCGGACCGGCGTGACGATCGTCAGGATCACGAAGCATGTCAAAACCATCCGTGGCATGATCAGACTCCTGGTGGGAAAGGCGCTGGGCCGCGTCAGGCCCGGCGCAGGCGGGTAAACTCGTCGATCGTCACCGTCGTCAGTTCGCCGTCCTCGAGGGCGAGGATCAGGACGTCGCTGTAGACCTTGTCGTCGGGGTTGCGCCGGAAGTGGAGCCCGTGCCGGCGCCGCTCGCAGCGCAGCACCCTGCCGACCGTCGTCGTGCTCCACGAGGCGCTCGAGCCCACCCTCACGCCGTGAACGACCTCCACCCGGTCGCCGGGGCGGAGCTGCTCGTAGAGGCTGCGGGCCGCGTATTCCTCGGGCGTCATCGGCTCTCCTCCGCTGGTCGGGCTGCCCGAGCGGCGGCCACGCGGGCCGCCGGCCCGGCGCCGGTCAGACTTCCTTCGACTCGATCCACTTCATCATCTTCCGCAGGCTGCGGCCGGTCTCGGTGAGCTTGTGCTCGCGCTCGCGCCGGCGGGTGGCCTTGAACATCGCCGCCCCGGCCCGGTTCTCCAGGATCCAGTCGCGGGCGAACTGCCCGGAGCGGATCTCCTCGAGGATCTTCTTCATCTCCGCCCGGGTCTCGGCGGTGATGATCCGCTTGCCGCGGGTGTAGTCGCCGTACTCGGCCGTGTTCGACACGCTGTACCGCATGTACTCGAGGCCACCCTGGTAGAGCAGGTCGACGATCAGCTTCATCTCGTGGAGGCACTCGAAGTAGGCCATCTCCGGCTGGTAGCCCGCCTCGACGAGCGTGTCGAAGCCGGCCTTGATCAGCTCCGAGACGCCGCCGCAGAGCACCGCCTGCTCGCCGAACAGGTCGGTCTCCGTCTCCTCGGCGATCGTGGTCTCGATGACGCCGCCGCGGGTGCCGCCGATCCCCTTGGCGTAGGCCAGCCCGATCCGCTTCGTCTCCGGGCTCGCATTCGGCCCGAGGGCGATCAGGCAGGGCACGCCGCCCCCCTTGACGTACTCACTGCGCACGAGGTGCCCGGGGCCCTTGGGCGCGACGAGGAGGATGTCGTGTCCCGGCGGCGGCTCGACCTGGCCGAAGTGGAAGTTGAAGCCGTGGCTCGCCATGAGCACGGCCCCCTTCTTGAGGTTCGGGCGAATGGCGGTCCGGTAGACGTCGCCCTGCAGTTCGTCGGGAAGGAGGATGTTGACGACGTCGGCCTGCTTGACCGCGTCCTCGACCGACATCGGCTCGAAGCCATGACTCTTGGCGAGATCGTAGTTGGCGCCGCCCGGCCGCTGGGCCACGACCACCTTGAGGCCGCTGTCGCGCAGGTTCTGCGCCTGGGCATGCCCCTGGCTGCCGTAGCCGATGATGGCGATCGTCTTGCCGGCGAGGGCCCCGAGATCGGCGTCGTAATGGATCGTTGCTGGCACGTCTGGCTCCTGTGTGCGTGTCGTTCTTCAGGCTGCGGGAAGGTCTCGTCGGACCGTCGGAGCGGGCTCCCGCGGGCCGCCCCCGTTGGTTCGTTCAGGCCAGCGATTCGCCGGCCGGGGCCGCGTCGGCCGGCCGGCCGCCATCGGCCGCCTCGGTGACCTCGCGGGTCAGCGGGCTGCCGCGAACCATGGCGATCCGGCCCGTGCGCACCAGTTCGAGGATCCCGCGCGGCCGCATGAGTTCGATGAAGCCCTCGAGCTTCTTTTCGGTGCCGGAAATCTCCACGATCACGCAGTCGGCGGCGACGTCGACGATCCGGCCGCGGAAAATCTCGGCCAGTTCCTTGACCTCGGTCCGCGTCGGGCCGGCAGTGGCCGCCACCTTGATGAGCATCAGGTCCCGCTCCACGTAGTTGCGGGAACTGATGTCTTCGACGCGGACGACCGTGACGATCTTTTCCAGTTGGCGGCGGACCTGGTCGAGAACGCGGTCGTCTCCGCGGAGCACGAACGTCATCCGCGAAAACCGCCGGTCCTCGGTTTCGCCGACGGCGAGACTGTCGATGTTGTAGCCCCGGGAAGCGAGCATTCCCGAGACGTGGGCCAGCACGCCGGGGACGTTCTGGACCGTGGCGGAGAGAACGTGGCGCATGGAGTCGAGGCACCTGACCTGCGGAAAACCCGGGAATTTACCGGCCGGAGTCTAGTTCGTGCGGCGCGACGTTTTCAAGGCATGTGCCGGGAAAGCGGGCCGCAAACCGTTTTTCTGCCCGGGCGCCGGTGGGGCAGCGTTGACACGGCTGGAAAAAAGCCGATAGTCTGCGGTGTTCCCGTCTGACCGACCCCTTCCCCTCCCGAGAGAGTTCGCGAACGTGTCGAATGTCCTGGCCCAAGAACTGATCGAAGCAGGCGTCCATTTCGGCCACCGGGCCAGCCGCTGGAACCCGAAGATGCGGCCCTACATCCACGGCCGCCGCAACCTGATCCACATCATCGACGTCCGCGAGACGATCCGCGGCCTGCTCCGGGCCCGCAAGTATCTCAAACAGGTCGCCTCCACCGGCAGCCTCGTGCTCTTCGTGGGCACGAAGCGGCAGGGCGCCGAGGCGGTGGCCCGCGAGGCGGCCCGCTGTGGCATGCCCTATGTCAGCGACCGTTGGCTCGGCGGCACGCTCACCAACTTCCGCACGATCCGCAACCGGCTGGCCCGGCTCGAGGAGCTGGAGACGCTGATTCCGTCGGAGGCGTTCGGCAAATACTCCAAGAAGATGCAGTCGTCGCTGCGACGGGAGCATCGGAAGATGCTCCGCAACCTCGGCGGCATCCGCACGCTCTCGCGGCTCCCCGAGTGCCTGGTGGTGTTCGATCCCAAGAAGGAGAAGAACGCCGTCAACGAGGCGCGGAAGATGGGGATCGCGACGGTCGCCCTGATCGACACCGACTGCGACCCCGACCTGATCGACCTGCCGATCCCCGGCAACGACGACTCGATCCGCTCGATCGAGCTCGTGGCCGCCCGGCTCGCCGACGCGATCGTCGAAGGGAAGGCAGCCACGGCCGTCGAGTCCCAAGCAGCCTCCGAGGGCGCCGAGGCGGCCGAAGGGGGCGAGGCGGGCAAGCAGCGGCCGAAGCCGCGGCCGATGGTCGCCAAGCGGTCCGTTCCCAAGCCGAAGGCCTGACGTGGCGCAGGCTCCCGCCGGGGGGCCGCCATTCGCCCGTCGGCAGGCGCGGCCGGTGCCGGTGGACCGCATACGTTCGTTCGTCCATCCCGTTTTGCAGGAGATCGTTCCCATGGCTGAGATCACCGCCGGCGCCGTGATGGCGCTCCGTGAGAAGACCGGGCTGCCGATGATGGAGTGCAAGAAGGCGCTCCAGGAGTGCGGCGGCGACACCGCCCAGGCCGTCGACTGGCTGCGGAAGCAGGGGATCAAGACGCAGTCGATGCGGGCCGACCGCGAGACCTCCTGCGGCCGCCTCGCCGTCTACACCGACCCGGCCAAGGGCGTGGGCGCCGTCATCGAGATCAAGTGCGAGAGCCCGCCGGTGGCCGGCAGCCCCGACTTCAAGGAGTTCGCCACCGAGATCGCCAAGACGCTCGCGCTCGGGCCGGGCGCCGCCACGCCGGCCGACCTCCTCGCCCAGAAGAGCGCCTCCCATCCGGGCCGGACACTCAACGAGATCAAGGACGACCTTTTCAACCGGATGCGGGAGGTCTTCGACCTGTCGCGAATCGAGCGGATCGACGCGCCGTGCGGCGGCTACGCCCACCACGACGGCTCCAAGGCGGCGCTCGTCGAGATCGCCGGCAACGTCAGCGCGGCCAGCGCCGGCGAGGTGGCCAAGGACGTGGCGATGCACGTCGTCGCCCTCGCCCCGGCGGCGATCCGCAAGGAGGACCTCGACCCGGCGGTGGTGGACAAGGAGCGCGAGATCCTCACCGAGGCCGCCCGCAAGGAAGGCAAGCCGGAGAACATCATCGCCAAGATGATCGAGGGTCGGCTGCGCAACTTCTTCAGCCAGTGCGTTCTCCTCGAGCAGCCGTTCGTCAAGGACGACAAGCAGACGGTCGGCCAGCTGGCGAAGTCCGCCGGGCTGGAGATCAAGCGGGTCGTGAACTGGAAGCTCGGCGGCTGAGCCGCGCCGCCCGGCGATTCGCCATGCCCTCCGCCCCCTACGGCCGCGTCCTCCTCAAGCTCTCCGGCGAAAGCTTCGCCCGCCCTGGCGAGCGCGGCATCTCCATGGAGGAGGTGGTGCAGATCGCCCGCCAGACCGTGCGGGCGGTGGCCGGCGGCCTCGAGCTGGCGATCGTCATCGGCGGGGGCAACATCCTGCGCGGCGGCTCGTTCACCGCCGGCAACATGGCGATCCAACAGGCCACCGCCCACTACATGGGGATGCTGGCCACGGTCATCAACGGCCTCGCCCTCCAGGACGCGATCGAGAGCCTCGGCACGCAGACCCGGCTGATGACGGCGATCCGCATGGACGGCGTCGCCGAGCCCTACATCCGGCGCCGGGCCCGCCGCCACCTGGAGAAGGGGCGGATCGTGATCCTCGCCGCCGGCACCGGCAGCCCGTTCGTGACCACCGACACCGCGGCCGCGCAGCGGTCGCTGGAGCTCGGCGCCGACATCCTCATGAAGGCCACGCGGGTGGACGGCGTCTACTCCGACGATCCCGAAAAGAACCCGCACGCCGTGCTCTATCGGGAGCTCACCTACCAGCAGGTCCGCGAGCAGAACCTGAAAGTCATGGACGCCACGGCGATCTCGCAGTGCATGGAGCATGGCATGCCGATCCTCGTGTTCAACTACCGGCGCGACGGCAACATCGAGCGGGCCGTGGCCGGCGAGCGGATCGGCACGCTCATCGGCCGGCGCTGGCCGGAGGACGTCGCCGGCTGACGCCGGCCCGCCCGCCGCTTGCCCGAAGGCGGCGCGGCCTGCCACAATCCGGGCGTGGATTGCCCCACCGCGGCCAGCCATTGGCCGCCGACTTTTCCCGAGGAGCCGCACGACATGCCGGTGGACGACATCCTGCTCGACGCCGAGGAACGGATGGAGAAGGCCGTCGAGGTGCTGCGGCACGCGCTGGGCGGCATCCGCACCGGCCGGGCCAACCCCGGCCTCGTCGATTCTCTGCGCGTCGAGGTCTACGGCTCCCCCACGCCGCTCAAGGCGCTGGCCAGCGTCGGCGCCCCGGAGCCGAACCAGATCGTCGTCCGCCCCTTCGACCCCGGCACGATCAAGGACATCGAGAAGGCGATCCAGGCGGCCGATCTGGGCTTCAACCCACAGAGCGACGGCCGCGTGATCCGGATCACCGTGCCGGCCCTGTCGACCGACGTGCGCCGGAAGATGACGGCCCGCATCAAGGACCTCTCCGAGGAGGCCCGCGTCGCCATCCGCAACGTGCGGCGCGACGCCAACAAGGCCGCCGACGGCGAGAAGACCGGGGGCGACCTCACCGAGGACGACTGCGAGCGCTGCAAGGAGGAGGTGCAGGAGCTCACCAAGCAGTTCGAGACGAAGGTCGGCGACCTGGCGCGGACGAAGGAATCCGAGGTCATGGAGCAGTGACAAGCTCGGCCCGCGCCGCGGCGGCGGCACGCGGCGGCCGACGGGCCGGGAGCGCGGGATGATCGAAGTCGTCGATCTCGTGAAGCACTACCGGGCCGCCGACGGCAGCGTCGTGCGGGCCGTGGACGGCGTCTCGTTCGCCGTCGCGGCGGGGGAGATGGTCGGGCTGCTGGGGGCCAACGGCGCCGGCAAGACGACCACGATGCGCATCCTGGCGACACTCCTCAGGCCCACGTCGGGCACGGCCCGCATCGCCGGCCACGACGTGCGGACAGACCCCATCGGCGTGCGCCGCGCCCTCGGCTACGTCTCGGCCACGACCGGCGTCGCCGACCGGCTCACGCCCCGGGAGATGCTCGTCTCCTGCGGCCAGCTCCACGGCGTCACCGCGACGGACCTCCCCGGCCGCGTCGAGAAGCTCCTCGACGTGCTCGGGCTCCAGGCGTGTGCCGACCGTCCCTGCGGCCGGCTCTCCACCGGACAGCGGCAGCGGGTGTCGCTGGGCCGGGCGCTGGTCCACGATCCTCCCGCGCTCGTCCTCGACGAGCCGACCAACGCCCTCGACGTCGTCGGCTCCCGGGCCCTGCTCGACCTGCTCGACGGGCTCCGCGACCAGGGGCGGGCGATCCTCGTCTCCACCCACCGGCTCCACGAAACCGAGCGCCGCTGTGACCGGTTCGTGATCGTGCACGACGGCCGAGTCGTCGTCGCGGGGACGCGGGCGGAGCTCGCCGACGGCCGGCCGGGCGGCCTCGAGGAGGCATTCTTCGCGGCCCTCGGACCGGCCGCAACGGGCGCTGGTGGGACATGAAAGGACTCAGTGCCGCCGACCGGCGTCGGGCCGCCTGGGCGATCGCCCGGCGCGACCTGCTGGAGTTCGTCCGCGACCGGCGCACGCTGATCATCACGCTGCTGATGCCGATGGTGATGTATCCAGTGCTCGCGCTGTCCAGCATGCTCGGCGTCCGCGGTGCACTCTCCGACATCGATACCCGCCAGTCGCAGGGCACGCTCCGCATCCTGCTCGTGGGCGCGGACGCGGAGGCGTTCGCCGCACGGCTGCGGGCGATCGCAGTCGACCCGGGCCGCATCGGCCGCGACGACTGGCCGGCGAAGCTCGATCTGGAGGTCGTGGGGCCGAATCTCGACACGGCCGAACGCGTGGCCGCGCTCCAGGCATCGTCCGCCGACCTGCTCATCGAGATCCCCGCCGCTGCCTGCGCCACGCTCGACGGCGACGGCACGCTGCGGCTCGTCCCGCAGCCGGCGCCGAACCGTGCGTTCGACCGGATCAAGCGGCTCCACTTCGCGGCCGTGGTCCGCAGCATCGCCGAGGATGCCCGGCAGCGCAGGATGCGCGCCGCCGGCCTGCCGGTCACGACGCTCGTGCCGCTGCAGGCGGAGTTTCCCGAGCCGCTCGAGCCGCCGGTTCGGCAGGCGACGCGGGAGATGTTCCCGATTATCGCCGGCGCCGTGCTCATGCTGCTCGCGCTGCTCACCGCCACCGGGGCGTTCTACCCGGCGATCGACGCCATCGCCGGAGAGAAGGAACGCGGTACGGTCGAGACCCTCCTCATCGCTCCCTGCGGCGTGGACGACATCGTCCGCGGCAAGTTCCTCGCGGTCTGCGCGGTGACGCTTGCCACCCTGCTGATGAACGCCGTGTCGATCGCCCTCACGGCCAGCGTCCTCCTCCGGCAGCTGCCGGCCGAACAGCGCATGGTCATCGGACCCGGCAGGTTGGCGCTGGCCGTGGCCGTGGCCGGCGGCGCCTTCGTCGGCCTGGCCGCGGTGGCGGCGGCCCTGAGCCTCGCCGTCACCGCGGCGGCGAAGAGCGTCAAGGAGGCGCAGAACACGCTCACGCCGGTCATCCTCCTCGTCAGCGGCCTGGCAGGGGCGGCGCTGCTTCCCTGGCAGGAGGCGCCGCGCCTGCTCGCCGCCGTTCCCTTCGCAGGACAGATCGCCGTCGCCAAGGCGGCCGTCGAGCCGCAGCGGGCACCGGGCCTGGTGCTGGAAATGCTCGGGCTGTCGCTCCTCTCCTCGGCCGCGCTGACCTGGATCCTGCTCCGGGCCACCGCCATGACGCTCGGCGACGAAGACCTGCTGTTTCGCGGGCCCGACACGGCCTCCGGCCCGCTCAGCCGCCCCCCGCGCCGGCCGCGCCCCTCCGTCCTGCAGGCCGTGGCCTGCGTCGCGGTCGGCGTCGCCCTCATCTGGTACGCGCAGGGCTTGGCCGGCGACAACCTCGCCGTCGCCATTCCGGTGCAGCAGGTCGTCACGCTGCTCGCGCCGCTCGTCGCGTTCACATGGTGGCAGCGGATCGCGGCCGTGCCGACGTTCGCGTTGCGGCTGCCCGCCGCCGGGGGCGGGGTGCGGTCACTCCCCTGCCTGGCCGGCGCCGCTCTGGCCGGCGCGGGACTGTTCGCGACCGGGGCGATCGCCTTTCTCGCGATCCGCGGCACCGAGGCATCGCCCGAGGCGCGGCACCTCGCGGAACGACTGCTGGGACTGTTTCGCGGCCGGTCGTGGTGGGTCGGCTGGATGCTCATCGCCCTCGTGCCGGCGATCTGCGAGGAGCTGTTCTTCCGCGGCTTCGTGCTGGCTGGCTTCGCCGGTGATCGGCCGGGCCGCGGTCGGGCCGTGGCGGCAGCGTGCGGGCAGGCGGCCTGCTTCGCCGCCTTCCATCTCCTCCCCGAGCGGATGCCGCAGACCTTCGCGCTCGGCCTGCTCCTGGGCTGGATGGTGCTGCGCACCGGCAGCCTGCTTCCCGCCATCGTCGGCCACTGCGCGCACAACTCGGTGCCCGTGCTGCTCCTGGCCCTCGCCAACGACGAGGCCGTGACGAGCGGCGCCGGCGTGCCGCCCGGCCTGCTCCGACCGGAGATCGTGGCCGGGGCGGCGGCGGCCCTGGCCTGCGGCATCGTGGGCTTCCTGGCGACGAGCCGGTCACGACCGCTATGCGGAGCATCCCCTGCCCGAGAACATGTGCCCGATCCGCCGTGATCGACGGCGCCGGTCAGGCGAGGATCTCGGACAGCGGCCCCTTGATGCCGAGATCCTTGAGATCGTTGTCCGGTTCGCCGAACGACTCGCGCCTGTCCCCCACGGCGTGCAGGAGCGCGAGATAGAAGCTCTGCAGCGTCCGGTGGCCGTCCTTCTGATATCCCGGAAACTCCAGCCACCTGCCCGGCTGACGGAGCCGGCCGCCCATCGTCCCGACCAGCACCATAGGCCAGTCGCGGCCGGGCCCATGATGGCCGTCGCCGGCGTCGCTCATCCAGACGATCAGCGTGTTGTCGAGCAGCGTGCCGTTCCCCTCCTTGAAGGCCTCGAGACGACTGGCGAGATCGACGACCCGCTTGGCGTGGTACTGGCGGATCGGAACCTGCAGTTTATCCACCTCGGGGCCGGGCTCCGTGTGGCCGATCGCATGGCCATCGGTCGTGATTCCGAGTTCCTTCCACGTCTTGTAATTGTGCGGCCCGCAGGAGGCGTCGAGCACGACCACGTTGGTTAGCCGGGCGGCGAGGGCAGCCACCGCGATGGCGCACTGGGCCTCGAAGCGATCGGTCTGCAGGTTGCTCTTGAACTTGTCGATCGACGGTGCGGCCACCCGCACGTCATCCCGGATGGCATCGATCTTTTCCTGGCGGGCCCGCATCTGCTCGAACGTGTCGAGGTAGACCTCGAGTTTCTGCTTGTCCATCGCCGGCAGGGCGTTCGCCACCCGGCGGACGTCGGACCTCACGTAGTCGACGAGATCCTGCCGGGCACGGAACGCCTGGCCTGCCGCTCCCTCGGCCACACTGCCGAAGAGCAGGCGAAAGGCGACGTCCGGCTCGAGGATCATCGGCAGCGGCCGGCCCGGCCGCGATGCGGAGACGGTGTCCTTGAAGACGCCGGCATGGCCGCTCACGCCGAGGCCGACGACCGGGATGATCGACGGATGGGCGGCGGCGATCGCATGATCGATCGTCTGCATCCGCGGCGCCTTGCCGCTGCCGACATTCGCGTTGTAGGCGCCGAGGGCGCCGAAGGAGGCGCCGTGGTTGCACTGCGAGTTGACGCAGGAAATACCCCCCGGCAGCAGCGTGAGCCGATCCCTGAGGGGCGCGAGGGGCGCGAGGGCCTCCGGAAGCTCAAAGCCGTTCAGCGGCCGATCGAACACCTTCCCCGCCACCAGCGCTCCGGACCCGCCCCAATCGTACGCTTTCGCGACCTTCTCCGCCTCCGGCCCCGCGGGCCGCAGATGAAACTTCCAGAGCCCGTTGTTTTCGATGAAGAAGATCACCCGCGGCGGCGCCGCCTTGCCGGCGGCCTCGGCGGCCAGACCCTCGAGGAACGGCTGCAGCACGACCGCGCCGGCACCGAGCGTGACCCCCTTGAGAACCGACCGCCGGTCGATCCGGTCCGGAGTCACCATCCTCGGGATTCTGGCGAACAGGGGCGCGGTATGCATGGCACGACCTCCGGGAGGGAATCGATCCGAGATTCATCGTCAGCAAACGCGGCGGACTACAAAAAAATATAGACCGTGCCCGGGACGTTCACAACCGGTTCGGCATGGCCCGTGCCGCATGGCTGACGACCGGCCCGCTGCCGCGGCGGCCGGTCAGTACCAGGCGCCGGCGCGGACGGCGAACGTGTCGGTGGGGCTGAGCCAGGGCGTGTCCGACAGGTAGTACTCGACCTGCCGGCCAGTCACCCAGCCGGCCTCGACACGCCACGACATGCCGAGGTCGGCGGG
>Ga0208721_1000051_pt1 | contig 25501 bp, 14 predicted proteins | sample LakMenEpi17Aug10_FD_150705 | JGI IMG/M metagenome (GOLD analysis project Ga0208721, IMG submission 150705) | Freshwater microbial communities from Lake Mendota, WI - 17AUG2010 deep hole epilimnion (SPAdes) | ecosystem: Environmental > Aquatic > Freshwater > Lentic | place: Lake Mendota, Madison... | reverse complement strand
GGCGACCGCCGTCGCCGCGGCGAGCAGGATCAGAGTGGCACCCGCGTGGGCGGGCCGCCGGCGGCAGGCGTGTGCTGGGTGGAACATGCTGATCACTTCGCGCCCGTGGCCTGTCGGCGCAATTGTTCCAGACGCGAAAGCGGCTTGGCGGCGGGGGGAGTGGCCGCCGCCGGCACCGGCTGCGGTGGGGCCGCCTGCGGGGCGGCCGCCGGAGCCGGCGGCGCGATCTGGAGTTCCGTGCCGCCCCCCGACATCCGCACCAGCTCGCCGTTCACCGTCGTCACCAGTTCCACGAACACCGACTTGTGGTTGCCGGCCGGGCTGTTGGCCGTGGTGGCCACCTCGAAGACGAGGTCCTTCGTCTCCGTCGTGAACGGCAGTTCCGGCGCCGTGGTCTCGGGGGGCAGGCCGTGAAGTCGGGCCCGCGCCGCGCCGGCGAAGGGCCGCAGCTGCGTGAGCGTGCAGGCGATCTGGGCCGGCTGCCCCTGCGCGCAGGAGGCCCGGGCGAGCGTGGCGGTCGTGAACGGCTCGGCGACCTCCAGCGGCGTGAGCGGCGACGCCACCCATGCGCTGCCACCCACGTCGGCCATGGCGATGGCAGAGACGTGCCAGGTGCCCGTCGCCGCCTTGCCGTCGGCATTGATCTGGTAGACCCCCTCCGACTGGTCGGGCGGGATGGTGATCGAGGGCACGGCCCCGACACCCGGCGGCCTGAAGGGAAGCTCCACGGTCACGGGCTGGGCGAAGCCCTGCGCCCGACGCACGACGACCTTCAGCGGCAGCGAGCCGTTCCTCACCAGCGGCGCCTGCGGCGGCACGATCTCGACGTGGAACGGCAGCGCTTCGACGACGGCGAAGGCGAGCTTCGTGACGTCGCCGCTGTAGTGGACGGCGTTGTTGGGGTCGCCGGTGACGAAGTCGGCGTGGTTCTCGAACCGGCCGCGGACCCCCGCCGCGCCCTGCGGATCCTGCGCCGAGACCTGGCGGGCCTCGAAGGGGATCACCCTGCCCGACAACGGTGCGTCGGCTGCGGCCTCGAAGACGACGGGCACCTGTCCCTGGCCGGCCTTGATGACCGGCGCCGTCATCGTCATCCCCGCCGGGAGCTGGCTGCCGTCGAGCACCAGGTCGCCGTCGAAGTGCTCCCGCGTCGCGTTGACCAGCACGGCGTAGCGGTTGCCCCGCGGCACGAACACCGTCTGCCTGGTCTGCGAGAAGCGGTCGACGCGCGGGATCGACAGGGAGAGGGCCGGCTGCGGCGGCTGGAGCTCGACGCGGTAGGTGAAGTCGGCCCGGCCACGGTCGAGATGATCCCTGACGCGCAGGATGTACTCGCCGTCCTCCGGAACCTCGAGCCGGTAGAGCGAATCGGGGCCCTTCGCGTCGTCGTTGCCTCCCAGCGCGGTGCCGTCGGCCCGCAGAACGTTGAGCACGGAATCGAGCCCCGACCGCAGCCCGCGGGCATGGCACTTGACCTCGAACACCTGCCCCTTCCGGGCGGCGAAGCGGAAGTGGTCGACGTCGCCGGGTTGGCCGATGATGCCGTTGAACGCCCGCGTCACATCGCCGGGGGTCGCCGTGCGGATCTCGTCGTTCGGCTCCTGCTCGAGCGTGTTGCCCAAGGCCGAGATCCGCACCGGCAGCGGCGACGGGCAGATGCCGCCGTCGTCCGCGGCGAACAGCCGGTGGATGCCGCCGACCGGACCCGCGGGCATGTCGATGTCACGCTCGATCGGCCCGGCCGCGTCGCCGAGGAACGTCACCCGGAGCTTCTCGCCAGCCTTGCCGCCGGCCGGATAGACCGCGGTCGGCCGCGGAAAGCCGCCGATGTGGAGCCGGTAGCGAGACTGGTTGTCGCCGCCGTAGGAGGCCTCGCGGATCTGCACGACGTAGCGGCCCGCGGCCGGCGCGACGAGGGACAGGATGCCGTCCTGGAGGGTGGGCGTCGAGTCGTCGGCCGCGGCGAGCTGGAACCGCCTGGCGTCGAGGACCGCGATGAAGGGGTCGAACCGCTGGCTGCCGAGCCGCAGTCCCTCGACCTCGACCGCGAGCCGCTGCCCGTGCTCCAGGTCCACGGCGAAGTGATCGACGTCCTCGTTCTCCACGCTGCCGTGCACGGTGCTGCCCAGCGGCACCACCTGGGCCTGCTCGATCGCGCCGTTGGGCTCCGTCTCGTCGACGCTGCCCAGCGCCCCCACCCAGAAGGATCGGTATTCCGAGATCCCGGACCTCGTCCGCACGTGGACGAGCTGCTCGCCGAGCGGACAGTTCTCGGGCACGTGCACGACGGCCTTGAACGCAGCGGCGTCGACCGGCTGCAGTGACTTCGCCACCAGGCCGTCTTCGGAGTGGAAGAGGATCTCCTCGGCGTCGCCGAGCCGCTCACCCCGAAAGGTGAGCTCGCGGTCGCCGCCGCGGGGCACGCCGCGGGGCAGGATCAGATTCAGCCTCGGAAACGACCCCTGCACGACGCCGCCGGCCGCCGCGAGCAGCGCGGCGAGGAGGAGCGTCGGGAGGGGGGCGGGTGCCGGGCGCGGGAGCATTGAAACCTGTCGGCAGCAGGGGGTCTTCAGGAGAGCAGCTGCGGCCGCACCTTGCCGCCGTCGACGATCTCGATGGGCCGGCCGCCGGGCGCCATCAGTTCCTTGTGGGCGTCGATGCCGAGCCGATCGTAGATGGTTGTGGCCCAGTCCTCGACGGAAAGCGGGTCGTCCTCCGGCTCGCTGGCGGTGGCGTTGCTCGAGCCGTGCACGATGCCGGCCTTGATGCCGCCGCCGGCCATGACGATCGAGAACACTTTCGGCCAGTGGTCGCGGCCCGCGGTGGGGTTGATCTTGGGCGTGCGGCCGAACTCCGTCCCCACGCAGACCAGCGTGCTGGCCAGCAGTCCGCGGCGGTCGAGGTCGCGGATCAGCGTCGCGAATCCCTGGTCGAATGCGGGGGCGTTCCTCCGCATGTTGTCCGCGATGGCGTCGTGGTGGTCCCAACCGCCGTAGGTGAGCGTCACGAACCGCACGCCCGACTCGACGAGCCGCCGGGCGAGCAGCATCCGCATGCCGGCCTGGTTGCGGCCGTATTCGTCCTTGATGGCGTCGGGCTCCCGCGCCATGTCGAAGGCCGCCTGCGCCGCGGCGGAACTGATCAGTCCGTAGGCCTGCTGGTAGAAGGTGTCGAGGGCGTCGAGCGCGTCGCTCTGTTCCTTGTGGCGGAAGTGCTCGTTGACCACGTCGAGCATCCGGCGGCGCGTGTCGAAGCGGCCGGTGTCGATGCCGTCGGGCAGGTTGAGGTCGCGAACCTTGAATGCCTTGTCGGCTGGATCCGCACCGACGCTGAATCCCGAATAGGCGGTCGACAGGTAGCCCGAGCCGGCGAACTCGTTGGGGACGCTCGGGATGCAGACGTAGGCCGGCAGGTTGTCCCGCGGTCCGAACTCGTGCGCGATCACGGAGCCGATGCTCGGGTACTGGAGGGCCGGGCTCGGCTTGTAGCCCGTGAACATGTTGTGGGTGCCGCGCTCGTGGGCGGCTTCCCCGTGCGTCAGCGAGCGGCAGATCGCGAGTTTGTCGGCGATCCGGGCGGTGTGCGGCAGCAGTTCGCCGAACCGCACGCCCGGCAGGGCGGTGTCGATGCTGCCCAGCGGGCCCCGGTATTCGACCGGCGCGAAGGGCTTGGGATCGAACGTCTCCTGGTGGGCGAATCCGCCGGGCAGATAGATGTAGATCACCGACGTGGCGACACCCTGCCGGGGAGGCTGGCCCGCGGAGGCCCGCGCCGCCCCGAGGCGGAAGAAATCTCCGAGCGAGAGGCCGAGTCCGCCGATGGCGCCGACCGTGAGGAATCCGCGGCGGTCGACGCCGCGTGCGAGGCCCTTCATCGGATCATCTCCGGGCGGATCAGATCGTGCGTGCAGACGGAATGATACCCGGGTTGAGAGTCGATTGCGATGCACGGCAGCGGCGCGGCAAGCAGTCTGCCCAGGCAGGAACGCGCACGGCACGAGCGCTCGACGGAGCGTGCCGTGGCGGGCGGTGTTCCGCCGGCCACGGGCAGTCGGCGGGCGGATTGGACACCTGACCGACCGGGACGCAGCGGCTCCCCGCCGCCGGCGTGCGCGGCGCAGGGCGCACGTCCGCACGAAACGATGGAACCCGCGGCCACCACAGGGGTTACCGCGGGTTCCTCGGAAATCAGGCCGATCTCGCCGATCGGCCTAGTGGGCGATATAGGACTCGAACCTATGACCCCCAGCTTGTCGAGCTGGTGCTCTAACCAACTGAGCTAATCGCCCGTTCACATCCAAGTGTCGCGCCCGAATCGCCCCCCGTCAAGGAACCCGTCGCTCGGCCGCCGTGGCGGCGGTTCAGGCTTGTGCCGGCTGCGCGGCCGCCGCTACGCTGCCGCTGCGGCTCCAGCCCGCGCCCGCTCCTCGCACCCGGCGACTTTCGTCATGATCACTGTTCGTTTTTCCGACGGCACAACGGCGGAATTTCCCCCGGCAACGCCCCTCGCCGACGTGCTCCACGGCGCCGCCAAGGGCGGCCGCCCGATCGCCGCCGTCCTCGACGGCCGCACCGTGGGACTCGACGCCCGGCTCCCCGCTGCGGGCAGCGTGGCGGTCGAGCCGCTCCGCGCCGGCGATCCCCGCGCCCTGCCCGTGATGCGGCACTCCGCGGCCCACGTCATGGCCCGGGCCGTGATGCGGCTCTTCGAAGGCGTCGAACTGGCCTTCGGACCCACCGTCGGCGAGGGCTTTTATTACGACCTGCGCGCCGCCCGCCCGATCACCGACGAGGACCTGCCGGCGATCGAGGCGGAAATGCGCCGGATCGTCGAGGCCGACGAGGCGTTCGAGCGGGTCGAAGTGCCGCGGGCCGAGGCCATCGAGATCGTCCGCGGACTCGACCAGCCGCTCAAGGTCGAGCACATCGAGACGGGCCTTGCCGACCATCCCAGCCTGTCGTTCTACCGGCAGGGGGAGTTCGTCGACCTGTGCCGCGGCCCGCACGTCCCCAGCCCGGGCTGCATCCGGGCCTTCAAGCTGACGAACATCGCCGGTGCCTACTGGAAGGGGGACGCCGCCAACGCCCAGCTGCAGCGGCTCTACGGCACGGCCTGGTTTTCCCCGGAGGATCTCGACGCCCATCTGGCGGCCTTGGAGGAGGCTCGGCGCCGCGACCACCGCGTGCTGGGGAAGCAGCTCGACCTGTTCACGACCAGCCCGCTCGTCGGGTCGGGGCTCGTGCTCTGGATGCCCAAGGGGGCGATCCTGCGCGGCACCCTGGAGGCGTTCGTCCGCGACGAGCTCGCCGCCCGCGGCTACCAGCCGGTGTACACGCCGCACATCGGCAAGATCGACCTCTACAAGATCTCCGGCCACTATCCCTACTACGCCGACAGCCAGTTCAAGCCGATCGTCATGAGCGACGACGAGCAGTACCTGCTCAAGCCGATGAACTGCCCGCACCACACGATGATCTACAAGGCCCGGCCCCACAGCTACAAGGACCTGCCGCTGCGACTGGCGGAGTTCGGCACCGTCTACCGCTACGAGCAGTCGGGGGAACTCGGCGGCATGACGCGGGTCCGCGGCTTCACCCAGGACGACGCCCACATCTTCTGCACGCCCGAGCAGGTGGAGCAGGAGGTCGAGGGCTGCATCGACTTCACGCTCAAGGTCCTCTCCAGTCTGGCATTCGACACGTTCCGCGTCCGCCTCGGGTTCCGCGATCCGACGAGCGACAAGTACGTCGGTCCCCCGGAGCGCTGGGCCGAGGCGGAGGCGGCGATCGAGCGGGTCGCCCGGCGCATGAACCTGCCGGGCTGCGAGCCGGAGCCGGGCGAGGCCGCCTTTTACGGTCCGAAGATCGACTTCGTGATCAACGACTCGCTGGGCCGCGAATGGCAGCTGGGCACCGTGCAGCTTGACTACAACCTGCCGAGCGCCGAGCGGTTCGACTGCGAGTACATCGGCGCCGACAACGCCAAGCACCGCCCGGTGATGATCCACCGCGCGCCGCTCGGCTCGCTGGAACGGTTCGTGGGCGTCCTCATCGAGCACTTCGCCGGCGCGTTCCCGCTCTGGCTGGCGCCCGAGCAGGTGCGGGTCATCCCGGTGAGCGAGAAGAGCGCGGCCTACGCCGGGCAGGTGAAGGCCCGGCTCGAGGCCGCCGGCCTGCGGACGGGGATCGACCTGGCCGCGGAGAAGCTGGGGGCGAAGATCCGCACGGCGCAGCTGGAACTGATCCCGATGATGGTCGTGTGCGGGCCGCGTGACGAGGCGGCCGGCACGGTCAGCCTCCGTGACCGCGTCGACGGTGACCTCGGCGCCATGAGCCTGGAGGCGGCCTTGGAACGGCTCCGGGACGAGAACGCCCGGCGGGCGGTCCGCCACAAGCCGAAGCCGCTGGCCATGCCGACCGCGTCGGCAGCCGGCAGCGGGCTGGACTATTGAGCCCGGGCCGATGCCGCGGTTCGTCATCCTCGAGCATGTGAACGCCCCCGACGATCCGCTGGGGCGACACTACGACCTGCTCCTCGAACAGGGGCCGGCCTGCCGGACGTGGCGGCTCGCCGCGCTCCCGGAGTGCGGTGGCGCGGCGGTCGCGGCCGTCGAGGCGCCCCCGCACCGCCTTGCGTGGCTCGATCACGACGCCGGCGCGGTGTCTGGCGGCCGGGGATTCGCCCGGCGGATCGATGGCGGTGCCTACGAGCCCGAACTGTCCCCCGCAGGCGCGACCAGCCGGGCCACGACGATCGAGGCGACGCTCGCGGGGGGGCAGTTCCGTGGCCGGCTCGTTCTTCGCGCCCACGAAGACCGTTGGCTCGTTCGGCTCGACCCGCAGTCCCCCGGTGCGGCGCTGCGGGAGGGCTGAGCGACGGCCCCCGGCGGAACGCGGGTATCATGGGGCATCCGAGGAGAACACGCCCATGAAGCCCCGTGAAGTGCTCGCGATGTGTCGCGAGAAGGAAGTCAAGGCCATCGACCTGCGGTTCACCGATTTCTTCGGTGCCTGGCAGCACTTCACCATCCCCGTCGGCAAGCTCGAAGAGGACGTCTTCGAGGACGGGCTCGGCTTCGACGGCTCGAGCATCCGCGGCTGGCAGGCGATCAACGAGAGCGACATGCTGCTCGTGCCGGTGCCCGGCAGCGCCTTCGTCGATCCCTTCGCCCAGATTCCCACGCTGGCGATGATCTGCATGATCCAGGACCCGATCAGCCGCGAGGACTATTCCCGCGACCCGCGCAACATCGCGCGCAAGGCGGTCAACTATCTGAAGAGCACCGGCATCGCCGACACCTGCTTCATCGGCCCGGAGGCGGAGTTCTTCGTGTTCGACGACGTGCGGTTCGACCAGAACGCGCACGAGGGCTACTACCACCTCGATTCGCGGGAAGCGGAGTGGAACCGCGGCCGGGCCGAGGGGCCGAATCTCGGCTACAAGCTGCGGTTCAAGGAGGGGTACTTCCCCTGTCCCCCCGCCGACCAGCTCATGGACCTGCGCAACGAGATGATGCAGACCATGATCCAGTGCGGTATCGACGTCGAGGCCCAGCACCACGAGGTGGCCACGGCCGGCCAGTGCGAGATCGACATGCGGTTCCAGGAACTGGTGAAGATGGCCGACCAGATGTGCCTCTACAAGTACATCGTGCGCAACGTGGCCCGCCGCCACGGCCGCACCGTGACCTTCATGCCCAAGCCGCTGTACGGCGACAACGGCTCGGGCATGCACACCCACATCTCGCTTTGGAAGGAGGGGCATCCGCTGTTCGCCGGCAGTGGCTACGCCGGCCTCTCCGAGATGGCCCTGCACGCCATCGGCGGCATCCTCCGCCACGCGCCGGCGATCCTCGCGATCACGAACCCGACGACCAACAGTTACAAGCGGCTCGTGCCCGGCTACGAGGCCCCGGTGAACCTCGCCTACTCGCAGCGCAACCGCTCCGCCAGCTGCCGGATCCCGATGTACTCGGCCAGTCCGAAGACGAAGCGGGTGGAGTTTCGCTGTCCCGATCCGACCTGCAATCCGTACCTGGCGTTTTCGGCGATCCTCATGGCGGCGATCGACGGCATCCAGAACAAGATTCATCCCGGCGACCCGCTCGACCGCGACATCTATGACATGCCGCCGGAGGAGCTGGCGAACGTGCCCAAGGCGCCCGGCTCGCTTGAGGAGGCGCTGGCCGCCCTGGAGCGGGACTCCGACTTCCTGCTCCGTGGCGACGTGTTCACCGAGGACGTGATCGGCACGTGGCTGAAGTGGAAGCGCGAGCGGGAGATCGACGCGATGCGGCTCCGGCCGCATCCGTACGAGTTCTGCCTCTATTTTGATGCGTGAGAAGCCCTCCCTGGCCTTCTCACGCAGCGCCCGGCGGGCAACGCCAAGGGTTGCCGCACCGGGCGGCGCCGCATCGTGCGGCGGTTTGATGCGTGAGAAGCCCTCCCTGGCCTGTGCTCACACACACCGCAAGCCGGGCGGAGGCACGCGCAGGAGCCGGTGCACTTTGCCTGCACCGCAGGACGCACCATGCCGCCGGAGCCCATGCCGGCAAAGTCCGCCGGCGACGAGCATGCCTCCGAGCGGCGGCGCGTTGCCGAGGGTCGCCTTGACGCAACGCGCGCGGCGGCGCGACCATATGGCATGCCAGAAACCCTGCCGCGGGTCGTCATCGACCTGGAAAAACTCCGCCATTTCAACTGCGGTCTCGGCCGGTTCTCTTTCCACCTCGGCCGCGAACTGCTGGCCATCGCCCCGGGCAGGTTCCGGCCGGTGTTCTTCCTGCCCGCGGGCTGCGAACGGCACTTTCCCCAGGGGGGCTTCGACCGGATCGAAGTCAGCGACTGGCGAAAGGAACGGCTGCTGCGGCTCGTCCGCCCGTTGGCGCAGCCGTTTCTCGGCTCCCCCGCCGCCAGCCTCTGGCACGTCACCAACCAGTCCTCGAAGTACCTGCCGCTCGACCGGCGCATCCCGGTCGTGCTCACGATCCACGATCTGACCTTTCTCCACGAGGCCCCGCGCGCGGGCCGCGAGTGGGAGATCGGCCGCAAGCTCGCCGCCATCCAGGCGAAGGTCGGGCGAGCGGCACTGCTCGTGACGGATTCGACGTATGTCGCCGATGACGTGCGTGAAAATCTCGATGTCGGCTCCCGGCCGATCCGCGTCGTGCCCCTCGGCTTCTCCACGCCTGGCGCCGCGGCCGACCGGCGGCCGGCATTTCTCCCCCCCGGGCCGTTCCTGCTCACGCTGGGGAACTGCCTGCCGCACAAGAATTTTCACGTCCTCATCGATCTCGTGGAGCGGCTCGCGGACACGCGTCTGGTGATCGCCGGCAAGAACGCCACGCCCTACGGCGACCAGATCGCCCGCGAGGTCGCGCGACGCGGGCTCGCCGACAGGGTCCTGCTGCCGGGGGAAGTCTCCGACGGCGACCGGCAGTGGCTTTACGAGAACTGCCGGGCATTCTTCTTTCCCTCGCTCTCCGAGGGCTTCGGCCTGCCGGTCCTGGAGGCGATGCACGCCGGCCGGCCGGTGTTCGTGGGGCGGAACACGAGCCTGGCGGAAGTCGCGGGCGACCTCGGCTTCTACCTCGACTCGTACTCAGGCGATGCGCTCGTCGCCGCCTACCGGTCGGGTATGGAGCGGTTCAGCGCCGCGGCCGACTACCCGGCTCGCCTGCGCCGGCACGCCCAGGGATTCTCCTGGGGTGCGACCGCCGCGGGCTACGCCGCCGTCTACGCCGAGGCGCTGGCGGACCGTGCGGACCGTGACCGCCGCTCACGCCGCTGAGCCCGGCTGGCTCGGGCATGGTCAATCGCCTATCCTGTCATCGACCGTGACGGTGACGGTGACCGTGAACAGGAGGCATCCGCCGATGGCAGACGAACCCCGGGCAGCCGCCCCGAAACCCTCCGCCGTCGAGGTGGCGAAGGCCGCCAGCGCCTACCTGCGCGGCGACATCGCCAAGGAACTCGCCGACGGCGCCCCCGGCTTCGGCAAGGGCTCGGTCCAGCTGCTCAAGAACCATGGCACCTACCAGCAGGACGACCGCGAGCAGCGCAAGGCGCGCGACGGGGCCAAGAGCCAGCGCGAGATCTCGTTCATGATCCGGACCTGCGTGCCGGGGGGGAAGCTCACGGCCGACCAGCTGCTCGCCGCGCTCGACCTCGGCGACGAGGTCGGCAACGGCACGATCCGCCTGACCACGCGGCAGTCAATCCAGCATCACGGCGTCGTCAAGGGGGACCTGAGGCCGTTCATGCAGCGGGTTCACGACATCCAGCTGACCACGCTCGCCGCCTGCGGCGACGTCGAGCGCAACATCATGTGCTGTCCGGCGCCGATCAGGAATGACCCGGTCCGCGAGGAGATGCAGGCCCAGCTCGACCTGCTCGCCCGGCACCTCGCCCCGCGGACGAGGGCCTACTACGAGATCTGGCTCACCGATCCCGACACGGGGGAGAAGACGCTCGCCGGCGGCACGGGGGCCGAGAAGGAGGTGGAGCCGATCTATGGCCCCACCTACCTGCCGCGGAAGTTCAAGACGGCCTTCGCGCTCCCCGAGGACAACTGCACCGACGTGTATGCCAACGACCTCGGCTTTCTCGCCGTCCACGAGCAGGGGCGGATCCTCGGCTACAACGTCCTCGCCGGCGGCGGCATGGGGGTGACGCCGAGCGCCGCCAAGACGTTCCCGGCGCTTGCCAAGCGGCTCGGGTTCGTGCCGCCGGCCGACGTGCTGGCGATCGCCGAGGCGGTGGTCAAGGTGCAGCGCGACTTCGGCAACCGCGCCGACCGGAAGACGGCCCGGCTCAAGTACACGATCCACGCCATGGGGCTGGAGGCGTTCCGGGCGAAGGTCGAGGAGTACTTCGGCAAGCCCCTCGCCCCCTGCCATCCCGTCGACGTCCACGGCTTCGACGACCACATCGGCTGGCACGAGCAGGGGGATGGCAGGTATTTCTACGGCTTCAACGTCGAGAACGGCCGCGTCCACGACACGGGCGACTTTCGCCTCAAGTCGGCGCTGCGCCGGATCCTGCGCGAGATCCGGCCCGGCGTGCGAATCACGGCCCACCAGAGCCTGCTGTTCACCGACCTCGCCGTCACCGACCGGGAGCGGATCGCCCACCTGCTCCACGAGCACGGCGTCAAGACGTCCGAGGAGATCTCGACCTTGCGCCGCTGGAGCATGGCCTGCGTGGCGCTGCCGACCTGCGGCCTGGCCGTGGCCGAGAGCGAGCGGGTGCTGCCGGGGCTGATCGACGAACTGGAGCCGGAGGTCGCCCGGCTCGGTCTGGCCCAGGATGCCTTCACGCTGCGGATGACCGGCTGCCCGAACGCCTGCGCCCGCCCGTACAACTCCGACATCGGCATCGTGGGCCGGACGCTCGGCAAGTACACACTTTTCCTCGGCGGCCGGCTGCTCGGCGACCGGCTGAACACGCAGTACAAGGACGTCGTTCCCTTCGAGGACCTGTCACGCGAGATCGGCGCGGTGCTCGCCTGCTACAAGGCGGAGCGGCAGGGGGGGGAGACGCTCGGCGACTTCTGCCACCGCAAGGGCGTGGACGGCGTCCGCACCTGGGCCGACGCCTGGCTGGCCGGCAGCCGCGGCCACGGCTGATACAAGTTCAGAGCCCAACGCCCCGGGGCGCCGACCGGGCCCCGCGCCAGCCCACGCCGGGAGCCCGGGTGGCACTCCCATCGGCCGCGTCCAACCGGTAGGACGGGTTGCCCGACCGGCCGTGGCCGCCACGGATGCCGCTGCCGGCGGCGTCGGCCTGGGGCCAGTCGGCGGGCAGGGCGGGCGTGCCGCGGCCATGCGTGCCGCGAAACCGCCGGCCGGCGGCATTGGCCACGGTCACCGTCTGCTCGCGCGGCGACCGCCAGCCGTTGATCGATTCGACGCCCCAGAACGACGGGTGGTTGAGGCTGTCGCCGGTGTCCCAGCCGGGCTCGATCGGCCCGCGCGTGAGTTTTTCGTATTCCAACTCGGTCAGCGGCCGGATTGCTGCCCAGGCGGCGAAGGCCGCCCCATCCGCCCACGACATGCCGCCGTGCTTGTTCATTTTTTCCGCCGCCGCTCCGAGCGCCTCCACCTCGTCCGGCGGGAGCGACTCCACGAACCGCGGAAAATAGAACATGGCGTGGTACTTCATGGCATAGAAGCTGCCGAAGCCGGTCGGGTAGCCAGCCGGGGTCTCACCGCCATCCTCGGGCTCGTTGCCACGCCGGGCCCAGAGGCGGCCCTGCTGTCTGCCGGTCGGGATCGGGCCGGCGGCCGCGACCCGGTAGGGCTTCTGGTGCTGCGACCCATCCGTGTACTCGTAAAAGTGGAGCGGTTCGCTGCCACCGCCGAGCACGAACGCCCCCTCCGGCACATACGCCATCTCGATGCCGACGGCGAGGAACGAGATCTTCTGATCGGGGGAAATCCCGGGGGCGGCCGCGAGATCCCAACGCGCCGTCACGCCTGTGGCGGCGATCGGACCGAGACCGTAGTCGGCGCGGCGGACGAGCATCCCGAGGAAGCCGTCGTCGCCATCGGGCACGATCAGATCGACCCGCGAGCCCCCCGCCTGCCCGTAACCGGTCGGATTGACGGTCTTGTCGGCGGCCAGCCGCAGATGCCGCCACTCGTCGCTCCCCTCGGGTCGGTACTTGAAGAACACCCAGAGCGCGTCGTGGTTGCCCTCGTGCCGCCAGGAGTTCTTCCAGCCGACGTCGAACGTCAGGATCGCCGCGGTCTTCGACCACTCCGTCACCCGCACGTTCGTCACCGGGCCCGCGTCAGCCGCGATGCCCCGTGGCATGCAAGCGAGCAGCGCGCCGAGGACCACGATCAGGCCGGCGCAGCCGGCACTCGGATTGGAGCGGCGTGGAACGTTCGCCATGATGCGCTCTCCTCTGGCTCCCTCCCTGACCGGCCTCGGCCGGTCAGGGGCGGGGATCGAACCGCATATACTTCTGCCCACTGCCGCCGGCGGCACCCCGCACCATGCCCGGTGCCAACTGGATCCATTCCTGGCTGCCGGCGCCGTCGTCGTCCTCGGAGACGAGCACGTTGAAGCCGAACAGCTCGTCGGACGCGATGCCGAGGGGGGCGAGCGGCAGCCGCAGTTCGTAGCGGGTGGCTCCCTTGGCATCGTCGCGGACGACGGCGCAGTCGAGCACCTCGAGGAGTTTCGTGTCGTCCGGCTGCCATTGGTGCACCCGGACGCCGTCGGCGGTGGCCGCGACGCCGAAGGTGCGGTGCCCCTCCCTGGTCGCGATCCCGATCTGCAGGGCGTCACCGTCGCCGATCGCCGGCCCGCTTTGGGTGTTGCAGTGCCGGTCGTCCGTCACCTCGACCGCGACGCACAGGTCGCCATCGTCGCGGGCAACGTGGATCCGGGCCCCGAGATCGGCCGGACCGCCCCACGACTCGGGCAGCCGCGGCGTCGGGTAGCGGCGGCTCACCGGCGTGTGGGTGAGCGGAAAGACGTCGCGAAACTCGCCGATCACCACGAGCGGATCCCCCCAATCGTCGAGACGGCCGTCGATCGTGGCCCGCGTCGTTCGCCGCGGCAGTTTCCAGGGGATCGCGGGATCGAAGCGGGCGACCAGCGGCTTCAGGGCGTCGTCCCCGGCGGGATCGGTACGGACCCCGCGCCACATCGCCAGCGGGTGGGGCTTGCGATCGGCCTGCGAATCGACCGCCAGCAGCCGGCCGGAGATCCGCTGGTGGCCACCGCTCGTGTAGGCACGCATATGGAGCACGTCGCCACGCAGGATCGACGCCCGGGCGTCCTCCGGCCAATCGGCCGGAAGTTTCGTCGTCCCGCGGCCATGCGTCCCCTTGAACGACAGGCCCCGGGGCGTCACCACCGAAATGGGCCGTTCGTACATCTGCCCGGCGTTGCAGTCCTCGAGGCCCCAGAAGGAGATGCCGTTGTCCGACAGCCGGGGCTGCGCCGGTCCCCGGCATGCCTTCTCGTACTCGAGTTCGGTCATCGGCCGCAGGCCGGCCCAGGCGGCGAAGGCGGCCGAGTCGGCCCACGACAGCCACGGGCAACGATGGTCGCGGTCGGCCGCCTGGGGCCGAAACCAGGTGTTCGGAAAACCACCGCGCGGTGCGTAGACGCGGTTCGGCGGCTCACCCGATCGGCTGATCCAGGTGCCATGGCCGTCGGGATGGTAGCGCCGGGAAGCCTCCGCCTCGGAGAGGGTGGAGAGGAAGTCCGCGTACTGCCCCTGCGTGATGGCGAACTTCATCGCATAGAAGCCGCGGTAGCCGTTGGGGAACGAGGCGGGAATCGCGCCGCCGTCCTCGGGCACGATGCCCGTCGCCCAGAGCCGGCCCGGCTGCCGGCCGGTCGGGATCGGCCCCGGCCCGGTGACCGTGAACGGAGGCGTGCCGGTGCCACTGAAGGCATGAAAACGGTTGAGCTCCGGTCCGGACACGACGCCGAGGTCGAACGGTCCCTCGGCCACGTGGACCATCTCCAGGCCGAACGCCTTGACCGTCGCCGCGGCTCCGGCGGCCAGCGGCTCCGTCAGCACCTCGACCCGTTCCGCCGCAACCCGGCCGATGCCATCCTGCCGGCGGCGCAGAAACACCCCGACGAAACCGTCGTCGCCATCTGGCACGACGCAGTCGAGCACGGTTCCACCCCCCTGGCGGAATCCGGATGGGTTGACGACCGTGTCTGCCAGCAGGCGCAGCGGTTGCCCGGGCGATGCAGCGTCCTTGCGAACCTTGAAGAACACCCAGGCCGCATCGTGGACCGTGCCGCCGCGCCACGAGTGGTCCCAGGCGACGTCGAAGCCGATCGTCGTCGCCGTGCCATCCCGCGGCGTGGCCACGACGTTGGTGATCGAGAGGCCGTCGGCAGCAGCGCGGGCGGCCAGCGATCCGAGGAGCAGTGCCACGAGCGGCCGCACCACGCACCGGGTTGCCATGTGAAGCCGTAGCCCCAAGTGAATCACGTTCATGGCATGCTCCCCGACCCGTGCCTTGTCGCACCGTGGGTCCCCGAAGTATAACTTCTCGCGGCCGCGGGGTGGAAATCGTCCCTTCTCGGTGGAGTTCGTCGCGCATGCAAGTGCCAGCATTCTCCCCACGAGCCGGACACGACTGGCGATTCCCCGCGGCGCTCGCCTGGGCAGCGGCATGCCTCGTGCTCACGCCGGGACCGCTCGTCGCCGACGACCATGCGGCGGAACGGTTTCGCGGCGCCGGGCGGGCGGACCCGATCCGGGTCACCAACGTGCGACGCACGGCCGGGCCCGGTGCGGGGCAGAGCACGATCACGTTCGACCTCGCCTGGGATCATTCCTGGCGGGCCTCGTGGGAGGTCGGCGAAAAAGAGCATGGTGGACCTGGCGGCCCGCGGCTGGAGAACTGGGACGCGGCCTGGGTGTTCGCGAAGTTCCTGGCGCCGGGATCGGATCGCCACGCCCATGCCATGCTCTCAGCCAGGGCGGCGGACCATCGCGTGCCGACGGGAGCGGCGATCGACGTGGGCCGCACGGACGACGGCACGGCGGGGGTCGGCGTGTTCGTGTATCGCGCCGTCGCGGGGCAGGGCCCCAACGACTTCAAGGGGGTGACGCTGCGTTGGGTGCACGGCGCCGACCTGCCCGCCGACGCCGACCTGCGGGTGTTCGCCGTGCAGATGGTCCGCGTGCCCGAGGGCGGTTTCTGGGCCGGGGACGGAGCGACCGATTTCGTGCGCGGGCAGTTTTCGTCCGGCACGTCCACCGCCCCGGTGCGCATTGCGAGCGAGGCGCCGATGACGCTCGGTGGCGAGGCTCCGGGCGTGCTGAACAACCGCGACGGTGCCGGCATGAACCTGAGCCACACCGATGACTTCAGCAGCGACGTGCCCGTGTCGCTGGCGGCGGCGTTTCCCAAGGGCTACGGCGGGTTCTACTGCATGCGACAGGAGATGACCCAGCAGCAGTACGTCGATTTTCTCAACACCCTCCCCTTCGACCGCCAGGCACAGCGGACGATCCCGCAGGGCGAGAAGAAACTCGGCCCCGACGCACCGCCGGGAACCGCCGTGCTCGTCGGAGAGAAGAACGCGGGGGGGCATCGGGCCGCGGTCCGCATCGCGTCCTCCGGCACCCCGGACGTTCGGGAGGGAGTCGTGGTGGATCGCAAGACGTTCATCGCCTCTGCATCGGTGGTCAGGCGCGGCCGGCCGGCCGTCTACGCGACCGACAACCCGCACGTCGTGTGCAACGGCATCAACCACATCGACGGCATCGCCTTCGCGGCCTGGGCCGGACTGCGGCCGATGACCGAGCTCGAATACGAGAAGGCCTGCCGTGGTCCGCTGCGGCCCGTGGCGGGCGAATATGCCTGGGGCACCGCCGGGATCGCCGGCATCGATCCCGGCGGCGGAAACTACGTGCTGCAGAACGGGGGAGCGGCGGAGGAGACGGTCGTCTGGGAGGGGGCCGGCGGGGCGGACGCGACCCATGGTAACGCTCCGTGCTCGGTGACCAACAAGAAACTTGGCGGCCCGGTGCGTGGCGGCGTGTTCGCCACCGCGACGAGCGACCGCGTGTCAGCGGGGGCTTCGTACTGGGGAATCCTCGACCTGAGCGGGAACGTCAACGAGGTCGTCGTCCCGGTTGGCGTGGTCCGGGGACGAGTCTTCGCCGGCACGCATGGCACGGGCGACGATCCGCCGTGGGGCGATCTGTTGTGCGGCATCCGTGGCGGCGGCTACGGCGATGGCGGCGGCCACTACAGGGGGTTCGGCGGCGACGACCTGTTTCGCGTCTCGAACCGCTTCATGACGGCAACACCGGGGGTCTACAATACTGCCCGGCACTTCATGAACGGGTTTCGCGGCGTGCGCACCGCGCCGGCACGCCCCGCCGAGTAGCACATGGCCCGGCAGCCCGCGGAGTGCCGTATACTTTCGAGAGCATCCCCGTATTGACATGTCGCGAGCGTCCTTGCGAGACCTTGGCCTCTCCCTTTGGGAGAGGCCGGCCGTAGGCCGGGTGAGGGTGCTTGCGTTGATGCAACGGAAGCACCCTCATGGGGCAGGGGAGCCGGGCTGAGCGCGGCGACCGTAAGCCGGAGCCGACGCCGGGTCGGCGGCGACGGCGGGACACCCCGGCAGCACCCTCACCCCAGCCCTCTCCCAGAGAGAGAGGGGGAGGTGACTTCTGATTCGAGCAGAGATCACAGGAGCGTGTCACGTGAAAGCGTGAACGCCGAGAACAAATCAACGTCAACAACAACAACAACATGCTCCCGCTGATGACAGTCGGCGTCTTGCCCCGCCAGCATCCGCATCGCCTGCGAGCCGGAGTCCTGCCCTGCCTGGCGGCGCTGCTCGTGGGGCTGCCGGGTTTCGCGCAGGCCCCGCCCGACAATCCCGTCGACACGCCGGCTGACAGGTCGGTCGAGGAACTCGCCCGCGCCGCGAAGCCGGCGATCGTCACGATCCGCTTCCGCGGCCGGCGCGGCGGCGACGAGGGGCTCGGCACCGGGTTTTTCGTCGGCGCAGGCCTCGTGGCCACGAACCTGCACGTCATCGGCGAGGCCCGGCCGATCAGCGTCGAACTCGCCGACGGGACGCTGCACGAAGTGACCGCCGTCCATGCCACGGACCGCGACGGCGACCTGGCGGTCGTGCGGATCGCCGCCACGGGGCCCGCGCCGCTCCCGCTCGCCGCGGCCGACGCGATCGCCGCGGGGGCGGAGATCGTCGCCATCGGCAACCCGCACGGCCTGGAGCGGAGCGTGGTCGCCGGCCGGGTGTCGGGACTGCGGCAGATGAACGGCATCGACATGCTCCAGCTCGCGATCCCGGTGGAGCCGGGCAACAGCGGCGGACCCGTCCTCGACCGGCAGGGCCGCGTGCAGGGGATCGTGTCGATGAAGTCCCTCGTCACGCCCAACCTCGGGTTCGCGGTCAGGGCGGAGCGGCTGCGCGGGCTGCTCGAGCGGCCCAATCCCGTGGTCATGGAACGCTGGCTCACGATCGGCGCCATCGATCCCGACGAGTGGACGACGGTCGGCGGCGCCCGCTGGCGGCAGCGGGCGGGACGGATCGCCGTGGCCGGCGCGGGGGTCGGCTTCGGCGGCCGGTCGCTGTGCCTCGCCGTCGCACCGTCCCCCGACCTGCCCTGCGACGTCGCCGTGTGGGTCAAGCTCGACGACGAGGCGGGGGCGGCGGGGCTCGTGTTCGCGTCCGACGGTGGCGACCGGCACTATGGCTTCTACCCGACGGCGGGTCGGCTGCGGCTGACCCGGTTCGACGGGCCGGACGTGCTGTCGTGGAAGATCCTCGCCGAGAAGCCGAGCCCGCACTACCGGCCCGGGGCCTGGAACCACCTCCGCGTCCACCGCACTGCCGATGCGATCGCCTGCTTCGTGAACGACCAGCCGGTCTTCGAGTCGGCCGACCGCGGCCTCGTTGCCGGCCGCGTCGGGCTGGCGAAGTTCCGCGACACGGAGGCGGAGTTCCGCGGGTTCGCCGTGGGCCGCACGGTGCCGGCGGCGCTGCCCTCCAGGGACGTGCTCGACCGGGTCGAGGCGCTCACGGCCGGCCTGCCCGACGACGGCCCGCCGGGGCGGGAGCTCGTGGGCAGGCTGCTCGCCGAGCGCGAGACCGTGGGCGAGGCACTCGCCGCGCGGGCGGCCCTGCTCGAGCGGCAGGCCCGGCAGCTCGAGGCCCTGGCGGCGGCGGTGCACGAGCGCCGCACGCTCGACGAACTGGCCCGCGTCGTCGCCGCGGACGAGCCGCGGATCGACCTGTTCCACGCGGCCCTGCTCGTCGCCAAGCTCGACAATCCCGAGCTCGACGTCGCGGCGTCGACACGTGATCTCGACCGGCTCGTCGCCGACATCGCGAAGCGGTCGGCCGATGCCGATGAGACGATGAAGCTCGCCACGCTGAACCGCGTGCTCTTCGAGGAGCTCGGGTTCCATGGCAGCCGCGGGGACTATTACAACCGGTCCAACAGCTACGTCAACGAGGTGCTCGACGACCGCGAGGGGATTCCGATCACGCTCTCGGTGGTCTACATGGAGCTCGCCCGTCGGCTCGGCCTGCGGGTCGAGGGCGTGGGGTTTCCCGGTCATTTTCTCGTCCGCTCCCTGCCGGCGGCGGGCGAGCCGCGCTGGCTCGACGTCTTCGACCGGGCCGCGGTCCGCAGCCGGGACGATCTGGCGCGGCAGCTGCGCGAGCAATCGGGCGACGAGCTCGCCGACGAGCACCTGGCGACCGTCGGCCCGAGGGCGATCCTCGTGCGCATGCTCTCGAACCTGCGCGGGATCGCGACCCGCGAGGGGAAGCAGGCCGACGTCCTGCGCTACCTCGATGCCACGCTCGCGGTCGATCCGCTGTCGGTCCGCGACCGGCTGATGCGCATGGTGACGGCCGCCCGGCTCGGCCGCCGCGAGACCGCCACGGAGGATGCCCGCTGGCTGCTCGACCGCAAGCCGGACGGCATCGATCTGGCGGAGGTCCGCGGCCTGCTGGAGCAGGTGGAGGCGGATGCCCGCTGATCGGCCTGGGCAGCGCGGGCGATCATGACCGGCCGCCGCGGTCGCGGTCGCTTCAGGCGGGCAGGTCGTCCCACAGCGGGCACCAGAGCGGCGTTCGTGGAAACAGCTGCCCGGCCAGCTTGACCGCCACCTGCGTCGAGGCCTCGAGCCTGCCAGCCGCGGCCGCCTCGGCCGGATCGCACTGCCCGAGGAGGAGCCGGGCGAGCTCCTCCGCGGAGAGCGTCAGGTAGCTGCGGCCGACACGGCCGGGCTGCACCACGACGGTGCCGTCGGCGACGACGATCGAGGCCCGCAGCCCCGGCGCATCGAGGCCGAGCTCCAGCATCTCGCGCACGCCGTCCGCGGCGACCCGGGCCGCCACCAGGGGGGCCAGCGCCGTCAGCAGTTCGAGAGGCCGCAACACCTTGGCCACGATCATCCGATCGCCGGCGTGGACGAGGCTCGTGTCGCCGGCGACGGCCGCGTGCAGCGCGTCGGCGGCGCTCGACTCGTAGGTGATCTCCTGGCGGTCGTTCTCGATCGCCTCGGCGCAGACGCGGGCGAGGATCTCGCGGTCCAGACCGGGAAACTCGGGATCGGCGGCGATCTCCAGCACCCGCGTGCCGGACTGCACGCAGTAGCCGACGATCCGGGCGGAGCTCTCCTTGAGCTCGTAGCGGTCCTGCCCCACGAGGGCCACGATGATCGAGTCGAAGGCCCCGCGGCTCACCAGCCAGCGGGCGTAGGTCTCGTCGCGGTCGGCGGGGCCGGTGTACCGCAGGGCGTTCTGCCGGTAGATCCGCAGGATCGCCGGGAGCTCGACATGCCGCCACTGCCGCATCGTCACCGACTCGCCGTCCCGCGGCTGCTGTTCCTCCAGCAACCGGGCGAGGATCTCGGTGGGCCGGCCCGGCGTCGCGGCGTCGCGGCCGAGCACGCTCCAGCCCAGTTCCTGATACGAAGCCGCGATCCGCGTGCGCGAGAAGGCGACGACGGCCTGGGAGCGGCGCAGCCGCTCCTCGGCCTCCTGCACCAGCCGCTGGCCGTGACCGGCGCCGCGGCATTCGGGCAGCACCGCCAGCCGGTCGAGCACTGCGCCGCGCACCGTCGCCCCGCCGACGAGCACGTCGCGCGGCACGATCTCCAGGTGGCCGACGATGCGGCCGCCGAGCCTGGCGACGAGCCGGTTGGCCGAATCGTGCTCCGGGTGGTCCACGGCGGCGTGAAACTCGGCGCGGGTCGGGGCCGCCGGGAGCCCGGCGAGCAGGTGCAGCAGTTCGCTCTGATCGCCGGCCCGCGCCGGGGCGACCTGACAGGCCTCGAGCATCCAGGCCGGCGGCGCCGCGGCGGCCGGGAGGGGGAGCGGGAGGTGGAGGATGGCCGGTCGCCGCAGATTTGGACGCCTGCTCACCACGGTTCCGGAGGGACGAATCTCCACGGACTGGACCAGCGCCTCGTCGGCTTTCAGCACCCGGCGCCCGTCGCCGGTCTTCGCCCCCGCTGGCCGCACGACGACGCCCGCAGGCGGCTGGGCCGTTCCGGCCGCGAGCCGGAGCGTCTTCGCCGTGCCGGTCGCCTGCTGGGGTCGCGGTTGCCGGGCGATAACGCTGCCTGGCCCGCTGCGAATCTTCAGACGCGGAGGGGACTTCCTCGTGCCGTCGGCAGCCTGGCCGCCTGACCGTCGTGGGGAGACGTCCGCCAGTTCTCGTGCCGGCTTCGGGGAACCGCTCGTCCGCCGCATGATGCCTCCTTTCCCTGGAGCCACGGGACTCAATCCGTTGCCGGTGAAGATATGTCGATCCTCAGCCGTTTTCCAGTAGTAGGAAGTTTTTCAGTGTCTTTTCCGGAAAAAAACACCAGGGGTAACCGCGTGATTCGAGCACGCTGCGGCTCCGAATCGCCGCGGTCAGGGGCCCGATGCGGTCGCGGAGCGCGGCCTGCACGTCTTGCACATGCCGCCCCAGCCGCTCATTGGTGGAGCGGATCGCACGGCAACGCCGCTGGGCGAGCGCGGGCGTCGGCACGGTCTCGATCCACCGGCGCTTCTCCACGACCAACTCGCGGACGCCGGATGCCAGCAGGTCCGCCGGCCCGAGGTGCCGCTCGGGATGGTAGGCGAGGTCACGGAGGTCGCGGTGCATGGCCGCCAGGTCGGCCGCCGGATCGGCGGCGTCGAAGCCGGGGAACGTCCGCTCGATCGGGAGCCGCAGCGTGCCCGACACGACCGCGTGCCGTGGCGGATCGCAGCCCGTGAGCCGGCGGACGACCTCGTCGGTGATGCCGTCGTACGCCGCGCCGCCGATGCCGTGCACGAACACGTCCGCGACAACGAGGCGAGCCACGAGCGTGGTGACGAGGGCCCGCGGCCTGAGCCGCAGGGCATGCTCCTCCAGTCGCGACAGGGCGTCGACCCAGCGCGACGGCGGGATGTCCGGGGTGATCGGCAGCTCGACCCGCAGCGTCTCCAGGTCGGAGAGCAGGAGCGTGCCCGGCGTGGCGGTGTTGGCGAACACCCGGCGCCGCCGCGGGTCGTCCTTCGACCAGATCCACCAGGGGATTTCCAGCCATTCGCCGCTGGCATCGTGGCGGACGGCCAGATCGGGGAACGGCCGGCCCCGGCCGCGCACGCGGTGCCGGCGGCGATGCTCCGCCAGCGCCCCGTTGTAGGCCTCGTGCAGCCGCCGCGCGTGCGCGAGCAGCCAGCCGGTGAAGACCATCACCGTCGGCAACTTGACCAGCTCGCTGACCGGCAGCTCCAGCGTCTCCATGCCGAACCGTTCCTCGAGCAGGTGCCGGGCCTGCGCGATGGCGAGTCCGAGCCGATGGCACTCCCGCGACCGCTCGACCGCCAGCGGCCACCAGCGCCGCAGGATCGGCTGCGGTTCGAGCGGCGCCAACAGCCGGCTGGCCCGGTCGCCGAAGGCGGCGAAGCAATCGGCGTCGATGACCGGCCGCTCCTCCCAGGCCATCTCGGCGGCGCCGGCGTCGAAGGGGACCTCCTCGAGACGGGCCGCCTGCGGCGTGCCCACGGGCACGGCGACGGCGGGGTGAATGCAGCGGTCGGTGTCGACGACGAGGTTCACCGCGGTGCCGCCGACGCGGCGCGCGTAGGCGTCGAGGGCCGCGTTCTTCAGCCACACGCCGGCGTGGAACAGTTCCGGCTGGTGCCCACCCATGATGATCGGTCGGGCGATCCAGTCGGCGACGTCGGCCGGACGCTGGACGTCGCGGTAGCTGCCGGTGTATTCCGCGGCCACCGTGAGCACCTCGCGGCGCGTGGCGGCGACGAGTTCCCAGAGCCGGAGGTCGCCGATCCGCGTGTCGAACGCCGCCCGCAGCAGCCGATTGTTGTCGACGAGGGCCTCGATCGACGACGCGGCAGTGCCGGATCCGACGGGGGGATCGAGCAGCCGGCCGCCGGAGGCTTCGGGAGCCCGATGAGATCGTCTCGGAGGAGGCATGGCCGCAGGTTCAGGACGCCGCGGCCCCGGCGGCGACGGCCGCCTCCGCGCGATCGAGCACGCCCCGATAGTAGGCCAGACGGGTCGCCGCGTCGTCCAGTGCGCCCCCGAAACTCCGCGCCAGATCGAGATACAAGAGCGGCACGGGCAGCTCCACGATCCGCAGACCGGCCGCAGCTGCCTGCACCCAGACCTCCAGCGGCATGGCGTATCCCGGCTCGGTGACGTGCAACGCGGCGAGCGCCCGACGCGAGTAGGCCTTGAACCCGCAGAAGGCGTCGCTGAGCGCCAGGCCGAGCCGGGCGTTGATCTCCGCCGTGAGCGCCTCGTTGATCCGGCGTCGGGCCAGCGGTGGCTCGCTGTCGCCGGGAAACCGGCGCAGGTAACGGCTGCCGCTGACGATGTCGGCCCGGCCGGATGCGGCGATGAACTCGGGGATCAGCCGCGGCTGATGCTGGCCGTCGCAGTCGATCGTGACCAGGCCCGCCCAGCCGCCGGCGAGCGCCTCGCGGAACGCGCTGGCCAGCGCGGCGCCATATCCGGCGTTGGAGGCATGGCGCACCACGCGGACATCCCCGCGGTCGGCGACCCGGGCGGCGAGCAGCGCGGATGTGCCGTCGGTGGAACCGTCGTCGACGACGAGCACGTCGGGTGTGTGCCGCAGCACCTCGTCGAGCACGGCCGAGACGTGGCCGACCTCGTTGAACACCGGCAGGGCGGTGAGAAACCGATGCATGCGCGCCGCCCACGGAGAAGCAACCGGGCCGTCCGCGACGCCCGCGGCGGCAGCGGGAACGCCCGCCGACAATGGTCCAAGTGTAGCGCGCAGAATCGGCCGGGCAACGCGCCGGCGGGCCCTTCAGCCACCGAGCCAGGCGAGGGGGTCGCGTTCCTGCCGGCTCGCCCAACAGGTGAGCCCCGGAACCGCCGCCGCCAGCCGCCGGGCGAGCACGGGGAGCGAAAACGATTCGCTGGCATGATGGCCGACCGCGATCACCGCCAGGCCGGCCGCCTCCGCCTCGACGGCATGGTGGAGCCGGATCTCCCCGGTGAGGAGCGTGTCGCAGCCGGCCCTGCGGACCTGCTCGATGCCGTCGCCGCCGCTGCCGCAGATGATGCCGACGCGGCCCGCGGGCCGCGTCTCGTCGCCGGCGATCTGCACCCCGCGGGCGCCGAGGCGGGCGGCCGCGCGGCGGGCCAAATCCGCGACGCTCGTGTCGCGGGCCGCCGTGCCCGCCCGGCCGAAGCCCGCCAGCGGCAGGTCGGCCGCCGGCTCGAGCGGCACGACGCGTTCGAGGTCGAGGATTGCGGCGAGTTGATCGTTGATGCCGCCGGCCGCCGAATCCCAGGCCGTGTGCGGGCTCCACAGCGAAACCCCCGACTCGATCAGCGCGAGCAGGACGCGGCCCGTGCCCGTGGCGGTCGTGATCCGGCCGAGCGGCCGGAACGGCAGGGGATGGTGGACGACGACGAGATCGGCCCGCTCGGCGACCGCCTCGGCGGCGACCCGCTCCGTCAGCGTCAGGCAGGTCATCACCCGCTCGATTCGCGGACGGCGGCCGCCGATCAGCAGGCCGACCGTGTCCCAGTCGGCGGCCAGCCGCAGCGGCGCGAGCCTTTCGAGTTCGTCAGTCACCTCGGCGAGCGTGGGCATGGTGGAGAGGATACCATCCGGGGGGGACGTTTCTCTCCCCCGTTCGCACTCGCGCGGCACCCGGTTCCGATGGACACTGCCCGACTCTCGATCCCTGCCGCGTCGCTGGCCCGTGATCTGCGCACGGCCCTGCGCCGGGCCCGCGACCTCGGCATCCGCGGCGTCGAGCTCGATGCCCGAAGCGGCCTCGACCCCGGCCAGCTGACCCAGACCGGCCTGCGCCAGATCCGCAAGTGGCTCGGCGACGAGGGGATCGTCGTCAGTGCCGTGGGCTTTCGCACGCGCGGCGGCTACGCCGATTCCGAGCGGCTCGAGGGGCGGATCGCGGCCACGAAGGAGGCGCTCGAGCTGGCCCACGCCCTCGGTGCCGGGATCGTGCTCAACCACGTCGGCGACATTCCTCCCGAGCCGGCCGGACCGCAGTGGCGGCTGCTCGTGGACGTGCTCGCCGACATCGGCGCCTGGGGACAACGGGTCGGGGCCACGCTCTGCGTCGAGGCGGGCCGCAGCGGTCCCGACGACCTGGCGCGGCTGCTCGCCGCGCTGCCCGACGGAGCGCTGTGCTGCGATCTCGTCACCGGCGCGCTTGTCGTTCACGGCCACGACCCGGCCGCCGCGGCGGCCGGGCTGGCGGGGCACGTCGCCGCCGTGCATGCCACCGACGCCGTGGCCGGGCCGTTCGCCGGCCGAGGTCGGTCCGTGATCCTCGGCACCGGGCAGGTCGACTTCGCGGCCGTGCTCGCGGTCCTCGAGGAGCGCGGCTACCGGGGCTGGATCGGCCTCGAACCGGTCGAGGAGCGGTCGGCACGGGCCGAACTGGCCGCCGCGATCGAGTACCTCCGGGCGCTCTGACCGGTGTGCGCCGGGCGGATCGGGGGCTGGCGG